>Ga0315281_10000849_pt1 | contig 44072 bp, 40 predicted proteins | sample YL17G07_0_MG_FD_204540 | JGI IMG/M metagenome (GOLD analysis project Ga0315281, IMG submission 204540) | Sediment microbial communities from Yellowstone Lake, YNP, Wyoming, USA - YL17G07_0 | ecosystem: Environmental > Aquatic > Freshwater > Lake > Sediment | place: USA: Wyoming | collected...
CATCAGAACCTTCTTGTGCCACAACCTTTGCCATCCCGCATCTCCGTAAAACGCAATGGCGTCAGTATCAACCGATTAGCCAGGAAATGCAAATATTAAGTTAGCGCTTATGCGCGAAAGCGGGAATCCAGTTGGTTGAATAATCCCCGCGTAGCGGGACAAAACCAAGATATTGTCCGCTTTGCGGAGCGTTTGCCTCGCTGGATTCCCGCTTTCGCGGGAATGACGAAGCTAATGAATAAGCTGGATTCATGATAACCCGATGACTTCGAAGTTGGTGTAACTGCCTTCATGCGGCTCGATTTCGACCCGCTCCACCTGCGCGAACTCCGGGCCTCGGTGCGCCCAGCGCACGATGGCATCCACATCGGAGGATTCGCCCTGCACTGCCGCTTCCACCGCGCCATCGCTACGGTTGCGCACCCAACCGGCGACCGCCAGATTTTGCGCTTCGCGGCGCATCGAGTCGCGGAAATACACGCCTTGCACACGGCCATGAATCACGAGGCGTAGCGTCTTCATGGGCATAGCCGGATGGCCTTGCGGAAAGCAAAAATACTTTTGAGATACTGCACTACTTCCTGCGCGGCGCCAATAGGTCGGTGATCGTGCCCTCGGCCACTTCCGCCGCAAAGCCAAGCGTTTCAGAAAGCGTGGGATGCGGATGGATGGTCAAGCCGATATCCTCCATGTCCGCGCCCATCTCCAGCGCCAGCACCGCTTCCGCGATCAGCTCGCCGGCATTGGCGCCGACGATGCCTGCACCGAGGATACGGCGCGTTTGCGGGTCGAGCAACAGTTTGGTGACGCCTTCTTCGCGCCCGATGGACAACGCGCGCCCCGAGGCTGCCCATAGAAAATTGGCTTTCTCGTACTCGATGCCTTGTGCCTTGGCTTGCGTCTCGGTGAGTCCCATCCACGCAATTTCAGGATCGGTATAAGCCACCGCAGGAATGGTCAGCGCATCGAAGCCGGACTTGTGTCCGGCGATGGCTTCTGCCGCCACTTTGCCTTCGTGCACCGCCTTGTGTGCCAGCATCGGCTCGCCGGCGATGTCGCCGATGGCATAGATGTGCGGCACGTTGCTGCGCATTTGTTTATTCACCGGAATGAAGCCGCGCTCGTTGACTGCCACTCCCGCTGCTTCCGCGCCGATGTCGCGCCCGTTGGGGCGGCGGCCGACGGCCATCAGCACGCGGTCATACAGTTGCGGCTCGGGTGCCTTCTCGCCTTCGAAGGTTACTTTTAAGCCGTTCTTTTGCGCTTCAATCTTGCTGACTCTGGTCTTCAGGTAAATCGCTTCATAGCGTTTCTCAATGCGCTTGTGCAATGGGCGCACCAGGTCGCGATCTGCGCCTGGAATCAGGCCGTCGGCCAGTTCCACCACGCTGATTTTCGATCCGAGCGCATCATACATCGTGGCCATTTCCAGCCCGATGATGCCGCCGCCGATGATCAGCATGCGCTTCGGCACATCCTGAAGTTTCAATGCGCCGGTGGAATCGATGATGCGCGGATCGTCGTAGGGAAAGCCGGGAATGCGCGCCACGCTGGAGCCAGCCGCGATGATGGCGTTATCAAACGTGATGGTCTTGCTGCCGTCTTTGGTTTCCACACTGAGGCTGTTGGGCGAAGTGAATTTTGCGACTCCATGCACCACCTGCACCTTGCGTTGTTTGGCCAACCCTGCCAAGCCGCCAGCAAGCTTGGTGATGACGCTTTCTTTCCATGCGCGGATTTGATTGATGTCGATCTTCGGCTTGCTGAAAGTCACGCCGTGGTGCGCGACTTCTTCAGCTTCGGTGATCACCTTGGCAACATGCAGCAGCGCCTTGGAAGGAATGCAGCCGACATTCAGGCAGACTCCGCCCAGCGTGGCGTATCTTTCGAGCAGCACCACCTGCTTGCCCAGGTCGGCGGCGCGGAATGCGGCAGTGTAACCGCCGGGGCCGGCACCCAGCACCAGCACTTCGGCGTGCAAGTCACCATTAATCACATTCACCGGAATATGCACCTCGCGCGCAAGGGGCGCGGGTTTGGCAGTGCTTGCACTGTCTTCTGTCTTCTGTCCTCCATCCTCTGATGCCAGCAACAGGATCACGCTGCCCTCGGAAACCTTGTCGCCCGCTTTAACCTTGACTGCCTTTACCACACCCGCAGCCGGGCTGGGTACATCCATGGTGGCCTTGTCAGTTTCCATCGTGATGAGCGATTGTTCCGGCTCGACGGTGTCACCTGCTTTGGCCATCACCTCGATGACTGCGACACCCTTGAAGTTGCCAATGTCCGGTACCTTGACTTCAATGATTTGGCTCATGGCTTTCCCTCTCTAAAACCGTGATTTTGTTGGGTTAGCGGTTTTATCGCGTAACCCAACAAACCCGTTCCGCAAAACCAATGGATGGACAGCACACATCAACACTGGCATTGTTGGGTTACGGCGCAACAACCGCGCCTAACCCAACCTACAGACAATCGATTCAACTCCGCATATTTTTTGTAGACAGGATTTTTGCCTGTGTAATAGATAGCGTAAACCCCGGTGCCAAGGAAGGACTCTGGCGGTGGCAGAGTGTGTACGGGAGTGCCGTTAAAAAACCTGATAGCGTCTTTGACGAGCTCGGCAAAAACATCGTTTTTGTATACATGTTCACTTCTATCGAAAGCTTTTGATTTCATGATAATCCTAGCAGTACCACAAATTATCCCTACACCAGCAGCCCAGCCAGCTCCTGATAATCCTGGAATCGCCCATCAACGCTAAATAGTTGCGAAATCCAAATGGCCAGCATCATTTCCTCTCCCACGGTGCAAAACCAATAGGACGTTTCTTCTTGATTTTCAGCATCCCTTGCCAGCATTTTAAGCAGATGTTTACACGATTACGCTGCCAGCGGAAGGGGGAGCTGGAAGTAACCCTGGACGATGCCGCTCACTGAAATATCTTCGTCCAATTCCTCCCAGCGTAGTGCTGTGCCGTTTGCTCGCAAGGTGGCTTGCTTGAGCTGTTCGTCGCTTGCATCGCACAGCAATTTGAAGCGTGCGGCAGGGAAGCCGATTTGACGCCCATCCGTGAGTTCGATAAATACAATCCGGCCTGATACCCAAACTTGGGTGGCGCAATGCTCTAGCTCAGTGTTGGAAGAATTCATTCCATTTCTCCTTGAAGAATTGCTGACGCTCAAAAACAACCACTTCAATGTGGCGCAACTCGGTGGGGTTGATGTTGCGGCTCCTTGCTAATCGTATTGGTTCAAGCCAATATTTGCACTCTCCATCTCCTGTGTCCACATGGATGTGCGGCGGCTCCATTCCTTCGTCGGAGTAGAAGTGGAAGCGCCAATTCAATAAGCGTAGAACGGTAGGCATGATTCAGTGCGAGTTCATGAATAAACGACACTAGCTCTGGTAAACGACCTGCCCATCCACCAACGTGTAACGCACCTTTCCCTGCAACTCCAAGCCATTGAATGGCGTGTTCTTGCCTTGGCTCTTCAGTGCGGCAGGTTCAATCTTCCAGTACACCTCGGGGTCGAATATGCATACATCGGCAGCAGCGCCGACTGACAAATGCCCTGCATCCAGGCCCATAATCTGTGCGGGTTGCAGCGTTACCTTGGCGAGCGCATCGGCCAGCGCATGGTTGGACTGCCCCGCCCACTTGAGCACCAGCGGCAGCAGCAATTCCAGTCCGGTCGCGCCCGCTTCCGCTTCGGCAAATGGTAGTTGCTTGGCATCCTCGTCCACCGGCGTGTGGTCGGAACAGATCGCATCTATTGTGCCGTCGAGCAGTCCGGCGCGTAGCGCATCGCGGTCGCGCAGACTGCGTAATGGCGGCACCAGATGGCAGTTGGAATCGAAGAAGCCAATGTCCATTTCTGAGAGGTGGACGTGGTTAGCTGACACATCACAGGTAACCGGCAAGCCATACTGTTTCGCGGCGCGCACCAGCGCGACCCCAGATTCACTGGATATGCGGCAGATGTGCAGCCGTACCCCGGCCTCGCGCGCCAGTTGCAGCATGGTGGTCAACGCGATGGCCTCGGCGCACACCGGGATGGCGGGCAAGCCAAGACGGGTTGCCACCTCACCATCGTGCGCCACGCCATTCCTGGACAGGAAGCTGTCCTGCGGGCGCAGCCACACGCTGAAGCCGAAGGTGGAGGCATACTGCATCGCGCGCATCAGCACACGGGTATCGGTCAACGGCGCATCGGCCTGGCTGAACGCCACACAGCCGGCATCGGCTAGTTCCGCCATTTCGGTGAGCTCCGCGCCTTTTAATCCATAAGACAGCGCACCCACCGGATAGACATGTGCCTGATTCAGTACCCTGGCGCGATGTTTAAGCATCTCCACCAAGCCAGGCTCATCCAGCGGCGGATCGGTATCCGGCGGACAAGCCAGCGTGGTGATGCCGCCCGCCACTGCGGCATCCATCTCGGATTCCAGCGTGGCCTTGTATTCGTAGCCCGGCTCGCGCAAGCGCGCGGCGAGGTCGATCAGGCCGGGCGCCACCACCAACCCAGTGGCATCGATTATCCTGTCCGCCACAAACCCGGCTGGCGCATTGCCGACAGCGGCGACCTTGCCTGCAGTGATGAATAAATCCTGAAGGGCATCAATCCGGTTTTTCGGATCTATCAAACGACCATTTTTAATCTGGATGTTCATTATTTATTTTCCCGCCAACATGCTCATAACCGCCATGCGCACCGCGATGCCGAAAGTGACTTGCGGCAGAATCACCGAGCGCGCACCGTCCGCCACGCTGGAGTCGATCTCCACGCCGCGGTTCATCGGCCCGGGGTGCATCACGATGGCATCCGGCCTGGCCAGCGCCAGTTTTTCCTGGGTTAGCCCGTAATACTTGAAATACTCCTGCGCGCTGGGTAAAAGGGCGCCCTGCATACGTTCATTCTGCAGGCGCAGCATCATCACCACGTCCACGTCGCGCAACCCCAACAGCATATCGTGATAAACATGCACGCCGAGATGTTCGACGCAGGCGGGCAACAGTGTCTTGGGCGCAATCACGCGCACTTCCGGCACGCCCAGCGTGGTCAGCGCATGGATCTGCGAGCGCGCCACGCGCGAATGCAGGATATCGCCGACTATCGCCACGCGCAGGTTATGAAATTCTTTTTTGTAATGGCGGATGGTGAACATGTCCAGCAGCGCCTGCGTGGGATGCGCATGGCGCCCGTCGCCCGCGTTGATGACATGAACCTCGGGCGCGACATGCCTTGCGATCAAATGCGCGGCGCCGCTTTGCGAGTGGCGCACCACGAACATGTCGGCGTGCATGGCGCACAGGTTGTCCACGGTATCGAGCAGGGTCTCGCCCTTGCTGGAAGAGGAAGAGCCAATGTTGAGGTTCACCACATCCGCCGACAGGCGTTTGGCGGCAATCTCAAAGGTGGTGCGGGTGCGCGTGCTGTTCTCGAAAAAAAGATTGAATACCGCCTTGCCATGCAGCAGCGGCACCTTCTTGATCTCGCTGCCTTCGGCTACATTTACGAAGGAGGCGGTGCGATCCAGAATGTCTTTCAGGATAGAGGCGGGCAAACCTTCGGTGGAAAGCAGGTGCTGTAATTCGCCGTGTTTATTAAGCTGCGGGTTGTTCATTGGGTGCCTCTATAAATCCAATTTTGCGAGCATCCGCTTTGCGGATTGCCTGCTTACTACACTTCGTCGCCATACTGTGTTGCTCACAAAAAATCACTCCTTACATATCAAACATATGCGGCGTCGCAATTTTTTGCTCGCGCCTTGTCTGACTTATAACCAGCCACTTGGCTGCCGTTTTTTGGTAGCCTAGTGGAGTGGCTAGTTGTTCTATCAGAAACTTGAATTTTTAGAGGTACCCTCATGCCATGAGCCCCATCGCGGGTTCTTCAAAATAAGCCTGCAAAATCTGTTGTGCCGCGACCTGGTCGAGCAGCGGCTTCTGTTTGATGCCGCGTATGCCCATCTCGGCCAACTGCGAACTCGCTGCGGCGGAAGTATAACGCTCATCCACCAGGATGGTGGGCAAATCAAAGCGCCCCTTGAGACGCTGGGCGAAACGGCGGCACAGCCGGGTCAGTTCGTGCGGCGTGCCGTCGTCATTGCTGGGCAGCCCCACCACCAGCGCCGCCGGCTGCCATTCGCGGATAAGCGCCCCGATGGCCGCGAAGCGCTGTTCGTTTTGCTCGCCGCGCAAAGTGGTTAGCGGCTGCGCCGTGCCGGAAATGGAATTGCCGACCGCCACGCCGATACGTTTAGTGCCAAAATCAAATGCCAGGAAGGTGCCTGTCAGAGGACAGAGGACATAACCAGCGACTTGGCTGGCGTAGTTGGACAGCCTAGTCGAATGGCTAGTAGTTTTATCAGAGGACAGAGGACTGATGGCGGAGGGCAGTACTACAGGTTTTTTTTCGTCTTCTATAAGCGTTACATCTATCTTCTGTCCTCTGTCCTCTGTCCTCTGTCTTCTGAAGTCAGGCATGTCCTGTATCCTCCGACAGTGAGGCGTAATCCACGCCCAGCAGCGCCATCGCGGCAGGCAGGCGCTCTTCGGCAGGCAGATCGAACAGGATATGCTCGGAGGCCGATACGCTGAGCCAGGCGTTTTGCGACAGCTCATGTTCCAATTGCCCCTGCGCCCATCCGGCATAGCCCAAAGTCACCAGCAGATGGTGCGGCCCCAGCCCTTCACCGACTGCTTCGAGAATATCCTTGGAGGTGGTTAACGCCAGCTTGTCGTTGATGCGCAGGGTGGACTGCCAGTCCCCGTGTGTGTCGTGCAACACGAAGCCGCGCTCGGTCTGCACCGGGCCGCCAAAATGCACCGGCAAATTTTTAAACTCGGACTGCTCCAGCGGAACCTTGATCTGCGCAAACAGCTCGCCCAGGGTGAGGTTGATCGGACGGTTCACGATGATGCCCAGCGCGCCCTGTTCATTGTGCTCGCAAATGTAGGTAAGCGACTTGGCAAAGACAGAATCCGCCATGCCAGGCATGGCAATGAGGAAATGGTGGCTGAGATCAAGTTGCGACATGGGCGTCATTGTAAACCCATAGAGTGGCCTTCACAATTTTGTCTGGCTTAATTTGCAAAGGTTGGGGCAAAAAGCCGGTATCTGCTGCAAGCCGAGCTTGGCCAACATGATTAAAATTGGACAGCCTCTTCGGCAAATAATTATTCCGTTCCCGGTTCCTTTGCGCGCAGTTTTCCACCCTCTACACTAAGCTGTTTTTTTGCGTTGCTGACAACATCACTCCGCCATTTCTCATCGGCAGCACTTATCTCCTCAACTTCAAAGTCCTGCACTCCACCGAGTAACAATGAAAAGCTGTCTATCCGCTTTTTCATGATTTGCACAAGACGATGATCTCGCGTTCCGCCAAACGCAGGATAGGCATAGCGTATCTTCTGTCCTGTAATCGCTGCCCAGCTATTCACGCGACGAATACGTCCGTTGCGTTGCACGGTTCGAATCGGACTAGGATCAAGCTCATAATGGATCAAGTGACGACAATAGCGGTGCAGATCGATTCCTTCAGAGAGTTTGTCTGTGACCACCAGCACATCAGGCCCAAATGGACTGCCAAATACTGAAATCACTGTGTCCGGTTGCTGGTTGTGAATAAACAAACCTTTTTCTTCATCGCGCTCGCTAGGCTCACAAACCCCCAATACCCGCGAGGCACCGTTCGCACCCGGCAAGAGTTCCAGACGATCATCTGCTGCCTGCCGCAACACAGCTTTGCTGGATTTGGATTTTAGTAGTTCGTGATACAGCCTCTGTGCGGCTTTCCCAATTGTCTCTGCACGCGGATGCCGGGCACATTTTCTTTTCAAGGCGTCCGCAAGCGAGGCACCAGATTTTGGGATGACTCCAAGCCAGCTTTCCGTCTGAGCGCGGATCAGGTCAGAACATAACCATTCAATAAAAGTGTCGCGCAACATCTCGGCGTGCCGTTCTTCACCAGCCGGATCGAGCAATTTTCCCCATGCCTCTTTCCAAATAGGCTTGTCGAGTGTGCTTGATGCTGGAATTTTCGGGAGCACCAACGCCAATCTCATTGTCAGCTCTTGTGCTGTCGCATGATGGTGGCAAAAGATAACGACTTTCTCTCCCTGATTGATCGTGGCCTCTACCTCCTTAGCTACAGCGTCTATCTTTGAATGAACACCTACCTTGTTGCGTAGCCGCTTGATCTCATACAGCTGCTTCTCGACCAACGCCCTATTGGGTTCGCGGAGCCGAGTTGCCTCCGCCCGCATAGTATTCCTTACGCTATCAAGGTGCTGCCAACCAACATGGAAGCGTGGGTCGTTAGTGGCACCAGACAATGCAGCTCCATCATCTTTGGCCACTCGTAACATACGATCCATGCGCAACATGAGCTCCAGCTCATCCGGAGTTGCCGAGGGCACCGAGATACCCCAATCCTCACCCAGACCTAAGGCTTTTTGCTCTTTTTGCAAATCATCAATGCTGTGGCGAATCACATAATGGCGGATTGCCTCGATGGCGGCTTTTGCTCTAGTGGCAAGTCGCTTTGCGACCTCTTCTGGGTTACGCGCAGTACTCCCAATATAAAGATCATCAAGTGCACGACTGTATGCACCCACGGCACTATGGACATGCTCTGCCCCGACCAGCGTCAACATGCGCTTCAATTCGTCAAGCTTGATGCTGAAAGGCGTTGCCGTCAGAATTAAGACACGGCGAGCAAGTTTCTTTTGCCGTTTTAGCGACTTGCTGAAATCCGTGTGTTCACCTTTTGCCCGATGTGCTTCGTCAACAATCAACAAGTCGCACGATAGATTATTATCTGAAGCGTATGAATGTTTGACCACTTGGATCGAGCCGGGATGCAGGCGTTGAACTGCACCCTTCACTCTCTTTGAGTGAACGTCAATCAAGTTAGGAGCGCAACTATTGAGCAATTCAACGTGCGATAGCAACTCCTCCTCCCAGCGCCGAACCATCACGTCATTTGGCGCCAGGATTCGAACGCTTCTTTTTTCACCCGCAGATGCAACGACCCACGCCACCAAGGCCGCAACGGTGGTCTTCCCCAGACCCACGTCATCCGCAAGCAGAACACCCCGTCGAGCCTTTTCTCCACAACAACCATCGAGGCGGGCGAGGATGTCACGCGCAGTTAAGAATTGGCGCTGCGTGCTCTCGAATGACAGCTTGCGATCGCTATTCTTGCTTGCCTCAACATATTTTTGAGGATTTGATAAAAATCGCCATTGCGTGGCTGAGAGGCCGAGCAGATCATCGGTCGGCATCGTCATTCCTTCGGAAAATGTTTCAATCTCAACGCCAGCTCTTCGGCAGCAAGCCGAGCGCCCATCGCATCCTTGCCATTACGCTCCGCTTTGCGTTTAAAGGCTTCCATCAGCAATCCCCCATCGCGTTGAAGAACTTCCAGCACGAATTCCTGACTGGCACCTTTTACCAGCTTTGCCCAATTATCGACAACTTGCAGATGCAGGCGCGCACTAACAAATGTGTCAACGGCATAGCTGTCGGAACGACCCGTTTGGCCTTCAACATTTTCCTCCCACTCGGTATCCACGATTTGATCTTCATCATCTGTAATCAGGCCTGCTTGCGGCTCGTCGTCAGCCGCCACTCGCCCCCCATAGCGTTCAAACAACAGCTCATCACGCATCGCTTGCACGACTGCCTCGTCCACTTCCGGAGGAAAACTGTTCTCCCGCTCTTCCAATTTTCTTTCATCAATCACTGCTTCGTTTCGTTCTTCAGATTCGCATGTCAACAAAACTGATAAGGGCGGTCGCTTTGCCTCAACCCACCGAACTTGAGCAGTGCGAAGACCGTCGGCGCTCTTTACCCACTTGGTGATCGGTAGCGGCTCTTCATTGCCGAATATTTGGCCAGTGAGATCGCGCTCACTTTTACATTCGACAACAATTTTCTTTCCATTCCATGTAGCCTTTGCCCATGAAATAAATGCGGAACTGCGCCGTAGCGTGACTGCACTTGTTGCAGCATTTTGGCTATCTGCAAACTCGTGCAAATGGTCAAATGGCCAATCAACCTGCTCGATACACACGCCCAGCTCGAAATTTTCGATGCTGAGCTCTCCATTGCGCCCTTCGTCACCCCAGGCAGCCTTGCTGAAATTGGCCGATGTCAGCAACAGACGGCGTGAATTGCCTCGTTTGAACGCATACACCTTGGCGTGGCTCCACCGATCATCTGTCGTTTTATGCTCGTCATGAAAGTGATCCGTCTGCTTGTTATCGTTCGGCTCATAACACAGTTGCCGCAACGTAGTGCCAGCATCAAGCAGTGCGCTCAATGTGGTTGCCGGGAGTAGCCAGTTCCGCGCCCAAGGATGATTTTTGTCTATCCAAACCAAAGAGACCCGGTTCGGAGAGCCTTCAAAGTTGGCGCACCACCGATGCAGCGCATCTTTACTCCATGAGCCAACGAAGGGGCTGAGCACGGACGCGCTGACCACCCCGCGCCCCGCAGGAATAATCCCTCGAAGACCAGCAGCCCCCCAAGGCTTGCGGCGCAATTCTTGACGTGTGTGTTTGCCGGGAACACTGGCGACAAAAGTGATGCCTTGGGGGCACTCTGCACGAGTAAGCAACTCTACAAAACTATCAAGACGCGAATCATCACCCGCTGAAGCTGCAAGTTCACGCATGAAGTGGGGCAAAACACCCCAATTGCTTAATCGTGTTTGCGAACTTTTAGGCTGAAGTTTGATGCACACCCGCCACACAGCCTGAATTTGCTGCTTGAAAGCGGAGCTCGTCAGGTTTGCGGATGAAACAACGATCTCAATATATTCGTCACCATCTTTTGACCAATGCAGCAGCCAAAGCTTTGCGTGCTGCACGGCCTTGTTATGCCGCCCGACAGTCAGATGACGGATAGAGCGCCATATCCACCCGTACATGCCATCCCGTCCAGAAGGTTCTTCGCCACTCGCTTCTTCTCGCAAGTTGGAAGACACCACCACGATCCGGTCATGCAGTATCTTGAGGCGATCATCAAGCTCGATCAGAAAGTAACTACGCTCTGCACCTTCTCCAGTAGGTTCATGATCCAACTTCAGGAGCATTGGCAATAAGTTCTCGACCAGCAGGCGTTCATCGGCGCGGTCATAAGTTGTAAATAGCGCCGCGTGAAGGGCACAACCTGCAGGTGCATCGGAATGTAGCAGGGACTCCCACCCCAATTTTCCGCTACTGTTCATTTTCTTCTTCATCAAGATATGCCGGATCGTTACGCAGTGCAGCGGGCATCGTCTTTAACACGCCACATTGCGTGGCAAGACGGCACAGTGACCACAAACGAAAACCATAACGCGAAGCTGAATTTGCTGGTGGCGTTCGCGGTTCGACTCTTCCGTTTCGGAGTACGAACCAGCGCAGGCCGCCACCATAGACTTCATGGTGCTGTAGCAATGCGCGCAGACACTCGATAGGCCGATCAGTCGTAATCGCACCGGCAAAACGATGTGCTGCTTCGATATGGCGCAGCGGCATCTCGACACCTTTGCGCCACGCTTGCGCGGTCGCCATCAACTCCTTGCAAACTCTTTCTGCATCTTTATGTTGCGCGATTTCTTTGAGCAAAACGTAAGGTTTGTCGCGCATCATTGCGGCGCGCAAAACTTCGGCGATGATATCCATCGCTGCTATGCCTGCATCCGCCAACCGGGAGAAGCTGTAAAGCCGCGCGATAACGGGGTCATCCTCAAATTCGCGGCTCAAATGCTTACACAATTCGAGATGGTTTGTCGCAGAAGCTTTTTGAATCGAGCGCACCACCATGAGCCGTTTTTGTCCTCGCGGGTCAGCACCGAATATCAGCGATTTAAGCAATTCTGCTTCAGGCAAGATTGTGAAATCATCTTTGCGACGCGGCAGGGTATTCTCGTCAGCATTCTTGCCAGATTGATCAAAAGCCTTCCAGTGATTGAGCCACCAACTGTACTCTTTGCCACGTCCAGTCCTGGTACTCCGGGTATTGATCTCTTCGCCAAGTTGTAGTCTCGCACTATTCAGCTTGGTATCCAGCCATCTCGCCAGCTCTTTGGTTGCAGGGCCGGGAGTCCAGCCATCGCCATGTAGCGTCATGCCCGGCCACTTGCGAAACGCTCGACGGTATCCGCCATACATTCCTGTTTGACGGTAAGCGCGAAATTGTTCGGGTGACATTCCAAACCGATCCGCAGCTTGATTCTTATCCAGCCATGGCGCTACGCGGCGCTGTCCGGCCAATGAGCGTTGTCTCCACTCGTCGTTTTCTTCAAGCAGGGAGATTGTTCGAGCAACCCACATCAGCTCCAACGGACGCAGCCACGCATATCGCTCATTCTGTTGCGCGCGCGTCGTCAATGCGCGCCCACCGCTTGTATGAAAAACCTCATGTGATTGCACCAGACACCAAGCAAGAATCGTTACCCAACGTCCATCCCGAATTCTGTTGCTGAAATCCGGTGCAACCGCATCTGCAAACTGATCTAACAAGGCACTCATCCCCAGCGCATCACCCCGTCGTACAACCAACGGCTCCCAAGGCTCGGTGAAAAAGAAGTGCGGCGTATCGACAGCGTTATCAATTTTTTCAGTCATTAGAGACTCAACCCCTAATTGTTTTCGATTGAGCTTCTTACGTTTGCGCTAACCCATCTCCGGCACTGCAACGAACCCGGCTATCTGTTGCAGCAACTCTTCTTCCTGATAAGGCTTGCCGAGATACACATTGACACCCAGCTCATGCGCGTGGTCGCGGTGCTTTTCGGCGGTGCGGGAGGTGATCATGATGATGGGCAGGTGCTGTGTCGTGGGGTCGCGGCGCAAGTGCCTGGTCAATTCGAAGCCATCCATGCGCGGCATTTCAATATCCAGCAGCATAACGGCGGGGGAAATTTCGCCCAACTGCTCCAACGCATCCACGCCATCCTTGGCAGTCACCACATGATAGCCCGCACGCGCAAGCAGGCGGCTGGTAATCTTGCGCACGGTGAGAGAATCATCCACCACCATTACCAGCGGCGGGGCTGGCATTGGCTCCACCGCCACGGCCTTGGTGGTTTTGCGCACGCCCAGGATACGCTGCGCCAACTGCACCGGGTTGAGCACCAGCACCACGCTGCCGTTACCCAGCACAGTCGCCCCGGCAATACCGGGCAGATGCGCCAATTGCGGGCCCATGTTCCTGACCACCATCTCCTGATTGCCGATGAGTTCATCCACATGCACCGCCAGCCTTTGTTCGCCGCTGCGCAACAGCAACACACGATTGTACGGGTGGCTTTCCGGCGCGCATTCTTCATTGCCGAGCAAGCGCGGCAGATAATGCAAGGGATATGGCTTGCCTTTCCACTCGACCCGCCCCTGGCGGTAGATGCCTTTCAGCGCCGCAGCTTTGACCTGCTGCACCTGCTCGACCATGCCCGACGGAATGGCATACACCGCTTGCCCGGCACGTACCAGCAAGGCCTGTGTTGCCATCAGGGTGAGCGGCAAGTGGCTGACGAAACGCATCCCTTTCCCCCGCTTCGAGGACACTTCGATCCGCCCGCCAAGTGCGGTGATTTCGCTGCGCACCACATCCATGCCCACACCGCGCCCGGATATTTCCGTCACTTCCGTTGCGGTGGTTAAACCAGGCGTGAAAATCAGCTGCATGGTCTGCTCGTCGCTCACATTCTCATCCATTTGAGGCATGCCAAGCTCCACTGCTTTCTGCCGCAACTGCACGAGGTTTATACCGGCGCCATCATCGCTGAGCTCGAATATCACCTCATTATTTTCCTGATGCAACGCCAGGCGAATAGTACCGGTTGGCGGCTTGCCCGCGCGTTCGCGCTGTTGGGGGCTTTCCAGACCATGGGCAATGGCGTTGCGCAACATGTGTTCAAGCGGCGCCGTCATCTTGTCCAGCACATTACGGTCGAGTTCCACTTCAGTGCCGCACAACTCCAGCCTGGCTTTTTTGCCCAGCTCCTTGCAGGTCTGGCGCACGACACGATACAGCCGCTCACTGATATTGGCGAACGGCACCATGCGGATCAGCATCAGGTTTCGCTGCAATTCGCGGTTGAGATAGGTTTGTGTCGAAAGCGCGGCAGATGCCTCATCCAGATTCTTCAACAAGGCTTGCTGTACCGTCAGCACGTCATGCGCACTTTCATTCATGAAGCGCGTCAATTCCTGCAAGCGGGTAAAGCGGTCAAATTCCAGTGGATCGAATTTCTCCGCCGTGTCTTCAGACAGCGAAATCCGTGCCTGCATCTGGCCTTCGGCCTGTATCTCTACCTCGCGCAACTGCCCGCGCAAGCGGCTCACGCTGTCAATCAGTTCTAGCAGCCCGGCCTTGAAACTGCGCAGCTCGGCTTCGATGCGTGACCGTGTCACGCTTATTTCGCCTGCCTCGTTCACCAGCCGGTCCACCGTGTCGGAACGCACGCGCAGCATGGCGGTGGGCATGGCGCGTTGGGCTGTGTCCTCGGATGCCGCCGCTCCAGCGGCGACTTGATCCGCAAAAGATTTCTCATCACGCAACTGTTCCAGCGCATTGGCAATGCCGTCAAGGCAGCTTTCCAGCTCGTCCCCGAAGGTCGCGTCATGCTGCGCTTGCGCCATGGCTTGAACCACGCGCTCTTCCATGTGGTGGGTCAGATCGCCCACGTGCATTGCGCCCGCCATGCGCGCGCTGCCCTTCATGGTATGCAGGCTGCGCTGCAGGCTGCGGCCGAGCGCCTTGTCCTCCGGCCGCTCGCACCAGGCGCGCAGATCACTGCCAATCTGCGGGAAAATATCGTTGGCTTCTTCCAGAAAAATCGGCAGCAGATGTTCGTCCGTATCATCCTGCACCACGCGCTCTTGCCTCGCCTGTGATTCCGCTACGGGTGTTTCGGGCAAATGAATCTCTAATTCAGGCTGCGATGTTTTTACAGCTTCGGCGGCCAACTCCCTATCGGCCTGCAACCGTGCGATCAGCTCCGGTTGCGCCTTTAATTCCTGGCGATTGCGTACTGCCAGGCTCATATCATCCAGCACGGCAACCGTGCGCTCCAGCAGCGACAGTTGCGCGCCGCTCAGTGCAATCGGATGGCCCATATGCGCTTCCAGCCACTGTTCCAGCGCGTAGGCCAGTTCAGCAGCATGGGTAAGGCCCATGCTGCGATTAACCACTGCCAAACTGTATGCCTCATGCAAAAAATCGTCGCTGACGGCCGGATGCCCGCTCTCGCGCAATTCAGTCAGGTGCCACAACAGGGCGGCAACATGATGCGCCGCTTCTTCCGCAGCAATGCCAAACCGGGCTGGGGAAAGCTCCGCCGTGCCAACCGCTGGGGGCGCTGGCTCTGGCTCCAGCTTTAATTGTGGCTCTGGCTCTGGCTCTGGTGCCACAATGGCGGCAGGAGCCCCTGGCGGCCCAGCGGCGAAAACGGGTTCGACCGATTGCACTATCGGCATGGCTTCCGCGCCAGCTTCAATCTGCTGCGCGACCTGTACCAACTCGCCTGCCTCAATCTGCGTGCTACCATGCGCGCGCAGTGCATCAACCCAGCCCTTGAATGCCGCTTCCGCATCCAATATGAATTTCAGCAAGCCCGGCGTGGCGTGTTTGTTTCCCTGCAACCACTTGTTCATTGCCCGTTCAACCGCCCATGCCACTTCGGCCAGCTCGGTCAGCCCGACCATGCGCCCGCTCCCCTTCAGGGTATGAAAGCCGCGCCGGATGGTGGCCAGCGGCTCATGGCCTTCCGGCTGGAGCTGGAGAATCTCAAGATTGGCGCGCATGCTGTCGAGCACTTCCTGCGCCTCTTCCAGAAACACTTCCAGCAACTCATCGCCTTCCCACAGCGCGTTCGCGGCAACGGTTTGCGCGGCTGTGCCCGGCGCTTGCCTGTGTTGCGTAGCGGGAGCTTTCGCGGCGATCGATTGTTGCAATGCCTGCATGTCATGCAGCGCGGCATCCAGCGTTCCGCCATCCGGCAGATGTCCCTGCGCCAGGTATTGCACATACTCCTGTAGCGTATTCAGCGCGGCAACCATAGTGTGTATTTCTTCGGATGTTGAGCTGCCGCCGGTCGCATAATATTCCGTGGCTTGCCGCAAGAAGAGCAGCAACTGTACGGGGCGATCCAGCGACAGGATATGCAATCCGCCTTGCGCCTGTTGCAGCAACAAATCCAGTTGCGCGAGCGCCTGGAACTTGCCCGTATCGCCAAGAAAACCATTCAAGCCCTGCTCGACATGCCGCAAGTTGATCTGCACTTCGCCGGCCAGAGCTGCCGTGATGCCGTGTTCTTCCATGCGGCAATGCAGCGAGATCAGGTCGGCAAGTTTATTTTCATCCTGCCGCGCATACGCAATGGCTGCCTGCAACCGTTCGCCGAGTATGCGCACCTGTTCGTGAAATTCGCCACCCAAACTACGGTAATGTTCCACACCGCAGCCCAGCAGCAACAAGGCCATCGCCATGTCCAGCTCGACCAGCTGTATTTGTTCGGCGCTGCATTCCTGTGACACGATGGCCTGGATTTGATGGCACAGGGGCTGCAGGGTGTTGCTGTCCAGTTGTTCGGCAAGATAAACCAGCTGTTCCAATTGTCCGGAGAATTCCGGTATGACCAACCCTAGACGGGCGCACTCCTCCCAGCTTTCCTTTGCTTTTTCGAGCCGCTCCCGCATCGATTCCAGCACGGGATCTGTTTCGACGGACGGCAAGGCGCCCGCTTGCGGCAAGTGGCTTTTCAGCGCGTAAACATGCTTGACCTCGGCCACGGTATTGCTCACCTCGTCGCTGCATGCAACCAGGTAAAGCATTTCACGCAGGTTGTCCTGCGTATCGACAAGCTGCCCTTCGGCCAAAGATTTCATTTGCAAGTCTATCCGGATGAGCAGTTTTTTTGCATCCTGCCCAGGCGGCAGGCCCTGGTAAACCATGCAATCCAGCAGGGCGGATGCGACCCACCAGAACGCCCGCTGCTGATTCTGCGGCTCACCCCCCATGACGGCTTGTACCGCGCTGCGCATGGACTGCAACGCTTCGATGGGGCTGTCCTGGCGCAACCATTTGAGCAAGGCCGCCTGGTACTTGCCGCGCTCCGCCTTGATGTGCGCCTGTGGCGCATCCACCGGCGGTTGCGCCAGCACGGATGGCGGCAGTTCCACATGCAAATCCGGAAAAAACAAATCCGCTTCAAAAGACATTTCCATGCCGCGCGCCTGCTGCAATTCCTGATATTGGGGGAACAGGCACAATGCCGGTTTGCTGGCGCCAGCAGCCAGCGCGTCGAGGTAGTCCGTTAAAGCAGATAGTGCGTGTTGGAGAGTGGCATGATATGCGGGCGAGGGGGATAGCACCCCGGCAAAAAACTCCTGCAACAGCACTTCAATTTCCCCGCAAAATGCCATGGCTCCATCCAGCGACAGCGTTTGCAGCATGTCACATGCGCGGTGAAACCCGGCAAGGGCGCTTTGCCATGCCTCCCGGTTGGTTTCCGGGGCGGCGAAATAAACCTCCAGATCACGGCTCACCTGGCCCAGCAGGCTATCCAGCCCGGGCTTCACCGCTGCCAGCGGCAAGAAATCAAATTGCGCGGGGCGGGTCATTGTGCCGTGTCAGGTCCGGTCACAGCCTGAAGCCGGAGACGGAATCCTTCAGGCCGGTCGCCAGTTCCGCCAACTCGGCTACCGAAGCATTGGCAAGCCGGGTGTTGGACGTGGTCTGCTCGGTAATGTGCAATATTTCCGCCATGGAATGCGCCACTTCACGCGCCCTATCGGTCTGTACCTGAGTAGATGCTGAAATGCTGCCGATCAGTTGCGCCAGCTCGTTGGATACCTGCCCGATTTCGCGCAACGATTGCCCTGCGGCAACCGACAGTTTTGCTCCCTCCACCACCCCCTGCGTGCTTTTTTCCATCGCTGCCACCGCATCCTGGGTATCGCCCTGAATGGTTTTCACCAGTGCGCCGATTTGCTTGGTCGCCTCAGCGGATCGCTCCGCAAGGCGCTGCACCTCTTCAGCCACCACCGAAAACCCGCGCCCCGCTTCGCCGGCGGATGCCGCCTGGATCGCGGCATTCAGCGCCAGCACGTTAGTCTGCTCGGTGATGTCGGAAATCATCTCCACGATTTCACCGATCTCCTGCGAGCTTTCGCCCAGCCGCTTGATGCGCTTCGAGGTTTCCTGAATCTGCTCGCGGATGCCCTCCATGCCGGCGATGGTGTTCTGCACCGCCTGTGCGCCCTGCTCCGTCACTTCCAGGGTGCGGTGCGCCACTTGCGCGGATTGAGAGGCGCTGGCATCCACCTCCTGAATGGATTGGGTCATCAACTGCACCGATTCGCTCACCCCGGTTATTTCCCCGGACTGTTTTTGTGCGGCAGCCAGAAGCCCGGCGGAAATCGCCTCGGTATCATGTGTCGCGCGCATGACCTGGTCGGACGCGGTGGTAATGCCGACGACCAGCTTGCGCAGTTCGGCTATGGTGTAGTTCACGGAATCGGCGATCGCCCCGGTGATATCATCCGACACCGTTGCCTTGACAGTCAGGTCGCCTTCGGCCAGGTTGCTCAACTCATTCACCAGACGCAAAATAGCTTCCTGGTCGCGGCGGTTTAAACGTTCCGCCTCCCGGGCACGGCGGCGCGAATCGTCCAGATATACCTTGCTCACCAGCATCAGCATCAACAGCAACAACACACCCGCAGCGACCATGACAACGCTGGCCAGCCGCGCCGCAGGCTGATACGCATCCACCAATTTTTGCGTATAGCTCATCAGCACTTCGCTGTTCCTGGAAATCGCTTTGCCCGCACGTTTTGCACCGGGCAAGTTTTGCGCATTGGCGGTAATGGTTTCGGCGGAAATCCGATACTCATTGAACAGATTATTTATTTTAACGGCCAGCGGATCACTCCCTGAAAACGTTTTCAGCAATTCTTCCGCTTCCAGCAAATCCTGTTGGGTAGATGACGCCTGTTCGATTTTTGTCTCGGTAGTTACGCTGAACAGCATCGCGGCATCCCGGGCAATTCGTTCAAACATCAAACTCAAGCGAATGGCGCGCTCTTTTTGCGTCCCTTGCGCATTGGCTGCCAATTGCTGCATCAAATTGCGCAACTCTTGCCCGCTCACATTGATTGCCGCAATGGCACGAGCCAAGGCTATCAAGCTGGGGCGCACCGCTTCCAGCATCCGGACATCCGCCATCATCTTGCCGGAGCTTGCTGTCAGGGCATCCAGCGCTGCACGCGCTTCACCCGATGTCGCGGGCAAACTGGCGTCCCCTTTGTTCAGCAACATCAGGATCGAATCGAAAGATTCACGGCTCCGGGCCAGATTCTCAAATGCCGTTTGGTCGCCTGACAAACTCTGTTCGGCATCCTTGGCCAATCGTTGCGACAGCATCAGCAATTTGCTGGATTGCGTCACATAGCGCGCATTTTGTGCCGCCGTGCGGTTATCCACAAAAGCTGCCACTACCGTAATCAATATCAGCCCCAACGAAATACTCCCCAGTATCTGTAGTTGCCTTGCGACCGGGAAATGACCTAGCAGCGGGATGGAAAAAGAACTTCCCTCGCCATTGGCGGAACCGGGTGCCAGTACAATTTCCCCGGAAGCCCCGGCGGGTTTCTGTGATCCATTAAGCATTGGTAGATTAAATGCCATTCACTATTACCTCCAAAATGGAATACTAGATTTCTACATGCAAAAAATCAGGCTGCTGGAGCAGCCTCGAGATATTCAAATGCTGCCACGTCTGCCCTTGCTGATCCTGGTATTGAACCCTGCTACCCACTTCACTGCGGCGCCACGTGCGGATATTGCGAAAGCCAAGCACCCGGTTGACCAACAGCCCAGCATTGAAGGAAAATTTCTGCGCGACGAGTAAAATCCGGTTCCGTCCATCGCGCAACACATCGGCCTGCCCCATGAATGCCGCCAAATCCACAACGCTGTACAAGTTGCCGCGCACATTTGCCATACCGCAGTACCAAGGCTTGGTAAATGGCACCGTGGTTATGGGCGGTATTGGCAACACCTCGCTGATGTCGCTCATTTCCACCAGCCACAAATCCCCCCCTATCTGAATACCCAAGGTGGAAAATTGCTCGCCTGCCTGCCCCTTGGCCTGCATGCGGTCATTTAATTGCTGCTGAAACTCGCGGAGGTTGAGCCGGTTGGACATGTCAGTTCAACCCAGAATTGGCGTAGGTCGGGCTTTGCCCGACATGTCGGGCAAAGCCCGACCTACAATCCCAAACCATCTCTTCTCATGGGCCATTGCCGCCCTCCGCTTGCTTGTCCTGTGTGTACTTGAGGACCGCATCAACCATGCTCTTCTTGGTGAACGGCTTGATCAGGAAAAGATCTGACCCGACCAGCTTGCCTTGCGCCCGGTCAAACAGGCTGTCTTTACTGGTCAGCATGATAACGGGGGTGGTTTTGAATTCGCTGTTATTCCTGATGAGTGTGCAAGTCTGATAGCCATCCAGCCGGGGCATCATGATGTCGATGAAGATCACATCCGGACGGTGGTCAACGATCCTGGACAGCCCGTCAAAGCCATCCTCCGCAAGCACCACCTGGCATCCGGCCTGTGTCAGGAATATCTCCCCGCTACGGCGTATGGTGTTGCTGTCATCGATGAGCACCGCCTTGACACCAGACAGTGGCATGTTATCGCTCACGTTCGCCTTTCCCAAACCATCAGGTGGTAATTGTATAACTTCCCGTTACCTTTGCCAGAAACGCGGCGTAAAGATAATCAGCAGGGTGAAAATTTCCAGCCGCCCGAGCAGCATGGCCAAAGTACAGACCCAGGTCTGGAAGTTGGTGAGCACGCCAAAATTGCTTGCCGGGCCGACCACGCCCAACCCCGGGCCGGCGTTGTTGATGCAGGCAATCACGGCAGAGAACGCGGAGATGAAGTCCAGCCCGCTGATCACCAGCGCAAAAGTCAGCGTCACCACACTCATGAAATACAGAAAAATAAACCCCAGCACCGAGAACACAATATTGTTGGGTATCACCTGCCCGCCTATTTTCATGGGATTCACTGCGGATGGATGCAACAGTTTGATAAATTCGCGCCCGGCCTGCTTGAACAGGATCAGGGTACGGATCATCTTGATGCCGCCGCCGGTGGAGCCTGAGCTGGCTGTAATGCAACTTAGGAACAACATCCATAGCGGCGCAAACACCGGCCATCGATTGAAATCCACACTGGAAAAACCGCAGTCCGTCGCGATGGACACCAGGTTGAAGCTGGCATGACGCAAGGCGGTCCAGAAACTCGGGTAAGTGCCCCGCCACCACAGAAATACGGCTATGCCCAGGCAGCTTGCCAGTACCAGCGCAAGGGTGGCAATAGCCTCGGTGTCACGCAGATATATCTTAAGGTTTTTTTCGCGCCACACCAGAAAATGGGTGGCGAAATTCATCGCCGCAAGCAGCATGAATACGATCAGCACAAATTCGATGGCGGGGGAGTTGAAATAGCCGACACTGGCATCGTGCGTGGAAAATCCGCCCAGCCCCATCGCGGCGAAGGCGTGGCAAATGGCGTCCAGCCAGTTCATGCCGGCCAGCTTCAATGATGCAATGCAAGCCAGGGTGATGCCGAGATAGACCAGCCACAGGTTGCGCGCCGTTTCAGTAATGCGCGGGGTGAGCGCGGAATCTTTCATTGGCCCAGGTGTTTCGGCCTTGAACAATTGCCGCCCGCCGACACCGAGCAACGGCAATATTGCCACCGCCAGCACGATGATGCCCATGCCGCCCAGCCAGTTCAGTTCGTGCCGCCACAGGTTGATGGCGGGTGGCAGGTTGTCCAAGCCGGTCAGCACGGTCGCGCCGGTGGTTGTTATGCCGGACATGGTTTCAAAATACGCATCGGTGAACGACAGGCCAGGCACCACCAACAGCAGCGGAAACGTGGCGAAGGCCGGCATCGCCGTCCACATCGTCACTACCAGCAAATAACCGTGCCGGATGGAAAGCTCGCCCTTGAAACGGCGCGTCAGCATCCACATCAGGATGCCGACCGCCAAAGTCCACACCATCGCCAGCGCAAAGTCAATCATCGTGCCATCGTCATAAGCCAGCGAGGTAACCATAGGCATCAGGTAGGTAATGCTGAACACCACCAGCATCAGCCCCAGGGCATGAATAACTGTTAAGGCGCGTTGCATTAAAAGTACCCGAGGTTAACCTGGAACAACTTCTCCACCTTGCGCACCATGGCTTTATTGATGACAAACACGATGACGTGATCCCCGGCTTCGATGCAAACGTCCCGATGCCCCATGATGACTTCGCCGCCACGCACGATCGCACCGATGGAGGCGCCCTTGGGCAGATCAATTTCGTCAATGCGCCGCCCCACCACCTTGGAGGAATCGCGGTCGCCATGCGCCACCAGCTCCAGCGCCTCTGCCGCGCCGCGCCGCAGCGAATGCACCACCGCCACATCACCCTGGCGCACATAGGCGAGCAGTGAACCGATGGTGATCTGTGCCGGGGAAAGCGCAATGTCTATCTTGCCCCCCTGTACCAATCCGACATACGCGCTGCGGTTGATCAGCGCAATCACCTTGTGCGCACCGCCCTGTTTGGCGAGCAGCGCGGACATGATGTTATTCTCGTCGTCGTTGGTCAGTGCACAGAATACATCCACATCGGCCACGTGTTCGGAAGTGAGCAGTTTTTCGTCGGTGCCGTCGCCATTCAATACCAGCGTATGCTTCAATTCGCCCGCCAGTTTATTACAGACTTTCTTGTCGTACTCAATCAACTTGACCTGATAGTGCCGCTCCAGGGAAAGCGCCAGGCGAAACCCGATATTGCCACCGCCCACAATCATCACGCGCTTGGCCGGTTTATCCATGCGTCGCAATTCTTGCAGCACGATGCGGATATTCCCGGTTGCCGCGATGAAGAAAACTTCGTCGCCAGCCTCTACCACCGTATCACCCTCTGGAATAAGCGGCCCATCCTGCCGGAAAATCGCTGCAACGCGCGTATCGGCTTGCGGTATATGGGTGCGCAAGAAGCATAGCGGCTTGCCCACCAGCGGGCCGCCAGCAAACACCTTCACCGCCACCAGCGAAACGCGCCCATCGGCGAATTCCAGCACCTGCAGGGCTTCTGGGAATTCGACCAGCTTGCTGATGTAATCGGTGAGTATCTGTTCGGGGCAGATGGAGAAATCGACGCAGAAATTTGCGGGGCTGAAAATTTCCGGGTGTTCCAGATAATCCGCGGCGCGGATGCGCGCAATTTTGGTTGGTGTGTTGTACAGGCTGGCGGCCAGCTTGCAGGCCACCATGTTAACTTCGTCGCTTTGCGTCACCGCCAGCAGGATGTCGGCATCAACAATGCCTGCCCCTTCCAGCGTGGAAGGGTGTGAAGCATTGCCCACCAGGGTGCGCAGGTCAAAACGGTCTTGCAGTGCGCGCAATTTTTCCGCGTCGGTATCAACTACGGTGATGTCGTTGGCTTCGCTGACCAGGCTTTCCGCCACCGTCGAGCCGACCTGCCCTGCACCGAGAATCAATATTTTCACACCAACCGCCTTTCGTACTGGCTAATGAGCGCCAACGAAGTAACTTCTCCTTTTTCATCACATGGATGAACAGGATAGGCAGGATAAAAAACGAATTAAACAATCCTGTTTATCCTGTCTATCCATGTTTGAAATCCTGGCTTCTTTTTCATCACATGTATGAACAGGATAGGCAGGATAAAAAACGAATTAAACAATCCTGTTTATCCTGTCTATCCATGTTTGAAATCCTGGCTTCTGGTAAAGCGTTTATATTTGCGTAACATATCGGGAAGTTATTTCGTATGCGTTTCTAAACGGCAATTACTGCCGCGCGCGTATCCAGTTTTTCCATTCTTCGAATATCGCCGGGTCGAGCGCCGCAATCACCGAGCGGTGCCACACATCGCCCTGATCAAAATCGTCGCAATTCAGGCAACACGCCCGCCCGCCCGCCTCCTGCAGCACAAGCGAGCCGGCGGCATAATCCCATAGCTTCTGGCCGCCATGCAAATACACGTCATAGCGCCCTGCTGCGGTATAGCACCAATCCAGGGTGCTGGCGCCGAAATTGCGCTGCGAACAATAGGGCGGATCGGCGGCGAGCTGCGCCGCCAGTTTGCCATCCAGCCGTTTCATATCCACGTTGGCCAGCGCACTGGCCAACGAAGTTGCGACAGGGCGGCTCACCAGCCTCTCCCCGTTCAGGAAAGCGCCGCGCCCCAGCTCGGCGGCAAATGCCTCATCCGCCACCGGGTCATACACCACACCGAGCGTGCTGCGCCCCTCACGTATCAACGCGACGGAAACCGCAAAATACGCCAGGCCGCGCACGAAGTTGGAAGTGCCGTCGATGGGGTCGATACACCACACGCCTTCCTTGCCCTCGACCCAGGATGCCACCTGCTCCGCTTCACCCATTTCCTCGCCAATCACCGGCACGTTGAGAATGGCTTGCAGCTTGCGCGTAAGCGCCCCTTGCGCGGCGATGTCGGCCTCGGTGCACAGGCTGCCGTCGCTCTTGCGCTGGTGCGCCACCTTCAGGTAGCGCGGCATGATCTCTTCCGCCGCAACCAGCTTGACCGCCGCGACCATTGCCTTCAGCGTGGCACTCATGGTCTTGGCGCGCGGCACCTTACTTTTTTCCATTTGCCGCGCCATGCCTTATTGCTTCCACTTAATTGAACAGCCCATGCTGGCGAACTGCTCCAGCGGTCCTCTGCCGGTCTGCGCCACCTGCACCATGGCGTTGAATAAGTCGCGCGGCGCATCCGCCGCCGCCTCCTTGCGCGATGCATCCAGGCGACCACGGTATTGCAATTCGAGATTGGCATTGAAGCCGAAGAAATCGGGCGTGCACACCGCACCGTAATCCCTGGCAGCCTGCTGCGTTTCATCCCACACATAGGGGAAGGGGTAGCCGTATTGCTGCGCCACACGCTTCATATTCTCGAATGAGTCCTCCGCATACTCTACAGGGTCGTTCGACATGATGGCAATACTGTTGACGCCGTATTCCATTAGCTCGCGGGTATCGCGGATAATGCGGTCGCGGATGGCTTTCACGTAAGGGCAGTGGTTGCAGATGAACATCACCAGCAAACCGTTCCTGCCACGCGCGCTTTCCAGCGTGTGGCTCTTGCCATCCACGCCCGGCAGGTCGAATTGGCGCGCCTTCCAGCCGAAATCGCAGACCGGCGGTTGCAAACTGACCATGGTTTTGCACTCCTGAACTGTATATTTTGGTTTGGGCGTTATATTATCACGCTGCTCCCACGATCCTGAACTAACCATGTCGCCACCGCGCTTTTATTGCCCTCCGCCGCTGCTACCCGGCGCCACTTTTGAGCTGCCGCCGGAAGCCGCCCGCCATGCCCATCGCGTGTTGCGCCTCCGCGTGAACGACCCGGTGCAGGTGTTCGACGGCGAGGGCAACGCGCTCGACGCCAGGATCGGCGAAATCGGCGGCAAGCGCGTGCTGCTGCATGAATTGCAGACCTGCATGGCCGAGGCAGAACCCCCGCTGCGCATCACGCTCGCACAAGCGATGTGCAGCAGCGAAAAAATGGACTGGGTGGTGCAAAAGGCCACCGAACTCGGTGCGGCGGAAATCCAGCCGGTGCAGACGCAGCGCAGCGTGGCGAAGCTCTCCAGTGAGCGCGCCGGAAAACGCACCGCACACTGGCACAACGTCGCCATCGCCGCCTGCGAACAATGCGGCCGCAACGTCCTGCCGCAAATCCATGCGCCGCTGGAATTAAGCGCATGGCTGGCGCAGATGCGCGGCAGCGCGCACGCAAAATTCATCCTGCAACCCGAAGGCTCCACTGCACTGCATAGGCAACCGCATCCGCAAGGCAGCGTCACCCTGTTGACCGGCCCGGAAGGCGGATTTAGCGAGGACGAGATCAAGATGGCCCATCTCGCCGGGTTCACCCCGATCCGTCTGGGCAAGCGCGTACTGCGCACCGAGACGGCGGCGATGGCCGGAATAGCCGCGCTGCAAACCTTGTGGGGAGATTTCAGCTAACTGCATCCGCACTCTGAAACAAGTGATTGCCCACATTGATACCACCAGCAACCCCTTCCACTTCAAGTGGGAAGGCGCAAATTAGTGGCGTTTCTATTGGGAATTGGAATAATTCAGGATTTTTATCCTGCTGAAGTTAAGGATTCACCCACCATTCACATCGCGCAGCACACGCCGCTTTACCTAACGGGCATGGCAAATGTGCCGCCCATGATAATGAAATTCGCCATGCCCGTTTCCCTCTCCCCAACCCTCTCCCGCAAGCGGGCGAGGGGGCAAACGAATCACTGCACGAGTTTCACGTTAAGCATTCAGTTTGGCAAGCCGATACTGTAATTGGAAGGCGGCATTCAATATTTGTATGGTGAACGGAGGCAATCATGCTTCGCCTAAGCTTGGGATTCGTGCTCTTTTGGTTGGTTGTTGCGGCACAAGCCGCAGAGTTCGATGAAGATTTTTTTGTATCCGAGCTAAATCTGTTAACAACCCGGCTCGTGCATTCCAGCGCCGATTTTCTACCCCTTTATCAGCTCAGCGCGAGTGTTGTGCTTACCTCCCCATCGGATACCGCGCCCTTCGGATTAGGGTTCGGCAACGTATCCCATGTGCCCTCTGTCGCCAAACCGCAACAAGAAACCATCATGGCAGAAAACACACGCTGGCAACAGATTTATGACGGTGGCCGCGTTTCGTTGCAGCATCTTTTGCGCGTCGAGTTTAAGGGAGAGCAGGCTAATATTACATTGCGGCCCCGCTCGGTTTCGATTGAGGGAGAGCGGTTTAGGATCACATTTCGGCCCCAATCGGCTTTGATCGAAAAAGAGCGGCTTAAGATACTGTTTCAGCCACATTCGGTCTCGATGTTGTGGAGCAAAGCGTTCTGAAGCGGCAACACCGTGCCGGTTCCGGCGGGCGCTTTATCTTTATTTATGAATTCGCTTGACTATACCAGCTACACCAGCGTACAACGCACACTGGTATTTGATTCCAAGCCTTTGCAGTACTGGTTTTCCATGTGCAATCTTCGATTCAAATAGTTCTGCGGGAGTTTTCCCCGCTATTTTTAATAAGGAAGTAATCACATGGCACTTGGTACAGTTAAATGGTTTAACGACGCGAAGGGGTTTGGTTTTGTCACTCCCGATGATGGCAGCGAAGATTTGTTCGCGCACTTTTCCGCGATCAATATGAGCGGGTTCAAGACGCTCAAGGAAGGCCAGAAGGTCACCTTCGACATAGTGCAAGGTCCTAAAGGCAAGCAAGCTTCCAACATCCAGGCGCCTTAATCGGTTCTTGAGTTGATAAAAAGCCCGGCACGAAAGTGCCGGGCTTTTTATTTGCCGAGAAAACTGCATAAGTTGAATCTCGTGTTGTCCTGCATGGATTAATGCACTACTGTCCGCTTTGTGCCATGCAGGCGTTCGCGTTGTTACCGCATAATTGCGATAGCTGCGGCAGCTTAGGGAGCAGGAAATTACAAACGTACCAATTTATCCAACACCACCGTAGGAGCGGCTTTAGCCGCGATGTATTTGAGTTTCGCGGCTGAAGCCGCTCCTACAATAATGTATACGGTTCGCCCGACTTTTTATAAACGGTATCTTGGTAATTTCCGTCTCCCTTAGTGTCCCTCCGTGCCCGCAACTGAGGACATAAAACGGCATTGAACCTAGCCAAATGGGTTATTCGGATTACCGGCTTCTCCTGCAATTTAATCCCAAACTTGATTCTATTTGCATGTGGAAGCAACCGCGTTTGGCATACTCAGAAAGCCGCGCTTACAGAACCAGATTTTAAGATATACTATTCCTTCGCAGAAAGCTGTTGATTAATACAACCATTCTGGAGGAATTATGAACAAACAGAACATCGCCATCATCGGGCTGGGAAGGATCGGATCGGCCTTCCTCGACGCCATGCAGCAGAAGAAACAGAGCATCAACCTGGTTTGTGTTGCCGAGCGCACGGACACACCGGCCAAGGCCAAAGCCGCAGCGGCGGGCATCAAAATTGCTATGCTGGATGAGATCATTGCCATGGGCAATGTGATTGATATTATTTTCGATCTGACAGGCATTCCCGATGTGCGCAAGGAACTGCGCGAGAAACTCCTGGCCTCGAAAAACAACCACACGGTGATTGCCTCCGAGACCATCGTCCGTCTGATCTGGTCGCTGATCAGTGATGCAGAACTGCCGGTGATCGAGGGCCGCAAGACCGGCTATTAACCCCGTGTAAAGGCTCGGTGCAGAACCGTGCTGACCGCTGTTCCCCGGTTTGCAACATTAAGAGAAACTACCTCGCGAACATTGCCGCTGGCAGTTTACAAATAAGCTCGGATTAAAGTATGAAGTGCAATAACCAGATGGATTGGCTTCGGAGGAAAGCGAAGGGCAGGTTTGTGCCAAAAGCCGCTATTCGCATAGCCCACAAGCTGTAACACAAGCAACGGCATAGGCTCAAAGAGATTGTCTAGATGATTTGACGCATTGATTGTTTTGCGGCGCGCAAATCCCGAGCGATGGCGGTAATGAACGGGTGATATGAGGCCGGGTTGAATGAAACGCGCCAGGAAATCACTTGGGAGCAATGTGCAGGGTCGGCCTGGGCTACAGCACCATAATTCCGGATATTTGATTAAAGTGGCTTTACGAGACGAGCTGGTGTCAATCTCAAAACAAGACATCACCTGAATCAGCCTGTGCGTTGTTCGTCTCTTCAGAAGACTCATTCGAGGGAGCAATTTCATACACAATAAATTTATCCACCAGCTTGTTCAAGTTGATCGCCGCTGCTGCGACCTTTTCAATTTCCGCTGATGTTCCTTTTGCGCTGAAAGCGGTCTGTTCGGAAACGTGGCTGATATTGACAATAGTTTCATTGATTTTCGTGGCAATCAAACTCTGCTTCTCGGCCGAGTCCGCTATTTGCGCATTCACTTCGCGTATCGTGGAGATGGCTTGGATAATATTTTCAAAAGACTCATTGGTTCTGTTGATTTGTATCACGCTGTCATCGGCTTTATTACTCCCCGTTTCCATGACGTGCGTTGCTTTTTTTACGCCAGCATGCAGAGATTCAATTTTTTTCTGGATTTCCTTTGTAGCATCTTGAGTGCGCTGTGCGAGCTTACGAACTTCGTCCGCGACCACCGCAAATCCGCGGCCCTGCTCACCAGCGCGCGCGGCCTCAATGGCGGCATTAAGAGCCAGCAAGTTTGTCTGGTCGGCAATATCGGTAATGATCTGCGTCACCATATAGATATCGTCGCTTTCTTTCTGTAATGCCTGAATCACTTCAGTCGCGGCCTTCACCTCTACGGCCAGCGTATGAATCGTAACGATGGTTTGTGATACGACACTTTTCGCGATGTTGGCCCGATCTGTGATGCTCTCAGCCACGGATACGGCATTTTTCGACCCCGTAACTGATTCTTTCAATGAATTCGCGATCTGTGTTACCTCTGCACTAGCCCGTGTTGTTTCGTCCTTTTGAGACTTGACACCTTCGCTCGTCATATTGGAAACCATGGCTACCCGCTGCGCCGTATCAGAAAGATGTTTTGCGGCATATTTTACGTTACCAACCAACAGCCCAAGTTCATCGTTTACCAGGATGGCTGATTTTGCGATTGAACCAATTTCATCATCATTATGAACCTGAATGCAGCCAGTGAAATCGCCGGTACTCAACTTGTGCAAGTCTTGCTGCAACTCACGCGCCGGGCGAAGAGTGACACTGATCAACCAGCCAATCCCGAAGTACAGTAACACCTGCACGATAAGCTGCGCGCCCCACAGCATATAATTGGCACGGCGCATGATCACAAACTCTTCGCTCAAATCCAAAGTGATGCTGGCTGCGCCGGTCACCGCGCCTTCCGGCACCATGTGACACATCAGGCAGTCGGTACCACGAAAGTCTTTTTTGGCAACAAATGGAACGACTACGCGCAAAGCATATTTGCCGTCTTGCCGCTGTAGCAAACCACTCTGCAATTGCCCGCTTTGCAAAGCTCGGTGATCCACATCATCGACCGGCTGTTCTGAAGGCAGCCCAAGGCCGAACTGGCCCTGCAACAGCTTGCCACGAATGAAGCGCAAATCCAGCACATCGACTGACGCTCCCATTTTCTTGATGTACAAGGTCCGTTGATCAGGATCGTTGATAATGCCGTTGAGCATCAACATATTCAGGCCGTTCAGCACCCCATCGGCAGAGGCCACAGCACCTTTCTTTGCCCCTTCAAGGACAGTTTCTTCATACTGGTACAGTGCCGTACGTTGCGCCAGTGCCATCACCACCAGCAGGATAATCTGGATGGGTAGTTGCAACTTGTTCTGTAGGGAAAGCTTGCTCCACCATGTTCTCATATGCTCTTCTTCCATAAAAACAACCTTGACTCAACACTTATCGTCATTTCTTTCCAATACTTAACGCCTGCCAGTAAGGATAAGAAATTCAACCGCACAAAATCAAGTATTCATAACCGCTGCACTCAGGTCAATGCCAGCAGCCCTATCAGTAGTTCCATCAGTTGGAATGAAGTGGGGTAAGCAGGCAAGCCGCGTAGCGGCTGCTCGCAAATGTGGATTTTTAGAGGCTCCCTTTGTTACTTGCGCTTGATTTTGACGATTACCCATACCAATTCATCCGGTTTTATTTTCCCCAGCTCAAACTGCACTGCGTCACCTTCCTTGAGGCCATCCAGCAGCGAGGCGTTCACTACGCTGAAGTCCATCAGCATGGCCGACCAGCCGAGCGATTTGATCGGCTCGTGCGCCAGCTTGATGCGCAGTTTGGCGCGGTCCACGGACACCACTTTGCCCGTACCTTGATGGCTGGCCTGCTCGGCTTTTTTCTGCGCCTCCATACCCGCCATCGGCTGCGCAGCCAGTGGCAGTGACGCCACGCCAACCAACAACAGGGCGATTATTCCAATTCGTTTTTTCATTGCGCTCTCCATTCGTTGCCTTCCCGGGCATTTCCAATGATGCATTGACTGCTGCCCGTTTACAGTCGGAATTTGTTACGGCCTGCGCAATCTCATTTCCTTAACCAGCGAATAAATGGCCGACCTATACCTACATCGCCTTCGACAAACTGCTGGACGAAAGCTGGGCGCTTGCTGGAAAGCTGCTGGACGAGGGGTAACGCGCTATACCAAACAGTTGGTCTGGCGCTCTTCCTCCCATCCGCTAGTGACAACACTTCTTTTTCTTTTCAACTTCAAGGCTGCTAATTTCGATTTCTTCCAGATTATTGATAAACGCCAATTTGAGGCGATCTAACCAACCCGCTCCGAGATCGGCGCCTACCAATGCCAGCTTGTCCGCAATCTGTTCAGCGGTCACCTGTATGAGGTCATACTGAATTTCGATTTTGTCCCCCTCAATGCAAATCTCATGTATTCCCATCATCTCAAGCAATGCCTGTTTTACTTGTTCTGCCTGTGTCGCATCAAGCGGCTCGGAAAGCAAAAGGCGGCGTTGCTTAATGACTTTTTTCCCTTGCTGCGCAGGCGCTTTACGTCCAGGAAATCCAACGTATAAACGCGGATTCGTCAGAAAGCGTTCCTTGCACTGTGCCGAACAAAAAGCGTAATGACTGCCTGCGTATTCTGTGGCAAATGAGGCAGATGGGATTTGCATATGGCAAACGGGGTCTTCGACGGTTTCATTCATGATATTTCTCCTTAAGGAACCAAACGTATCTGTCTTCACCTGTAATCACTTCACATCACTGCCCTGCAAACCAAAAACTGAAGCGTTCAGAAAATAATTCCGTAGTAACTACGACGAACAACATGAACCACCTCTCTGCTGAATGGGCGGGCAAGGGGTTGTGCTATAAGAACAGAAAACACAACAATCCCCTCTCTTTGGCTTGAGCAAAACACCACATGCTTTACATTCGTAGAACCACTGACAAGTGTCTGTTGGCATGGTTTCCGTTTGTTTATGCCCACACTCTGGGCATGTGATTGTTGATTTGAGAATAATTTTTTTATTCATGAAACACCTCTGGCGCGTTATGGTATAAATCCTGGTGTATGGGCAGCATAGTCGCGCCAGCGTTCACCGAACTCTGCCTCGGCATCTCGCTCTTCGGTGCGCGCCAGCCGCATGTACATCCACACCAATACCGGAAACATCAGCAGCGTCAAAATGGTCGGCCATTGCAACAGGAAGCCGAACATGATGAGCACGAAAGCGTCATATTGGGGGTGGCGGATTTTGGCGTAAGGCCCTGTGGTTGCCAGACCATGCTTGCACTGCGCCTGGTAGAGCACTTTCCATGCGGCAGACAGCAAAATGAATCCGCCGAAGATGAACAGGTTGCTGAGAATATGGAACGGCCCGAAGTGCGGGTTGGCGCGCCAGCCGAACAGCACTTCCAATAAGTGGCCCGCATCGTGTGACATGAAATCAACGCCGGGATAATGATTGCCCAGCCAGCCGGACAGCAGGTAAATGGTCAGCGGGAAACCGTACATTTCGCTGAACAGCGCGACGATGAAAGCCGCGAACGCGCTGAACGAACGCCAGTCGCGCGGCGTCTTCGGCTTGGTGAAGCTGAACGCAAAAATAATGAACACGGCAGAGTTGATAATAACCAGCGACCACAGGCCATAAGCGGGAGCGTCCGTATTCATTTTGACTCTCCTTCGGACGAGTCATGATGATGCGTATGCTGGCCATCGTCGCCATGGCCGTGGTGCATGAACAGATGCATCAGCGGGCAGGCCAGCAAAAACAGATAGGGCAATATTCCCAATAGGTGCGCACGGTGCTCCGTGAACAGAAAGAATCCGGCGACCGCGAGAAAACCATAGAACACCCAACGTGCCTTGGAAAGGTGCTGTGTTTCGTGTTGATCAGACACGGCAGTCTCCTTAAAGTAAAGCGCGGCGCAGCCGTAGCGCGTTGGTAATCACAGACACCGAACTGAAACTCATCGAGGCAGCGGCGATGATAGGCGAGAGCAGCAGGCCGAAGAACGGGTACAGCACGCCCGCCGCAATGGGAATGCCGAGCACGTTGTAGATGAAGGCAAAGAACAGGTTCTGCCGGATGTTGCGCATGGTGGCGCGGCTCAGGCGCACTGCACGCACGATGCCGCGCAGGTCACCCTTGACCAGGGTGACACCCGCGCTTTCCATCGCCACGTCGGTGCCGGTGCCCATGGCGATGCCCACATGTGCCTGGGCCAGCGCCGGTGCATCGTTGATGCCGTCGCCCGCCATCGCCACGATATATCCCTGCGCTTGCAGTTGTTTGACGATGGAGGCTTTCTGTTCGGGCAAGACTTCCGCCTCGATACGGTCTATGCCCAATTTTTTCGCCACCGCCTCCGCCGTGATGCGGTTGTCGCCGGTGAGCATGATGACTTGTATGCCCTCTTCATGCAGGGCACGAATGGCCTCCAACGTGGAAGCCTTGACCGGGTCGGCCACACCGATCAGCCCTGCCGCCTTACCGTCGATCGCCAGCAGTATCACCGTCTGGCCGTCGCCGCGCAACGCCTCGGCACGCGCGGGCAAATCGCCCGCGTCAATTTTTAGTTCCTCGAATAATTTGAGATTGCCCAATACGACGCTATGCCCATCCACAGTTCCCGCCACACCCTTGCCGGTGTGCGAACGAAAATCGCTGACTGCCGCAAGCGCCAATCCTTTCTCCTGTGCGCCATTCATAATCGCCGCAGCCAGCGGATGTTCGCTGGCGCGCTCCAGACTTGCGCCCAGCCGCAGCACATCGCTTTCATCGAAGCCCGCGACGGTGGCGACCGACACCAGCTTGGGTTTGCCCTCGGTCAGCGTGCCGGTCTTGTCCACCACCAGCGTATTCACCTTCTCCATGATTTCCAGCGCCTCGGCATTCTTGATCAGCACACCAGCCAGCGCGCCGCGCCCGGTGCCAACCATGATGGACATCGGTGTGGCCAGTCCCAGCGCGCATGGGCAAGCGATAATCAGCACCGCCACCGCATTGACGATGGCGTGCGCCAGACGCGGCTCCGGCCCCCAGATACCCCATACCGCCAGCGTGGCGAGTGCGACCCCAATCACCACCGGTACGAAATAACCCGCCGTGACATCGGCCAAGCGCTGGATCGGTGCACGCGAACGTTGCGCCTCGCTTACCATGTGCACGATCTGCGCGAGAAGTGTATCGGAGCCGACGCGCTCGGCGCGCATCAACAGGCTGCCCGTGCCGTTCACCGTGGCGCCGATCAGTCGCGCCCCTGCGGTTTTTTCCACCGGAATGGATTCGCCGGTGACCATGGATTCGTCCAGCGAACTCGCACCTTCCAGCACCACGCCGTCTACCGGCACTTTTTCGCCGGGGCGCACGCGCAGCACATCACCTGGCTGTACCCGTTCCAGCGCGATGTCTTCCTCGTTGCTATTAAGAAGAAATTCGCGTAGCGATTCGATCGCTCCCTCGCCCGCAGGAATTAACAATTGCTTTTCTCGTTCGCTTCCTCGCCCGCTTGCGGGATAACCAGCGACTTGGCTGGCGTCTTTGGCCTGCCTAGTCGAATGGCTAGTAGTTCCATCAGAGGATTGAGGAGAGGGCATCGGGAGAGGGTTGGGGAGAGGGGAGCGCACGATGCGCGCGGTTTTCGGCGCCAGCCCCAGCAGCAGTTTGATCGCCGCGCTGGTCTGGCTGCGCGCTCTTAATTCCATCACCTGCCCGAGCAGCACCAAGGCCATGATCACCGCCGCAGCCTCGAAGTACACCGGCACCGTGCCCATCATGCTGCGCATCGCGGGCGGGAAGATGCCCGGCAGCAGCATCGCCACCACGCTGTAACTCCACGCCACGCCGACACCGAGCGCGATCAAGGTAAACATGTTGAGACTGCGGTTGACCACGGAGGCCCAGCCGCGCTGGAAGACCGGCCAGCCGCCCCACAGCACGACCGGGGTGGCCAGCGCGAATTCCAGCCATTGCAGCACCGTCATCGAAACAGATTCCGGCATCGCTTGCGGCAACAGGTCGGTGCCCATCGCCATCACGAACACCGGCAAGGCCAGCGCCGTGCTGGCCCAGAAGCGCCGCGTCATGTCATGCAGTTCGGCATCGTCTTCTGTCGGGGCATTGCGCGATTCCAAAACCATGCCGCATATCGGGCAATCGCCCGGCTCGCTGCGCACCACTTCGGGATGCATCGGGCAGGTGTATTCGACCGCTCCCGGAATTGACGGGGATTCCGGCTCCAGCGCCATGCCGCACTTCGGGCAGCTTCCCGGCGCAGGCTGGCGGATTTCCGGGTGCATCGGACAGGTGTAGCTCCCGGCAACCTGGGGGGCCTGAACGGCTGGCACAACCGCATCCGCCTTGATGTATGCGGCAGGATTTGCCTGAAACTTTTCCAGACAGTGGAGCGAGCAAAAGCGATAGTGCTGGCCTGCATGCTCCAGGTGATGGGGCTTGTCGTCGGCAACCTTCATGCCGCAAACCGGATCGATGTCGGGTGTCATGGCCTGCTCCTTTCATTATTTTTATTTGTGTTTGACATGATGGCCGGATCGTGCGGCTGCATGCACTTGGCTTCCACCATTTCACGCAACGTTGCCGCCTCCGCCAAAAATGCCTGCACCGCCACCGGATCAAATTGTATTCCGCTCATTTTTACGATTTCATCACGCGCCTGTTCGAATGAGCTTGCTTCACGATAAGGCCGGTTAGAAGTGATCGCATCCAGCGTATCAATCAATGCAAAGAGCCGCGCGCCAAAACAGATTTGTTCACCACGAAGCCCTCGTGGATAGCCGCTACCATCGAAACGCTCCTCATGGCTGAGCACGATTTCGGCAGCTTCTGCCATACCGGGAATTTGCGAGACAATGCGGTATCCCTTCTCAGGGTGAGTCCACATCTCCTGCCACTCATCTTCATTGAGCGCCCCCTGTTTCAACAGAATGGCATCGGATATGCCGATTTTTCCGATATCGTGCAGCAGGGCTCCCCAGTAAATCTGGCGCAGTTGATAAGGGTCATTGATGAAATGGCGCGCCAACACCAAGGTATGGCAGGCTACCCGTTTGGAGTGCATACCCGTTTCATGCTCACGGATATCCAACGCCTCGGCCAAGGATTCTGCAAATGCGGCATCCGCCTGCTCTAAAACATCTGACTCTACGTTCATGACACCCCCCTCAATACTGGGAGTGCTCGCTTCCGGGTTAACCTGCATTTTACAAACCGGATCAGCATTCATGGTATTCCCTCCGTTGCACACTCTGCAAATCAACCTGACAGCGCTTCCGCGCTCAGCATGATGATCTCGATTTCCTCGATGATTTCTTCCTGGCGCAGCGCGTTGTAGCGCAGCTGTAACTTGGCCTCGTCCTTTTCCAGATGGCGGATGGCGCTGTCCATATGCTCCAGCCGTTTGCGGTTTTCCGCCATCAGTGAAGCATAGAAAATTTCGTGTAGCGCGGCGTAAAGATACTGGTCGGTAAGCTGGGACAGGAACCGCATTGGCTCCAGATTGAGCAAAGGCGCATGGGAATGGGCCAATTTCCCGGTCGGTGCTGCGAGTGGCAGCAATTGGCGCACTCGCACCTCGCCGCTTTCGTCGTCGTGGTATAGCGCGCTCAATCGCCATACCGCTTCCGGGCGCTGCTGTAACTCGCCCAACACCTTGGCCAGCCGTACCAGTGTCACCTGCACCTCCTCGGCCACGCTGGGGCCTTCGACGAAAGCGGCGATGCGTTTATCGTCTTGCAGTTTGGCCGCCAGTCTGCGGCCCACTGCAACCATAAGTATGCCCTCTTGCTGTGCGGCAACATCAATCGGCTCCAATAGCGTTTCATTGAAGTCACCGCAAAAACCTCGCTCGGAACCGATCACCAGCAGCAGTTGCTGCATGTCGTCGGTGTGCGCCAGCGCTTGCGGGTAAAAGCCCAGAAAATCCTGCGCAGCCGCTTCGATGCCGGTTACGGCGCGGCGTTGCGTGGCAAGAAAAGCCGCGAGCTTGCGCGCTTCGAGCAAAGCCAGATTTTTCATCGCGACCATGATGCCGTCAATTTCATCCAGCATCGCCAGGCGATTTTTCATTTCACGCCGCTTGCTCACCAAACTCCCCCCGAAGTTACCGCCTCGCTCAACCAGGCATGCACCAGGCTTTTCCACTGGTCGCGCCCCTCTTCTATGCTGACCCTGGCATGTTCAACCTGCCGTTGCAGCAATGCCAGGCGCTGCTTCACTTGCCCCAACTCGACGTTGTCGAACAGCCCCTCGTTGTAAGCCACCAGCCACGCCATTTGAAACTCGATGGATAGCGGCGTGAGCGAATCCTGTTTGAGTATTTCGCGCAGCGCCTGGCCGCGCTGGATGCGCGCTTCCATGCTGGCTTCCAGCTTTGAGCCGAAGCGTGTGAAAACTTCCAGCTCGAGAAACTGCAAATAATCCAGCTTCATCCGCCCCGCTTCTTTTTTGATGTTGGGGTGCTGTGCATTTCCGCCGATGCGCGACACCGAGCGGGTGACATCAATCGCCGGCAGAAAACCGCGCGCAAACAAGTCGTGATCCAGGTAAATCTGGCCGTCGGTAATCGAAATCAGATTGGTGGGAATATACGATGCAATTTCGCCCTGTTCGGTTTCGATGATGGGCAGCGCGGTCATGCTGCCGCCGCCATGCTTCGCCGACAAGCGGGTGGAGCGCTCCAGCAGCCGCGCATGCAAATAAAAAATATCCCCCGGGTAAGCCTCGCGTCCCGGCGGGCGGCGCAATATCAGGGAAAGTTCGCGATAGCTGCGCGCGTGGTTGGTGAGGTCATCGTAAATAACCAGCGTGTCCCGCCCTTGCCAGGTCCATGCATCGGCCACGGTGCAACCGGCGAATGGCGCGAGATATTTCAGGCCGGGCATCGCGGTGGCTTCCGCCACGACTAACGTGGTGTAGGCCAGTGCTCCCGAACGCCGCAAGGTTTCAATGGTGCTCACCACGGTAGAGCGTTTCTGGCCAATCAGCACATAGACGCAATAAACGTTCTTGCCGCGCTGGTTGATCACCGCATCGATGGCGAGCGCGCTCTTGCCGGTGCCGTTATCGCCGATGATCAGTTGCCGCTGCCCTTTGCCGATGGGAATCAGCGTATCGACGATTTTGCTGCCGGTATACATCGGTTGCGCCACGAAATCGCGCGCGATAATCGGCGGCGAACGCACATCGAGCAAGCGGCGCACACCGGGATCAAGCGACCCGCCATCATCGAGCGGCGCGCCGAGCGGATCGATCACTCTGCCCAGCAAATCGTCGCCAACCCCGATGCTCAGCCGCCTGCCGGTCAAAAAGGCCGGCGTGCCCGCAGTCAGCCGCTCGGTCTGGCGCAACAAAATTGCCCCTATCTGATTGCGCGCGAGGTGAAATACCAGCGCGCTGCTGCCATCTTCCATTTGCACGATTTCATCCATGCGCGCCGAGGGCAGCCCGCTGATCCAGGCGATGCCATCGCCGACCGACACCACCGTACCCAGCTCCGACAAGCGCAGGCCATAGCGGTATCCTGCCAGCCACTTCGCCTGTGCGGCGAGCGGCGAATCAGCAGCCGCCAAGCCTTTATCCGGCATGACGCAGCGCACCGCTAAAGAATTTCAATTCGTCGCGCAGGTTGGCGTGCAGAATCCACGGCCCGATGCTCACCTGAAATCCCGCCAGCAACTCAGGATTCTCGATGTATTCAACCAGCAGCGTCTTGCCCGCCATTTCGGCCAGCGCATGCGCGAGTTCGTCCCGCCTGGTTGCGTCGAGTGCAAATGCGCTTTGCACCTTGATCTGCAATCCGGACGTGGCGGCGGCAGCCGCCACGGCGCGCTTGTCTTCGGCGCGCAAACCGCGCAAATCCTCCAGCAACAGCGCATACAAGCGTGCTTCCAGTTCCGAGGTAGCCACGCGGCTGAGCAACCTGGCGGCAAATGCCACGCCCTGGGCGATACCCTGCTCCTCGACGGCACGTTTGAACTCATACTGTTGCCGCTCGTCCAGCACACGACGACGCTCGCGCTCTTCGGCAACAGCCGTTTCCAGTTCGGCCATCAAACGCTCGCGCTCTGCCGCCAACTCTTCGCGCAAATGCGCCTTTGCCGCTTCCTTTTCCTCCTTCCACTGCGTCAGTTCGCGCTGGCTCTGTTGCTTGAGTTCGCCCGCCTCGGCTTCGATGCGCCTGGCGTCGGCCATCGCCTTTTCAATACCGGCACGGCGCTTGGCGACAATTCCAAGGATGGGGTGATATAAAAAGCGCTTCAGTATCCAGACCAGGATCAGGAAGTTGATTATTTCGAGAACAAAAGTCGACCAGTCGAAATTCATGATATTCGCCCTCAGCTTACTTGATGAGCCATTTATTTGATTAGATATTGCAACAACGGATTGCGGAACAGGATGATCAGCACGATCACCAGCACATAAATCGCCAGCGACTCGATCATGGCGAGGCCGATGAACAAGGTGCGCATGATGGATTTTTCCGCCTCCGGCTGGCGCGCCAGCGCGTCCAGCGCCTGGCTGATGGCCTTCCCCATCGCCAGTGCCGGAAACATCACGCCGATTGCGATGGCGAGTGCCGCCCCTACTGTGGAAAGTATCGTAAACCATGTCATGTCATTCATTGCTCATTTCCTTTCTCGTCTCGTTTAGAATTTTGTTGCGATTGCACGGCACCTGCCACGTAGATCAAAGCCAGCATGCCGAAAATATAGGCCTGTACCAAAGACTCGACAATGTGCAGCATCAACAGCGGCACTGGCGCCAACAGCCCAGCTACCAGCAATACCAGCAATGCCGCCATTTCCAGGCTCATGATGTTGCCGAACAAGCGCACTGCCAGGGCAATGGTGCGCGTTATCTCGCTGATCAGGTGGAACGGCAGCAGGATCGGTGTGGGGCTGAGATAGTGCTTGAGGTAACCCCGCAGCCCTTCGCTACGTATGCCGAACCAGTGCACCGACAGAAACACCAGCAGCGCGAGACCCGCTGTCACCGACAGATTGCCCGTGGGGGCATGCAGGTGCGGAACCACGCCCACCAGATTCGCGAATACGATGTATATCCATAACGTGCCGATGAACGGCAGCAGTTGTTGTGCGCGATCCGGCAACACCGCACAGATACTTTCCTCCATCGCGGACACCACCCCTTCAAGCATCGTCTGCAACGGCCCCGGATCAAGTGTGAGGTTCCGCGTGGCCAGCCAGCTGAATACGCCCAGCAACAACATCACGCCCCAAGTGGTCACCACGATGGAGGAAATCGCGAATGGCCCGATGTGAAACCAGATGGCTGCCGCTTCCATTAATCGTGCTCCCGAAAGTAAATGTAAGCATTAATTACCCCAACGATCAACCCGACAAATAGCAGCCCCATCGTCCAGCGCATCGAGTAGCCCTGCGCCATGTTGTCCAGCCAGTTGCCGAGATAGGCGCCTAAGATCAGCGGCAGCACGAACAGTAGCGTCAGCGTGCCCATGAACACCGACTGCGCCAATAGCGTGGGGCGTTCCTTTTCCGCACGCTGCATGCGTTTCACCTGCTTCTCCACTGATTTGCGCAACTGTTCGTCGTTCATGTCGCGGCTCCTCGTCGTCCCATTTGCCACAAACGCCGGAACATCTCCTGCTCCAGGCGATACAGGCTTTCCTTGATTACCCGCAGATATTCCTCTTCATTGAGCAATTGTTCCAGCAACCCGGTGCTGATGCGTTCATAGTCCGCATCGTGCAGAAAGCGCCGCGTGCTGATGTAAAGCGCATTGTCCACAAAATAAAGGATGCCCCGAGGAATGGCGAGGTAACGCCAACTGCGATCCTGCAACTGGTAACGCGCCAGGCCGTAGCTCAGCGCGGTCATCATGCGCGCATGGCTGGCGCGGATGCCGAAACTGCCGGACTCGTCCTCGCCAACAAAACTGGTCACACCCTCGATGTGCTCGTACTGCGTCGCGCTCTGCACATGCATGGAAAAAGTTTTCATGCCGTATTGTCCATCAGGTTTGCAAAACCAATCATTACGCCGTAGGAGCCCGATTCATCGGGCGATTGATCTTCACAACAATCGCGCAGCAAGCTGCGCTCCTACACGGTTTCCGTGTTTCAAAAAAAAATCAAAATGGGCTAATGGGCAATTTGGATTCATACCGTCACCTCCTGCCCGGAGTCAGTCATGGCACCGCGCATGTAGCATTGCTCTTCGGAAATGGCGTCGTAGTCGCCACGCATGAAAGCCTCGCAATCGGTAAGCGTCTGCTCCAGCGTCACCGACACGCCCTTGATGCCAGTGTGCGCCGTCACTACGTGGAACGGCTGGGTCAGATAGCGTTGCAGCTTGCGCGCGCGCAGCACGATGCGCTGATCTTTTTCCGACAAGGCTTCCAGCCCGAGCATGGCGATGATGTCCTCCAGTTCCTTGTAGCGCGCCAGATGCTCGCGCACCCCCTTGGCAACGTTGTAATGGCGATCACCGAGAAAGCTGCGATCCATCATTTTGCTCGACGACTGCAACGGGTCAATCGCCGGATAAATTCCCTTGGCTGCCTGGCTGCGCGACAGGATCACCATAGTGTCGAGATGCGACAGAATCGTGCTCACCGCCGGGTCGGTCATGTCGTCCGCAGGGACATACACCGCCTGTACTGCGGTGATGTCGCCGCTGCGCGTGGAGATGATGCGCTCCTGCAACTCCGCCACTTCACTGATCAGCGTCGGCTGATAACCGACCGTGGCCGGCATACGCCCGAGCAGTCCGGAAATTTCGCTGCCCGCCTGCACGAAGCGGAATACATTGTCCATCAGCAGCAGCACCTTCTTGCCCAACGTATCGCGCAGGTATTCTGCATAAGCCACCGCCGACAAGCCGACGCGAAAACGCACGCCGGGCGATTCGTCCATCTGGCCGAACACCATCAGCGTGCGCGGCATCACACCGGCATCCTGCATTTCGTGCCATACCTCGTGGCCTTCGCGGATGCGTTCGCCGACACCGGCGAACACCGACACGCCTTGATGCAGGCTGACGATGGCGTGCATGAATTCCATGATCAGAACCGTCTTCCCCACCCCCGCGCCGCCGAACAACCCGGTTTTACCGCCTTTGACGAACGGGCACAGCAGGTCGATCACCTTGATGCCGGATTCGAGGATGCCCTCGGCTGGCATCGTTTCGGCCAACGACGCCGGGCGCGCAATGATGTTGCGCATCTCCCTGGCGACCAGCGGCGGCCCGCCATCCAGCGGCGCGCCGAACACGTCAAGCAAACGGTTCAGACAATCCGGCGTAACCGGGATGCGCAGCGGCCCGCCGCTGTCAAATACCGGCAGGCCGCGCTTGAGGCCGGCGGTTGGGTGCAAGGCAATCGCGCGCACGCGGCGCTCGTCGAGATGTCGGTAAACTTCGAAGGTGTAGTGCTCGTGATCGAACGCGCAGAACAGTGCTTGGTGCAGCGGCGGCAACCGGTCGCAGACGACATCTATCACCGGCCCATGCACCTCCTCGATCATGCCGATCGGCTCGCTCGCGGGTTGCATGGACTGCGTTATCTGTTCCAAGTGGATTGACTCCATTAGCCTGATAGCTGGCTATGCAGCCAGAGCAATTGTACCTGCAAGCTGCAGGAGATTAATGACTTTGCGAAACATTGTATTTGCTCACCAGGTTGTAACTACAGGCGAATAACGCGCCATTCAGGAATCCGGTCAAGGTAGCACCAAACAATCCGTAAGCAAGCCCGCCCAAGATCCATGGTTTGTCGCTTCTGAGTATGGTCAAACCCAGACCGTGAAACCATGCGTTAACAAAACTGATCATTCCGTCCTGAAACAGAAAAATGGCAAGCGCGCAAATCAGGCTGGCAGTGCCCGCCGCCAAGGCCAGCGCACTGCCTGTGCGCCAAGAGTTCAATCTGTCCATGAAATACAATTTACTCCGGCAAACCCTGTGGAAAAGGCTGGTGCAACGCATCCGGCACTTCTTCCAAGCCGCTCACATCTTTCAGTTGTTCGGCCGCCCGGAGCACTTCCATGCATCCGCTCTGCGTGACCATCACGACCGCAGGCCTAAGTTGGCCAAATTGCATCCAATGCGTATTGTTGTAAGCGCCGACAGGATGGATCGCCAAGCTCTCGCCCACATTGAGCGGCGGCAGCATGATCGAGGCACGTACGACGTCCATGTTCATGCACAGCGGGCCATACAGCACCGTCTCTTCGGCGATGCCGTCGAGCGGGCGCAACGGCTTGACCTCGTGGTTGTACCATAAGGCGGTAAACAATATGTTGACCCCGGCATCGAGAATTGCCGCGCGCCGCCCGTCCGGCAGCCGCTTACCGCCCACGACTGTAGTCACCAGCGTTTCTGCGTCATCAACAATCGCGCGCCCGGTTTCCAGCACCAACACCGGCAAAGGTTTCCCGGCAGTGCTTCTTCCGCGTGTAGCCTCCATCAGTGCGCCGCAGATGGCCTCGGCGTACTGCTCGAAACTCGGCACCACCTGGTCGGGCGGAAGATAAAGTCCTTGTCGCACATTGCGCGATGCGAAACCGCCGCCGATGTCGAGGTATTCGATGATGCAACCGGTATCGCGCTCCACCTCCTCCATGAAGCCGGTCATGATGCGAATTTGGGCGGCATAGGCGCGCACGTCGAGCACGAAGGTGCCGATGTGGCTGTGCAGACCGGTCAGTTTCAGCCAGCGGCTGGCGCCGATGCGTTGCACCGCGTCTTTTGCAGCGCCGGATTCGATGTTGAATCCGAAGCGGCTCTGGAAATCGGTATAACCGGTATCGAAATCAAGACGGATACCGACCAGCGCCTGCTTGCCGAGCTTGCAGGCGACTTGTTCCGGGTGCGATTCAAACTGAGGTTGTCATTCAAGCGGCCATTCTGTCCTGATTCCAATAGCCGCCCCATTGCCCGTTTGCCCGATTCAGGCGCAAGGCCAGCATGTGATCGGCGTTTGCAGCGCAC
>Ga0315281_10000850_pt1 | contig 44072 bp, 36 predicted proteins | sample YL17G07_0_MG_FD_204540 | JGI IMG/M metagenome (GOLD analysis project Ga0315281, IMG submission 204540) | Sediment microbial communities from Yellowstone Lake, YNP, Wyoming, USA - YL17G07_0 | ecosystem: Environmental > Aquatic > Freshwater > Lake > Sediment | place: USA: Wyoming | collected...
TATTGGTTGAGATATGATTATAAAATACCGCAACTGAATCATTGTTTTTCTACCACGAAGGACACGAAGGACGAGAAGTTGAGGGAAAGGATAGGGCGGGGGCCATTTCCTTCGTGCCCTTCGTGGTGAAAGATTATTCTATGAAAAACTGGGGAAACTCCAATTTCCATCACACTTCCTTGAAGCTACACCACTATGAGAGAATCATCCGCGGCAAAAACTTTATTCACTCAGCGGTATCACATTTTTAGCTGAAGCACCGTATCGCGGCCGAATCGCCGATCGTCACGCCGGGGATAGTCCAGGTTGTAGTGGAGGCCGCGGCTCTCCCTGCGCCAGAGCGCGGAGCGTATGATGAGTTCGGCGACCGTGGCTATGTTTCTCAGCTCCACGAGGTCCGCGGTGATGATGAAATCCCAGTAGTATTGATGGATCTCCCGCTGCAGGTTTTCGATCCTGTTGAGCGCCCGTTGGAGCCGCTTGTCCGTGCGCACGATCCCCACGTAGTCCCACATGAAGCGGCGCACCTCGTCCCAGTTGTGGCTGACCACGACCGACTCGTCGCTATCCGTGGCTGAACCGGTGACCCAGCGGGGAATGGGCGGGGGGAGGGGAATGTCTCTTCCCCGGAAGAGAGAGTCCGTGTGCGCGGCTGCCTTATCGGCGACGACGAGCGCCTCGAGGAGCGAGTTGCTCGCGAGCCGGTTGGCGCCATGAAACCCGGTGCAAGCCACTTCCCCTATCGCCTTCAGGCACGTGAGAGCGGTGCTCCCGTAGATATCCGTGCGCACGCCCCCGCAGGTGTAGTGCGCTGCGGGAACCACCGGGAGAGGCTCTTTCGCCATGTCGTACCCATACGTGAGGCACTTTTCATAGATGTTCGGGAATCTCTTGGTGAGAAAATCCCTGCGCCGGTGCGTGATGTCGAGGAGCACGTAGTCGTCGCCCCGATTCTTTATTTCATTGTCAATCGCGCGCGCCACGATATCGCGCGGGGCGAGCTCTTTATCCCTGTGGTACTTGTGCATGAACGGCTCGCCGCTCCCGAGCCTGAGGATTCCCCCTTCGCCGCGCACCGCCTCAGATATGAGAAAGCTCTTGGCCTGGGGGTGATAGAGGCACGTGGGGTGGAACTGGATAAATTCCATGTTGGCGATCTGCGCGCCGGCGCGGTACGCCATCGCCACGCCGTCGCCGGTCGAGATATCCGGATTGCTCGTGTAGAGGTAGACCTTCCCGGCGCCGCCTGTCGCGAGCAGGGTGAGCCGGGCGGAGACGGGGTGAATGGCACCCGAGGCCTTGTCGAGGACATAGGCGCCCACGCAGCGATTGGGGAGCTTCCCGCGCGGCGCGAGCTTGCGCGTGGTCACCAGATCGACGGCGATATGGTTCTCGAGGATCCGGATGTTCCGGTGTTCCGCAACGCGGGCGAGGAGCGCTTCCTCCACCTCGTGGCCGGTGAAGTCGGAGGCGTGAACAATGCGCCGGGCCGAGTGGCCCCCCTCGCGGCCGAGATCAAATACGCCCTGCGCGTTTTTTGAGAACGGCACCCCCCGTGTCGCGAGCTCGCGTATGGCGCGCGGGGCATCCGGTATGATTGCCTCAACAACCTTCCGATTGCAGAGCCCATCCCCGGACGTGAGCGTGTCGCGCACGTGAGCCTTGAATGAATCGCTCTTCGAGAGGGCCGCGGCGATCCCACCCTGGGCGTAGGTGGTGCTGGACTCCGCCTTGTCTCTCTTGGTGATGATGGTGACCCGGGCGAAGGGAGCGCACTTGAGCGCGTAGGTGAGGCCCGCGATGCCGCTGCCGATGACGAGGATGTCTGTTTCCACAGCGCACATGGTACCAGTTCCGCCTCGCCAGGGCAATCGCAAGCCATCACAGGGCACAAAGAGATCAAAATATTCTTCACCACGGAGGCACGGAGATCACGGAGAAGATTTTATTAGTTTTAACCGCGGATGAGGCGGATTGAGCGGATTGTTAAAGGGATAACCACTGAAGGCACTGAAAACACTTAAAAAGAGAAAGCCCTTTAGTTTTAACCGCGGATGAGGCGGATTGGGCGGATGCAAAAACAGTTAAAAGTTGAAAGCAGAAAGCACAAAGATGTAACTGCGCTCTAAACTTTGGACTTTCAACTTTTTACTGCGGTTGCAATCAGTCCAATCCGCGGTTTGTCATTGAATTTTTTCTCCGTGCGCTCTGTAGTGATATCTGATGCTATAATAGTGATGTCATGGACAAGATCATCATCCGCGGGGCGCGGCAACACAATCTCAAGGGCTTTGATATCGAGCTCCCCCGCAATAAACTGATCGTCATCACGGGGGTGTCGGGCTCGGGGAAATCTTCGCTCGCGCTCGACACGATCTACGCGGAGGGGCAGCGCAAATACGTCGAGAGCCTCTCGGCATACGCGAGGCAGTTCCTCGAGCAGATGCAGAAGCCTGACGTGGATCATATCGAGGGGCTCTCTCCCGCGATCGCCATACAGCAGCGCCCCCTCGGCGCCACTCCCCGCTCCACGGTCGCCACCGCGACCGAGATCCACGACTACCTCCGCGTGCTCTATTCACGGCTCGGCGTTCCTCACTGCGTCAGGTGCGGGAAGCCCCTCCGGAGGCGGACGGTTCAGGAGATGGTTGACGAGATCCTCGCATGGGACGAAGGGACACGCCTCCAGCTGCTCGCCCGGATGGTTGAGGGCGCGAGGGGGACGCACGCCGAGCTTCTCGGAAGGCTTGCCCAGGAAGGGTTCATTCGCGTGCGGATTGACGGGGCGCTCTCGGAGCTCGCGGGGGTGGGAAAACTGAACGCCCGTGAAGCGCACACCATAGACCTGGTGATTGACCGTCTCACGGTGAGCGCGAAGATCAAAAACCGGTTGACCGACTCAATGGAGCTCGCCCTCCGGATGGGCGAGGGGCGGGCGCTCGCGGTGAGGGAATCGCCGCCTGTGGAGACGGTGTTTACCGAACGGATGCTCTGCCCGGACTGCGGTCTGGGCTACGCGGACCTCAGCCCCGCCAACTTCTCATTTAACAGCCCCCACGGCGCCTGCCCCGCGTGCCATGGCCTGGGGCGGCGCCTTGTGTTCGATCTCGATCTGGTGATCGATTCCAGGAGGACGGTGGCCGCCGGGGGGATTGCCCCGTTGAGGTATGGCGGCCGGTCGCTCATCATCTATTATAAGAGTCTCCTCAGGGCCGTCGCCCGGCACTACGGCTTCAGTCTTGATGTGCCATTTAAAAAACTTGAGAAGCGTTGGCAGGAGATTCTCCTGCGCGGTTCGGGCGATGAGCCGATCACGTTCCGCTATTGGCGCGGCCGTCGCCCCTTCGTCCGGAAGGCTCCCTTCGAGGGCATCATCAATAACCTCGATCGCCGCTTCCTGCAGTCGGAGAGCTCGTACGTGAGGAGGAAATTACAGGAATTCATGAGGGAATCTACCTGCGCGGGGTGCGGTGGCCGGAGGTTGAGAGCGGAGGTTCTGGCGGTGACCGTGGCGGGTAAATCCATCAGCGATTTCACCTCGATGACCGTCAGTGAGGCGCTCGCGTTCGTTGGAGGGATACATCTGGACTCGCGGGACAGTGTGGTGGGCGCGGATCTCCTGCGGGAGATCAGGGAGCGCCTCGGCTTCCTGGAGTACGTGGGCCTGGACTACCTCGCGCTGGACCGGGAGAGCTCCACGCTCTCTGGCGGAGAGGGGCAGCGGACGAGGCTCGCGACGCAGATCGGCGCGGGGCTTGTGGGCGTGCTCTATGTCCTGGATGAGCCGAGTATCGGCCTGCACCTGCGAGACAACGAGCGCCTCCTCCAGACGCTGCTGAAACTGCGCGACCGTGGCAACACGGTGATCGTCATCGAGCACGATGAGGCAACCATCAGGGCTGCCGACCATGTCGTTGACCTTGGACCGGGGGCGGGAGTTCACGGCGGCGCCATCGTGGCGCAGGGGACGGTGGAGCGCATTATCGGCGCTCCCGATTCGCTCACCGGGCGGTATCTCTCCGGGGAACATTTCATATCCGTGCCTGAGCGCCGGCGCGCCCCCTCGCCGTCTCGCCGGCTCGAAATTCTGGGCGCCTCCCACAATAATCTTAAAGATATAGACGTGCGCATCCCGACAGGGCTCTTCTGTGTCGTCACGGGCGTTTCCGGGGCCGGCAAGAGTTCTCTCGTTGACGATACCCTGAGGCGAGCCCTCGAAAGGGAGCTTCACGGCTCACATGCGGTTCCGGGGAAGCATCGAGGGCTGAAGGGCCTGGAGATGATTGACAAGGTGATCGTGATAGACCAGTCACCGATCGGCCGCACGCCCCGATCCAACCCCGCAACCTATACCGGAATCTACACGCATATCCGCGACCTCTTTGCGCGTCACCCCGATTCGAAGGCCCGCGGGTACGGGCCCGGGCGCTTCAGTTTTAACGTGAAGGGGGGGCGTTGCGAGGCCTGCCGCGGCGACGGCCTGCTCAAGGTCGAGATGCATTTCCTGCCGGATGTGTACGTGACGTGTGAGGCGTGCGGCGGGCGCCGCTATAACCGCGAGACGCTGGAAATCCGTTTCAAGGGGAAAAATATTGCCGAGGTGCTGGATATGACCGTCGAAGAGGCGCTCCTCTTCTTCCGGAAAATCCCCGTCCTCGCGCGGCGGCTCGGGGTTCTCAACGAGGTCGGCCTCTCCTATATCAAGCTCGGCCAATCGGCAACCACCCTCTCGGGCGGCGAGGCGCAGCGGGTCAAGCTCGCGCGGGAGCTCGGCATGGTCGCCACGGGGCGCACGCTGTACATTCTCGATGAGCCCACGACCGGCCTCCATTTCGCTGATATTCACAAGCTGCTCGATGTGCTCCAGCGCCTCGTGGAGGCAGGCAACACCGTGCTCGTGGTGGAGCACAACATGGAGGTGGTCAAGTGCGCGGACTGGATCATTGATCTCGGTCCGGAAGGGGGGGAGGAGGGCGGCTCCATCGTTGCCGAGGGGCCGCCGGAGCAGATCGCAGCGTGCGAACGGTCGCACACAGGGAGGTACTTGCAGAAGTACCTCGCCCCGCGGTAAAAAGTAATGGGTCAGTTATAGGGGGGCCGATCTGATATTATTGTGGTGTAGGGGCGCGATTTATCGCGCCCGGGTTCGATAAATCGAACCCCTACAGATTTGTATCCCTCATGACCCCTTACGGTAAAAAAGCCTTGTCCTCCGGAGTGGCAATCGGTATAGTGAACGCAATAGGCAAAAACCACCATCATGAAAATTCTTCACTCGTATATAGGCCTCCAGATCCTGAAGAGCTTTTTTATCTCGCTCGTCGTCTTCACCTTCATACTGCTCATGGGGAACGTGCTCAGGCTTCTCACCCTGCTGGAGCGCGGCGTCGGCGCGGGGCTGATCATAAAGCTTTTCCTCAGCTTCATCCCGTATCTCCTCGCGTTTTCCATCCCCATGGCGATCCTCACCTCGTGCCTGCTGACCTTCGGTCGGCTCTCGGCGGACAACGAAATTACCGCCATGCGGGCGTGCGGCATAAGCTACTATAAGATTTTTCAGACCGGGTTCGCAATCGCCGTTGCCCTTACCGCCGTCTGCTGGGTGGTGAACACGAGTATCTCCCCCCGCGCGCACTTCGCGTTGAGGCGCTTGCGCTACCAGGTCGGGGAACAAAATCCCGCCGCGCTCCTGGAACCGGGAGTTTTCATCGATTACTTCAGGCCGTACCAGTTCTACATCGGCCAGAAAAACGGACAGATCTTCAAGGATGTCATCATCTATGAAAAGTTGCCGGATGAGCGCACGCGGTTCCTCAAGGCGAGCAACGGAGAGATCGCCTCGGATGAGCGAGGCCAGATCATTTTCAAGCTCTATGACGGCACCATGGAGGAACCGCGGAAAGAGGGCGAGGCCACCTCGCTCGCCGCGACGTTCAAGACATACATCATAAAGATGGGGCTCCAGGAAGATGAGGAGGGGGTGCCCAAGAAGATGTCCGACTATACGATTGTTGAGCTGATCGGAAAGCTGAATCGGTTCAAGGGGATGATCGCCGCGGCGAGCCCCATGATGAAGAGGGACATCGGGCGGAGGATCAGTATGGTGCTGACCGAAATGAGCGAGCGATTCGTGTTCACCTTCTGCCCGCTCGCGTTTGTCCTGATAGGGATGCCGCTGGGCATTACCACCCGCAGGGGCGAGACATCGATCGGCGGGGCCATCAGCCTCATACTCGTCGCGCTCAACTACTCGTTCATCATCTGCGTGGAGGCGATGCAGACCAAGAGCGAACTGTATCCGTATCTGCTCCTCTGGATCCCCAACGTCGTATTTGCCGTTCTCGGCCCGGTGCTCACCTACAGGCTCGCCAGGAGATGAGGGATGACGAAGATTCTCGATCGCTACCTTATCCGCGAGTTTATTATTCCGCTCGGTTACTGCGTTGCGGCGTTTCTCCTGGTGTACGTGATCTACGATCTCTCCGCGCACCTGGACAACTATATTGAGGAACAGATACCCCTGTCCATGCTCGTCAATTACTATCGCATCCAGTTGCCGCTCGTGCTGGTCAACGTCATTCCCCTCTCGATCCTGCTCGCCACGATCTACTGCCTCGGCTCGCTCAGCCGGCACAATGAGATTACGGCGATGCGCGCCAACGGCATCAGCATGTACAGAATCACGCGCCCATTCTTGATCCTGGGCGTTCTCTTCACCGCGCTCCTGTTCTATCTGAATGACAACTTCGCCCCGGAGGCGTATGACAAGTCCGAAAAGCTCATCGAGGAGCATAGCCGCAAGAAGGACGAGCACAAACTGCAGCCGATCGCCTTCTACAACCCGCTTGGAGAACGTGCCTGGGCGGGGCGCTGGAAGGCGGGAGGCCAGACCCTCTATGAGGTGAGCATCCGCAATTTACAGAACCGCCAGGTGATAGAGAAGATCACCGCGGCGAGGGCTTCCTTTCTTGATGGGGAATGGTGGCTCTTTGACGGGACAATCCAGAGGTACGACAGCAGGGGGCGCATCCGCGGCACGGAGGAAGAGTTCAGCAAACGGCGGTTCGCGTTCAATGAAAAACCGGATGATTTTCTGAGCAGTCAGAAGGACTCGGTCTCAATGAGCTACAGCGAGCTGAGCAGGAACATGGCGTTTTATCCCCCCGATTCGGACATCTATGGGCGCAAGCTCGTTGACCTCCGCTACAAGATCGCATTCCCGTTTGTCGGGATCACGATTGTGCTCATCTCCATCCCTCTCGCGGTAGGAACCTCTCGCGGGGGAGCCGCGGGGAGCGTCGGCATGAGCATTGCGCTGTTCATGTCCTACTATACCTTCTTGATGCTGAGCCTCACCCTGGGACGCAGGGGGACGCTCCCGCCATGGGCCGCAGCCTGGCTGGCCAATATCGTGTTTAGCGGCATCGGGGTCATCCTCCTTTACCGGAGCCAGCACATGATGGAGAAAAAGATATTTACCAGGGCGGATTGGATGCCATTGATAATCGCCCTGGCGGCCGCGGCGATCATTTCCCGGTGGGTGGGCGGGGTCGGAGCAATTTCATTTATCGCCATCACGGCGGGGTCCTACTGGATTGTGAGAAGGCTGACCGGGAGAATACGTGTTGTGTGATTCGCTGATTTCCGAGCTATTCTCTGCTTAATTGCCAAAAGATGTGCCGCGGATCTGCGCGGGTTATCGCGGATCGCGGCGGGGCATGTTTCCAATATATATATCAATAACATCACAGCTTTCCTGTGTGCACCTGATTTCTCTGACCAACCTGATTTTTCAGCGTAATCAGGTCGATCAGGTGCGATTGGGCTTTGCGTATCGAAAATATCAATAGTCATGTCCGCGCGCATCCGCGGCGAAACGATAGTCTGTAGTTACACAGCGGAGGTATTCCTGTAATGCAGCACTCGCGCTTTGTACATCTCCATGTCCACAGCGAGTATAGCCTCCTTGACGGCGCCTGCACGATCCAGAGCCTTGTCGCGAGGGCACGCGAACTCAGGATGCCGGCTCTCGCGCTGACCGACCATGGTTTCATGGGCGGCGCGCTTGAATTTTATCAGAAGGCGATGGCGGAGGGCGTGAAGCCGATCATCGGCCAGGAGATGTATGTGGCTCCCGGCAGCCGGACCGAGCGAAAAGCAGCAGGCATCAAGGATGCCTCCTTCCATATCCTCCTGCTGGTCAAGGAACTCGAAGGCTATCGGAACCTCCTCACGCTCTCTTCTATCGCGCACCTCGAGGGATTCTACTACAAGCCGAGGATAGATAAGGAGGTGCTCGCATCCCACAGCCGCGGCCTGATCGGGGCGAGCGGATGCCTCAAGGGTGAGATCGCGCACCTCATCCTGAAGGGAGATGTCGCGGGAGCTGAACGCGTGGCAGGTGAATACAAGGAGCTGTTCAATGGCGGCGATTTTTATCTGGAGCTGCACTATCATGGCCTCCCCGAGCAGAAGACGGTGAACCGCGGCCTCGCGGAGATCTCGAAGCGGCTCGGCATCCCGCTCCTCGCGTCTAACGACGTCCACTATATGCGGCGGGAAGACGCGCTCGCCCACGACGTCCTCCTCTGTATTCAGACGGGCAAGACGCTCATCGACGAGCAGCGGATGAAGTTCTCCAGCGGCGAATTCTACTTTAAATCGCCGGAGGAGATGGCCGATGCCCTGGGGGAGTTCCCTGAATCCCTCGCGCGCACCATCGAAGTCGCCGAGAAGTGCAACCTGGAGCTCAATTTCCGCGACGAGAGGGGCGCCCAGATTTACCATATTCCCGAGTACGAGCCCCCCGACGGGAAGGATCGCATGGAGTACCTTCGCGAACTCTGTCTCGCCGGGCTCGCGCAGCGGTACCCGGAGCAGACGCCCGAGGTACGGCAGCGCATCGAGAGGGAATTGCGCATTATCGAGCGGATGAATTTTGCGAGCTATTTCCTGATCGTGTGGGATTTCATCAGCTGGGCGAAAAACCAGGACATCCCCGTCGGCCCCGGGCGAGGTTCTGCGGCCGGTTCGATCGCTGCCTACACCCTCGGCATCACGGACATCGATCCGCTGCGGTACAACCTTTTGTTCGAGCGCTTCCTGAATCCCAACCGGGTCACCATGCCGGATATGGACATCGATTTCTGCTATGACCGCCGCGGAGAGGTGGTGGACTATGTGTCGCGCCGCTATGGCTCCGAAAACGTCGCTCAGATCATCACCTTCGGACGCATGAAGGCGAAGGCGGCGATCCGGGATGTGGGCCGCGTCCTGGGCATGCCCTACGGGGATGTGGACAGAATCGCAAAGCTCGTGCCCAACGATCCCAAGATTACGCTCTCGGAAGCGCTCGAGGTGGAGCCGGAGTTGAAGCGCCTGCGGCAGGCGGACCCTCAGGTCAAGCGCCTCATCGAGCTCGCATTTTCCCTGGAGGGATTGGCCCGCAATGCGTCCACGCACGCCGCGGGCGTGGTGATCGCCGATAGGCCGCTCACCGAATACCTCCCCCTTTGCAGGGGTACGAGCGATGAGCCGATTACACAGTATGCCATGAAATCGGTTGAGGATATCGGGCTTCTGAAAATGGATTTCCTCGGCCTCCGGACGCTCACCGTGGTGCACAACGCGGTCAAGATCATCGGGAGAACGCGAGGGGCGGCGATTACCTGGGACGCGGTGCCGCTCGACGACCGTCCCACATTTGATCTGCTCAACCGCGCGGATACCGTGGGGGTGTTCCAGCTCGAGAGCGCGGGGATGCGCGAGCTCTCCAAGAAGATAGGGCTCGACCGCTTCGAGGACATCATCGCCCTGCTCGCCCTCTTCAGGCCGGGACCGATGCGCATGCTGGATGATTACGTCGCCCGCAAGCACGGCCAGACGCCGATCGCGTACAACCACCCCGCCCTCGAGCCGATCCTCAGGGATACGTACGGGGTCATGCTCTACCAGGAACAGGTGATCCAGATCGCGCACGAGATCGCGGGTTTCACGATGCCGCAGGCGGATAACCTGCGCCGCATCATGGGGAAGAAGATCGTCGATCAGATGGAGAAGCAGCAGGAGGCATTTGTCCGGGGCGCGGTGAAGAAGGGAATTAAGAAGTCCGTCGCGGAGAAGATCTTTGATCTGGTGGCCAGATTCGCCGAGTACGGCTTCAATAAATCACACAGCGCCGCGTACGCCCTCATCGCGTACCGGACGGCGTACCTCAAGGCCAACTATCCCGTGGAATACATGGCGGCGCTGCTCTCGAGCGAAATTGACAACACGGACAAGATCGCCGAGTATATCGCCGAGTGCAAGAGGATCGGGATCAAGATCCTCCCCCCCGACGTGAACGAGAGCTATTCCCGGTTCACGGTGGTGGGCGATTCGATCCGCTTCGGCCTCGCGGCGGTCAAGAATGTCGGGAGCGGGGCGGTCGAATCGATCATTTCCGCGCGGGAGGCGCACGGTAAATTCACGAGCATGTATGAGTTTGCGTGCCTGGTGGATCTCAGGCTGGCGAACAAGAAGGTTTTTGAGAGCCTGATCTGCGGCGGCGCGTTTGACAGCCTCGGATACAAGAGGGCTCAGTTGATGGCGGCGGTGGAGCATGCCCTCGAACGCGGGGGAGAGGCCCAGAGGGATCAGCGGCGCGGCCAGGCTTCCTTCTTTGATGTCCTTGACCGCGCGGGGAAGACGAGCGGACAGGCTCAGGATATGCCTGACGTGCCGGAGTGGCCGGAGAACCAGCTCCTCGCGATGGAGAAGTCGCTCCTGGGATTCTACGTGAGCGGCCATCCCCTTGTGAAATATGAGAAGGAGATAACGCAATTTGCCACGGCTGACGCGAAGACCCTCTGCGACGTGAAGGGCGGGGCGACGGCACGCGTCGGCGGGATTATCACGAAGCTCAGGCTCACCTACACCCGCCGTAAGAACGAGAAAATGGCGATCGCTACTCTTGAAGACCTCGCGGGGACGGTAGAGTTGCTGGTGTACCCGCGCGCGTACGAAAAGGTGGGCGCCCAGATCACGGAGGAGGCCGCGGTGCTCGTCACGGGCAGGGTCGATCTCGAGGAGGAGAGCCCGAAGGTGATCGTGTCGGAAGTGATACCGCTCGCGGAGGCCCGGCAGCGGTACACCACCGCGATGCACATCAGCGTGTACATTTCGGATATCGAACACGGGAGGCTTGAGGAGCTGAAGAGGCTCCTGCTCGCATCAGGGGGAACGTGTCCCGTGATTCTCGATTTCACCGCGGGAACGGGTGAGCGCATCCTCATGCGCGCCGGCAACCAGTTCCGGGTCACTCCCTCCCCTGATCTCGTGAAGAGGATTGAGGCGCTCCTCGGCGAGTCGAGCGTGAGGCTTGAGGAATGAAATCCCAAATCCCAAATCCCAAATCCCAAAAGAAGAAGATTGCGGTTATTGGTCCATCCAATATTGAACGGGTCGCGGAGGCGGCGGGCGTCAGCGCGGCGCTCATCCGGGAGATGGCCGCTGAGGCCGGGCGGCTTCTCGCGGCTGCGGGATTCGAGCTCGTGGTGGTTCCCGACCAGGGTGTGCCGGTGATCGCCGCTCAGGCCTACAGGGACGCCGGGGGCAAGAAGGTCTTTGGCCTGATCCCCGCCTCGGGCTCTTCGGCGAAGGGGGCGACGAGCCGTGTGCAGCGAAACAGCCGCCTCTGTGATGAGACCCTCTCGGACCTCACCTGGCTCGAGCAGCACGCCCGCATCGTCGAGCTCGCGGACGCGATGATCTGCGTGGGCTTAAGCTGTGGCACCATCTGCGAGATTGCATGGACGAAGTGGACGAAGCGGATCCCCGTCTACATTATCCGAGGCCTCTCAACTGCCATCCCTCCGGAGATAGCCGCCGAGACGGATCTGCACTGCTGCGACAGTGTGGAAGAGGCTGTTGCTTCCCTGGGGGCTTCAAGCTAATGTTCAGCCAATCTTTTTACGACCGTGCCTACAGCGTCTTCAAAACAGCCTACCTAATCATCTTCAAAATCGTGTTCCGGTGGGAGGCGTATGGGCTGGAGCATGTCCCCCTGAAGGGCGGCGCGATTCTCGCCGTCAATCATGCCAGCGCGCTCGACGCGCCGCTGGGCGGGGTCGGGCTGCTGCGCAAGATCTGGTTCCTCGGGCGCTCGAGCCTTATCAGAAACAGGTTCATCGATTTCATAATGAAATGCCAGCACATGGTCCCGATCACCCGGGGTGAGGCAGACCTCGGCGCGATGAAGAAGATCATCGGCCTCATCAAGTCCGGCGAGATAGTCCTCATGTTCCCCGAGGGGACGCGGAGCGTGGATGGCGCGCTCCGCCAGGGGAGGGAGGGGATCGGAATGTTTGTCAGGCACGCGAAGGCAGACGTGATCCCGTGCTACATATCCGGGGCATGGCGGGCGTTGCCAAAGGGGGCGATCCTCCCGCGGCCGCGTAAGATCCGGATCGCCTACGGGCCGATGATCCGGTACGAGGAGTTCAGCGGCTGCCCGAAGGGGAGGGAGGGGTTCAGCCGGATCAGCGAGAAGATCATGGAGCGTATCGCCGAGCTCAAGAGGGAGATGGAGGGATGACAATCTATTTCACCTGCTTCTTAATGCTCGCGGCGATCCGGCGGCCGATGGTGGGGACAGCGCTCAGTTCCTTGACGCTCGCCTTCCGGATTTCGGCGGGTGTCCTGTAGCCGTGGCGGAACAGGTTCCTCGCCCGCACGCGGCCGATCCCCTTCAAGCTCACGAGATCGAGGAGCTCTGCCTGAATGCCGTAGACCACACGCCGCCTGAGGTTTTTCAGAAATTGGCGTGTCTGCGTCATCTCGAGCAATGCGGCGAGCTGCTCTGCGGAGTATACCAGCCACTCGGCGCCCTCGACGAACCTCCGGATGTCGCCGGGGCCCACACCATACTCCTCGCAGATGAGATCCTCCGGCATCTCCTCGATCCACTCGCCGAGCATGTGCGCCGTGCGGAGCGCCTGGATGGAGCGCGTCTCCGGGATGCAATCGGAAGCACCAGGAGGGAGGGCAAGGAAATCCTGCGCCCGCACGGACATTTCGTTTCGCAGTCCCTCCTCATCGGCGCGGCCGACGCGGAGAACACCCATGTCGGGGCAGCAACAGATGAGGTGGAGGATCTGCTCGGGCCGTGCCGCGCGCGCGCCGAGCCGCAGGATGCCCTTTTTCAAAATAATGCCGGACATGGGGTCAAGGTACATCCGGGAGATGATGCTGCCGAAGGCGGTCGGGAAGAAGCGCGCTCGCTCACCCGCACGCTCGCAGTCGATCATCTCTTCCTCGGTGAGGAACTGTAATAGTTTCTCAATCCTGTGTGTGAGGGAAAACAGATCCTCCCGCACGGCGAAGAAGGTCAGGGAGAAAAAGTCCATCAGCTCCTCGATTGTGGATGCGTATCCGGCGGCGATTGATGCGAGGATGTGAGAGGCGAGCGCTCCCCCCCTGCCGAGCTGCGACCGGAGGGGCTCTATGTCCGCGCGGATATACTTTTCGAGGAGCATCTCGCGATCTCCATCCTTCCGCGCGATGAGAATCGCCTCGCCCAGAGAGTCATACCCGGGCCGCCCCGCCCGTCCGGCGAACTGCTTGTACTCGAACACCGGTATCGGCGTCATTCCGCTCCCCGACTGGTAGCGCCACCAGTCGCGCACCACCACGCGGCGGGCGGGCAGGTTCACCCCGGCGGCGAGCGTGGGCGTGGCGCAGATGACTTTTATCAGGTGTTCGCGGAAGGCGGCCTCAACCAGTTTCCGCTGCTCCCGGTGAAGCCCCGCGTGGTGGAACGCCACCCCGCACCCGATTGCGTCCGCCAGTTCGGCGCAGAGGTGCGTCGGCTCGGAGAGGACGGTTGCCGCCTCGCCGGCAAGCTTCTTCAGGCGCGCCCTCTGCTCCTTTGCGATCCTGCCGCGGACGTGGGGGGAGAGGGCGCGGGCGACCGCCTGGGTGGAGCGGCGCGAGTTCACGAATACAAGCGCCTGTCCGCCCTCTTCCAATGTGTCGTTCACGAGCGCCGGCAACGGTTCGCCCCTCGCGGCCGTGAGCGAGCGGGTGGTGTGGTCGGAATAGACAATGCGATTCTTGTAGTACACACCCTCGATGAGCGGCACGGGGCGCCAGTCGCTCGAGACGAGCGACGCGTCAAGCCACGCCGCGAGCTCGCGCCCGTTGCTGATGGTGGCGCTGAGGGCGAGAATCTGGAGCCCGGGGTTCACCTGGCGGAGGCGCGCGGCGACAATTTCCAGGGTGGGGCCGCGTGCGGGGTCGTGGATGTAATGGATCTCATCCAGCACCGCGACGGAGAGCGATTCGCTGAGCCAATGCGTCCGGAGTCGAAGCAGCGAATCTACTTTCTCGGAGGTGGCGATAAGAATGTCGTATCTCCCCAGACGATTCCCGGGCATGTCGTAGTCGCCTGTGGCAACTCCCACGGTAATCCCGAGCGGCGTGTACCGTTTCTTGAACTCCTCATATTTTTCCGAGGCGAGCGCTCTGAGCGGCACGACGTAGAGACAGCGCCCCTTTTTCTCGAGGATATTCTTTACCATGCAGATCTCCGCGACGAGCGTTTTCCCCGCGGCGGTAGGAATGGCAAGGACACAATTTTTCCCGTCCAGGAGACCCGAGCGAAGCGCCTCTTCCTGCGGGGGATAGAGCGATCCGTACCCGCTGTCCTTCAGCACCCCGAGGAGCGCGGGGGGGAGTTTGTATTTTTCAGCACACTTTGAAATCATCGCGGCAAAAGTTCTCCGATGGGGACTTCTTTCTGTGGGGTCTCATATATTCCTTGGCTGAGCTGCGCCATTAATGGGTCAGTTGTGGAAGGTATACATCTGTAGGGGTTCGATTTATCGAACCCGGGCGCGATAAATCGCGCCCCTACACCACAATAATACCACATCTGCCCCCACATAAGTGACCCATTGCCTTCTCCATTTTTAAACGTTACGCTTACAACCGTGGGCTGTGTCATGTTCTATTTTGAGCCCGCTGTCTGCGTGTATGCTATCAAATGGAGCATGCCTTCGCCATTATCCTGAGCATGATGAGGGGGAGGCCACCATCCACAGCGGTGAAAGATGGATCATATCAGATTGATGGAGAACGGATTATAATCGCTGGACGATGCAAAGAAGAAAGTTAGGGTAAAAATCGGTAGTGGCTCAATTACACTATATTAATAGTGTAGCGGCGCGATTCATCGCGCCCGGGTTCGATAAATCGAACCCCTACAGAAAAGTTCCTCCAAATTAAGCCATTACCTAAAAATCGCATTACTGGCACCAGATTTGCTATACTGTATAATTGTAGGTTCTACCGAAGGGTATTTTCAGGAGAGGAGGTTCGTGATGAAGAGACTTGTGAGTGTTGCGCTGCTCGTCGCCATGGTTGCAGTGGTGCTATCGGCTGCAATGGCGGATGACAGGGTGAAGATCAAGAGAGAGTATTACACGCCCTACGGTAAGGTGAAGGTGAAGGAGTATCGTTACCCCTATCAGTACTATTATCCATACTATGCGCCACCCAACGGCTACTATTCCCCGCCTACCTACTACTACAATCCCTATAACCCTGCCTATCCGCCTCCGGCATACTACCCGCCCTATCCGTACTACGGCGGGTACAAGGTCAAGATAGAGGATTGAAAGAGACGATAAAGTCCGCGACTGCGGCGATAGCGGCAGGCGAGAAGAGGGGGACGCGAGGAACTGTCCCCCTGGTTCCTATTTCGGCGATAATATTCCTGATGCCGTGAGGAGTCGTGCGTATCCCTGATACGAAGACCTTGGGGAGGGACGATTTCTTCCACCCCTCGACGAGGACGATATCCACATTGTTAAAAAACATCGACGCTGCGCGGGCAGGCGAGAGCTCATCCCGATGATCGGAGATCAGCCCGAGTGCTCCGGGGGATATGAGCAGGACGGTGCGCGCCCCGGCCTTCCTGAATCGGGCGCTGTCTTTGCCTTCACGATCGAGCCCCAGGGCGGCTCGACTGTGCTTGACCGCGCCCACGCGCAGACCCCTTCCGGTCAGCTCCTCAATGAGTCTCGTGATGAGCGTGGTCTTGCCGGCCCCGGATTCACCCACGAAGGAGATCACGCGGGGGGGAGCGGTCGCGCGCCTCCGCCTATGCCTCATGGAGCTCATCGGAGTCGTCTCTCGCGTAGCCGCTGTCGTCCCCATCGCGTTCAATATCCTCGGGGCGCTCTCCCACCTCGAGCCGCTCGCTCATCTCGTCCATCCCCTCGGGTATTTCTTCACCGAGCGCGCTCCCCATTTTCTTCATCCACCGCCCGAGAGATCTCGGATCTTTCTCATCGAGGCCCGCCAGCATGGACGGGTCGGCGAGCTTTTCGAGGCGCCCCTCATCAGATCGCCCGATGCGGAAGGGCGAGATCATCCGGCTCATCCTTGTACGGCCGCACCGGGGACATTTCGGCGCCTTGTGGGCGGCGATATTCCGCACGAGGAAGGGGAACACCTTCCTGCATCTGTCGCATGCATACTCGTATATGGGCATGATGATAGTATATCATTTCCTGGAATCAGTTCTGGTATCAGATTTACTCGATGATGTGTATAATGTGCGAAGCGGCTCTGCTGTACGCCATGAATATTTTCTTAAAGGTCAGCATTGCAATGTGGGGCGAAACAATGTTGGCTCGTCTCTGGGTGAATCAATGATAAAGAACAAGATACCGGCAGCGCTGGTGCTGCTCTGCGCCTGTATTTTCAGTGTGTTTACGGTGTATGTTCAGGTACGTGCGCTGGGGCTTGACTATCTCGAGGAAGGGAATCAGATAAAACGACATCTGGCAGTGCTCCATGGTGTGGCAGGAAGTCACTGGCAGTATCGAGTTTTATCCGAGTATCTGGTTGAGGGTTGTTCTTTTATTTCGCATAAATTCAATATGCCCCATCCAATTGCAACGGCATTCATCTCTTTTCGCCGTACAATGGGCTGAGTCGAGAAATTTCCTCGTTCCTCAGGCATTGATATTTATCCCGGGCGTGATGGCTGCGGTGGTGAGATTGGGCATGGATAGCAGTGGCGGCCCGCACGGAGAGCCAGCATATCGCGCACAGGTGTAAGTCGGATTATGAACCGTTTTTTAAAGATCATCCCCGTGCTGATTGTTATTTTCCTGCTGGCACGATCTTTATTGCTTGTCTATCCCGATCTGAATCTGGCCTATCCGTTCCTTGCCCCCGATTCTTACGACTGGATTGCAAATGGGCTCTACTATGAGGGGTATGACGTGAATTACTCCTTCAGGGCGCCCGCGCTCCCCCTCATCATCGCGGCACTTGATAAACTGGGCATGCTGCGACTGATGCCCGTCGTGAACCAGATGGTACTCCTCGCACTGCTGCTCACATTCCACTCGCTCTGTGTCAGGCGATTCAGCCAGCTCACCTCGTTGCTGCTTATCCTCATATTATTTTTCAACTTCTTTTTGCAGAATCTCAGTCTGTACATTCTCGCCGATATCTACGCGATGCTCTTTATTCTCCTTGGTTCCTCCTTCTATGCAGATGCTGAGGACAATGAGCGGCGCTATATTCACGCCTCCCTGTTCCTCTCGCTCAGCTTCCTTTTCCAATACGCCGCTCTGTTTGTCATGCCGGCGCTCCTCCTTCACTGGTGCCTCAGGCGCAGGCAAATCGCGTTGCGAACCGCCGCGATGACATTCCTCCCCCCCCTCATACTGATCGGGGGGTGGCTGATCTATAAAAAGGTCACATTCGGGAGCTTTCTCCGCTCCGGGGTCCAGCAGGTGGAACTCATCAGGCCGCACCTCACCAGTATCTTCTTCTACCTCTTCAACATCCTTTCAGTGCTCAGCATTCCCGTCGCGGTTCTGGTGTTCTGGGGAATTGCCCTGTCTGTTTTCACACGAGAGAGGAAAAACCATGATTTCCTTCTGCAGAACCTTCTGCTCGTCGCCGCCTGGTTCATCTTCTGGGCAATGTGCTACACGTGGAACGACAGGAGATTTGTGCTCTACCTCATGTTTTTTCTCATCCCCTTCGCGGGGGTCGCGATACAGTCTCTCATATCGCGTGCCGCCACACACGCATCAGCCGGAATAATCCTGGCTGTCCTGGGCCTCGCGGCGATCGCGGGTTCGGCAATTCCCTATGAATGCGCGTTCACCCTTGATAGAATACAAGTAACAAACAATACTGCAATAAGGTGTGGCGTTATTGTGGATGATATGACCAGCAACGCCACTATCGACCCCGCTTCCATCCATCTGGTCAGGGGTGGGACCGGATTTAGCCCGCTCAACCTGAGGCGGTTGCGCGCGATGAGATCGGGCGTCAATGTCAACGAACTCGGGGCGCTGGCCAGGCTCCGGTCTGAGTTGGCCGGGAGGAGTGCCACCGACTTATGTGTCTCGTACGACACGTTCGACAAGTTCAGATGGTACATTGACAAGAACAGGTATGGGAATTATTTCAGAAAGAGGCTGATGCGTTACCCTGAATGTCCCGCGCCGAATCTCCGGATTATCGGAGGTTCGCTTGAGTTATACCCATCGGGACCCCGCGTTCCGGCAGCCAGCGGCAGATCATTATAACCGTGGGCACACAAGAAATAGTAAACGGCTGTATCCTGTATCCCGATTCTACCGTCATCTGCGGGATTCCCCACCGCCTCATGGGCTCTCCCCTCGGTCATCTTTTCTGGGTTGACGATTTCTTCCTGAACCTTATCCGCAGCAGCCATGCCACCGAGGAGCGGCAGCGCCTCAGCGCGCGCTTTGCCGTGCCCGAGGAGATGGTTCATCGGGGAGCGGACGCGGTCGACAAGATATTCTTCGATCGCTCCCCTCAGGAGTACTTTTCGCCCTCCGTCGCCCCCTACGAGCGCCCAGGTGACAATCCCCTCATATCCATAGTCATCGTGAATTGGAACGGAGAGAAGCATCTTGGCGAACTCCTAAGCTCTATAGAGGCGCAGAGCTATCGGCACCATGAGACAGTCATCGTGGACAACAACTCAACGGATGGCTCGCTGAGGCTCGCCGCATCATTCCCCGGTGTCAGGGTTTTCCCGCAGAAGGAGAACCTCGGATTCTGCAAGGGAAACAACATAGGCATAAGAGAATCACGGGGGGAGATTTGCTTCCTCCTGAACAACGATACGGTACTGGATAACTTTTGTTTGCAGAACGCCGTCACGTGTTTTGCGGAATCGCCAGACACGACGTTGGGCGTCTTCCCCAAGATACTCTTCTATCACACCCCGGCAATCATCAACTGTCTGAAGACGCAGTGGCATTGCGTGCATTTATGGAGGGACAATTCCGTGGGTTTGCTTGATGTGCCGGAGGCGCAGAAGAGAGAACAGGTCTTCGGCGGCCTCTTCTCCGGGGTGTTCCTCTCGAAGGACAAATTCGAGAGGATAGGGATGTTCGATGAACGATTCTTTACCTACGGGGAGGACTTCGACGTGTGCTATCGGGCGAACCTCGCCGGCTACAGGCTCTTCTCAGAGCCCGGGAGCATCATCTACCACAAGTACCGCACCTCCGCGCAGGAAGATACGGATGCGTTTTTCTCGCTGTACTATTTCTTGAGGAATTATCTGCTCGTGATACTGAAGAACTACGAACTGAGAAATATCCCGGCAGCGATCGGGTATTTCCGTGAGCAATTCTGGAGCCCCTGGGCGGGCAGGGCGGATGTGCGGGAGGAGAGGGAGGTGAGGAAACTTCTGCGGAGGGTGATCGGGAGTCTGATTGTCCTCGCGCCTCATATCGCATGGCAAAGGATGAGGATACGCCGCATGCGAAAGATCAGGGACAGGGATCTGTGGGTATTTGACAACATCGACCGCTACAACATCTTTCACTACAACGGGAAGGTGGTGCTCAACTCCATCAATCTGACTGCCTCGCTCTGCGGCAATGCCCGGTATGAGGTTGAGGGGAAAGAGTATGTCGTTTTCGGGAAGAGCGCGCACCTCACAGCATGCAAATGAACTGTGCAGAGACCCTGTCTCCGCCGCCCCTCAGAACTCGCGAAACACCCTGAACGCGGTGCCCCCCTGCCATTCGGGCCCCGTGGGCTGTCCCGGTTTGTCTCCAGGCGCTTCAGAAACGGGAGTGAGGCAGACATGCGCGGCATCCCGGGGTTCCGCATCCGGTGAACGCACCGTCAGGCGATAATTATCTCCCATCCGCAACATCACGGGGTTGAATATGAAGGGATACCACGCTTCTTCCCGTATCCTGAACCCCTCAACCCTGGCTGTGGCCAATGGGGCTACGTCGTCCGGCCGATGTTTCAGATCGAGGATCACATCCCTGACCCTCCTGCTCCTGCCTGGTGATAACCGTACCTCAATTTTCGAAACGGTGCTGTAGAAACCGGAAAAAGTGCTTAAGATAGCCATGGCCCTTTTCCTTTCCTTCTCGGAGATATTTGATCGCAATCTGTAGTAGTGTTCTCCATCCTGTTTCTGATACAGGTTGTTGATGAATTGTTTCGCGCCGGCATCGGCGAGCTTGTAGAGCAAATAGCCATCGTAATCCGCCGACCTGATAGCAGTCGGTACGTCGCATGAAAAAAACGCCATCATCACGCCGCCATCATCAAGCCGACCATTCCCGCGGTAGTCGCAGGGTTCAGCCGGAATACTTCCCACCACGACAGGACCATAGTAGCGGCCAAGCAGTGTGCCCACTGTTACGAGCTCGGTAAGAATGACGGATAGGACTGCTACCAGTGAAAGGTATCGGCCGGAGAGCGTCAGCCTCCGGTTGCACAGCAACAGCAATAGTAACGGCGCGAACGGGATGAAATACCTGCCCTGCACCCCCGGGATTGAGGTTGCTTCGGGTCCTTTCCCCATTACCCACATTAACGCAAATACTGAAAGGGCACTGATAGCGAATGCACCGGCGGCGGCGACCCTTTGCCTGGCTGACAGCAGAGCGCCGTCGCCGGAGACAGCCGGTACGAAAAGCAGGACGGTGATATAGAAGCATGGAAGCCAGCGAGGGAGAGAGGCATTCAGCCAGCCAAGTTGCCCGACGAATTGCACAAGCCAATACTTCCAATCCCAGCCGAAACTCGCCCATAGCACTTTCGAAAACGCGAGTGGGTGAATGATAATGAAGGGCCAATTATCCTGACGGGGTATGGCGGCTCGAAGCCCCCATGCGTCCAGGTGGTTCCATAACAGAGTCCCGCCGAGGGTGATTGTGGCAATAGACCAGATTATACAGAGGCGCCGGAGCCTGCCCCCGAACCTCGCCGGTGGGATCATGAAGAGCAGTATCAGAAAAGAGAGGTTCATTTTTGCAAGTGAGGCGAGTGGTAGTATCGTCGACAAGAGAAGGATTTCGTTCCGCTTCATGACCGATTCAGGATTGTCACAGGCCAGTTTCAGGACAACGGCGATGCACAAAAAAGAGAGGGCAATGAGAAAACTGTCGGCTGAGAGGGACGCGGCCTGGTGCAGGGTCATGGGCATGAGGGAGAGCAAAAGGAACCCCCATTTTAAGACAGGCGTTATCCTTATCGCGCAATAGATGAGGAGCAGCCATGCGAGAAGGTTGAGGAATCTTCCCGTGTACGATATGGAGAGAGGAGATAAGTTTATAAGCTGGCCGATCATGATGCCGGGAATTTGCGGGAGGTAGGGGATCGGGTTGTACGAGTCCGCCGATGCTATACAGAAGGGGACTGTTTCCTCCATTCTGAGCGGTGTGCCGAAGAGAGAGAGTATGTGTTCCTTCTTTAACCTGTTATCACCGCCTACGAGCAGTCTCAACTCGCTATAGAACCGTTCCGGAGCTCGCACATAAGAAGCCGGCAGGGCGTCGTCAGCGGCGGGCACGACAGCGCCATTCGCTATGTAGAGCGCACGGAACCAATGAGCGCTTTCGTCAGCCACCTGAAATGGAGGGTTAATTATGACGAAAATCGTCCCGAATAGAAGGCCGCAGGCGAGAAACGCTTTCCCAGGAGTGATAACAGGCGGCAGATATGCAGCGTGTGACAGGTGCTGGCGGAGGGCTTTCATTAGCCCACTGACTATTGTGCTTATGGCGCTCTTGCTGAGAGCGATCGCAGCGATAGAGGAAGCAACTAAGAGGTACCACGCATATCTACGATGCTGAGCAAATATGAAGGGGATATAAACGATCTGATAGCGCCGCCCGTTAACCCGTGGGTCAGTGTTGTCGGAAGTGGAGAAGATGATATTCTTACCCCAGTGGCGATGGGCCCCGTGCCCCAGACGCGATATGCGCCGGTACGGGGCATGGGCCGGACCGAGCGGTTTCCCGTTTTCCAGGAGTGCGAGGTTGCTCCGGCGCGGCGCGGAGCCCCGGTCACCGGGACATCCGGCAAAGCGGTATCGATAACAGTAGCCTGTTTCTTCCGGCGTCCTTGAGATCTTCCCCGGCCGCATCTCCCTTGTTCCCCAGACAAGGGTCACCGTTCCCGTGGTGTGGAGGACGGCGCAGAAAGATAGTAATACGCACCCTATCAGTGCGATGCAGAGCCGGTGGCGGAGAGCGGCCATATTCATGTAAATGTTGATTATGCCAGATTCAATTGTTATAGTAAACGAAGCGCGATGACAGCACAGGCCCGATGACAGCACTACATCCTCTCAGGATTGTCTATGTCATCCTCTCAACAGAGATAAGCGGGGGGACGTACGTCGCATGGGAACATGCCACGCGGTTGAGGAAGCGCGGCCACGATGTGATGTTCGCGGTCCCGCACGAAACGGCCGCACCGCTCTCGTGGCTCCCTCACAGCGGCATCCCCCTCGTCGCTCTCGGGGACATTCCTGACAATGTTGATGCGCTCGTCGCGACGTGGTGGGAGACCGCATACCTCATCGCCGCCCTCTCCGCGAAAGCCAAGTTCTATCTCGTTCAGTCCGTTGAGCCTCGTTTCTATGGCCCCGAGCAGAAGGTTGAATCTTTCTTTTCCTCCCTGAGTTACACGTTCGGCTATCACTTTATTACCGTGGCCCGGTGGCTCGCGGAGTTCTTGGAGCGCCAGTACCATAGAGAGGCGTGCTGTGTTCAAAACCAGCTCAACACGGATCTCTTCCACTCCGTTGATCCCGCATCCCGGCAGCTGCCCGCGGCATGGGGGTGTCAGGCATTTCTCAGCCTCAGGGTGAGGTCGGCCTTTCCCACGGAGGCGCAGATTTTCTGGGATACGGGCGATGGCTTCTCCGAGGGGAACAGCCTCATGTTTGAAATAGGTGAGGACTGGGTTGACAAGGTCATTGCACTGGATGACCTGCCACGGATAAAGAAGGTGCGGATAGACCCGGGGTCAGTCACGGATAACACGGTAGAATTTTCTTCCATCACCCTCATGGGAGCCGGCGGCCCGGAGATCGACCTGTTGGCGAGTGCGTCCTGGAAGAAAAACCGGCATGTCAGAAGATTATCGCGGGAAGGGCACATAGTGAGAGTCACTTCATGCGGCAACGACCCGTTTATCATCACCTCCCTCGGGAGAGCCGTCTCCTCTCAATTGCGCGCGCGCGTGAGAGAGGAGGGGACGCGAGGGGTGAGAATACTCGTGGAGGGACCGCTGGGGATAGAGTTCAAGGGGGTGAGCCGGGCCCTGCGTATTGCCCGGGAGACAGGGTGCGAGGTGTGGCTGGTGGAGGGGAAAGCCGCTCATGCTATGGGGACCGGTTTCCTCGGGCACAGGGTATTTACAGGGGTCCCCATGGATAAAATGAGATACATCTACTCGAACTGCGATATCTTGCTCAAGTTGAGCAGGGTGGAGAGTTTCGCCTATCCGCCCCTGGAGATGATGGCCTGCGGGGGGGTTCCTGTCGTGGGGGATGTGGAAGGAATCCGTGAATACATGGTGGACGGTTACAATGGATTCATCGTGGACCCGGGCAACGAGGACCAGATTAAAAGCGTGCTCTCCCGGTTGATCGAGGACAGGGGATTGCGTGAGCGGATCGTGCGCGGGTGCAGGGACACCGTTTCCAGACACAGTGACTGGGAGGGGCAGATTGACATCCTGGAAGAATTTCTGCGCGAAAAGGTAAATACCCGCCCCGGCGCGCCCGGCGACCACGGCACTATCTCTCTGCGCACGCGAGACCTCATTGATGTCTACCTGAACACAATGGAGCGTGGAGAGAGATCACGTGCGCTAAAGGAGATGAGTCATGAGCGGTCCCGCAGCGCGGCGCAGGAACACCGCTATCTGCCCGCGCTGTGGGCCGGATTGAAATCGCATGTTCCTTTCCTGAAAAGAATCGCGCGCCCTCACAAATTCTTGTAAAGAGAGCCCTGCCATGAATCCCGCTTCTCCAGCTCCCTGATAATTGCGCGCAGCACCGCGTGTTTGTCGAGAGCCCATAGGGGGGCAACCAGATTGCCGCGCGGGGCCTCGCCGGTTAGTCGCTGGATCACCACATGGGGCGGCAGGAGTTCCAGGAAGTCGCACACCAGACCGACATATTCTTCCTGTGAGGGCGGCGTGATCTTCCCCTCTCTGTAAAGCTTCTCAAGCGGACTCTCTTTGAGGACATGGAGAAGGTGAATCTTGATACCATCCACGGGCAGGGAGGCGATGTAGCCCGCGGTTTTCAACGTCATCTCTTTTGTCTCGCCGGGGAGCCCCAGTATGACATGGGCGCAGACCCCGATGCGTCGCGCCTTAGCCCTCTCTACGGCATCGGAGAACTGCGCTGCGGTGTGTCCCCTGTTGATCGCGCGGAGGGTTGAGTCGTGGGCGGATTGAAGACCGTACTCTATCCACGTGTCGAATCGGGGGACAAACGAGGCAATCAGCTCCAGCACCTCATCGGGGACGCAATCCGGCCGTGTGCCGATTGAAAGGCCGACCACGTCGGGTGAGTCTGTGGCCTCGGTGTAGAGCGTTTTGAGCCGTTCCAATGGGGCGTAGGTGCTCGTGAATGCCTGGAAATAGGCAATGAATTTCTCCGCGCCGTAGCGCCTCCTCGCGGCATCCATCCCCTTGAGCATCTGCGCGCGGACGCTGATTCGAGTATCGGAGATGGCTGAAGCCGATCCTCGCGGATCACAGTAGAGGCAGCCGCCGCGGGAGATGGTCCCATCTCGTGTGGGGCAGGTGAAGCCGGCGTCGAGAGGGACGCGGTAGACGCGGCAGCCGAACTTCTGCCTCAGGTAGCTGGAGAATCGGCGGTAGCGTGTTTTCATCATGGCCCCTGATGCAATCATTATAGCACGAGTGGGACTGATAGCCGTCTGCTTATGGGGCGTAACGAATCTATATACATAGTGTTTTTCATTCACGGATTGACACGGAATAGCACGGATTATAAAAAGGTTAATGGTTTCTCCTTCTCGGTGAATCTTGAATCCGTGTAAATCCGTGAAATCCGTGGATAACCTTCTTATATCCCTCCCATAACTGATCCTTCATTGGGGCGGTGCTAATCCTCTGGACGGTCGGAGAATAGTTGTCATACAATAGCGCGCAGATAGATAGAGGCGCGCATGGTGAGTCTGGATCTCGTCCTGGTTGTCATTCTCCTCCTCTGTTTCATTCTGGGGGTGCTGGGTGGTTTTCTCCTCCAGGTAGTCGCGCTCGCCGCCCTGCTCATCGGTCTCGGCGCGGGGTGGATCGTCACGTTCCTCCTGGGCGTCCTCTTCCCATCCGGGGTCCTCTCCGCGCCATTTTTGAGCGCCGTGATCGGGACCGTGGTTTTCATTCTCTTCTATGTGATCACCCGCCGGCGCGGCAAAGAGCTGATTCACGCGAAAGCGCTCGCATTCAGCAAGGGCTTCGCTGACAGGGTGCTCGGGGGAATGTTTTCGCTTGTAAAGGGTATGATCATTATCCTGCTGGTCGTCTGGTTTCTCGATTGCATCGAGGCGGAGTGGAGAGGGGTGCATCCGCGCGCCGGGGCGCTCTGGGGGGAGTCGCATGGTGTTCGGTGGGCGCGCCGCCACAACATGATCGCAGGCCTCACGCCGATGCGTCGGCTCAAGGGCCTCTTTGTCTCCGCGCGCGATCCGGGGGCGAGGAGCACGCTCCAGGGAGAGCCCGCGTATGAGAGGATGTTGATGAACGAGCGCCTACGGGCATTGAGCGGTGACGTTGAAATTGCAGAGGCAATGAGCCGAAGGGATTTGATCAGTGTGCTCGGTGATAACCGGGTGCGGGCATTGCTCGCCGACGAAACTTTCTGGCGCGACTTTTCCTCCGTCAGGTGGGAGATGGCGCTTGAGAAGCAGAAGACACCGATTGAGGTCTCGAGCCCCGGTCTCACGCCACGCCAGGCTCCCGTTCCGGTGTCCCCCGAGACGCGTACCGAAAACCGGATGAGATTGGGGCCCCCGGGCCTTTCACGCGTCGTTCTGAAAACCGGCGCGGTTCTACATGGTGCGATCACAAAAGAGAATCCCGAGGGAATCACGATAGATGTCTTTGTGAATGGCGGTGTGATCACGATGAGCGTCCCCAGGCGTGAAATAGAGCGCATGGAGAGCACTGATTCCACCCGTACCCGGTGACGTGGCCGCCGGAGAATGCACCCCCCACGCAGAGGCTTCCAGAATTGATGCGTAACCAGGTCTCCATCCTTGCCCAGGACATTCCCCACTTTTTGCCCCTGTTTTTCTATAAGATATTGGTTGAGATATGATTATAAAATACCGCAACTGGATCATTGTTTTTCTACCACGAAGGACACGAAGGACGAGAAGTTGAGGGAAAGGATAGGGCGGGGGCCATTTTCTTCGTGCCCTTCGTGGTGAAAGATTATTCCATGAAAAACTGGGGAAACTCCAGCATCCTTGCCTTCTTGACAAAGTCCCTCCGGTGTGACACACTCTCTCCATTCTCAATGGGGCGATAGTGCCCAGAGGATGACGAGCAATGCTGCGAGGACGAGCAAGATATTTTGAACTTGTCAAGGTTCTCGGCTTTACTGACTTCAAACTGAGGTTCAGCACCTCCATCCTGGGGTATGTCTGGTCGGTGCTCAAGCCGCTCGGGATATTTTTGGTCCTCTATATTATCTTCGGCAATTTTCTTCTCCGCGGGAGAGATCCGCATTATCGTGACAAACTCCTCCTCGGCCTGTTCATCTGGAACTACTTCGCGGAGGCGAGCACCGGCGGGATACAGTCACTGCTCGGCAAGTCCCATATCATAGGCAAAATCTATTTTCCCCGATCCATCGCCGTCCTGGGGACGTCGCTCAATTACTTCCTCACCTTCATGATCAACATGTGCATCGTCGCGGTTTTTTTCACTATTGATGGGGTAGGGTTCAATCGCTATGCGCCCCTGTTCGTCCTGTATATCGTGGAGCTCTACATGATTGTCCTGGGTATCTCATTTTTGCTCAGTGTCGTCTATCTCAAGTTTCGCGACCTGGTTGAAATCTGGGCAATCCTGATCACCGCCGGATTTTATGCCGCCCCGATCATCTACCCCATTGAGATGGTTCCGCAGAAATTCCAGAAGATACTCTTTATCAATCCGATGACCTTCATCATTGAGTACTCCAAGAGAGTAATGGTTGAAGGGCGTATTGTTGACGCCACCGGCAGCGCGAAGACTTTTATTGTCGGCAATTGCGTTATCCTCGCGGAGAGCCTGGTGCTGTTTATCGTGGGCTTCGTGCTGTTCCGCAGAATGGCTCCTCGCGCCGCGGAATACTTATAAAATAGTTTTTACCACGGAGGCACGGAGGACACGGAGAATATTTTATCGGTATTAACCGCGGGTGAGGCGGATTGAGCGGATTGTTAAAGGGATAACCACTGAAGGCACTGAAAACACTGAAAAGGAGAAAGCCCTTCAGTGACTTCAGTGGTTTCAGTGGTGAGAAACAAAGCAATAATTTCATCCGTGTTTATCCGTGTTCATCTGTGGTTGAAGGCGAAGTTTCACCACGGAGGCACAGAGAGCACGGAGAAAGCGTTATAGCGATTGACCGCGGATTGTGCAGATTACGCGGATTTTTTCACTTTATTCTTTAGGCTTTACACTTTCAACTTTAGGCTGTAGTTATGATCCAGGTATGCGAGATATCAAAAAACTTCCTCCTTCCGAAGGAGAAGAAGCGGACGCTGAAAGAGCACGTGCTGGCTTTTCTCCTGGGCAGATCCACGGGTTTTGAGCCGCTCCACGCGCTGCGGGGGGTGAGCTTCAATGTGCACAAGGGCGAGTTTTTCAGCATCATCGGAAAAAACGGCAGCGGGAAATCCACACTCCTCAAGATACTGGCGAGCATTTATGCCCCTGATACCGGTGGGGCAAGGATGGGGGGTACGGTTTCGCCTTTCCTCGAGCTCGGGATAGGATTCAATCCGGACCTTACCGCCCGGGAGAATGTGTTTCTGAGCGCCGCCGTGCTGGGGCTGAGGCGCGGCGAGATAAGGGCCATGTATAACGACATCATCGGCTTTGCCGAGCTCGAGCGGTTCCAGGATCAGGCATTGAAAAATTTCTCTTCGGGCATGCAGGTGCGGCTCGCGTTCTCAGTGGCGTTTATGGTGAATGCCGACATACTGCTCATCGACGAGGTGCTCGCTGTGGGCGACGCGAGTTTCCAGCAGAAGTGCTACGACGTCTTCAGGCGCCTCAAGAGGGAGGGGAAGACGATCATCTTCGTCAGTCACAGCATGGGAGACGTGAAGGAATTCTCAGACAGGGTGATGCTGCTCCACGAGGGGCAGATGGTGAGCATCGGCGATCCCGAAAAGGTGATTCACGACTACCAGATTCTGACCGCGCGGGAGGATGAAAAGAGGATCGCCCGTGAAGATGCCCTGAAGCAGAAAAAGGCGGCGGAGGCGCGGAAAGATCTTGCGCCTCCGGGCACTGAGCAGCGATGGGGCAGCGGCTGGGCACGGGTGCAGCGCGTGATCTTCTCCGATGCCGGGGACAAGGAGAAACATGTGTATGCCACCGGTGAGCGGTTGCGCATGACGATCATCTTCAACAGTGAGAATCCGGATCTGAAGTCACTGAGGGTGAGCGTCGCGGTGCATCGCGCGGACGGCATCAACGTCATGGAGACGCAGTCAGAACCCATCCCGCTGAATCGCGCGGAAGGGGCGACGCAGTATGTGGTTGATCTGGTGTTTCCGCGGCTTGAGCTGCTCGCGGCCATCTACTATTTCGACGTGGGGATTGTCCCGGAGGGTGGCGCCGGAGAGCCGTTCGATTTCCTGAGGAACTGCGCGCACATTCGCGTCTACCAGGATACCGACGGCGTCTACAGCGGATTCAGAGGGATCAGCTACCTGGCCCACGAATGGAAAACGGCAGGGATACGAGATAAGGGATAAGAGATATGGCAAAAATATTTGTCACGGGAGGCGCGGGATTTATCGGGAGCAATCTCTGCGGTTTTCTCCTTGAGCGGGGGCATGGGGTTACCGCCTACGACAGTCTCCTCCTCGGACGGAGAGCGTTCGTGAAGGATTTTCGGGAGGATCCGCGGTTCAAGTTTGTGAAGGCCGACCTTCTGGACAGGAAGCGGCTCTTCAGGGAAATCGCGGGGCACGAGTGCGTCTTCCACATGGCCGCGAATTCCGATATCGGGCGCGGTGCGGAGCATACCGACCTCGATCTCAATCTCGGGACGGTCGCCACCTACAACGTGCTGGAGGGGATGAGGCTGAAGGGGATCAGGAAGATCGTGTTTGCGTCCACGTCAGCCGTGTACGGGGACAGGCCGAAGATCATGCCCACGCCAGAGGATTATGGGCCGCTCTTCCCGATATCTTTTTACGGAGCGAGCAAGCTCGCGTGCGAGGCCCTCATCAGCGCCTTCTGTCACCATTTCGGGATGAGAGCCTGGATCTATCGCTTTGCCAACATACTGGGGCGCAACGGAACACATGGCGCGGCGTTTGATTTTATTACCCGTCTGGTAAAAAACCCTGCGCGGCTCAAGGTACTCGGGGATGGGAGACAGGCCAAACCGTACCTGCATGTCTCTGACTGCATCGAGGGAATGTGGTGTGGCTACGCACATGCCCGGGAGGCGCTCAACTATTTCAATCTGGCCGTGGAGGGGTCGACGACGGTACGGGGGATTGCGGAGAGGGTTATTCAGGAAATGGGGCTCACGCGAGTGAAGATTGAGTACACGGGTGGAGAGAGGGGGTGGCCCGGAGATGTCCCTCAGGTCCGGCTGGACGGAAAAAAGCTGGCCGGCCTGGGCTGGAAGGCGCGCCGCTCGTCGGACGAGGCGGTGGAGTTGGGAGTGAGGGAACTGGTGGGGCAGTACTACAAGAAATCCCAAATCCCAAATCCCAAATCCCAAAGAAGAAATTGATAAAAGCACAAGGTCACCAACTATCTTTAACGACAGTGTATCGGTTATGAGAAAGTATAAACGCTCTGATACGGATAGAAAAGCGGGCATGCTGATACGGGAAGGGAAGAACGTTTATAATTTAAAGGAGAGGACGTTTCTTTTTGCAAAGAGAATGCTGGAAATATCCGAACTTCTCCCCTCGAGTGCGACGTGCAATGTGATAAGAATCCAGCTCATTAAATCTGGCACCTCTATAGGTGCGAATATTGAAGAGGCGGATGGTGCTTTCACGAGGCCGGATTTCAGAAATAAGATGGTAATCGCCCGGAAGGAGGCCCGTGAGGTTAATTATTGGTTAAGACTCGTTGCAGAAAAGTATCTTGAGCCTGAGGTATTGGCAAATGATATTCAAGAAAGCCATGAGCTTATTAAAATATTCAGTTCTATCATTTCTAAAGTAAAAGCATGATGTATTATTACGGGGAGCATAAAATAGGTTACATTGTCATTGCGAGGAGTCCCGGCGAGCCGGGATGGCAATCTCAACTCCTTGCAGAGCAAGAGATTGCTTCGCTTCGCTCGCAATGACAATTCTGGTCGATAGTAAACAATTAAGTACTCCCATTAGTATATGAGAATCTCCGTATGATTAGTATCCTGACATTGTATTTTGTGGATTTTTACATTGGGATTTGGGATTTGGGATTTGGGATTTGGGATTTGGCCCGCCTGCCGGACGGGCAGGGATTTGGGATTTAACATGCAGGCAATCATTCTCGCGGGTGGCCTTGGGAAGAGGTTGAGGCCGAGGACGCTCACGATCCCCAAGCCTATGATTCCTGTGCTGGGGAGGCCCTACCTCTATTACCAGCTCGACTTCCTGCGGCGACAGGGGATGTGTGAGGCCCTCCTGCTTGTCGGATACCGGGGGGAGCAGATAAGGGGTTATTTCGGCAACGGGTCCGGAGTGGGAATGAAGCTTGATTATTCGGAAGAGCCCGCACTCCTGGGGACAGGGGGCGCCCTGAAGCTGGCCGAAGAAAAGATCCGCGATGATTTCTTTGTGATTTATGGTGACTCTTTTCTGCCGATTGATTATGCTGATTTTGAGTCTGCATTCAGGAGCGCGGCCACGGAGGGGATCATTTCAGTGTACAGGGATCCCGCAGGGGTTACCACGGTGAAGGGGAACGTTGCCCTTTCACCGGATGGCCGCGTGACACGGTACGACAAGGAGACCTCTGCCCCTGAGCTCATGTATGTCGAGGCGGGGGTGCTCGCCTTCCGGAGGAGCGTTCTGAAGCGCATCCCCCGGGGGCGGATCATCTCACTGGAGAATGATGTTTATCCCCGGCTCATCGAGGAGGGGGAGCTCGCCGGATATGTGACCCGCAAGAGATTTTTTGATATTGGCACAGAGGCCAGAATAAAAGAGATGGAGGCGTGGCTGCAACATGATTATCTCAAGAACACCGTTTCGCGTTAGCTTTGTCGGCGGGGGGACTGATCTCAGGGCTTTTTACGCCACGTCATACGGGGCGGTGACGAGCGCGGCGATTGACAAATATATGTATATCACCGTGAGCCCGTTGAGCAGCTACTTCGATTACAGGATCCGTGTGAGCTATTCCAAAACCGAGCTCGTCAAAAAGGCGGAGGAGGTTCACCACCCGATTGTCCGTGAGGCGCTCACGCTCGTGGGCCTCGATAGAGGCCTTGAGATTCACTCCATGGCCGACATCCCCTCCCAGACAGGGCTCGGCTCTTCCAGCAGCTTCACGGTCGGTCTCCTCAACGCGCTCCACGCGTTCAAGGGTGAGCACGCGTCTGCCGAGCAGCTCGCCCAGGAGGCGTGCAAATTGGAGATAGATATACTGAAGGAGCCGATCGGGAAGCAGGATCAATACATTGCTGCGTATGGCGGAATGAAGTATATCCGCTTTAATCCTGACGAAACAGTGTATGTGGATCCGATCATCTGCTCCCCGGAGACGCGCGAGGCGCTCTTTGCGAACCTGATGATGTTCTTCACAGGATGGTCGAGGCCGGCGTCGAGCATTCTCAGGAAGCAAAAGAAGGCAACCGCGAATAAAATAGAGATACTCACGAAGATGCGCGACCTCACAAAAAGCGTGAACAGGGTGCTCTCGAGCGGAAAGGACCTGGACCAGTTCGGACGCCTCCTTCACGAGAACTGGATACTCAAGCGTGAGCTTGTGGGTGGAATCAGCAACCCGAAGGTTGACGCGTACTATGAGCGCGCCCGAAAGGCCGGCGCGCTGGGAGGGAAGCTGCTGGGCGCTGGCGGGGGCGGGTTCCTTCTCTTCTATGTTGAACAGCAGAATCAAAACAGCGTCAGGCAGGCCCTGTCTGACCTTATGGAAATCAGAGTGAATTTTGAACCTCAGGGCTCAAAGATTATCTATGTGGGAGGATAATAATGAAATCCCAAATCCCAAATCCCAAATCCCAAATTCCAAGTTCCGAATCCCAAACCCCAAATCCTCCCTCGACCCCGAAAGGGGTCTCGGGACGAGAACCCCTGAGGGGCAAATCCCAAACAGGCCATTCGGCGGGTCCCAAATCCCAAAATAATATCGAGAGAATATTCTCGGAGTCACGGTCGTGCGCTGAGTATGCCGACAGGTATTTAGCATATCTTGCGGGGCTTTTTAAGAGGATCGACCCTGAGGCGATTCAACAACTGGGGAATCTCCTGGAGGAGGCGCGGAGGGGTGGGAAGCAGATATTTTTTATAGGCAATGGCGGCAGCGCGGCGACATCCTCGCATTTTGCCAATGACCTGGGTAAAGGGGCATGCGTGAAGGGGAAGGCGCCGTTCAAGGCGATGAGTCTTGTTGACAATGTTCCGCTCATTACCGCTCTCGCGAATGATGACGGATACGAGAACGTATTTGTCGCACAGCTCCGGAATATCCTCAACGAGGGAGACGTGGTGGTTGGAATCTCCGCGAGCGGTAATTCACCGAATGTGGTGAAGGCGATCGAGTACGCGAACTCGAGGAGAGCGAAGACGGTGGGGCTCACCGGTTTCTCCGGCGGGAGGCTCAGAGAGCTCGCGCAGGTATGTGTCCATATCGAAACTCCCAAGGGTGAGTACGGTCCTGTTGAAGATATCCACATGATTCTAGATCACCTGATTACCACCTACCTGAAGATGAAATTGGTGAAGGAATCCACAAAATAGTGTTTTTAATCCGTGGATGGTATGAAAATTTCGGTGGTCATGCCCGCGATGAACGAGGAGGCGGCGATCGGGAAGGTGATCGGCGACGCCGTGAGATATGGCGCCGCATGGAATCCTGAAATTGTGGTTGTGGATTCAAGCAAAGACCGGACGCCTGAGATCGCCGCCGCTCTTGGCGCACGCGTCATCCGCCAGGAACCGCGGGGGCACGGCCTCGCCCTCAGGGCGGCGATGCTCGCCGCGGCGGGGGATGTGGTTATCACCACGGACTGCGACGACACGTATCCCATGCAGTATATCCCGATGTTCATGGAGCTGATCGAGAGGGAGGGATACGACGCGGTGAGCGGGAATCGGATCAATCGCCGGAACATGGCCATGCCGCTCGCGAACAGGCTCGCCAACCGGTCATTCGCATCGCTCGTCAGGCTGCTCTACCGGATCCACACACATGATGTGACGACCGGGATGCATGCCCTCCGCCGGGACGTCATCCATTCGATCTCGTGGGAGACGAACTATTCCTTCCCCGCCGAGATCATCATAAAGACGGTGAAGAACGGCTATCGGTGGAGAGAGTTGGATATACCGTACCGGGAGCGGATCGGCGATGTGACGCTCAACCGCTGGCGCTCCGGGAGAGCGTATCTGCGATTTATCATCGGCTACCGCTTGGGTTGTGATCTGAGCCGCAGGCTCATATAGCGAGTGGCGAAACGCCCTCGACATCATCGCAGCGAGCTCTCGTTGCGGGATATCGTGTGGATTGGCTTGTTATGAAACTTGGGATTCTTGGGGGTGGACTCACAGGTCTCACACTCGCCTCTTTCTACGGTGATGGCTGCGAGGTTCTGGAGAAGGATGACGTCTGCGGCGGCCTCTGTCGGACCGTCACGAAGGATGGGTACTCGTACGACTACGGGGGGCACATCATATTCTCCCGCGATGCGGAAGTGCTTGATTTCATGGTAAAGGTTCTTGGGGACAACGCGGTGCGCTACCGCCGCAACAACAGGATCTGGTTTAAAGGGCGCTTCGTCAAATACCCGTTTGAAAATGACCTCGCCGCGCTTCCCAAGGAGGATACATTCGATTGCCTCTTCCATTTCCTCACGCGCGACTATCCTGAGCCAAAAAATTTCAAGGAATGGTGCTACTATCGCTTCGGCAAGGGGATCGCGGATCGCTACATGATCCCCTATAATGAGAAAATATGGAATATCGAAACGGACAAGCTGGGATTGGAATGGGTTGAGGGGAGAGTTCCCGATCCGCCGCTGGAGGATGTCCTCAAGTCGGCTCTGGGGATAGAGACGGAGGGCTACACGCACCAGTTATATTTTTATTATCCGAAGCGCGGAGGGATCGAAGCCCTCATCCATGCGCTTGAGGCGAAGATTCGTCATGTAGAAAAGGATTTCTATGTGAGGAAGGTGAGGAGAGAGAATGGTGCGTGGATTGTCTCTGATGGCGCGACTGAAAGGAGATACGACCAGATCGTATCCACCATACCGATCTTTGACCTCCTCGATGCGCTTGAACGCGTTCCGGAAAAGGTAAGGGAAGCGTCGCGCGCGCTCCGCTACAATTCCCTCATCTGCGTGATGGTTGCGGCCCGCTCGGGAAAACCCTCGGATAAATTCGCAGTGTATTTCCCGCAGAGAGAGCTCAGGTTCCACCGTGTCTGCTTCTACGACTTCTTTGGCGCCAGTTGTGTCCCGGCGGGTAAAACCCTGGCGGTTGCCGAGATTACGGCGAACCGGGGGGATGGCACTTATGAAATGACCGATGAGGAAATCATAGAGCATGTCATCTCAGGGCTGGAGAGGGAGGGATTCATCAAGAGGAGCGAAGTATGTGAGACTGATGTTGCGCGCCAAAAGTATGCCTATGTAGTGAATGATTTAAACTACAGCAAGAATCTAAAGACTGTTCGCGACTTTGTGAGATCCATAGGCGTTGTCTTATGCGGCAGGTTCTCCGAATGGGAGTATCTCAACATGGATGCGTGTATTCGCCATTCTAAGGACTGCGCTTTACAACTGCTAGAAAATAAATGATCTTGCATAACAGGGGTGTATTACGACTTATTGCGCTTGCGATTGTTATTTTTATCGCCCTGCTTTTATTGTCCCCCTGGAGAGGAGAGGGGATCAAGCGATGGGACCCTCAGTTTTACTTTTATACCGGGTGGCAGATAATCCAGGGGAAGGTACTCTATCGGGATATCTGGGAACATAAACCCCCGCTGATATATCTTACCGGCGCTCTCTACGTGCTCACAGACCTGGACGGGAAATCGATCCCTTATTATGATTTCATCGCTTTGAGCATTTCGCTCACAGCATTTTACTGGCTTGCCACTCAGCTATTCCGCAGGGCGCTCGCGACCTGGTCGGTGATTTTTTACGCCACTCTTGTATTCAGGAATGATTTTTATTTTAACGGCCCGTATATGCCCGAGATATACGCGACTCTCTTTTCTCTGCTTTCGATTGTACTATTTGTCAAAGTTGATACATGCGCGAATACAGGGCACCACAATGTTGGCACCCTCTCTTTTCTTATGGGGTTATGCGCGGCAGTATCATCTCTCTACAAAGAGACCAGTTTGCTAAGTCTTGCCCCGTGGCATCTCTATTTCATTGTAAGGGCATGGGCGATGGCCAGGAGGTCCCTTATTCTTTACGGTATAGGGCTGCTGCTTCCGTTTATAATTTTCGTGCTCTGGTTATTTCATCATAAGATAGTGCCTAATTACTGTAATGCTTTGATCAACAACCATGAGATGCTTGTGCCCGTCAAGACCATGCTATCCCGTGCATGGCTTATGCGGATAGTATTGTTTTTTAATGTGAACTACTGTTTCGGAAAGTTATGGCTCCTATGCACATGGTTTTGTATCGCAATCTGCTCTATTTATTATTTGCAACCTTCAATTCGGCGCTATCTTTTATTGGTGGTGATGAGCTTTATCCTCGAGTTTGTCTCGACCCATGGCGCCCAAATCATGTATCTTCATTACTATAACCAGTTCATCTGGTCGTTGACGCTTATACTGCTTGCGCCATTTGCCCTCCTGTATTCATGGACGCAAAGGGTGAGGAACTATCACATACATCTCCTTGCACGATCATGTATAATCACAGGTGTGGCGACGATAGTGTATCTTATCTATAATAATTCTTCATATAGTTATCCGGACTATGGAGACTACTTCAAGGAAGTTAATGCATATGTGGATATCCTGATTCATAATTCTTCACCCGCAGATTGCGTGCAGAATATAGGCGGCAACGATTCACTCATTATCCAGAACAGGGTGCGCCGGTTGGCAGCGAATAAATATTCGTACCAATACCGCTGGCATATGAGTGGTGAAACTGAAAGTAGGCGGAGAAGGGAAGCTGAGTTTTTAGCGTTATTAAAGAAGCGCAATCCCGATCTAGTGGTATGGGGGATGGGAGAGCCTTTTTGTCCCTACTCCTTGTTGGACCCACGTCTTGTCAAAACGCTGGAGAATGAGCTCGTCGCGCATTACGTGCCCATTGACCACAAAGGTCGTGTGCCTAGAATATTCAGGAGAAGGGGATGAATGCACCCAGCCATCGCCGGAGGGTGGCGGAGGGCGAAAGGCATAATCATGGAACCTGTTTCGGCGGTGATACTGGTGCACAATGAGGCGCCGGTGATCGAAGAGGTGTGTCGCGGTATCTATAATGAAGTTGTGCAGAAAATCCCAGGCTCTGAATTTGTCATCGCTGAGGATGGGAGTACGGATGGGACAAAGGAGATATTGAAGAGGATTGTTCCCCGGATGGCCGGGGCAAGGCTCATCGAGGGGAAGGAGCGAAAGGGATACACGCGCGCCTATAAGGATGCGCTAAGGCTTTGCCTGAATGAGCTCATCTTCTTCAGCGATTCGAGCGGCAAGCACGATCCAGCGGATTTCTGGAAGCTCGCGGAGAAGATTGAAGAGTGTGATATGGTCATCGGTTGCAAAGCTGGGCGCCAGGATCCATTTTACAGGGTGTTGATGAGCCGCGTGTTCAATTTTCTTGTCTCGCGGTACTTCGGCTGCCATTTCAGGGACATAAACTCCGGCTTCAGATTGATGAAAAAGAGGGCAATCCAGGACGTGCTTGGTGAAGACTGGCACATGAAACACCTCATTAACTTCGAATTCACTCTCCGTGTCATGGCGCATGGGTTTCGGGTTGTTGAAATCCCTGTTACTCACCGGCCGCGTGCCCACGGTACCTCCCGCGGATTACCTTTAAAGAAGATCCCCGCAGCGATCTTTATGGCGCTCCGGACATTTCCGGAATTAAAAAGCGAGATGAGCAGAATGAGGATGAGCGGGGGCGCGCCATGAAGCAGGGGAAACCGAGGATCGCCTACATTATCGCCGAGGCGCAACTCTGCGGCGGCATTGCCGTCGTCTGCCAGCATGTGAACCGGCTCGCGCGCAAAGGGTTCGATACCTGCATCGTCTCTACGGCGGGGGCTGAGAGAATAGACTGGTTTCCCGGCCAGCTGGTCCCGGTCTATCCCCTTTCCCTCATCCCGTCCGGTATAGACATCGGCGTCGCCACCTGGTGGGAAACCACGCACAATCTCTATCGGATGGAGATTCCGCGCAAGTTTTACTTCGTGCAGTCCGATGAGACAAGGTTTTACAGCGAGGACAGGTACGAGCGGATTTTCGCGCGCGATTCCTACCGGTTTGACTTTGAGTTCATGACTGAGGCGCGCTGGATACAAAAATGGCTGAGGGATGATTTCGGCAGAGAGGCGCACTATGTCCCCAATGGCATTGATTCTGAACTGTTCTATCCGGCGGAACCTCTTGAGCCCAAAGGGGGAAAACCGCGCATCCTGATCGAGGGCCCTGCGGATATGCCGAGCAAGGGAGTGGCGGAGGCGTTTCAGGCGGTGCGCGGGCTCGGCTGCGAGGTGTGGTATGTCAACTACCGCGGCGAGCCCGATCCGGGGTGGAAGCCGGACCGGTACTTTTACGCCGTCCCCATGTCCGAGATGAGGCGCATCTATTCAAGCTGCGATATTCTCCTGAAGATGAGCACGGTCGAAGGTTCTTCCGGCCCTCCCCTGGAGATGATGGCGTGCGGGGGAGGGTGCGTCATTGCGAAGGTCACCGGAATGGATGAAGCGATTGTCGACGGCGAGAACGCGCTCGTTGTTGAACGGGGAGACATCGAGGGAGCTGGGAGGGCCGTCAAACGGCTGATTGATGATCGGGGGCTCAGGGAAAAGCTGATCGCAGGAGGAATGGAGACCGTGAAGAATCTCAATTGGGATAGGTCGATCGATATCTTAGAAGACATTTTTCTTTCGTCCCCCGCACCGGCTCCTGTGAATCGTAGGGCATCCCCGCGGCAGCTCCTCGATAAGGAAACCGCGCTTATTGAGGCGTACCATATTTTTAAGAAATTGGATAAGGAACAGGCCGAGCAGATTGCATCACTGAGGGGAGAGATCGTGAGTCTCACCCATACGATTAATATCAAGAATGATGAACTCGGTTCCATTTATCATTCCAAGCAGTGGAAAATCGCCCAGGCATTCAAGGACGCCCGCCGCTCTTTTACGGCGCTGATCAAACTCCCATTCAGAATTGTCAGAACTGTTTTGAAATAGTGATGAGGTTTGTTCGTCCCCTATGGATACTGATCATGCAGACATGCTCACACGGCGGAAATAGTCAGGCGTGTCAACTATTCCCTATCGGGATGCGAGTGGTGGTGACGGCATTCCTGCTTGCCCCAGCCTTTGACATCCAAATTGACAGGAATGAATGATGTGAAAACATGTGTTTCTGTAGTTGCTGTAGCCGTCATAGTTTCAGTTATTTTGCTTAGCTTTATTACCTGGCAATGGGCGGATGATTTTTCCTCGGATTCAAAGTTAAGGAGCCAGACCGTACTGCAATGTGTAAGGTACGCGTATCGCCAATGGGATGGCAGGATATTTGTGGGTCTTGTTGGTAGTATCTTTCACAGGTACCTTCCACATGATTGCATATTAGCATTTTGGTCGATATTCTTCATTCTTGTTGCGGTAATGATTAATGAAATAATATGTTTTGAGTTCAGTGCTGCCTATAGCATTCCACCTGCGAAATTGATTCCTGTTGCGATACTAACCGCGGCGTTATGGTATGGCATGAAAAGCCATATTTCGGAAACAATCTACTGGGCTTCAGGAGGATGGTATTCTCTGATTAACTTTATCGGAATCCTTTGGTGCTATTGTTTGATCAGGATTGTGCATAATGGTGTTCCATATATGCGAAGGGATAAGTTGTTTTTAATCGCTGTTTCTCTCTTTTTATTCAGTATACTGGCAGGAATGTGCTCCCAAAACCTGTCACCTGGTCTGGTTGCTTTATGCAGCATTTTATTTGTTAGAAGCCTGATAATAAATAGGAGAATAGATGTGGCAGCAAAGCTGATCATACTCTGTATGATCGCAGTTTTAATTGGCGCCTCGATCGTAATTTTTGCGCCTGGGAATTTTGTGCGTGCAGCCCGTGCCCCTAATTCGTTTCAGTTCGATTTAAACATTTTGAAAAACAACTATGTATATACTTTGAAAAGCTATTTAAATTTTTGCTTGGTGTTGGTACCTCTAAGTGTCATAGTCGGCACCGTGTATTTTTGTTTTTTGTCTCCTGCGCGGATAAAGCTGACGAGGTTATCCGCGATTATTATAAGCCGTGATTCATTGCTAGGAATGTTAGAAAGGATTAAGTGGTTAGTCGCGGCGTTGGCCACAATCGTACCTTTTGCGCTGGTACCATGGTTTGCCTCCTCCAGGTCGTCTATATTTTTTATGACTTTTTTAGCGATTTTTATTATAGAAGTAACAATTTCATTTTTAGGGATATTGTTCGTTCCCGATATGAGCAAATCAAAGCCGGGTTGTCTTTATGCGATTGGCTATACAGCGGGATTATGCCTTCTCATATTCCATTTATGCATAATTTCAAGCCATATGTATTATGCCGCTAACATTAAAAAGCAAATGAAGGCCAGATATGATTATCTAAACAAAGTAGAGAATCGAGGCCGGGATGTTGTAGTAAGACCTATTAGTGGGGTCATCCCGTTCTCGACCCGTTTTACGGAGATTTCACCTGATAAAACCAATTGGATAAACACCGCGGTTGCAGGCTACTATCATTTGAACAGCATTACCCTGAAGTAAATCTCCTGCGCGCCGTCGGGGGGGAGTTTCACTTTACGATATATTATGACTTCATTCATCGTCATATCGCGGCGTCGTTTGGGGAAGATCGGAAGATAATCGAATCACACTGGGCGGAGGTCGCGAAGCTGGAGCACATGATCAATGAGAAAAAATGACGAGCTCGATTCGATCTATTACTCCAGGCAGTGGAAAATCGCCTCGGTGATCAAGGAGGCGAGGCATTCCATTGTAGCGTTTCTTTTACTACCGGAGAAAATTAGTAAAATGCTGTCAGGACGTGGCAAAAAATGGCGACGGATAGTATGTTAATCAAATTCCTGCGGTATTTTAACGACCTGTGTAAGCCGTTGCCTAACCCGGGAGGGCGTGAGAGCGAGGAGGCGTATTTCAATTATCAATATCGTAACACGGAATACCTTTTCCGTAATCTCTATAGCCGCCATGTTGATTTTGTGGATAAGGAAATCTTGGATCTTGGGTGTGGGTTCGGCGGGAGAACTACGTGGTATGTGGTGAATTCTGGATGCAGATCGATCATAGGAGTTGATATTGACGGGTATTCTCTCTCGGTCGCCAACCGGGAATCACGCAGGTTAAAAGCGCAGCACCCAATTCGATTTCAGGAGATTCCTCCTTCCCGCCTTCCGTTCCAGGACAAAAGCTTTGATATTGTAGTATGCGATGAGACACTGGAACATGTCGTAGATCCGCTCACCCTCCTGCGTGAATGCAAGCGGCTTTTACGGGCAGGGGGCTATCTCTGTATGAGTATTGGCCCTCTCTACTATAGTTCTTTGGGCGCCCATTTGTATGACTATATCAATTTCAGATGGCCGCACCTGTTTCTGCCGAAACAAGTGATCGCTGATCTTGTGAGAAGCCTGCCAGAAAAGAGGCACAAATTTACCCATGACCGCGCAATCGAGACATTTCTTACACTTAATAAATTCACCCCAGGAAAATACCGGATGGTGTTCAGCCAGCTCGGAATGCGGCAATTGCATATGGAGTACTATCGGGAAAATCGATTGCTCGTGTATGTTCCGTTATTAAATAAATATTTTATAAAGTCCATCTTCTGCATATTCCAGAAATACCCAGCACGCTATGCGTGAAACACTTGCCAACCGAGGTTTTAGCGAATGTCCGGCGTGTACGAAGGAACTTTAAAGTGAAATTTAGGTTTGATGGGATGGTTTTGATCTCTACCATAAACGATTTCCGCCACCGTGGGCGTGTGCATGGCTTTTGAGAGACCGGTCCAGTTCACCCAAGTGCAACTGCACTCTTTCGACGTGCACACGTCCTTCAGTTCCCTCAAACGTATATCGGGGAAACGTCCCAGACTGACCCTGCACTGACCACAGGAGAATGCTTCCATGTTGGCCAGGACGCAGAAATAATCCAGGCCCCGGGAACAGGGTTTCCCCGTGACGAGATAGCGTGTGATTTCCCATTCCGCCCATTGTAAATTCCAATGCGATGCCAGATATTGTGTCTGTGTTCCTGGTGGTATCCATTCTTTCCCGCCCAGGGCGCGACTTCGCTCGTAACGGCCTATCGGTTTCATACCGGAACAGGAAATGATAAAGTCAGTCAAATCCTCAATGTCATCCAGGTATGATTGGGATAATACGGTTATGGGCCATATAGCAAATCCGCCACTTCTCAGCCGGCAACAACGGTCGCGAATCGCTTCACGAAGGCTTAGCCGTTTTATCTCATCCCAGTGTACCGACCACCAGATCGCGAGTCCGTCCGGTGATGCTTGCGCTAGTCGCTCTGACTCGGCTGTTCCAAGATTTGTCGCTATAGTTGCCGCTATGGTGGGGAGTTTTGAGAGTTCTATGGCACAGTCAACAGCTCCCCTCACGAGAGTGGTTTCCCCACTGCTCGAAAGACACACAAACCAATTCTCTCCGTTATTAAAGTAGCGCCTGAGAGTCAGGGAATCGAGCGAATCATTCCCCAGAATCCCTCCGGAAGGGACGTAACAATACTTGCAGCGGAAATTACAGGGGGCTGGCAGTTCGAAGAGGGCGGTTCGTCTTCGCTGAAGAGGAGAGATGTTCATAGCGCAGATGGTTAACAGTGTCCTTCTTAAAGAAGCATATATATGTTTTTCAAACGCCGCAAAAGATGATATATTCGTGGACGAGCGATAGTATATCAAATAAATAACAATGAACTCAAATACTCCTCCGGAGCACATACCCAACGTCGCAGTGATCATCACTTGTTATAATTTTGGGCGATGCCTTGGCGAGGCCGTAAACTCTGTTCTGATGCAGGCGATGCAGAATTTTGAGCTTATCATCGTTGATGATGTTTTTATGGATGAGTCTTATAACAACCTCCTTGCAAATTACCAAAAGCCCAAGACAAAGGTTTTCCCTGCTGAGCACAGGTGCCTGGCGGCGGCGAGGGATCTGGCAATAGCTTAGGCGAAGGGGAGACTGGAGGAGATATGCCGTATAGTTTTGCATGTATACCCTCAAAATACATCTCTGCTCCCGCCTGAGAAACGATAGCACCGCTTCTTAAATTATGATCACAACTCAATAATCACAGCAGCTTATTGGTGTACTGATGTATAGTATGTAGATAATATTGACCTTCTTGACATGAAGTCCGGGGCATATATAATTTTCTTCGGTTTCCTCGATGCGAAGTTAAAGAAAGTCGTATTGAAAAACGAGCACATCTTCCGTTTGAAAGGTTGCTCATAACTGGATAATTGAAAGAAAATTACAGAAATTACCTCTCTCTATGAGCAGTACTTTTTCAATCATTATTTGTACCCACAATCGGTGCAATTACCTCGCACGATGCATAGAATCTGTTTTTACACAGGACTACCCTAAGGATAGTTTTGAGATCCTGATTGTGGATAATAATAGCGCCGACGCAACCCCAGAAACGGTTGCTACCATCGCACATGAATCGCCCGTCCCTTTCAATTATTATACGGAGCTGAAACAGGGCCTGTCACATGCGAGGAACTGTGGCATACGTCATTCTCATATGGATTTTATAGTATATCTGGACGATGATGCGACAGCGACTACCCGCTGGCTCTCTGTATTTGATGCAACGATAAAGGAACTGGGAGCTGACATTGTCGGAGGTAAGATCATACCTGTGCCTGAGAGGGGATTCACCCCTCCTGCCTGGTTTGATTCGATGTACGTGAAAGGCTTTTTCGGCCTGGACTATGCGACATGGGGGTACAAGGAAAGAATTATACCTATTGAGCATCCGCTCTACCTCGGAGGAGGGAATTCGTGTTACCGGAAGTCGCTATTTGCATTGCCGTGGGTGAGATACGACTGC
>Ga0315281_10000851_pt1 | contig 44059 bp, 41 predicted proteins | sample YL17G07_0_MG_FD_204540 | JGI IMG/M metagenome (GOLD analysis project Ga0315281, IMG submission 204540) | Sediment microbial communities from Yellowstone Lake, YNP, Wyoming, USA - YL17G07_0 | ecosystem: Environmental > Aquatic > Freshwater > Lake > Sediment | place: USA: Wyoming | collected...
AAAGTCGTTTCCCGATTTTACGGCGTATATTCGTTGGCGTTGCGCCAACCCTGAACTTCAAAAAGATTTCATTTATTCAGCCGACGAAAAATTGCTGGTGAACTTTGTTGGGCGTTATGAAAATATTAACGAAGACTTTCAAACGATTTGCAACCGCATTGGAATTCGCGCGGAATTGCCTATGGCAAACGTCAGCAAGACCAAGCCTTATCAAGAGTATTACGCGCCTGAAACTGTCGAGTTGGTTCGCAAGACCTTTGCGGCGGATATTCGTTTGTTTGGATATGATTTTGAATAATATTTGTTGATGTTTTTAATCGTTTGTTATTCCGCGTTCATTTGCGTCTTAATAAAATGTTTTATAGTTCTAGTCCAGCCTGAAACGCGCTGAGAAAAATTGAATGGCGTAATAACTTTGCCTTGATAGTTTTTGTGAAGCGCGAGTAATGCCTCGCGCGACGAAGAAAATAAGTCTACGAAATTAATGGGATAACAGGTTTGCCCGTGTATTTTTGAATCAAACGCGAATGAATAAACGTTTTCAATGTTTTTTACTAGAAGCGCTTGGTCTATGTCAAACGGGCACCGCGCTGGATAAAAATAATATATCGGTATTTTGCTGGTTTGTATCGCATCGGATAAATCGTAAAATTTATTGATTTTTGGTTCGTTTACATATTTTGCCACAGTTGGATTTTTTTCGAGATTTCCTTCTTCTAAGACGCGCCGTAACGAAAATTGCGCCGAAAAACAAAAAGTCGCGCTTGCCTCTAAGAGCGAACCAAATAGCGCGGCGGCATATCCCCCCGCCGAATCGCCGACGCAAATTATTTTTAGTTCTGCAGTCTCTTCTTTCAAAAACGCGCATACTTTTTCGATTGAATTGAGGCGGGCATTGATGCCTTCTAGATACCATTGTTTGGTTACGTCGCGCAAAAAAATAACCTTGCGCGCCGAAGGCAGTACGTTCCTTTTCCATTCAAAGCGATTTTGTTCTATCACTATACGTTGAAATTCGTCTAACGTATTGGGAAAATACAATCCATGGCTGGAAAAATACAGAACGCAAGTTGATCCTCGTGGATTTATTTCTGCAATTTCGTAATTTGCTTTATTGGCGTATGTTTGATGCATAATTGGCAGGTCAAATTGTGTTTCCATAGCGAAACAGTTTAACACAGGTTATTATTTTTTATCTATGAAATCCTCTACCCCTATCGCCGTCTTTGTCTATAATCGCCCAGACCATACCCGTCAATTAATTGAATCATTGCTCAATTGCGCGCGGCTGGACGAATGCGCCGTTCACATCTTTTGCGACGGCGCAAAAAAGCCCGAATATGAACAGAGCGTTCAATCCGCGCGAGTTGTCGCGCGTGAATTTGCTTCGCGTTTGAATGCGACCATTTTGGAGCGCGATGAAAATCTGGGCTTGGCGCGTTCCATTGTGACAGGCGTAACCGAACTTTGCGAAAAATACGGAAGCGTTATTGTCTTGGAAGACGACTTCATCCTGCATCCCTTCTTTTTGGATTTTATGCTCCAATCTCTTGACCGCTACGCGGACGACGAGCTAGTGGCGCAAGTGGCGGGGTTTACGTTCCCCATTACTGACGCGTCTCTCCAAAACGACGCGTTTTTTTTGCCCGCCACATCTTCTTGGGGGTGGGCGACATGGCAAAGGGCGTGGAAATTGTTTTCATGGGAAACCGAATCTGCGTTGCAAATTTTGGATGCCGACCCTCAACTTATGAGACGTTTTGATATGGACGGCTCTTTTCCTTGTTCGGATATGTTGCGTCTTGCCGCGAATGGCAAAGTGGATTCCTGGGCTATTCGTTGGTACTGGAGCGTCTTTCAAGTGGGCAAATTGATTATTTATCCGCGCCGTTCTCTTGTGTGGCAAAACGGCTTTGACGAAACTGCCACGCATACCACTTCCGCCGCATGGACTGGAATGCAAGCCGCCTCTAAGAACGATTTTTTGAAAGAACAATGGCGCAACCCTATCTCTTTTCCAGATACAACGCAAACGGATCAAGTCGTTTTTGCTAAACTCAAAAAATTTTTTCGCCGCGAAGAAAAAGAAGAAGAGAAACCGTCCCTTTCTCTTTTTGCGCGGCTAAAAAAAATATTGAAACGTGTGTTATATTGGCTGGTAAAATAGGCATCGGGAATGCGTATGAAAACAAATTTGGTTGACAATTTAATCGTCAAATTATTTTCTCGATATGAATCTATAAAAGAACGCCGGCGACAGGATTATTTCCGTCGCGTCGCAACGCTTGCGCCTACGGCGACCATCGCTCCGGACGGTTGTATTGAAAATTTTTTCGGCGATCCTAGCGCTGTAACGGTTGGCGAACATTTCTACTTGCGCGGGCGTTTGCTTACTTACGGGCATGGCGGAAAAATTGAAATTGGAAATTGGTGCTATTTAGGAGAACGTAGCGAAATTTGGTCTATGGATTTAATTCGTATTGGCGACCACGTACTAATCGGACATGACGTTAATATTCACGATGGAACGGGGCATCCTTCAGATGCAATGCTACGCCGCGAGCATTATAAACATATCTTAACTAAAGGGCATCCGCGTACGTGGGAAGAAATGCCCGGCGTTATTTCTGCTCCCGTTATTATAGAGGACGACGTCTCGATTGGTTTTGGGACGACGATTTTTCAAGGCGTGCGCCTTGGCGCGCGCAGCATTATCGCGCCGCGTTCGATCATCACTAAAGACGTTCCGCCCGACGTTATGTATATATCCTCAGTCACCCCGACAATGACGCCTTTAGCTTTGCTCGCAAAAATGCGGGCGTTAAAAAATAATGCTTGATTTTAATAAGATACAACTAGGCGAACAAGTTTCTCTTCGCAGAGAAATCACCGCGGAACTGATAGACGCGTTTGCGCGTCTTTCCGGCGACGATAATCCTTTGCACATGAATTCTCAATTCGCGCAAACGGTTGGTTTTCAACGTCGCGTAGCGCATGGCATGTTAGTGGCTAGTTATGTTTCCACATTGGTTGGCACGCAATTACCCGGCACAGGCGCGTTATGGACGCAACAATCGTTTCGTTGGCGCGCTCCAGTTTTGGTAGGCGATACGGTTCAGATAACCTTAACCGTGACGCATAAATCCATAGGCACGCGCTCGTTGACGGTGGAACTTAATGCTGTCAATCAGCACAATGCTATTGTGTTGGATGGCGAAGGAGTAGTAATTATGCTTGAACAAAAACAACAACAAGTTGACGCGCCGTTTTCAGAACGAGTGGCTTTAATTACCGGCGCGTCGCGTGGAATTGGCGCGGCGACCGCTTTAGCGTTGGCTTCCGCTGGGGCTAGGGTTATCGTAAATTATGTCAACAACGCTATGCGCGCGGAGGAAGTTTGTCATGCAATTACGGAAAACGGCGGCAAAGCCATTGCGATTCAAGCGGATGTTACAAATTTTGACGCCGTTCAGAAAATGGCGTCAAACGCTACAAGCGCATACGGTAAATCTGCGGATATATTGATTAATAACGCAAGCGGGGCAATTGCAGGGCGCCCGTTTATGGAAACCGATTGGTCGGAAATACAGTCGCATTTTGACGTGCAAATAAGGGGAGCGTTTAATGTCGCGCAAGCCGTGTTGCCTAATATGATTTCGCAAAAATCGGGATGTATTATCAACGTTGGCTCTTCGGCAAGTTGGAATGTGCCGCCCGCAAACTGGACGGGATACGTAATCTCAAAATCAGCGTTGCAAGGGATGACGCGCTCGCTGGCGCTTGATTTTGGTCCGCATGGAATTCGCGTGAACATGGTGTCGCCCGGCATGACAGAAACAGATTTAATCGCGGATATTCCGGAGAGATTGCGTAAAGTGCAATCCATGCAAATTCCCTTGCGAAGATTAGGGGCGGCGGAGGATATTGCTCAAACCATTTTATTCTTATGCTCGGATGCGGGTAAATATATTACCGGAGCCGATATTCCAGTCGCTGGCGGCAGGGTTATGTAATAGGGGGATGCTCGTGGAAAACAAAGTCACACCGCAAGATTTGATTGAAAAAAAAATTGGCGACGGAGAATGGGCGCAAGCCCATTCTTCTTTAAAAGATATTTGGCGACAGACGTCTACCCAGTCTAACGCGGGTTGGATTTCCGCTATTTATCAGCGTTTGCGCCCGCATCTCGCGTTATCCCCCGTTCGCTTGGCGATTTTGCGTTCATTTACATTAGAGCCGGCTCTTCCTCTTTTACAGGCGGAAACCCTAACCAGTGGAATAGATATTACCGTTCAAGTTGGCGATTTTAATGCTTACGTGCAGGAGATACTTAATCCGTCAAGCAATTTATATCAATTTTCTCCGACCATTGTGATTCTTGCCGTGCAAACTCGCGATGTCGCGCCGGAATTGTGGAGCGAGTTTTCTGATTTGTCCGCTGAAAATATTCAAGACGTTATTAATCGCGCGCTTGATACGTTTCGCGCATGCGTAAAATCTTTTCGCGCAAATAGTCAGGCGCATTTAATTATTCACGCGCTGGAACAGCCCGCCGCCCCCTCGCGCGGAATTTTTGACGCGCAGATAGCCGCTTCTCAAACAAACGCTATTCAAGAAATAAATCGTAACCTAAGAGAAATTGCCGCCGCTTACAAGAGCGTATATATATTGGATTACGACGCTTTGATTGCCCGTCATGGTCGCGCGCGTTGGGTGGATGAGGGAAAATGGCTTTCCGTTCGTATGCCTATCTCGGCAGATTGCTTAATTCATCTTGTTCGGGAATGGATGCGTTACCTGCTTCCGCTAACGGGAAAAACGGCGAAGGTCTTGGTTGTGGATTTAGACAACACCTTATGGGGCGGCGTAATCGGCGAGGACGGCATTAACGGCGTCAAAATTGGCGTGGAATATCCGGGCAACGCTTATCGCGCTCTTCAAAGAGCGATTCTTGATTTGTATCAACGCGGCGTTGTTTTAGCTATATGCAGTAAAAACAATATTCAAGACGCGCTTGAAGTCTTCGAGAAACATCCGAATATGCTTCTACGTCAAAATCATTTTGCCGCCATGCGTATTAATTGGCAGGACAAGGCGCGCAATTTGCGCGAGATTGCCGCCGAGTTAAACGTTGGAATTGACGCGCTTGCATTTTTAGACGATAACCCCGCCGAACGCGCCCTTGTGCGAGAAGCGTTGCCAGAAGTAAAAATAATTGACCTTCCAAAAGACTCGGCGCGGTTTTCCAGCGCGTTACGCGAGTCGCCCGTTTTTGAGAATCTTAGTCTTTCCGCGGAAGATTCAGAACGCAGTCGTTATTATGCGGAAAATCGTCAACGTAAAGAATTGGAAAGCAGCGCCGAATCCATCGAAGATTTTTATTACTCGCTTCAAATGGATGTTGAAATTGAGCCCGCTTCAGCGGAGACGTTTACCCGCGTGGCGCAGTTGACGCAAAAAACTAATCAATTTAATCTCACCACGCGACGTTACAGCGAACAGCAAATTTCTGAATTTGCAACCAGTCCGAGTAATTTGGTTTACGCTGTTCGCGCGCGAGATCGCTTCGGCGATAACGGGCTTGTCGGTGTTACAATCCTGAACTTCGCGGATAATTTTTGCGAAATAGACGTCTTGCTTTTAAGTTGTCGCGTTATTGGACGTACTATAGAAACCGCTATGCTGGCTTACATTATGGAAATAGCGCGCTCAAAAGACGCAAAATATTTGCGCGGTTGGTTTTTGCCTACGGCAAAGAACGCGCCCGCCAGCGAATTTTATTCAACGCAGGGCTTCCGTCTTATTCAACAAAACGACGCAGGTTTTTTATGGGAAATTGGCCTGACGGATAAACAGATTACTTCCCCCAAATGGATTAATCTTGTTCGCGGAAAGTAAAAATAAATAAAATATAGGAGATTGTCATGGATCAAACAATTTTAGATCGCGTTCGTAACCTTATTTCAAACCTTATGCGAGTTCCCTTGGAAGAAGTAACAATTTCGTCTTCGCCTAGCACGATAACAACTTGGGATTCGCTTCAACATTTAAATTTGATACTTTCTCTTGAAGAAACCTTTGGGCTTCAATTTTCTCCTGAAGAAACTATTGAACTTCTGAATGTGGAAACCATCGTGCTGTTAATTGAAGAAAAGAAAGGCGCTTAAAGAGCGTGATTTATGTTTAATAAAACTGAACGCCGCGAACGCTTCCCGTCATTAATGAAAATTGTTGATTTAATATCAACCCAGAATCCCTTGCAAAGCAAACGGATAGAAGTTTTTCTCGATAGTCGGGATGAAAGATATTATTCCTACGCTGAAAATTTATGCAAAACGCTCGAACGCTCCTTCTTAACGACAAACGAAGATTGGGCGACGGCGGCGCGTTCATATAACCGCACTTGCATGGATTTATTGCGCGAACAGATTCGCTTTCGTAAAACAGGCTCTTATCTAATCAATGCCGCCGGACAGGCGCACAACGATATTTATAGCCAGCCCGATATCATGAATTATTATATGATGGGGTTATTGTTTTCCTATTTGTTTTGGCGCAACCATTACGACATTTTATGTTTTTTTCAAGATTATTTGCAAACGATCTCTATCGAGAAATATCTTGAAATCGCGCCGGGCCATGGGCTTTTTACAATTGAAGCGCTTAAGCGTTCGCCCCAGATTGAAGTCGCTTTGATGGATATTAGTCAGACTTCTTTAGACGTTACGCAGGATTTACTTAAAACCTTTAATGCGGATACGTCAAAATTTAAGACAATTTGCGGCGATTTTTTGAAAGAGCCTGTGGGCGAACAAAGTATGGATTTTGTCGTAATGGGCGAAGTGTTGGAGCATGTAAACGAAGCCCCTGAATTCATGCGTCGCGCATACCGCTGGTTGAAGCCGGGCGGAACGCTTTTTATGACAACCTGCGCCAATTGTCCGGCTTTTGACCATGTTTATCATTTTCACGACGTCTCCGCGATTCGCGATTTATTGCGCGGGGCTGGTTTTGAAATTCTGCGCGATATTGCCCTTCCCGCCGAGAACGTTCCAGAAGCAAAATGGCAAGAGCAATTAGTAACGATCAATTACGCCGCGATTTTGCAAAGAAAATGACAGCGTAAATAATACGCGATTTTTCGGGGAAATATTTTTCTTCCAAGTCCAATCTTAGAACAGGTTTCTCCAATATGATTATTAAATCTTTGTTTAGAAAAATTACAAATCCTATTACAAACCAACTCGCTCAAATAGAATCTCAATTGCTAAAAGAAATCGAGCAAAATCGCATTCTTGCCGCGCAACCGCTTATTCAAAATCTAAAAAAAAGCGATACGCTTGAAAATATCGCCGACGCGGAGTTTAAAGTGTTTTCGCAATGGGGAGAAGACGGCGTCATCCAATATTTAATCTCAAAAATTAACATCGAAAACAAAGTCTTCGTAGAGTTTGGCGTTCAGGATTACAAAGAATCAAACACGCGTTTTTTGCTGGTCAACAACGATTGGACGGGGTTTGTGATTGATTCCAGTCAGGAATACGTGCAACATATCCGTTCGCAAGACTACTATTGGAAGCATGATTTAACCGCCGTTTGCGGATTTGTCACAGTGGACAACATCAACGAATTGTTGAAAAACGCGGGCTTGAAAGGTTCTATCGGAATTTTAAGCGTAGACATTGACGGGAATGATTATTGGGTCTGGAAAGCGATCTCGGCGGTTTCTCCTCAGATTGTGATTGTTGAATACAATAGCTCGTTTGGAAATCAACATGCAGTTACAATTCCATATCAGCCTGATTTTAGTCGCGAGAAGGCGCATTTTTCCCTTTTATATTGGGGAGCGTCTTTGTCCGCTTTTTGTCATCTGGCGTCTCAAAAAGGTTATATTTACGCGGGTTCAAATTCTGTCGGCTCGAACGCTTTTTTTGTACGCAAAGACTCGGCGGACAATATCAAGGAATGCGATTTTCATAAAAACTTTACTCGAAGCAAATTCAGGGATTCGAGAGACGAAAACGGCGTCTTGTCGTTTATTTCCGCGCAAAATAAATTGGAAATCATTAGAAACATGCCTTTGTTTGATGTTGAATCCCATCAAACCGCGCAAATAAAAGATATTTACTTTAATGAATGACCCATTAATCACATGGGAAGAAGCCGTCCTCTGGCTACGCTCCCAACCCGACCAACAAGAATTGACCCGCGCCTGCTATTACGACGACCCTTTAATCGAAGCGGCGGAGCGTTTTGCTCAAAGCGCGGAATGGCTCGCCACGCTTGCGTTGTTTCCGCAAAAGACGGGTAGCGCGCTTGACCTTGGCGCGGGGCGCGGCGTCAGCAGCTACGCGCTGGCAAAGGCGGGTTGGCGGGTGGACGCGCTCGAGCCAGATACCAGCGCAATTGTCGGGCGCGGCGCCATTCAACAATTGACGGATGAAAGCAAACTGCCTATTACGTTGTTGGATGGTTTTGCGGAAAAAATCCCATCTGAAAACGCGCGGTATGATTTGGTCTATGGGCGTCAGGTGATGCACCACGCGCATAATTTACAAATCATGTGCAATGAAATTTTCCGCGTATTAAAACCCGGCGGCGTGTTTATCGCCACCCGCGAACACGTCATTAGCAAACAAGAGGACTTGCCCGTTTTTCTTGCCAGCCACGCTTTGCATCATCTTTACGGCGGAGAAAACGCCTACTTACTCAATCAATATCTGGACGCGATGCGCTCCAGCGGTTTGCGCGTTCAAAAAATTCTGAGGCAGTACGATTCGGTCATTAATTATTTCCCAACATCCGAAGAGCAAATTTGCGATATCGTCTTTGCTCCAATTCGCCGTATACTCGGCGGAAAATTAACGCAAGCCTTGATGAAAAGCGCCTTAGCTGAAAAAATGAAACTTGAAGCCGCCATGCGGAGCCGCGCCTCTTCGCGCGACGAGACTCCTGGTCGCCTTTATAGTTTTCTTGCCATTAAACCTGAATGACAAAACGCATTCTCATTACAGGCGCTTCTGGATTTCTTGGCAAAGCCGTCGCCCGTCATTTTACGCGGCAGGGATACGTCGCGTTTGGCGTTGGTCGTTCGTTCGCAGAAAATCCAGCGGCTGACTTGCGCCAATATGAGCAAATTGATTTGCCCAGTCCGCGCTTTATTCAACTCCTTGCGGATTGGCGCCCCGACGCCTTGATTCACTGCGCGGGACGCGCCTCCGTTCCCGCCGCCACGCAAAACCCTTATGCGGATTATATGGACGGTTCCGTTTTGACCTTCGAGACGCTCGAAGCGTTACGGAAGAATTTACCCCAATGCGCTTTTATCTTTCTTTCCAGCGCGGCGGTTTACGGTAATCCGTCAACTTTGCCTGTCTCCGAAAACGCGCCTATTAAACCGATTTCCGCGTATGGTTATCATAAATGGCAAAGCGAAATCATCTGCGCCGAATTTGCCGAAGTCTTTGGATTGCGAACGGCAAGCGCGCGAATTTTTTCGGCTTACGGCGCTGGCTTGCGCCGTCAGGTGATGTGGGATATTGCCCACAAAGCGTTGACGCAACCCGAGGTGCGGCTACAAGGCACAGGTCAAGAAAGCCGCGATTTTATTCATAAAGACGATATCGCGCGCGGGCTAGAAATTATCCTGTCCAATGCGCCGATGTGCGGCGAAGCCTACAATCTCGCCAGCGGCGCGGAAACCGCTATCGCAGAGTTGGCTAACTTAATCTTGCGCGAAATTGACGTCGCCGCCCCTATAACCTTCTCAGGCGAGTTGCCGTCCGGCACTCCCAAAAATTGGCGGGCGGATATTCAACAGATTAGTAAATTAGGCTTTCAACCGCAAGTCTCATTACAAGCGGGCATTTCCAGTTTTGCGGCGTGGAGCCGCAATGAAATCCAAGGAGCGTAATGGCGCGTCGTATTTCGGTCGCTTTTTCAAATATGGTCAACCCGGATTGGCTGGCTGGCGGACAGTATTTGTATAATTTATTGTTTGCCATTAAATCTAGCGAGATGAATATTGAAACAGTCTTGAGGATTTTTCCCGAAACGCCGAAGGAAAATTACCAAATGCTGGATGGGTTGCTTGACCGCGTTTTGGAAGTTCCGCATCCCTTGCCGTGTTGGGTCGGAAGATTGCCCGGCGTAGTAAAGCGACGTTTCTCTCTTGTTCAATATTTTGAAGAGCGCGAATTGCGACAGGGCGGCATTGACGCGCAATTTCTTTTTGCCGACTCAGGCAATACGCCGAGTATTCCCGTCGCCACGTGGTTGCCCGATTTTCAACACCTGCATTTGCCCGAACTTTTTAGGGCGGAGGATTTGGCGTACCGCGCAAATTTCTATCCGCTGGCGGCGCGGAAATCCAACGCCGTTGTTTTAAGCAGTCAACACGCGTTTGATGATTTAAAGCGCGTCGCGCCAGACACACTCCCAAAAGCGCGCATCCTTAATTTTGTCGCGCAAATTCCCGCCGATGTTTATCAAGCGGACTCCGAAGCGGTCGCCCGCCTTTATCATCTCCCCGATAAATTCTTTTTTTTGCCCAATCAATTTTGGCGACATAAAAATCATAAAATCATGATTCAAGCGGTCAAGACGGCGAAAAAAGAAATTAAAGACATAACGGTTGTTTGCTCGGGCGGAACGCATGATTTTAGAAGCCCGTCGTATTTTGACGCTTTGTTGACTGAGATTGCCGTTTGCGGCTTGCAGGATAATATTCGCATTCTTGGGCGCGTTCCGCGCGAACATTTTTGGCAATTGATGCGCAGGTCTCTGGCGGTCTTGCAACCTTCGTTGTTTGAAGGTTGGAACACCAGCGTTGAAGAAGTGAAATCGTTGGGCAAGTCAATCATCGTTTCAGATATTCCCGTTCATCGCGAACAAAATCCCGCCTCGGCGTTATATTTTGACCCGCGCAACCCCGACGAATTGGCGCAATGTCTAGTAAAAACCTACAAAGCAAAAATGCCTGGTCCAGAGTTGGAACTTGAAGAAAGCGCGCGCTCACAGATTCGCGAACGCACCCGCGTTTTTGCTAAAACTTTTTATAATATTATCGTTGAATTGGCAAATTAATCAAGCGCCGACAGATTCGAATGCAACCAGAAAAAACATTCCCTCGTCCATTAATCGGAAAGACCGGCTGGCCCTGGAATTTTACGCCGAAGAAAATTTCCGTAGATTTTGATTTGCCGCGCGTCACCATCGTTACGCCGTCCTATAATCAAGCCGAATATCTTGAAGAGACTATCCGCTCTGTGTTGCTGCAGAGCTATCCGAATCTTGAATATTTCATTATGGACGGCGGGAGTACCGATGGTAGCGTAGAAATTATCAAAAAATACGAACCATGGCTGACGGGCTGGGTAAGTGAAAAAGACAATGGGCAAAGCGCCGCCATTAACAAAGGCTTTTCAAAAGCGACGGGCGAATGGTTGGGTTGGTTAAACAGCGACGATTGCTTTGCGCCTGACGCGTTGTTGAAATTATTAAAGACGGCGCATGACGCGCAAGCCGATTTCGTTTATGGGGCGTGCGTTCAATTTGGAGTAAACCCCGAAGTGCAACGTTTCCCCAAGATGAAATCTCCGGGACCGCGCGCGTTTGACTCGACTATAATAACGAGGGCGGATTTTATTGAGCAACCCGCCGCGCTTTGGAAGCGGGAAGCGTACGAGCAATATGGTCCGCTTGCGGAAGATTTACGCTACGCGTTTGATTGGGATTTTTTTATTCGTTGCGCCCAAACAAGCAAAGGCGCGTCGTGCGCGCAGGTTGTGGCGGCGTACCGTCTGCACGCAAATAATAAAAGCGTCGAGCTGAGCGCCAGAGACGAAGAACTTATCTCCGTTTCTTTGAAATACCTGCCTACGCATCTTCGCAAAAAATTTATTCGCATTCTGCCTGTCATTCGGCTCTTTAAAAAAACCGCAATAGACCCGTCGCGCAGAAGATGGTTAACGCGTAAAATCGTTAAATTGATTCCTTTGAGCGTTCAAAATTACTGGTTTCGTCTATTTACAGACTGCCGATTTCTGCGCTTGTTTGGCGCGCCGTTGGAGTTATGGGCAATGTACGTCTACGGCGGTTGCGTGGATGAAAACCTTGTTGTTTTCAAAGTCGCCGCGACCCCCGCTTATACGGTTGCCGACTCTTTGGATTTGTTTTTATAACGCCAAAATTTGGATTTGATATTTAAGATGAAATTTTCAATCATTACCCCTTGCTTTAATCGCGCTACTTTTGTTATTAAAGCGGTGAAAAGCGTCTTATTACAAAATTATCCAAACTTTGAGCATATCATCGTGGACGGCGGCTCCACCGACGATACATTGACTGTGCTTGCCAAATATCCGCACTTAAAGATTATAAGTGGTCCTGATCAAGGGATGTACGACGCCATTAATAAAGGGTTAGCAATCGCAGACGGGGAGATTATCGGCTTCTTGAACACCGACGATCTTTACGCCGAGAACGCTTTTCTTAAAGCGACTGTGGAATTTGAGGACGAGCGCGTTATGGCTGTCGCGGGCGAAGCGCTTGTATTTATGGAAACGCCTGAAAACAAGCGGGAAATTATTGGGAAATATTCCCCAGAAAACGCCAGTTTGCTAGAATGCTCCACCATTGGCAGCAATTATTTTAATGCGTGGTTTTTTCGGAAAAGCGTGTTTGAAGAAATCGGCGTTTTTAATATCGAATATAAGGTCGCCGCAGATCGGGATCTGATGTTGCGTTTTGCGCTGAACGACCTTAAGTATGCGCCTATTAAGTTGCTGACATACGAGTATTGTCAACACGCAGGCTCGCTGACTTTTGACGATACATTTGAAAAGCGCGAAGTCAGCGCGATAGATCATTTATTGATGACGGATTTTTATTTGCGCGACGAAAAATTAGAACCAGAACCGAGAAGATTGCTTTTGCAATTGCGGGTTTTAGAAACGCAGGATATGGCAAAGCGAAGTTTGCGCGCGTGGAATTTAAAAAAACTGACATATTACGCTTCCGAGGGGCGCAAGTATGATTCTGCGTGGACGCCTAAGTTTTTGTGGGCGGCGCTTCCAAGCCTCCTGCTCTTGCCCTTTAGATTGGTTCGGCAAACGTTGAAGAAAACGGTCTCTTTTTTAAAGAGAAAGTTTCGCAATTAAGGACTTACTATGCGGATTTTATTCGTTGGTATGGTAAACGCTATTCACGCCGTTCGCTGGACGGCGCTGATTGCCGATCAAGGATGGGAAATATATTTTTTCCCAGTTGAAAGGGCGAGACTGCATCCGTCTTTTCAAAAAACAACAATTTTCAATCCCAATATTTTTCCGCGCCGCTATCCTTCAGGCAACGAAGTTCGCTTGTTGCCCTGGGTTAGTCCGCTTTTCCTTCTTGAAGCAAAATTGCCAAAAATATTAAAACGCCCCGCGCCGACTTTTAGCGCAAGCGCTTTAGCGCGGATTATTCAAATATACAAGCCCGACCTTATTCATTCGTTAGAAATGCAACATGCGGGGTATTTAACATTAAAGGCGAAAGAGCGTTTGGGAGGGAATTTTCCAACATGGGCGATGACGATCTGGGGAAGCGATATTTATTTGTTTGGCAGGTTGCAGGAACACAAAGCGAAGATACGTTCTGTGTTAGAAGCGTGCGATTACTTTGGCAGCGAAAGCGAACGGGATATTCATCTTGCGCGAGAACTTGGATTAAAAGGAAAAGTTCTTCCCGTTTTACCTGCCACGGGCGCTTTTAACCTTGACGCTTGCCAAAAATTCAAACGTCCCGGTTTGATTTCCGAAAGACGCGCAATTTTTTTGAAAGGCTATCAGCATTTTGCGGGACGCGCTTTAGTGGGGTTGCGCGCGCTGGCAATGTGCGCAGACCTGCTTCAAGGTTATCAGGTGGATATTTTAGGCGCTAACCCAGACGTGGCTCTGGCGGCTAAACTATTTTCTCAAGATACGGGGATCCCCGTGAACATTGTTTCTGACAACGCGCGCGATGTTAGCGATGACGACGTTTTTAGCGCGTTTGGGCGCGCGCGCATAGCGATTGGACTAAGCATTTCCGATGGACTGCCTAGAGCGTTTCTCGAAGCTATAATTATGGGCGCGTTCCCGATTCAATCCAACACCGCCTGCGCCGACGAATGGATTGTCAACGGCGAGACCGGTTTTATCGTCCCGCCTGAAGATCCTGATATTATCGCAGACGCGATTCGCCAAGCGCTATTGAACGACGATCTAGTTGATCGGGCTGCCGAAATCAACGCTCTCACGGCGCGTGAACGTCTTGACGAAGTGAAAATAAAAGCGCAGGTCGTAAATATGTATCAAGAAATATTTGCGGAACAGGAAAAATAATGCGAATTTTGTTTGTCGGCATGGCGGACGCTATTCATACAACGCGTTGGATTACCCAGATTGCCAATGAAGGCTGGGAGATTTTTTTGTTCCCAGTCGTCCGAACGGGATTACGCTTGGACTTGCCAAAGATAAACGTATTTAATCCTTATCTTTCGCTGTTTGCGCCCGTAGGAAGCGAATTTCGCTCCCTGCCATGGGCAAGTCCTTATTTTTACGCGGAAGCAAAACTAGCGTCGGTTTTGAAGCGTCCGGCTGAAACGTTCAAAGTGGACGCTTTGACGAAAATAATTCAACGCTACAAGCCCGACATTATTCATTCATTAGAAATGCAACAAGCGGGATATTTAACCTTAAAGGCTAAAGAGCGTTTAGGAAAAAATTTCCCAATTTGGGCGATGACGATTTGGGGAAGCGACCTTTATTTATTTGGCCGGTTGCAAGCGCATCAAGCGCGAATTCGCGCCGTATTGGAAGCGTGCGATTATTTTGGCAGCGAAAGCGAACGGGATATTCCTCTGGCGCGAAAACTTGGATTAAAAGGAAAGGTCCTTCCCGTTTTGCCTGCGACAGGCGCTTTTGATATTGACGCGCATCAAAAATTCAAGCAACTTGGCTTGATATCCGAAAGGCGTTCCATTCTTTTGAAAGGCTATCAACATTTTGCAGGACGCGCTTTGGTTGGTTTGCGCGCGCTTGCGATGTGCGCAGATTTGTTGCAAGGTTATCAAGTGGATGTTTTAGGAGCCAGCTCGGATGTGACTTTAGCGGCTGAACTGTTTTCCCACGATACGGGAATACCCGTCAATATTGTTTCTGGAACGGCGCACGACGCCAACGATGAAGACGTCTTTAGCGCGTTTGGACGCGCGCGAATCGCGATTGGTTTAAGCGTTTCCGATGGATTGCCCCGAACCCTGCTTGAAGCCATGGTCATGGGCGCGTTCCCGATTCAATCAAGTACTTCCTGCGCCGACGAATGGATTGTTAACGGCGAGACAGGTTTTATCGTCCCCCCCGAAGACCCGCATATTATCGCAGACGCGATTCGACAAGCGTTATTGAACGATAACCTAGTTGATCGGGCTGCCGAAATCAACGCTCTCACGGCGCGAGAACGTCTTGACGAAGTGAAAATAAAAGCGCAGGTCGTAAATATGTATCGGGAAATATTTGCAGAAAAAGGAAAGTAACTCAAGATAAACCGCTCTTCACCGCGATTGTTTCATCGGTTAAAATGAACGGTAATTCGCGGGGATTTTTTTAAAGTATTCCTCGAATATTAACGAGCTGAATACAAGGAATGGAATTCACGACCATCGAGACTGTGGATTGTATGAAATTAATTTTGGAAGTTGAGGTTGTATGCGCGCATTAATTACGGGCATTTCAGGTTTTGTTGGGTCGCACTTGGCGCATCGTCTCTATTCAGCGGGGTGGCAGGTTTCAGGATTTGACCTTCATCCCGCTTCCGTTTCAATTGGAGATTTTCACCAAGGCGAGCTCACGGATCATGCGGCGGTTAAGCGCGCGCTTGAAGCGACCAAGCCCGACGTTATTTTTCATCTGGCGGGCATCATTAAGTCAACGGACGCGGAATTTTTATATCGAGCAAATTTAATGGGAACGGTAGCGCTTTTGGATCAAGTCATTGAAAGCGGCTTGCGCCCGACGGTAGTTGTGGCAAGTTCTAGCGCGGTGTACGGTCATCGTTCGGGGGCGAAGCCTATTAGCGAGAGAATGCCGCGCCACCCCGTCACACATTACGCGGTAAGCAAGGTCGCGCAGGAAGCGGCGGCTTTGCGTTATTATGAATCTTTTCATTTGCCTGTGAAAGTTGTGCGAATGTTCAACTTGTTGGGACCGGGTCAATCCGCGAGTTTGGCTTGCTCCGCTTTCGCGCATCAGATTGCGTTGGCGGAAGCGGGCGGGGAAAATAAAATTGCAACGGGCAACTTAGACGCCCGCCGCGATTTTGTGGACGTCCGCGACGCCGCTCGCGCGTTTATTTTGACGGCTGAAAAAGGAACGTCCGGTCAGGTTTATAATGTCTGCTCTGGACGCGCGGTTTCGATTCAAAAATGTTTGGATATTATGCTTGCCATGTCGTCGCAACGCATCGAAACGTGGATTGACGCAGCTCGCGTTCATAAACATGACGTTCCGATTCAAATTGGAAATTTTCAAAAAATAAAAAAGATTACGGGTTGGACGCCGAAAATTACGCTCAAACAATCGCTGGCGGATTTATTGAACGATTGGCGTCAGCGCGTCAAATCAGAATTGGAGTAACGCTATGGATTGGAACGAAAAACTCGCGCTGGTCACCGGCGCGGGCGGATTTATCGCAAGCCATCTTGTGGAACGCTTGGTCAAGGAAGGTGCGCGGGTTCGCGCGTTTGTGCGCTACAACTCGCGCAACGATCTCGGCATGTTGCGGTTGATAGCGCCCGAAGCGCTTTCGCAAATTGAAATTGTTTACGGCGACTTGCGCGACATGGAAGCCGTGCGCGAAGCCGCTCGCGGCGCGGATACGATTTTTCATCTCGGCGCGTTGATTGCCATCCCGTATTCGTATGTGCATCCGCGCGAAGTGATTGACGTCAACGTGATGGGGACGCTGAACGTATTAATGGCGGCGCGTGATTTAGGCGTCCGCCGCGTCGTTCACACCTCCACCAGCGAAGTGTACGGCACGGCGCAATACGTTCCCATTGACGAGGCGCATCCGCTGCAAGGGCAGTCGCCGTATTCTGCCAGTAAAATCGGCGCGGATCGAATCGCGGAAAGTTTTTATCGCTCGTTTGAAACGCCCGTCGCCACCATTCGCCCGTTTAATACTTTCGGTCCGCGACAATCGGCGCGAGCGGTTATCCCCACCATCATCACGCAAGCGCTGACCCGCGACGAAGTGAAACTCGGCAGTCTCGAACCTTCGCGCGATTTTACTTTCGTCGCCGACACTGTGGACGGCTTTATGCGTATCGCGGCGGCGGATAACGTACTGGGGCAAGAAATCAATCTCGGCAACGACAACACGATTCGCATTGGCGATTTAGTCGAGAAAATCTTTGGCATTATCGGGAAGACGCCGAAGGTCACAACCGACCCGCAACGCATTCGCCCCAACAAAAGCGAAGTGCTGAAACTGTGGGCGTCGAATCAAAAAGCCCGCGAGTTGATGGGCTGGGAGCCGCGCGTCTCTCTCGACGAGGGATTGTGCGCCACCATCGAATGGCTCTCCGCCCATTTAGATCTCTATCGTCCCGACGAATACACGGTGTAAACATGCGAGCCATTATCTTAGCCGGCGGCAAAGGAACGCGCCTTGCCCCATACACAACCGTTTTACCCAAACCGCTCATGCCGATTGGCGAAATGCCGATTTTAGAAATTGTGATTCGGCAATTGGAACGACACGGCTTCAACGATTTGACGTTAGCCGTCGGTTATCTCGCCGAGTTATTAATGGCGTATTGCGGCGACGGCTCAAAATTCAACGTGCATCTCGATTATTCGCGTGAGGAGCAACCGCTTGGCACGGCGGGCCCCATCTCGCTTGTCCCGCGTTTGGACGATACGTTTTTAGTGATGAACGGCGATTTGCTCACCACTGTTGATTATTCCAAAATGCTGGCGTATCACCGCGAGCGCGGCGCAATGGCGACGATTGCCTGTTATCAGCGCGACGTCAAAATTGATCTCGGCGTCATCGAAGTGGACGATGAAAACTTTGTCGCCAATTACATCGAAAAGCCCACCTATCATTACGCTGTCAGCATGGGAATTTATATGTTTGAACCCGCCGTGCTGAAATTCATCGAAGCCAATCAATATTTAGATTTGCCCAATCTTGTAATAAAGTTGATGAAGGCGGGGCATAAAGTAAACGTGTTTAATTTCGACGGTTATTGGTTGGATATCGGCCGCCACGACGATTACGAACGGGCGATTGAAGAGTTTTCCATTCATCGCGATTTGTTCCTTCCGAACCACGGCTCTTTATGATTCTTTTAGCGTTTACGACGTCGTATCCGTACGACCTTTTTGAGGAGCAAGTTTTTCATGATGGGGAAATGAAGGTTTTTAGTCGGCAATTTGAGCGCGTTATCTACGTTCCGCGACACGCTCGCGGAAACCGCTTGCCCACCGCCGCTAACGTCGAAGTGGACGCAAGTTTTTCAAATTCGCTTGCGCTTGGCAGACGCCTATTCGCCGGATTTTTATCCTTGTTTTCAAAAGATTTTTATCAAGATATAAAATCTCATTTTCCCGCTTCTCTGTCGCTTTCTTATTTGCGGAAATTGTTTTCGTTTTTAAGCGGAGCGCGTTTGACGCGAATATGGGTGGAAGATTGGATTAAGCGCCAAAACATATCGGATAAAAACGCGCTATTCTACACTTTTTGGTTCGATGAAACGACGATGGGAATTGGTTTGGCAAAAAAGAAATATTCGGGTTTGCGCTTAATTTCCAGAGCGCACGGCTACGATCTTTATGAGGAAATATACGGCGCCTGGCCCTGCCGTTATCAGGCGATTTCCATGCTTGACGGTTTGTTTGCCGATTCAAGCGCCGGCGAAAAATATCTCCGCGAAAAATATTCCGATTTCAGCGAAAAATACGGCACGGCGTTGCTCGGCGCGCCGGATCCTGGCGCGGTTTCTAAACCGTCGCAAGATGGAATCTTGCGCGTCATATCGTGTTCTATGCTTACTACCGTAAAGCGCGTTGATTTGCTTTTTGACGGACTCGTTGCCGCGGCGCGGATGCGCGGCGAACAAAAAATTGAATGGCGGCATTTTGGAGACGGCTCCGTTGGGAATGGGGCTTTCGGCGACGGCGCTTCGCGCGAATCCTATATAGAGAAAGCCGCAAGCGAGTTTCCCGAAAATCTTAAGGGGCATTTTCCCGGTTATTCAAATCGCGCGGATCTGTTGCAAAACTATTTAAATAATCCTGTAGATATTTTTGTGAACGTCAGCAAGACGGAAGGCACGTCCGTCTCAATCATGGAAGCGGCGAGTTGCGGAATCCCAATCCTTGCTACGGCTGTCGGCGGAAACGTCGAAATCGTTTCGAAAAAAAACGGCTTTTTGCTGAAGCCCAATCCAACGCCTGAAGAAATCGCCGAAGCGTTGCTAAATATCGCAGACAACCCCGAATTGACGCTGGCGAAGCGACAAGGCAGTCGCGCCGTTTGGAACGACCAATACAACGAAACAAAAAATTTTGAACGTTTTGCCGAGCGTTTGAAAGGGATTAGGAGCAACTAAAATGTGCGGGATTGTCGGTTTTTGGAATTTCGATAAAAGGCCCGTTTCTCTGGATGAGTTGACGCGCTTTCGGGATATGCTCGCTCATCGCGGACCTGACGGCGGGGGAGCTCATATAGACGAAGCCGCCGCTTTGGGGCTGGGACATCGCCGCCTCGCAATCATTGACACGACGGCTACGGGCCGGCAACCCATGTCTTTCGCCAACGAAAGATATTGGATTGTGTTTAACGGGGAAATTTATAATTTTGTCGAATTGCGCAAAGAATTAGAAAGCGGCGGGTATCGCTTTGTCACTGATTCTGACACCGAAGTAATTCTTGCCAGTTATGCTAAATGGGGCGCCGATTGCCAATTTAAATTCAACGGCATGTGGGCGTTTGCAATTTGGGACGCCCAAGAACAAAAAATATTTTTGTCGCGCGATCGGTTTGGCGTAAAACCGCTGATTTATTATTTCAACGGCAAGCGATTTGCGTTTGCGTCTGAAATGAAAGCCTTCCTAGCGTTAGACGGATTTCGCGTCGAATTTTCTCCGTCCGTCGTATCCGCTTCGCTGACAGACGCGACTCTGATTGAAGGGACGGAAAACTGTTTGCTGGAAGGTTTGAAGCGATTGCAGGGCGGACATTGTTTAACGCTCACCCGCGCGGGCGATTTGAAAATCCGCCGTTGGTGGAACACGCTCGAGCATCTCGTAGAAATACCGCAACGCGACGACGAACAGGCGGAAAAATATCGGGAATTATTTCTCGACGCGTGTCGAATCCGTATGCGTAGCGACGTTCCCATTGGCACTGCATTAAGCGGCGGTTTGGATTCCAGTTCCGTGCTTTCCGCCATGAGCCATATTCGCAACTCAGGCGACACAACGAACCGCATGGCTTACGAATGGCAGAAGGCTTTTATTGGAACCTACCCCGGGAAAGCGATAGACGAACGCTCTTACGCCGACGAAGTAATCAAGCATACGGGCGTAACGCCTGTGTATTGCGAGATGAACGCGGATATGTATCTTCAATATTTTCATCAGATTCTTTATCAGTATGAAGAACTTTCCGATATTCATCTTGGTCCGTGGTTTGTGCATAAAAAACAAAGAGAAAACGGCGTCGTCGTTACCATTGACGGACATGGCGGCGACGAAGCGCTGGGCGGTTATACTTGGCATGTATTCGCCGCGATGAAGGACGCAAAAAATAACCCGCTGAGGTTTTTAGAGCTGGTTTCCATTCGCAATAATATGAGTCTGACAAAAAGCGCCGGCTCTTATTTCAACGCGATAAAAAATTTCGGCGGACGGCTTGCGAATAAATTCCGCCCTCAAAAAGAAACGTCGTGGTTGACTGCCGCGCCGCAAGAATTTTATTCCCCTGCGATGGAAGCGGATATGCGTTTATTGAATGCGCGCGACCATCTATTCCAACGCTTATATACCGATTTTCATTTCACCCACTTGCCGATGGTCTTGCGTAATTTTGACCGTCTGTCTATGGCGCATGGGGTGGAAGTCCGCTCGCCGTTTATGGATTGGCGATTGGTTTGCTTTGCTTTCTCTCTGCCGTCTGACCGTAAAATTGGCGGGCAATATACAAAACAAATTTTGCGCGACGCGATGAAGGGAATTTTGCCGGAAGCGATTCGCGTTCGCGCAAAAAAACAGGGCTTCACCAATTTGGATGAAAGTTGGGCGTCCGCCAAAGGGCAGGAATTCATCGCCAACTCGATAAATTCCATCGGGTTCAAAACATCCGCGTTTTGGGATGGAAATCGCATTGGGACGGAAATGAAAATCGCCTTCCAAACTCAAGACCGCGACCAAATTTACAAGGCTTGGAAATTTGCGCAGGCTTTTTATTTGATGAAGGCGTTTAAAGAAAAAAACGGAAAATTATAAGCGGGGGGCGGCGTCCAATTCTTCGCATATATCCACGCACCTGCAAATCCGCGCGCCGTCCGTTTTTGCTTTTTGCAATATTTTTTCGTATAAATCTTCATGGTAATGGTAAACGCCAAACGAATTGTTGTGCCAGAGAACCGTAACTACGGCGTTTTTTTCTTTCGCTTCGCTGAGAATTTCTTCAACCTTTGCCCAAGGGTCTACGGGCGCATTTTTATTCCAATAGCCCAATAACGTCCCTTCTTGTATATTTAACGGAATGACCCAGATATCGTCCTTTTTAAACGGCAGATATTTTCCTTCGGGGAATCCAACTTCGTCGTTGTTGCCAAAGGTGGCGTCGTAATAATAGCCGGCGGCTTTCAAATTTCGCCATAATTCAGCGGATTGAAACAGCCAGTGCATCCGTGCGCCGATTTTTTCTTTAAGCGGCAAAAGGTTTTTTATTACCGCAATTTCTTCTTGCGCGTTTTTTAAACTAATATGCGCATCTATCCCGTGTACGCCGACTTCCCAACCGTTCGCTTCTAGCTCGCGCAATAAATTTTTATAATCGCCGACGGCATATCTTACGGCGCGTCCTTTTGCGGGAACGCCCGCCGTAACGCGCCCCCCCGTATTGTTAAAGGGAATAAAAAAAAGCGTTGAGCGCACCTCGTATTTTTTTTCCATTGCAAGCATATCGGTCATGGACTTTTCCCACGGGTCTGGAAATAAGCCCAATTTAACAAGGGGATACGCGACGCACCACTTAACAGAATCCAGATAGCGAAGCAAAGATAATTTGCCGTTAAGCGTTCTTAATAAATTGCTCCACAAACAACGCTTAAAAAAATCAATCGTCACGTCGCTAAAAACGGGATAATTTCTTAGCGCAATATGGTCAACGTCATGCGTAAGGACAAGGGTGTAATTCGCTTTATTAGTTTCCATTTTTTCTGAAAACGCTCCTAAGAAAACCGCGCCCCTGCGTTAAAATTTTCATCCGTCGGCTCATTCCCGCGACGTGCGAGTAAGGAACCTGTCGCGCGCCGAATCCTCTAAAAAAACGTTCAATCGGTTCAATCATGCTTCCCTCAAAATCAAATTTCTTTGTAACGGTTGCCGCAAATTGAATGGCTTCCCACATGAGCAGACTGCTCGCTTCGCTATTGCGCAATTCGGGGTTTTCGCCGCCCATCAGATAGTAGGCGGAAGCGTCGTCCCAGATAACGTAAATCGCCGCGTGGATTCTTTTTTCGGCGTCTTCCGCAAAGAAAATACGACGCGCATTTTGCGTCGCGCAAGCCGCGTCTAACCGTTTTACAAACATCTTGGTATAGGGGAGAGGTTTTCCCTGACGTTTAAAGGTCAGCTCATTAATATCCAAAAATTGTTCTACGCTAAGATCAGTTCTTATCTTCACCTTTTTTTGCGCTTTGCGGATATTCCTGCGAATGTTTTCATTAAATTCTCCCCAAATTTTTTCCATATCGGATAAATCTTCGATAATATAGGTGTATTGAGTTGTTTGCTTAAAGTCTTTCCAATAAAACGGAAGCCAGTTAGTTATCGAGTTATGGAAGCTTTGCGCAAAATAATCGTGTTTCGGCAAAGCTTCAATCAACTGCGACATGAGGTCTTTCTGCTCCGCTAATTGCTTGGCGTATTTCGCGTCCGACTGCCTGAGCCATGGACCCAGCGTTTGGGTCAACTGCGGTTGCGTCAGCATCGTCAAGCCGTATTTTTTCTCAATCGTATAAGGCAATCTAGCGATAATTTCATTCCCGCCTTTTATTTCAACGGCGCCCCAATGATTTGGCGCGACGGCGTTCAGCCACCATTCTTTTTGAAATATCGAGTTATACATCCGACGCTATTTTTTCTTTAAAACTACGCTGAATCGCGACGGATGGAAAAGCGAACCGTAAACAAACACGTCCGCGTTGAGATGCTTGTATTTGAAGAAATCGCGCGGGTTATAATAATAGCCCATTGGATCGTGACCGTTCATCGCAAGCCAAATTAATGATTTAACGATTTTTATCCAGCTATGCCGCGCGTCTTTTATGTTTTCGCCGGACGCCAGTTCTCCGGAAAGAAAATTAAGCCGATTGTGTTTCCAAGGTATGTTCGCCATTAAAATAACGCCTTTTTCGTCCAGCAAACTCATTGAGTTCAAAATATAATTATGCAACGCTTGTTTATTTAAATATTGAACTAGCGCGTTGCTCAACACCAGTGAAAAAATCTTATCCGAACGATACGCGGATGCGTCGCCGCAGATTAAAGTTAAATCGGGATAATTCTGCTTAAATATATCAATTAGAGTTTGGGACAAATCCACGCCGACATAATTCGTCTTATTAATCTCCAAATATGGAAACAAAGCGCCGTTGCCGCAAGCCGTCTCCAAGGTTGCGCCGCCGATATACTCAGACGCCCTTAGAAGAAGATTGATTTCATCGGCAAATAATTTATACCAAAAAGGATTGTTGTAACTATGCAAGGGAGTAGTTTGCTTGTCCCAGTATTGTTTCCACCTGTCTATTTCTGCCATTCACGCAGTCCTGTCGCTTTCTTTGTTTTACAAACAAATATATTTGAACGCGAAATTTTTAGCGATTGTTGATAAAACGTCATATTCGCATCCTTGCCGCTTATTGTACTATATCAGTTCTATGAAAACTATATCGCTACAAAATCGAGTCCCGCTTTGGTAAACAACTTTATGCGCATCGCCTACGTCACCGTCCACGTTGCCCCCGAGATTATGCAAGGCGGCGTGGGGAAGAAAATCAAAAGCCAGATTTCTATTTGGCGCGAACAGGGACATGAAGCGACTTTGTTCAGCCTGACGCCCGTTCAAATTCCCTTTCCCGAAGCGCGACAATTTATTTTTGATTCGCAAGTCAATTTGCTGAAACGCGAGATTAATCGCTCTGCCGAATTGAAACGAATGCTGACCTCGATACGGGCATATCAACCCGACGTCGTTTATCTGCGCTTCGGATTGTATTCTTATCCCTTGCATTGGCTTTTCAAAATTGCGCCCGTTGTCTTGGAGACAAATTCCAACGACGTCGAGGAATATCGCAAACGCGGGATTTTTTTTTATTGGATAAATCGCCTCACGCGCAACCTCTTATTTGATTCGGCTTGCGGATTAGTCGTCCCCTCCCGCGAGTTGGCGGTCATGCTTGCTCCCGACGGCAAAAAGCCCGTCTGCGTAATTTCTAACGGAATTGATTTAAAGGAAGTTGAAACCCTTCCGCCAGCGAACAATCAATCGCCCGCGATTACTTTGGTCGGCTCGCCCGGCATGGATTGGCATGGCGTGGATAAACTCATTAAACTCGCGGAACTATACCCCGACCTGATTGTGAATATTGTAGGTTATTCAAAAAACGACTTCAACGGCGAAACCATTCCCGTCAACGTTTATTTGCATGGATTTTTAAATCAGAAAGAATTACAAAAAATTCTCTCAAAGACCGACGTCGCCTGCGGCACACTGGCTTTGCATCGAAAGCGCATGGAAGAAGCTTCGCCGCTTAAAGTGCGCGAAGCGCTCGCTTATGGAATCCCCGTGATTATTGCCTACCGCGACACAGACTTGCATGACGTCAACCTTGATTTCATCCTCCGCATCCCCAATACGGAAAAAAATATGATTGAAAACGCGCAACGCATCCGCCAATTTGCTTACGCCATGATGGGTAAACGCGTCCCAATTGAAGCCGTCGCGCCGTATCTGGATCAGCGCGCTAAAGAAAAAACGCGACTGGCTTTTTTTCAAGAAATTATTGCGATTGATAAAAGTAAATGAAATACCGTTTGCGCGAAGGGGTTATTTGATTGTATTTAATTTTTCAAACCAAGCCAAAATATCGTCTATGGTTGGTCTTTTACCTAACGATCTTTTATTAGGCGCGCCTTTCGCAAAAAGTTCTTTCGGGTTGCATTTTGCCGGGTCCGAGCCTACAAAATTTCTCGCAGCATACGCCTCCCCGTTGCGAACGTTATAAAGAGCGACCTTCCAGACATAACGTATCCGGATAAGAAAATGTTTTCCCGTATACGGGCAGGCTTCAATTTTCTCTTCTTCTTCGCTTAAGCAAGCGACGTAGTGGAGCTCGCTCGGTTTTTCAGCCGCCCAGTCTGCCGGTAGTTTGACAATAAAGCTGGTCAATCCGAAGCGAATATTTTTAGCGTCAAGCCCAAAGATCGGCAGTTCAGGGCGTTGCTGGTTGCACGTCAAAGCGATTGCCGCTGTCATCTGGTCTATTGCCTGTTGTGAAGTCGAAACGGAATATGCGGCTAATATTTTTTCTCGCGCTGACGCCGCTTCGGTTTTGACGTTTTCCGTCCGCGCCGCGTCGGAAATTTCTTTGACTTTGACTAACGCCCTGTCAAAATCCCCTTTGTTGGCGCTGTCAACCGCTTTTTTTAAATACGCGCGCGCAACCAATAGATCAACGTCCGTTTTCCCTGGGGAAATTTCTCCTGCCTTTTTATAATAATTAATTCCATTGTCTACGGCGCCAAGTTCAATTTGCGCGTCGCCCCAGCTAACATACAGGTTGACCAATTCTTGTTTAACCTGCTCGGCGCGCGGGGCGTCAGTTTGGAAGTAAGCGAAAGCGGCGTTCAAGCGTTGTTCGGCGTCCGCGTAGTTTTGTTTGTCGGTCAATTCTTTTGCCCACAAAATATAAGTTTGCAATATGACGTCGGGCGCGGCTTGAGCTTGGGATGATTTTGGATAAATCTCGACCAGTTGTTGTAATTTTTCGACGCCGCTTCCGTAATCGTGATTGGCAATCAATTCATCCGACCAGACAGATAAAATATTCGGCGCCTGCTCGTTCATGTTTGCGGCAAAGGCGCCGTTTGGATAAGTCGCGAGGTACTCTTGGGCGAGAGAAAAGGCTTCTCTCCAATTTTTCGCCGCAGTCGCCTGTTCGACGTTCAATTTAATTCGACATTCGGCGTATTGGTCGTACCCCGTAAACATGGACGCAAATATTCCCTTTGGATATATGGAAACAAAGGTCGCGTATTGAACTACGTTCTCGCAATTTTGCTCGGCAAAAAAATTATTGATCTGACCGTTTAGATAGAACCCGTTTCCTATGTATAATCCCATTACGACGAATAACGCAACGTACGCCATGAGGGCAATGAGAGCGCGCTTCATTTGGAGAGACATTCGCTTTGATTTTTTTTGCGGCTTTGCGCTTTTTGGGGGGAGCGGCAGTCGCGGGCGTTCTGGATTTTCGACCGCGTAAGGGGCGGAGTCTGTCGTTGTCGTTTGTGGAGGCGCAGGGGCAGGCGCAACGGAATCGGAATAGAATGCCGGCGTCGAATTGGAAGGGGAAGATTTTGGCGCGGCTTCAACGGGTTGTTTGTTGGATGAATTCCCCGATTGTTTTTTGAGAAAGTCCAAAGCCTGCGTCGCTTGTGGATTGTTCGGGTTGTGTTTCAGACAGGATTCCAAAACCTTGATTTTGGCGCGGTTGTTGGAGAAGAGCTCCGCTTCCCACATCCACGCTGGGACGTGGTTTGGATTCTTAAGCAGAAAAGGCTCCAGTATGGCGCGCGCGGCGTCTTTTTTTCCCGCTTTGATTAATCGAATTGCTTCCGTTAGTGCGTCGTCATTTGCCATTGGAATACATCTATATGCGTATTTGCGTTGCGCTTCTGGGCGGATGAGATTTAGAGCTCTCCATCAAAACAAGAGCTGCTTGGACGACGATCATCGGCGTCTACAAATAAGGTTTGTTCACTTCCGCGAGTTTTGCCTTCAATTCGCCGAGCAGCTGATTGGCAATTTCTTTGCGCGCAAGGGACAAGTCAACCAATTCTTCGGGATCCGCTTCTATGTCAAAGAGTTTTACTAATTCATCCTGTCCGCGTTTTTTTAGTTCGGGATAGCCAATATAATAGTGAATCTTATAGATCCCTTTGATCATCGTTGTGGATACGGATGTGGTTAGGGGCTGATCTGGCGCGTTTTTAATAGCGCGCATTACATATATTTTTCGATCAGGAGCCGGGGCGGCTGAAGCAAAGGGCGGTAGAATAATTCCTTCAGCCCAATTTGGAATTGTCTGATTGGTCAAATGTAATAAGGTGGGCAGAAGGTCAATCGCGCTGGTCGCTGTATTTATATCCAATCTGGTTTTTCGCCCCGGTTCAAAAATCAACAGGGGGATGCGAATCACCGGTTGGTGGAGGGCGTTTGTCATGTGACCGACGATGCCGCGCTCAATCATTTCGCCATGATCGGAAGTCAATACCAGCAAGGTGTTTTCCAAAAGCCCCGAAGATTCCAGATAATTGTATAATCTGCCAAATTCCTTATCAGCATAGAGTATAAACTCATCATACTCCATTCGTCTTCTTGAAAGGTCGTTCTTATCCTTATGCTCGGTAAACACGTCAATTGGCTTTTCCTTAGGCGTGAATCCGTCGGCTCTAAACCGACCATAAAACTCCGAGGACGTTCTATAGGGAGCGTGCGGAGGCAGGAGGTGAAAATATCCAAAGAATGGTTGGGGAGCGGCGGTTAAACGTCCGCTAATCCAACTCACGGCTTGTTCAAGCGTAAAATTGTCTTCATAGTTGGAGGTCGGTATCCCGCGTGGAAATTGCGCGTTGATATTTTTAACCTTGCTATTCTGAAGCGGTTGGTAAATATGAGAAAGAAATAAGGAATATGCGTATCCCGCTTCTTCTATTTTTATGTTGCGTCCCCAACTTATAGACGCCGTATCTTCGTCGTTTCCAAATAAAGTTTGGATAAAACCGCTATAAGACCCAAGAAACAACCGATTTCTGGGAATCCAATCGTCCATGTTGTTTTGGAATTGCTTTAACAAGACGTTCGCAAATAAATTGTGCGTATATGCGAGCCGATAATAGTTATGGAAGACATTAAAGATATTATGCGTCGCAACAGATTCGGCGACGCCGCCGTCAATTTGGAAAGCGCGATGCGTCCATGGATTTGTTCCCGTTAATAGCGACGCCGTTCCGGTGGTCGTGTAATTGCCGCCCGCGTAATGTTTGTTGTAGACCAGCGCCCGTTCGGCTAACTTGGCGATGTTGGGAGTCGTTTCACGCGAGTACCCGTATAAAGACATGTGGTAGGCGGAGAGCGCGTCGAAGATCAATATGACGACGTTTTTTTGACCCTTAGGCGTTTGGATGAAACGAGGCGCGGCGAGACCGAGAGGCAACAACCCCGCTAGCTTTAGAAAATCGCGACGATTAATAGTTTTTTTCATGTTTGCCAGCCATTAAATATTTCGAATGATCACGACAACTAACCCCGCAAAAGCGCTAAAGAGATACAACATGGATAAGAGCGTAATCCGTTCTATAAAATTCTGCGCGGCTTGCAAGCCTTTATCCGTTTGAAGAATAAAATAGGCGGGCAGGATGACAGTCGGCGCGACCAGCGCCAGCAAAACTCCATAAATTATTCTTACAGGATGGGCGGATTTAACAAGGATTTGAAAAATCCATGCGGGCAAAGGCGTTCCCCAAAGAAAATATAATTGATCCGCCGTCGCCCACAAAGAAGCGATTAACGCTAAAACGCCCAACAAAGCGCCGCGCCTTTCGCCGCTCCAACTGCGCGAGACGAGAAAACCCAGCAGGACGGCGATAATAAAAACAATTACGCTTTCGACGGAAGCGAAGACCATTCCGTAAGAAACGACGCCAACGGCGTCCCATGCGTTGGTTCGTTCGGTTAGCCACGAAACGTCCCGAAAAGCTAGGAGCAACGTCCAGAAATAAAGCGGGAAGGCGCACATTAAGAACAGCGACCAAAGCTCCTGTTTGCGATAATAACGCGAGTTAGACAATGTTATCAATTCCTCTTTATTAATTTAATTTTTGACGGGCTTTACGACGGCAAATTGTTGCCTACGCTTTGATTATAAACCAACTCATTATGCAGCGGGTTGTTTCGCTTAAATATTCCGACAGCGTTCAAAGGAATTGGATGGAAAAGTTAAGCGTCTTCTTATGCGCGCGCTTTTTGTAAAAACTATATGAAGGACGCGCAAGGTAAGGTATAATCGTCGCACCGCAGGATAGACGTAAAATTCATTTCAAGGCTGAGTATGGCAGGCGCATTTTCACTTCCCAACGAATACTGGTTATCTTTCCAGATCACCCCGCAAGACATTGAAAACCTACATAATTTTCTGTTTGAGCGCGAAACGCCGCTGACGGCGCGCGATCTTTCCGTTGAACTTATCGAAACGCGCGTTAAATCGGAACGCAACGCCGTAGAAAAAAAACAGAAATTTAGCGGCAAGGGTTTTCTTCCAAAAGAGAAATATCAAATCGGCGACGAACTCGTTTTCCCGGCGCTGGCATGGGAACGAGGCAAGGTTGTCGCGTTGCGCGTGGGCGTTAATCCCGACGCGGGCGCTTTTGACGTCTTGACCGTCGAAATGGATAACGCTTCAGAGCGAATGTTCGCCGCAAATCTCGCAACGCATTTCTTGAATGAACCTCCGCTTGCCGCGTCTGAAAGCGACGAGACGAGTCCCGCTTCTATTTTGCGCGAACATGGCGAGTTGATCGAAACAAAACTGGAAGCCGCATTCAGCGCCGACGAAGAGCTGGTTAAGATTGCGGGGCGTTGGTTTCCGCGCGCGCTGTTAATTGACATTACTCAGGGACAATTTAATCTAGTCGAAGCCGCTTTGGATATGGTGGGCGGCGAACCGCTGACCGCCAGCGCATTGACGAAAGATATCGAACTGCCCGCTGGAGTAAATTCCAAGCTGGCTGAATTTTCCTTGAACTACGCTCTGCAGAGCGACGAGCGTTTTGACGAGGTGGGACCCGCCGGTCAGGTGCTGTGGTGTTTGCGTCGTCTTGAGCCTGATTTCGTCAGAGAAACGCCGCCGTCGTTGCGCTATGTGGAAATTGAACATGACCGCGACAGTCTCAACGTTGCGATGCAGAATCTCGAAGAGCAATTAGACGACGAGTTAACGCCGCACGCGGACTTCGACGCGCGCAAAGAAATTTCATCAATTACAATCGCTTTGATTTATCCTCATCTGCGCGCGGGAACTTTGCCCATGTCCGCTCGGGCGCGCAAGTTGTTTCCCACCGCTTACAAGTCGTCGCGGGTGCGCTTTACCCTTGTGGACGGCAAGACCAAGCAACGTATCCCTGCCTGGGTAGCGCTTAAAAGCGGATATGTGTACGGTTTGCGCGAGTGGTACAAATCGCATTCTTTGATTCCCGGCTCGCTCGTGCAAGTGCGGCGGAGCGACAACCCTGACGAAGTTATCGTCGAAGTGAAAAGTCAGCGCTCGGCAAAGGATTGGGTGCGGACGGTGATGATCGGAACGGACGGCGGTTTTGTCTTCGCGATGTTAAAACAATCAATCACCGCTGAATTCAATGAACGTATGGCTATTCATGTCTCTGATTTTAAATTGTTGGACCCGATTTGGGAGAAAAAGCGCTCTTTTGAAGAGCTCGTTTTGTTGGTGATGCGCGAATTGATCAAATCAAACCCGCAAGGTCATGTCCACGCTCAAGAGTTATACGCGGCGGTGAATCTTGTGCGCCGCGTTCCGCCCGCTCCGCTTTTCGCTTTGTTAGCGACGAACCCCGCCTTCGAGCATATCGGCGACCTGCACTTTCGCCTGAACGAGGAGTTGGCATGAGCTTGTTAAAGCCTTCGGTGAAGACGCCTTTTCACATTGACTTTGATTGGTGGAAACAAAACGAACGCGATTGGCATGTTTTCCTGCGCTCGCTGTTATGCTCCGAACATCAGGAAGTCTTCGCGAACATGGAAGAAGACGAGATGATTGATTGGATTGACCCCGCCACCGCCGAAGTAAAACAGGTGGATGGCATTCAACATGCGTTGATGAGTCATTGCGCTTCTCTGCCTGATTTTACAAACGCGCACACCGCCATCGTGGAGGCGGTCTTCCGAGTTTTTTTGACAAACGGAAACGTTCCCATGCCAGCGGAAGATCTTGCAAAGCTGTTGCGCAGACCAGCGGATACCATTTTGCGCACTATCGCCGGTCCGCGCGTGTATCGCGGTTTGAGACCGTTTCAACCAAATTCTCCCCATCCCCAGCCCTTCCCCCGTAGGGGGGAAGGGAGTCAGCCCTTTCCCTGCGGGAGAGGGCTAGGGTGAGGGCGCGTAAGGTGAGCTCATCAGCCTCTATAGCTTAAGGGACAAAGCAACGGTCTTCTAAACCGTTTATCCAGGTTCGAGTCCTGGTAGGGGCACAGTGTCGCGCTTCAAGCGCGACTGCATCGGCAGGAGACACTCCATGATTACAAAGCGCGCTGGTCTGATTAAATTTGCGGGGCAGGAACAAATCGTCGTTGGGGACAACGTTCAGGTTGGGCAAAAAGCGTCCGACTTTATCATCCAGAAAAACGATTGGGCGCTCAGCAAAGCCTTCAAAGAGACACAAGGCAAGACGTTGATCATTGCGTCTGTTCCTTCGCTCGATACGTCCGTTTGCGACCGCGAGACTCGGCGCTTTAACGAAGAAGCCGCCAAACTCGGCGAGGACGTTGCCGTCATGGTCGTCAGCATGGATTTGCCGTCCGCGCAAAAACGCTGGTGCGGCGCGGCGGGCGTGGAGCGGGTAACGACGGTTTCCGACGTCGTCAAAGCCGATTTTGGAAAGAAGTACGGAACGCTGATGGAAGAAGTCCGCATTTTGCGGCGCGCCGTATTTGTGCTGGATAAAAAACGCATCGTCCGCTACGCCGCTTACATGGCGACAAACGGCGACGAGCCAAACTACGCGGAAGTTTTAGCCGCAACAAAAGTCGCGTTAAATCAATAACTGCCTAACGCGCCCTCATCCCCAGCCCTTCCCCCGAAGGGGGGAAGGGAGTCTCCTCTCCCGAAGGGAGAGGGTGAGGGCGTGTCAGGTAAATTAGGAGCAAGATATGCCTACGGTTGTTCATAAAAAAACAGGCGCAACGTCTCTTGTTGGGATGCGCCGCGAAATTTTTCATGCGGTCAGTTGGCATGTGCGTTCAAGCGTTTGGAGTCCGCCGACCGATGAATACGAAACCGACGAAGCCTACATCGTCCGCGTTGAGATTGCGGGAATGCGCGAAGAAGATTTTGAAGTCTCGCTGGATAACCATACATTGCATATTTCCGGCGCGCGCCCGGATCTTACAAAACGGCGCGCCTATCACCAAATGGAAATATGTTTTGGCAAATTCGCAACGACAATCAGTTTGCCCGGCGCCGTCAGCCTTGAGCGCTCTCACGCAGAATATAAAAACGGTTTTTTAACCGTCGTCCTCCCCAAAGAAAATCCAACCCCAAACAAGGTCGAACACTCCCATGCCCGCTGAACGGTGGCAAGCCGGTCTCCACGATTTTTTCAAATCCATTCACGACGTCGACGACGAGACGATTAAGATGTTCATGTCGTCGGCTCTTTCGCGTTCGCAAAAAAAAGGCGACGCCGCGCCCGATTCTGAAAACGCTGAAAAAAACGACGAGCATGATTTCCCCGAAACGCTTCCAATCCTCCCGTTGCGCGGAGTCGTTGTTTATCCCAATGCGGCGATTCCGCTGACAGTGGGGCAGGCGCGTTCCATCAGATTAGTGGACGACGTCGTCGGCGGCGATAAACTTGTCGGGTTGGTCGCCGCGCTTGACCCTGAAAAGGAAACGCCTGGTCCGAACGAGCTCTATCAAATTGGCACAATCGCCACCGTGCATCGTTTGTTGCGCGCTCCCGACGGCACGGTGCGTTTATTGGTTCAGGGCATGAAGCGTTTTCGCCTCGGGGAATTTATTGCGGAAGAGCCGTATCTCAAAGCGCGCGTTCACCTCGCGCCTGAAAACGACGAGACCAACATTGAAACCAGCGCGCTGGCGCGCAACGCGCGCGACCAATTCCAGCAGATTACGCAGATGATTCCGTCGTTTCCCGAAGAGTTGGCGAGTTCTATCACTTCGTTGGAAGACCCGTTGCAAACCGTCTACACCATCGCCAATTTCCAGCGCATTGATTTGAAAGACGCGCAAGAAATTTTGGAGTTGGATTCGGTTTACGAAAAACTAAAAAAACTAATCGGCTTGTTGGTGCGCGAAGCCGAAGTGTTGCAAATCGGGCAGAAGATTCAAAACGAAGCGCGCGGCGAAATCGAAAAAGTTCAGCGCGATTATTTCCTGCGCGAGCAAATGAAAGCCATTCAGCGCGAGTTGGGCGACAAAGACGAGCAATCCGTCGAGGTGGATGAATTTCGCAAAAAAATCGAAGAAGCGAAAATGCCCGAAGAAGCGTTGAAGCAAGCCAATCGGGAGCTGGAGCGCATATCGCGTCTGCCGACTGCGGCGGCGGAGTACGGGGTCATCCGCACATATTTGGATTGGCTGACGACGTTGCCGTGGTCAAAATCCACAACGGATAATCTTGACATTGCTCACGCGCGCGAAATTTTGAACAAAGACCACTTCGGGCTTGAGGACGTCAAAGACCGCATTCTTGAATTTCTTGCGATTCGCAAATTACGGATTGACCGCAAAGACGAAGAGAAAGCGCCTTCGGAGGACGTCATTCGCCGCGAACGCGAAGGCGTTATTTTATGTTTTGTCGGTCCGCCCGGCGTTGGCAAAACCTCGCTCGGACAATCCATTGCGCGCGCGATGGAACGCAAGTTTATTCGCGCTTCGCTCGGCGGCGTGCGCGACGAGGCGGAAATTCGCGGGCATCGGCGCACCTACATTGGCGCAATGCCGGGGCGCATTTTACAATCCTTGCGCCGCGTGGATTCAAAAAATCCCGTCTTCATGCTCGACGAAGTGGACAAGCTCACCTACGATTATCACGGCGACCCCGCTTCGGCGTTGCTGGAAGTTCTCGACCCCGAACAGAACGGCGAGTTTCGAGATAATTATCTTGAAGTTTCTTACGACCTCTCGCAGGTGTTTTTTATCACCACCGCCAACACGCTGGAGACCGTCCCCGGCCCTTTGCGTGATCGCATGGAGACGATTTTCCTTTCGGGCTATACCGAAAATGAAAAACTGGCAATCGCGCGCGGCTATTTAATTCCGCGCCAGATCCGCGAGAATAGTTTGCGGGAAGACGAAATCGCGTTCACCGACGACGCTTTGAAGATGATCGTCCGCCAATATACGCGCGAAGCTGGCGTGCGTAATTTGGAGCGTAAAATCGGCGCGGTCTGTCGCAAAGTCGGCACAAAAATCGCCGAAGGAAAAGTTGAGAAATCCGCGATTACGCCCGATGTTTTGGAAGAGCATCTCGATCGTCCTATTTTCTTCGGCGCCGAGGAACTCAACAAACGGACGTCCATTCCCGGCGTCGTCCCCGGTCTCGCGTGGACTTCTTTTGGCGGCGACATTCTTTTTATCGAAGCGACCGCCTTTCCCGGCGGACGCGGTTTTCAAGTGACCGGCTCGCTGGGCAACGTCATGCAGGAATCGGCGCGCGCGGCGTTGTCTTATGTCCGTTCGCGCGCTGATTCGCTAAAAATCTCCAGCGAGTTTTTTGATAAATTCGATATCCACATGCACATCCCCTCGGGCGCGCAACCCAAAGACGGTCCCTCCGCCGGCGTCGCCATGGCGACTTCTTTGGTGTCGTTGATTACCGGGCGCAAGGTCAAACCGCAAATTGGCATGACCGGCGAGATCACCTTGCGCGGACAAGTGTTGGCGATTGGCGGCGTCAAGGAAAAAGTTTTGGCGGCGCACCGCAACGGCCTCACAACGGTTATCTTGCCAAAACGCAACGAGCATGACCTCGACGACGTTCCCGACGAAATTCGGCAATCCATGAAATTCATTTTTGCCGAATCCGTGGACGACGTTCTCAATGCCTCTTTGGAAAAAGCGAAATCCCAAAAAGTAAAGCCCGACAAGGCAAAGCCTGAAAAAGCAAAACCCGAAAAGGCGCAACCTGATAAAAAACAGACTCAAAAACAGGCTCGAAAAAAATCTAAATTAACGGAAGTAAAGAAAAATGGCAAAAGCAAAAATAATGCTCGCGGAAGATGACGCGACGATGATCTCGTTGTTGAAAACCCTCTTGAAAATGGAAGGGTTTGAAGTGGTGGCGTTAAACGCGGACGCGGACGTACCCGCGGCTGTGCGCAAAGAAGCCCCCGACGTCCTTTTGTTGGACGTGCATTTATTCCACCAAAACGGTTTGGATATTTTGGACGCCCTGCGCGGCGCGGAGGAGACAAACGGCGTCCGCGTGGTCATGTCTTCCGGCGCGAACGTCAAAGAAGAATGTATGACGCACGGCGCAAACGGTTTCTTGCTGAAACCGTACATGCCCGACGAGCTCATTGCGCTGCTGAAAAAGACGATTAAAGCGGCGTGATCTACGTCAATCAAAACCCTAAGAGACTGTTTAATAACTATTTTTCAACCGCAGACGCTTCGCGCACGGATGAACGCAGATTTTTGGATAAAATTCCCAAACAAGGCTCTTGAAATCCAGCCAAATCCCTTTTATCTGTGTTCATCTGTGGTCAATTTTGACTTATTAAACAGTCTCTAAAGGTTTCCTTTGCGATCAAACAAGAAATTTAAGCGAAACGTTTTTTGTGAATTTTTTACTTGGTTTGCCGGAAAAACCTTTAGGGTTTAAGTCATTGCGGGGTAGATGAAAAAAGATGCAACTCTATGACCATTCGATTTGGCATTCTGACCCTCTCTGATCGCGCGGCGCGCGGCGAACGCGCGGACGCCTCAGGTCCCGCCCTCGCGGATCTGATCCGCGCTCAGAGTTGGTCGGTCATTGCGCAAGAAATCCTACCCGACGATGAATCCGCAATCCGCGCCGCGCTGATTGCGTGGGCGGACAGCGGAAACTTCGATGTGATTCTCACCACCGGCGGCACAGGCTTTGCCCCGCGCGACGTCGCCCCCGAAGCCACTCGCGCCGCGATTCAACGCGAAGCCCCCGGCTTAGCCGAATCCATGCGCGCGGAAAGCTTGAAGAAAACGCCCCACGCTATGCTTTCCCGCGCCGTTGCGGGAATTCGTGGGCGCGTGTTAATTGTCAACTTGCCCGGCAGCCCCAAAGCTGCGACAGAAAATCTGCAAACGATTTTGCCCGTCCTCCCGCACGCCGTTCAGTTGTTGACGGACGACCCAAATTCGGAGGCGTCGCATTAACGGCAAATTTATTCCCACTCGCCGCAACTCGTTGGTATAATCCGCCCGCTTCAAAAAAATCAAGGCTCATCTGTCAAGAATGCGCAAAATGATTCTTGCGTAGCGGACGTTCTCTAACGTCCGCGCACGGATTACACATGAGCCAAAATCAAATTAATCACAAGAGGAAAGCGCAAGTATGATAGACGTAAACGAACTACGCAAAGGCGTCACGTTTGAATTGGACGGCAACCTGCTCAAAGTATTGGATTACAGTCACAACAAAACGGGACGCGGCAACGCCAATATTAAAGTGAAAGCCCGCAATTTGATCACCGGCGCCAATATCGAACGAACGTTTAGCTCCGGACAATCCGTTCAAGACGTTGACCTTGACTTCAACAACGTCTCGTATCTTTACAACGACGGCGATTTGTACTACTTCATGGACAACGTCACGTTTGAGCAACCCGCCATTAAAAAAGAAGCGCTTGGCGAAAGCGCCGTTTATCTAAAAGAAGGCATGGAAGTCAAACTCACCTTCTATAACGGCGAAGCGATTGACATAGACTTGCCTACTTCGGTGGATTTGAAAGTTGTCGCGTCTGAAATGGCGATTCGCGGCGACACCGCCACGGGCGTCACCAAAAAAGTCACCACTGAAACGGGCGTACAAGTGCAATGCCCAAACTTCGTCAACGTCGGCGATACCATCCGCGTGGACACGCGCACGGGCGAGTATGTGACGAGGGTGTAAAAAAGTAAATGGTAAATAGTAAATGGTAATTAGGCGCGTAAGCCGCTCCAATTACCATTTACCAATTACTAATTACCAAATTACCCTTCCCCCCAATCCCCCATGAAAACACCAGCTGGGCGCGAATGCCCGCACTTTTACGGCGACTACTATCGTGGGCGCAACGTGGAAGAATGCCGCTTGTTGCAATTATACGGTCAAAATTGGACGCGCGATTTATGCGCGACTTGCCAATCTCCCAACGTTGCGCTCGCTAATTCCTGTCAACAGATGAAACTAAAAGCTCTGGTTTCGCGTCCCTTCGCGGCTCTCTTTCAACGGCGCGTGCAAATTACCGCGTATTGCGAAAAAACTCAGCGCGACGTTTCCGAACCGCAGGTCGGTTGCGGAGAATGCCACGCTTTGCCCTTTAAATTTGAAGTGAAAGAATAGTCCGACTTTGGGGGGGCAAAATATGACAAAACTAACGCTCCTGCTTGATCTCGACGACGCCCTGCTCAATACCAATACGGATTCTTTTACGCCCGCGTATTTTCAAGCGCTGGCAAAAGAATTTGCGCCGCGCGTTGACGCGCAACGCATGTTCCGCGCACTTGATTCAGGGCGGCGCGTGATGAACGCGCACGAGGATTTTTCGCGCACGTTGAAAGAAGCCTTTGACGCGGAGTTTTATCCGCAACTCAACTTGTCCCGCGCCGCGCTTGCGCCTGTCGTTGAAAATTTTTACGACGTTATTTTTCCAACGCTGGCGGGATTAACCTCGCCCAAGCCCGAAGCGAAGCCGTTTGTGGATTGGGCGCAGGCGCAAGGCTTTCGCGTGGCGATTGCCACCGACCCGCTTTTGCCGCACAAAGCCATGCTTCATCGTCTGCGCTGGGCGGGATTTGACCCTGAGCGCTTTGAGCTCGTCACGTCGTTCGACCATTTCCATTTTACGAAAGCGCATTCCGCTTATTACGCCGAAGTCCTCGGGCGCATGGGCTGGGCGGACGGCGCGGTATTGATGGTGGGCAACGACATGGAACGCGACATTCTGCCCGCGCAGAAACTGGGCTTGGCTACGTATCATCTTAACGGCGAAGCCGCTACGTCGTCAAATTTGGAAGCGCGACGCGGAACTTTATCCGATTTGCGCGCGTGGCTTACATCCGCCGACCTCGCCGATTTGATTCCAAATTTCAAATCCATTGACGCGGTCTTGAGCGTTTTAGCCGCGACTCCGGCGGCGCTGAACGGGTTATTGCCAGAGTTGGATGCGTTTGCATGGTCGCACGAACCCGCGCCCAACGATTGGTCGTTGACGGAAATCGTGTGCCATTTGCGCGACATCGAGCGCGAGGTGCATCATACGCAAATCAAGTTGTTCAAAGAACAGGATGAGCCGTTCATCCCGCGACCCGATACAAGCGTGTGGGCAAACCAACGGGATTATTTGCGCGAGGACGGCGTGTCCGCATTAAAAGAATTCAACGGCGCCAGACGCGAAACGCTGGCGACGCTTAATGGCGTCGCCACGAAAGAGTGGCAACGCAAAGCGCGTCACGCTATTTTTGGACCGACGAATTTCCTTGAAGTCGTCGGCTTTATTGCCGACCATGATCGCATGCACATTCAACAGGCGTGGCGCGTCTTGAAAAAAATATCAGAACTTGCCGCTGGCGAAAAGCGGCGTTAGAGAACGCCGCTTACGCTCAAAAGACGTTATTCTACGCAAGCCCTACGCTAACATTTTTGCGTGTCTTCTAGGCAAATATAGTGTTATGATAAAAATGAAGGACGGACTTGATCCTTGTCCTTCGTTTATTTTGGAGTTGACGACTGATCGTCAAAAATGGTTAAGGAGAACCACGCATGAGAAAACGTGTAGTTGTAACGGGGCTAGGTTGCATCAGCCCGGTGGGAAATAATGCAAAAGACACATGGCAAGCGATGTTGGCGGGCAAATCTGGCGCAGGACCCATCACGACTTTTGACGCGAGCGCGCACAAAACCAGATTTGCGGCGGAAGTAAAAGGATTCGACGCGGTAGCGCTGTTTGGCACACGCGACGCGCGGAAGATGGATCGGTTTACGCAACTCGCCACCGCCGTTACATTGGAAGCGCTGGCGCAATCCGGCTTAAAAATTGACGAATCGAATCGCGATCGGGTCGGCATTGTCATCGGCACGGGCATTGGCGGCATAATGATTTTGATTGAGCAATACGAAGTGATGCGGCAACGCGGACCGGATCGCGTCAGTCCCTTTTTGATTCCCATGATGATTGCCGACGGCGCTTCGGGAAATATCGCCATTCGCGTTGGCGCGCGCGGACCGAATATGGCGATTGCGACGGCGTGCGCCTCAGGCACAAACGCGCTAGGCGAAGCCGTTGAAATGATTCGGCGCGGCGCGGCGGACGCAATGATCGCCGGGGCGGCGGAGGCGGCTCTCACAGCGATTGCGATGGCGGGCATGAACGCAATGACCGCTTTATCCACGCGCAACGACGACCCGCTGACGGCGTCGCGCCCCTTTGATAAAAACCGCGACGGGTTTATGATGGGCGAAGGCGCGGGAATGTTAATTCTTGAAGCGCTGGAACATGCGCAAGCGCGCGGCGCAAATATCTTGTGCGAGTTTTCGGGTTACGGCACAACGGACGACGCGCATCACATCTCCGCGCCCGCCGAAGATGGCGCGGGCGCGGCGAATTCCATGCGCCTAGCGCTGGAAAACGCCGGTCTGGCGCTGACGGACATTGATTACATCAACGCGCACGGCACTTCCACCTACTTGAACGATAAAAGCGAGACCAGCGCTATCAAAACCGTGTTTGGCGAACAGGCGTATAAAATTCCGATTTCATCCACCAAGTCTATGACGGGGCATTTGCTGGGCGCGTCGGGCGCAGTCGAAGCGGTGGTTTGCGCTCTAGCGATGCAAGATAACATCTTGCCGCCCACCATCAACTACGAAACGCCCGACCCCGCCTGCGATTTGGACTACATTCCCAATCAGGCGCGCAAAGCCGAGCCGCGACATATCATGTCCAACTCGTTTGGGTTTGGCGGGCACAACGCGACGCTGATTTTGAGTCGCTTCGAGCAATAACTAACGCGCCCTCACCCTAGCCCTCTCCCGAAGGGAGAGGGGACGACTCCCTTCGGGAGAGGGGACGACTCCCTTCCCCCCTCGGGGGAAGGGCTGGGGATGAGGGCGATGATCTAAGGAGAAAGAATGCCATTCGCGCATATTACGGGATGGGGAATGCACGTTCCAGAGCCGATCCTGACCAATGACGACATTGCCAAGCTGGTGGATACGAACGATGAATGGATTCGCGAGCGCACCGGCATTCGCGAGCGGCGCATTGCGCGTGAGAATGAATTTCCATCCACGCTGGGAGTCGAAGCGGCGATCAAAGCGTTGCAAGTCGCAAACTTGGCGCCCACCGATTTAGATTTAATTATCTGCACCTCGTCCGCCGCTGAATATATTTTTCCCGCCACCGCTTGCATTATTCAAGATCAGATTGGCGCGAGCAAAGCCGGCGCGTTTGACGTGCAAGCCGCTTGCACGGGTTTTATTTATGCGACGAATATGGCGGCGCAAGCCATTCGGAGCGGCTCGATCAAAAACGCGTTAGTCGTCGGCACGGAAACGCTTTCGCGCTTTCTCGACTGGAAAGATCGTAGCACTTGCATCTTGTTCGGCGACGGCGCCGGCGCGTTTGTTTTGCAAGCAAGCGACGTCCCCGGCGGCGTGCTGTCTTCGGTGTTGCACTCGGACGGTTCGGGTGTGGATTTGTTGGGCATTTTTGGCGGCGCCGCGCGTTATCCCGCCACCGAAGCGACCATTCACGCCGGCAAACATTTTCTTAAGATGGATGGGAAGGAAGTCTTCCGCTTTGCCACGCGGGTTATGGGACGCGCCGTCATCGAAGCGCTGGAATTGGCGGGCATGACGACGAGAGACGTTCAGTGGATTATTCCGCATCAAGCGAATTATCGCATCATCGAGACCGCCGCAAAATATCTAAAAATGCCGTTGGATAAATTTGTGATCAACGTCGAGCGGTATGGCAACACCTCCACCGCCTCCATTCCAATAGCGACGGTGGAAGCCGTCGAAAAAGGAAAACTCAAAGCGGGCGATAAAGTCGTCTTCGTCGGTTTTGGCGGCGGGTTGACATGGGGCGCGATTGTCGTCGAGTGGTCGGCGCCGATTCCAATGAAGAAGCACGTTCATCCCGAACAATATCGTTTGTTTGCGCGCTTGCGCTCGTTTATACTTCGCGTCCGACGCCACATTGAAGGGTTTTTCTCTAGCAAGGAACTTTAGTTACTCAGATTACGCATTCTCCCTCATCCCCAGCCCTTCCCCCGTAGGGGAAGGGAGTCCCCTTTCCCTACGGGACGCGAAGCGGTTAGGATGAGGGCGCGTAAGATAAGTTAGTTGAAAAACGCAACGCGAGATTAATCTCGCGTTACGTCTATATTATTTGAAAAGGATGTAAATAGTTAAGATGAAAACGTTCACGCGAATATTGGCTCTTGTTTTTGGGGCGGCGGTATTAATTTCCGCTTGCCAGCCGCAACAACCGCAGGCGCAAACTCAAGCGCCGCCTCCGGCTTCAACGGAAGCCCCAACGCAAGTTGGAGCAACCCCAACCCCCAATCCGGCTTTGGCGCCGAAATTACTTTGGGAATTGAAAATAGACGGCGCTTTGCAAGCCTCTCCTGTTTTGGTTAATGACATGGTTCTAGTCGTTCCCCTAGACGGAAAACTGCTCGCTCTCAATGGACAAAGCGGAGAAATTCTTTGGCGCTTTTCCCCCGACGGGTCTACTTTGTGGGAGAGAAGTCTGACGGCAGACAGCGAACATGTTTGGGTTGCCGGCAAGGATGGAAATTTATATGCGATTAACGCGCAAGACGGTTCTCAGTTGTGGAAGCGGTCTTTTGGGATCTCAATCCAGTTTCCTATTTTAGCGACGAAAGATGCGCTTTATGTGGGAACCACTAAACTCGGCACGACAATGACGGCGGATGAATTAAAGCAAGGCGACGCGACGCTCTGGGCGTTGAATCCGATGAACGGCGAAACCTTATGGAGTTTCAAATCAACGGATTACGCCTTTCAGACGCCGTTCGTCAAGGGCGACCGAATTTATGTGGGCGGAAGTTTCTATTACCCCGCAGAAAAAATAAACGAAGGCGGCTGGATCCACGTTTACGCGCTGTCTGCGAAAGACGGCAACCAGATATGGAAGACGACAGGCAAAGACGGCTTTATCAAATCCATCTATGCCACCGATGAGACGGTCGCTTACGTCGCATATACGGATTTTATCGTTGCGCTCTCCGCCCAAACAGGTAAGGAAACTTGGCGGCGCGATACCGGCAACTGGACGCCAGCGCTGGTCGGCTCTGGTCAGATCATATACTCCAGCGCCGCGAACACGAACGTATATGTTTGGCAGATACTGGACGGCTCTTCGCTGTGGGAGCAAAATCTGGGCGGCGGAGCCTTCAATTATGCGTTAGGCGCCCCTGCGCTTTTGAAAGATAGCGTTCTTGTTCTGTCGCAACGAGGCGATTTGTATGCGTTCAATCGTCAGAACGGCGTAAAGTTGTGGTCTTATTCGACAGGCAAAATGTCGCAAGTTGGCTTGGCGGCAACTGAAGCGGGCAATCTGTATTTTGGCGATGAAAAAGGCAATTTTTACGCTTATCGCATCCCATAACTCGGATAATAAAACTAAACGCGAAGAGCGCAAAATAATAAAAAAGACCAGACGCATAGAGCGTCTGGTCTTTTTTATTATTTTGCTTTTGTCGTTGGTTGGATTATTTCTTGGTTCCAGCCTTAATGATCGGGCCATCGCGGTTGCTTTCGTCAAGCATGAAGGGCATGGTCGGGGGCATACGATTGTTGCGTAAGCGGATGCGAAGCACACTCTTCGAGAAATCGCCAGCCTTAATGATCGGCGTTTGCGGCACTCCATTCACAGGAGGAGCAGAGAAGACGTCGCCGCCCAACATGATGCCCTTGTAGGAGCTCAAGTCCATTTGGTGCAACGAGGCTTCAGTGTTGTCTTTGTGACAGCTAGAGCAGGAAGCGGAGCCTTTGAACCACATATCGGCTTCGGTGAAGAAGGGCAAAACATCGCGTTCGAAGGTCAATGTTTTCTGACCGCCGTATTCAAAGGCGTCTTTCTCTTTCGCGCCCGCGTTCACCCAAGCTTCAATCAATCCAACAGCGGTTGCGGCGCATTTGACCGTTTTCGTCGCATCTTTTGGATCGGGTTGGCTATAGGTTAATTCTCCTGCGGCATCCTTGACGACCTTCACGCCGTCAGCGGCAACCGTCAAACAAGCGCCATCGCGGTTGGCTTCGGTGATGTCAAATGGGAAATTAGGGGGCATGCGGTTGTTGCGCAAGCGTATGCGCAGGACGCTGTTGAGGTTATCGCCTTCATTGAACTTGGCTTTGAAGATTGGCGTTTGCGGAACTCCATTCACACTTTAGTTTCCGCTAACTGGAATGAAAAAAAACGATAATGGCGCAAAGCGTGGTAATCTTGTTTTGCGAAAAAATCCCACAACGCCATTATCAAAATGA
>Ga0315281_10000852_pt1 | contig 44055 bp, 42 predicted proteins | sample YL17G07_0_MG_FD_204540 | JGI IMG/M metagenome (GOLD analysis project Ga0315281, IMG submission 204540) | Sediment microbial communities from Yellowstone Lake, YNP, Wyoming, USA - YL17G07_0 | ecosystem: Environmental > Aquatic > Freshwater > Lake > Sediment | place: USA: Wyoming | collected...
GGTCGATTGCGGCGGCCCCACGCCGTCGCCAACTCCGACGCCGTCGCCAACTCCGACGCCGAGCGAGACTGCGACACCGACGCCGACGCCGACGCCGACGCCGACACCGACACCGACGCCGACACCGACGCCGACACCGACGCCGACGCCCACGCCGACGCCCACACCGACACCGACGCCGACACCGGCCGAGACTGCGACACCCACCCCCACGCCGACGCCATCGCCAACGGGGAACCCGACACCGACACCGACGCCATCGCCGACGGCAACTCTGCAGCCGGTCGAGACTCGGACGCCGATCGAGACTCCGACACCCACCGCTCCCGGGCCGACGCCAACCGCGACGCCATCGCCGAGCCCGGCTCCGGTGCTGCTCCCTTCGACGCAGGAGACGGTGCTCGACATCGCCAAGTACTTCGACCGGAACGCGAACGGGCTTCGTGACCCCGACGAAACGGCGCTGCCCGACTTCACCTTCACGATCGCGCGCGACGACGGCACCGTCACCAGGACCGTCGTGACCGAAGCCAGCGGAACCGTGACCGTGCGGAACCTTCCGCTCGGCAGCTACACGGTGACCGAGACCGCCAAAGAGGGTTGGGTCAATACCGACCCGGGTATGCCGGCGGTGCGGACGTTCACGCTGACGACCACGTCACTGACCGCCTCGCTCCTCTTCGGCAACGCGCAGGTCCGGTTGCCGTCCACCTCGACGGATGACGACACCCCCGCATCGCCGGTCCTCCCGGCGCCGGCGATCGGGATCGCGCTGCTCGCGTGCGTCGGACTGCTCGCGCTAGAGACCCGGCGGCGCACCTGAGCTCGCGCGTCCCACGCCCACCACGCGTCGCGACGCCCCGGTCAGCCGGGGCGTCGCTGACCGTCTCCTACCGCGCTTGGACGACGAGCACCGGTCCACACGCGTTGGGCGACAGGCTCGTCTGCATCGAGAGTGGCGCGAGCGGGAGGATCGGCGCCGCGCACGACGACTGCTTGAGCGCGCCCGTGATCGTGTACTTCTTGCCGAACGCGAACACCGCGTCTCCGGCCTGCCACCCCACGATGGCCCCGAAGCTCGTGTACGCGTGCCCCATGAGGTAGCCGGACGAGAGGCAGGTGAAGCTTCGGATGGCCGTGCCCACGTCGCTCGTTCCCGAGCAATCGGTATACGGGACGACGGGACCGGCGATGCCGACACGTGGATAGCAGAACCAGTCGGCGGGACACGACGCCGGAGCGGGTGCCGGCGTCAGGACGGGGACGGCAGGCGCCGGAACCGACGCGGGCGCGGCCGCCGGCACGGTCATCGGCTGCGGTGCGGCAGAAGAGAGGATCGCCTCTCGCTGCGTGTTGGCGACGATCGCCCAGCCCGGCGGCGCGGCCCGGACGTCGCCCCGGGCGGCCGTCGCGGCGCGTGCCGCCTGCGACCCGGCGTCGAGCGCGGCCGGCGTATCGCCGATCGTGGCCGCGACCGTCGGGTAGCCGACATCGTCGACGATCTGCCCGAGGACCCGCGGCACCGGGGCGTTCGCGTCGCTCAGAAGTCCGGTGAGCGCGAATACGAGGATCGGCGCGACGCTCCACAGGGTGTTCCGAAGCGGGAGCATGAAGATCGAAGTCTACGGCGTCCGGGAGTCCGTTCGGTCGCTCGGGCTTGTAGCGAGCGCCGAGTTCCATGCTCGCCGTGCCCTGGCAGTACCCGTCAGCGTCACCAGACGTCGCTTCCCTGGATCAGGAACTGGACGAACTGCCGGACGTGCGTCGCGCTCTCGTCCCCGCCGGAGGTGAACTCCATCCCGGCAAGGTAGCGACCGTCGCGCTCGAAGGTGTGGAGCACCTTCGCGTAGACGTCCGTCGCGTTGCGGCCGATCACCGACAGGTCCAGGTTCAGCTTGAGGTCCGAGTACCTGACGAGCATCTCGTCCAGCTCGGCGAGCACGCCGTTGTAGCCGATGTCGAGGACGGTCCCGTGGCGTGCGCCGGGGCGAACGATCTTGTTCTCGACCAGCTGGTAGGTCGAAGGGATCCGCACCCCGATGCGCGGGCTTCGGCGGAGCTCGATCCGCGGTACCTCCAGGCCGAGGGCCGGGATCGCGGTGAGCTCCCGCATGCGCACCGGGGTCGATCTGCCTTTCACGAGCACGTCCATCGGCTCGCCGGCGGCGACGACGAGCTCCCCGGCCCGCGTGAAGGTGGCTTCCGTGATGAGGATCTGCCCGCGGAGGCTGAACGACTCGATCCGCGACGCGAGGTTCACCTCGTCGCCGATCACCGTATAGACCGAGTACTGCGACGAGCCGAGCCGGCCCGCGAGGACCGTCCCGGTGTTGATCCCGATGCCCATCTGCAGCTCGGGCAATCCGCGCTCGCGGTGCGCCGCGTTGAGGCCCGCCATCGCGATCTGCATCTCGACCGCGCACGTGAGCGCGTGGCGCACGTCGTCCTGGCGCGCGACGGGCGCGCCGAACAGGACCATGATCGAGTCGCCCATGAACTTGTCGATCGTGCCTTGATTTCGGGTGACGACGGCGCTCATCTCGATGAGATACCGGTTCAGCATCCCGAGCACCGTACCGACGGGGTGCGCCGCGGAAACCGAGCTGAAGTCCCGAAGGTCCGCGAGCAGCACGGTGACTTCGAGGCTCAGGAACCCATCGGTTCCGGTCGTGCCGGTCGCGGCGGGCTCTTTCAACCTCCGGGCCAGTCTATCGGCGGGCTCCGTCGGCGTGCGATCGCCGAGTAGTCTGCTCGCCGTAGTGGGGATCGCGCCGTGATGCACCCGATGGCCGAGCGGGCCCGCTCGTGGTTCTCCCCGCGCACGACGCTCCAGACATTCGGGCCGGGGCCGCGGGCGCTCGTCGCGGAGGCCGAGCGGCGCGGGGAGCTCGCGATCCACGTCGTGCGGGCCGGCCTCTGGCTCGTGCTCGTCGCCGGCACGACCATCGGCGCGCGCTTCGGCGTGCCCATCGCGATCGGTCTGGCTGCGATCGCCGGTCTCTGGTACCTCGGGTGGCGGGTCCTCTCGGCCGGCCGGCCTCGCCGCTGGCTCAGCTACGCGCTCATCGTCCTCGACGCGTTCGTCATTGTGCGACCCGCGCTCCTCAACGGATCGATCGGCGAGGCCCTGACTCCGCTCGGGTTCGCGATGTCGTTCGCGGACCTGACCGCGATCGTCGCGCCGCTGCTCGTGTTCCTGGCGCTATCCGGAGCGCTCCGGATCGACCCGCGGACCGCCATCTTCGCGACGTTCGTCTCGCTCGGCGCCTACGCGTTCTTCGCGCTGCGCCTGCACGTGCCGATGACGCAGGCCGTGCTCACCGCGGTCGTCATCGCGTTCTCCGGCGCCGTCGGCGCGAACGCGTCGCGCGTCGTGCGCTATCTCGTACTGAAGACGAGCGAGGAGGTCGTGCTCGAGCGCTACGTCCCGATGAGCCTCACGCGCGAGCTCGCGCGGTCGGGGATGACCGAGCGGGCCGGCGGGGTGCGGGACGTCACCGTGCTCCTCTGCGACATCCGCGGGTTCACCCGGCTGTCCGAATCGATGACCCCCGCGGCCACAGTCGCCTTCCTCGACGGGTATTTCGGCGCGGTGTGCGAGCCGCTCGTGGCGCGCGGCGCGGTCATCGACAAGTTCCTCGGCGACGGCGTCCTCGCGTTCTTCGAGGACCAGGGCCATGCCTCGGCCGCCGTGCAGGCATCGCGCGAGATCCTCGCCGTCCTCGACGCGTTCAACGCGGAGCGCGCGACGCCGATCCGGATCGGGATCGCCCTGCACACCGGTCCGGTGCTCATCGGCACCATCGGCGGGGGCAGCCGCCGCGAATACACGCTCATCAGCGACACGGTGAACGTCGTGTCCCGCCTGGAGGAGCTGAACAAGACCTACGGCTCGACGATCGTCGCCTCCGCCGAGACGATCATGTCGGCGGGGAGCGAGGCGACGGGCTTCAGCGGGCCGATCGAGGTCGCGATCCGCGGTCGGGACGAGCCCGTGTCGATCCACCTGCTCCGGGTCTGAGCCTCTCGCCACCATCGCGTGGTCTCCGGCTCGGATCGACCGACGGTCAGGCCTTCGTGATCCTGACGCACGTTTCCTTGTGCGACGCCTGGCCGGAGAGGGCATCCGACAGCGTCTGACGGAGCGGCGAATCGGTGGTGCCACGTCCCTTCGCGAGGCGCCCCAGGGCGTGGTGACCGAAGCCATGCTGCAGCCCGACGACCTCCGGGTGGATCCGCCGGGAGACCTTGACCGCCGCCTGGACCTTCCCGTGCGGCGACTCGACCGACACCACGTCGCCGTCGCTGACGCCGTAGCGAGCCGCCGTGTCGGGGTGGATCACGAGCGGATTCGTCGGCTTGATCTCGAGGAGATACGGATTGTTCTGGGTACGGGTGTGGGTGTGGCTCGCCTCCTTCCAGTTGATGAGGAAGAGCGGGAAATCCTTCGACGGTTGCCACTCCCGCGGTGCGTAGGCGGGAAGGGCACTCACCGGCTTGCCGTTCGCGTCCGGCTTTGCGGCGAGCCAGGCCGCGCTGAAGTCGATGCGCGCGCTCGGCGTGTTGAAGCCCTTCACGACCTTGCCGCCGATGACGACGCCCAGCCGAGTGCCCTTTGGCTTGTCGAACACGAGGGTGCCGTCCGCCGCAGGTTCGCCGTCGTAGAAGGCGCCGGCGAGCTTGTCGGCGGCGATCGGGTCGAGGTTCTTCGCGAACCGCGTCCCCGCCTTGTCGACGTACACGGCCCCCGGCAGGGCCTTCAGCTCGCCAAGCGTGATCCCCGGTCCGCCGGTCTTGAGCTCGTTCGAGAGGAAATCCTCGTACCAGGCGGTGAGATCATCGATCGGCTGCCGCGACAGGGGTCCGAGGCGGAAGAAATCGGTGCCGTCCTTTTGCTTCAGGCCGAGGCGGCGGCCGAGAGCCGCCACCGTCTCGTACTCGGCGAGCTGACCGAAGATCGGCTTCACGACCGGCTGCCGCAACCCGACGGCGGTCCAGCTCAACCAGTGCGTCGCGATGTCGTAGCGCTCGAGATAGTTCGTCCCAGGCAGTACGTAGTCCGCGACCATGGCCGTCTCGGAGAGCATCGTGTCGACGACGACGAGCGTCTCGAGCTTCGCGAGCGCCTTGGCCACGGTCTGCTGCCCCGGAACGGACATCAGGAGGTTCTGGAAGACGACCATCGCCATCTTCGGCTGGTACGGACCCTTGCCCTCGGCGAGGTTCGTGAACGAGCGCGTGTAGACGCCGGAGCTGTGGCCGAGCGGGTACTTCTCGAGCTCGTCGAATCGCGGCTGCTTCAGCGTGGCTGCGGCGGTGTCGTCCGGCGTCACCGGCGCGTGGCGTGTGCCTCGGCGATCCGGCAGGAGCATCGTCCCAGGCCGGTCGTACGATCCGACGAGCGCGTTCAACAGCGCGATCGCGCGACCACCCTGCACGCCATTCGAGTGCTGCCCCGGACCGCTCCACACATCGGCGAGCGCCGGTCGCGTCGTGGCGAACTCGCGCGCCAGACGTTCGATCGTCTTCGCGGACACGCTCGTGATCTCGGCTGCCCACTCGGGGGTCTTGTCCTTCACGTAGGCGGCGTACTCGGCGAAGCCGGCGCCCCATTTCGCGACGAAGTCCTTGTCGTAGAGACCGTCGCGGATGATGACGTGGCCCATCGCGAGCGCGAACGCGCCATCCGTCGCTGGACGGATCCCCACCCACTCCTGCGCCTTCGCCGCGGTGTCCGAGAGATAGGGATCCACAACGACGAGGCGTGCGCCATGCTCGATGCCGCGGGTGATGATGCGCGGTAGGTAGACCCATTTGATCGCCGCGGTCGGGTTCCAGCCGAAGAGCAGGACGTACTTCGCCTGGAGGAAGTCGGCAAGCGGACGCTCGTCGCCCATCACCGACCTGAAGGACGCCTTGCGCGACACGTCACACAGGTTCGAGTGCATCGAGATGTTGGGCGTGCCGTACAGCTTCGCGAAGTCCTGCTGGATGTCCACGAAGGAGAAGTCCTCGTGGAACCACAGGAGCTTGTGCGCCTCTCCGGCATCGCGCAGGGTCTTCATCTTCGCGGCGATCTCGTTGAGCGCCTGATCCCAGGAGATCTCCTGCCACTTCGGGTCGGCACCGACCGACTTGTCGGGGTTCGTGCGCTTCAACGGCCGCTTCACGCGATCCGGGTCGTAGAGCTGCATGATCCCTGCGTTGCCCTTCGGGCAGAGGGACCCCCCTTCGCTGCAGCCGAACGTCTCGCTGTAGCCATCGAAGAAGTCGGTCGAGAGGTTCGAGTAGTTGTTCGGGTTCCAGTGATTGGGCTCGATCTTGTCGACGACGCCGTTCACGACGTGGGCGAGGATGCCGGACTGGCCGCCGCACATGTTGCAGAGCGAGGGGATCCACGTTCCCGCTTCACGGCCCCATTGCGCACGGGCGGCCGCATCGGTCGCGAGCGCGTGCTCGGTCGCCCCGACCGTCGCGCATGCGGAGCCGACGGTGACTGCCCCGACGCCCGCCGCGGCGACGGCGGCGCGTTTGATGAACGCGCGGCGCCCGGTCTTCTCGTCAAGCGTGTACATCCGCGACCCCCTCGGCGGCGTTCTCGCGCGGGAGCAGCAGCTCGCCGACGCCGAAGAGCAACAGGCCGAAGCCCGCGATGCCCAGGGCGAGCAGCCATTCGGTGGCGCTCGGAAGGTACGTATTCGAGACGCGAGCCGAGGCGATCGCGGACGCGAGACCGCGCACTTCTTCCTGCGCGAGTCCTGGAACGACGATGTTCAGACGCACGCTCAAGAAGCCGAGCATGATGAGGAGACCGGCGAACGACACCCACCGCGCGTCGCGTCGTATCGGCAGCGAGAGCAGCACGATCGGCGCGAGGCTGCCAATGAGGATCTGGCCGATCCAGAACACATACCAGTACGGCCCCGCGAGGATCTGCTGGAAGCCCCAGATCGCGTCGGGCACCGCGCCGTAGAAGGCGACGAGCATCTCGGAGAACTGGAAGAGCAGATCGAGCAGGAGCAGGCCCAGGACAAGGCGCCCGAGTGCCAGGACCGTCTCGCGGTTGCGATGCCAGCCATCCTGAAAGAACGCCGAGATCAGCGTCAGCAGCGCCCCGCCGCTCGTGAGGGCCGAAAGGAGGAACAGGATCGGGAAGTTCCCGCTGTGCCAGAGCGGACGCGCCGCGACGACACCGAAGAGCGCGCCGACGCCGCCGTGGAACATGATCGCCACCGGAATACCGATCGTGCCGACGACGCGCACGATGCGCATGTCCCGGGCCGCGGAGGCCTCGGAGCGGTCGTGCGAGCCGAACGACAGGATCCGGTAGAGCCGGCCGCGGAAGCCCGGCGCGTCGGCTCCGACGACGAGATCATGCCGCAGGAGCAGCCATAGCTCCACGAGGATGAGGACGAAGTACGCCAAGTAGAGCCAGATCATCCAGGCCATCGGCGAGCGGAAGTTCGGATACGCGAGCACCTCCCACGCCCGCTCCATGTGACCCAGGTCCGCCCAGACCATGAGCAGCGCGAGGAGGAGCGTGACGACCGCGCTGAAGAGCGCGAGCCGGCCGATGCTCTCGAAGCGACGGACGTGGAAGACGTACACCAGCGACGAGATGAGGAACGAGCCCGCGGAGAGTCCGATGAAGTAGATGTACCCCGCGATCCACAGTCCCCAGGGAACGAGCGTGGTGTAGTTCACGTTCTGGTGGCCGTTCGCGAGCCGGTCGTACCAGCCGAAGATGCCCAGGAACAGGAACAGGGCTCCGGTGACCCAGAACGTCGGTTTCAGCGCGCGTTCACTCACCGTCGAACCTCACAGCAGGTAGTACACGTTCGGTTCGGTCCCGAGCTCTTCCTTGAGCCGTACCCCCTGCCGTTCGGCGAGCAGGCGCGAGACCTCGCTGTCGGGATCGTTGAAGTCGCCGAAGTGGATCGCCTTTCCGGTGCAGGTCTTCGCGCAGGCCGGCCAGCGGCCGGCGGCCCTGTCGTAGCGGCCCTCGGCGTCCTGCAGGTGAAGGCAGAACGTGCACTTGCGCACGTTGCCCACCGGTGAGGCACCCTCGGCGCGCTTCCGGAACTGCCCGTATTCGGGCGAGGGGACGAAGGCGATGGGTGTGCCGGCCGCCATCGCCGGGTAGTTGTCGCCGAAGTCGAAGGATCGGGCGCCATAGGGACACGCGGTGATGCAGTAGCGGCAACCGATGCAGCGGTCGTAGTCGATGACGACGATGCCGTCGCGCTCTCGCTTGAACGTCGCGGATACGGGACAGACGTTGACGCAGGGCGGCTTCTCGCAGTGGAAGCACGGCTTCGTCATGAAGAGCGGCTTCTCGTCGACACGGTCGCGGAAGGCCTCCTCGACGACGACGGTGTACGAGACGCCGGGCGGCGTCTTGTTCTCGGCCTTGCAGGCGACGACGCAGGCTTTGCAGCCGACGCAGCGACGCGTGTCGATGACCATGCCGTAGCGGAACTTCCGTGCCGTGGGTGTTGTGGCACCCGCTGCGACGCTGGGAAAGAGCGCCGTGAGCGCTCCGCCGGTGGCGACCACCGTCGCCAGCGCGCCCGCACCGACTCTGCTCAGCCGCTCGATCAGCACCCGTCGCGACAGGCTTCCCGCGCCGTCGCTCCGCTCGGTCACCGCCTCATTCATGCGACACCCCGGTCCGCTGAGGATCAACTGAGAGCCTCGCCGATGCTCCGCTCAGGCCTCGCTGTGAGTCGGCTCGGCGGCATGGTCAGGTCACTGGGTCAACTCCGAGAGGGTCGAAGGTCCTGTTGCGGGAGGCCCTTCGACCCCTGCGCGCCTACGAACGCGGAAAGACCAGAAAATCGTCCGGTCGCGGGTCGATCGCGACCGTCTCATCCCCAGCCGCCTCGTAGTACGGCTCGCCGGCGCAGCCGCGGCACTGCGGCACCCCATCCATCAGTCGCTCGCGCTCGTTCACGATCTCCTCGCCGCACGCGGCGCAGGTCACCCGCACGCCGGAGCGGCTCGCGATGGCCTCGAGGTCGACCTTCAGCCGCACCCGCTGGGCGCACAGCAGGTCGGAGACAGCCATCGTCTGGTAGCCGTCGCGCTGCGCGTGCCATCTGCTCCGCGCATCGGGCAGCTGTTCGATGGCGCGGCGTCGAGCGGCAGGATGCGGCCAGATCCGGAGGGCCCGACCGGCGTGAACGTCCACGAACGTCGCGGCGATCTTGCCGTGGTCGATCAGTCGAAGGGTCCGGTGCCCGAGCCAGCAGCCGGTCGCGACCGAGATGCTGTCGGCGACGCAGCCGTCGGTCTCCACGAACACGAACAGCCTCTTGTCGGAGCGCGGCAGCTCGAGACCCAGCAGCTCGCCCGCGTACATTCCCATTCGCACACCCAGCACCTGGCGCGGGCAAAGGTGGCCGTGCAGCGCCGCGAGCTCGGCCAGCGTGTCCGCGAGCGGCCCGCTCACTCGGAGTCGCTCCTCGCGGCCGTGCCGGGTAGGAGATCCACGACGTCATCTTCGACCGGCCGTCGGCAGGGGCCACGGGCCGTTGGGCCCCCAACCCTAGAGTCTTTGGGCCTGAATCGAGCAGACTATGCCCGCGGACCCTCACGCCACGGCCGGCCCGCGACGGTCGCGCGGACCTCGGGCAGCGCGCGGAACCGGTCCGCGAGCCCGACGCTCTCGAGCGAGGCGGCGATCGAGGACACCTGGTCGCGTGCTTCGTCCCGCCGGCTCTGCGCGACCGCGGTGTCGCCGCGTGCTTCCCCGACGTCCGCCCACACTCGGTACAGCGGCCACAGGACCCGCCGCGCGCCCGGCACCCGCGCGCGCTCGACGCCGCGCGCCAGCGCGACCTCCGCCGCATCGAGGGCGCCACGCAGGAGGTGGATCCTTCCGACGAGGAGGTGCCAGTCGGCTTCGGACGGCGTCGACCGCGGCGCGGACCCGTCCGGACCGGCGGCATGTGGGGCTGCCCGCGCGATCGCCGCGTCGATCCGCCCCTCCGCGAGCTCGAGATCGGCTACGGCCAGATCGATGAAGCTGCCGACGAACGCAAGCTGCAGCGTCGGTCGGGTCGGCACGTCGTCCGCGAGGCGCCGCGCCCCGGCGACGTCGCTTCGCGCGAGCGCTGCGCGGATCTCCGCTGCGATGACCCAGCCGAGGTGATCGGGGGCGGCGCCCTCCGCGAGCTCGCGCGCCGCGCGAAGGTGCTCCTCGGCCTTCTCCGGCGCGCCCGCAAGGCGGTACAGGGTCGCGAGATCCGCGCGAGGGCCGACGCGGACCGTCAGGAAGCCGGCCTTCTCGCCGTAGCGGATCGCGTCCTCCCACAGCTCGATCGCGGTGCCCCATTCGCCACGATCGAAGTGGACGTACCCGCGTGCGAACCCGCTGAACGACCGAGCCCAGGGGTTGCCGATGCGATCGGCGATCTCGCGGGCTTCGAGGGCGGCCGCGAGCGCGCTGTCGTACTCGCCTGCGCCGAAGTGTCCCATCGCCGATGTGCCCAACGTGTCGGTGAGCATCGCGAGGTTCCCGAGCTCGCGGAACAGCGACGCCGCCTCTCCCAACGACGCGGCGTCGTAGTCCCCCTCCTGCATGAAGCTCCGGCTCAGGTCGTTCAACGCGAACGCGAGCAGCTCGCGGTCGCCGGCCCGGCGCGCCAGTGCGACCGCCTCGGCGCCCGCGGCGCGGGCCTCGTCGGGCCGACCCGACCAGGAGGCGACCATGAGGTGGCCCCACTCCAGGCGAGCGAGGGTCGCGGGATCGCCGAGCTCCCGCGCCTTCGGGAGCGCGCGCTCGAGGAGCTCCTGCGCTTTTGGCAGGTCGCGAACGCTCGTCGGAGCGCTGTGAACGATGACCCGCCGCGCGAGCGCCTGGAGCTCCATCGGCACGTCGCCGCGCTCTCGCGCGACGCGCTCCATCTCCTCGTACAGCGCGGCGGCCTGGTCGAACTGGCCGCACAGCTCGTGCGCGCGGCCCTTCGCGCTGAGGAGCGGCCCGAAGATCCCATCGTCCGCGTCGGCCTTCCGGGCCAGGTCGAGCGCGCGCGCGTAGTGCGCGAGCGCGTCCTCGACCGCGTACAGCCGCATCGCGCGGTCGCCCGCCTGGCGCAGGAACCCGATCGCGCGCGGGTCGCCCGCTTCGGCGAAGTGCGCCCCGATCTCGCCCGCGTACTCGTCGGGCCGGTCGGCGTAGAGCTCCACGAGCGTCTCGCCGACCCTTCGGTGGAGGTCGCGCCGGCGTCGCTGGAGGATCGTGCGATAGGCCGCGTCCTGGGTGAGCGGGTGGCGAAAGGCGAAGCGCCGCTCCGGCTCGCGTCCGACCTCGCGCACGAGCTCCAACCGCTGCAGCGTCGAGAGCTGCTTGTCGAGCTGACCGTCCAGCTCCGCGACGCGCTGCAGGACGCGGTACCCAAAGGTGCGGCCGATCACCGACGCGGCCTGCAGCGTCTGCCGAGCCAACTCGTCCAGCCGGTCGATGCGCGCGGCGATGAGCGTGTGCACGCTCTCCGGGACTGGAACGTCCACGGCGCCCTCCGCGACCCGCCAGGCGCCATCGTCGCCGCGCACGAGCGCCCGCGCGTCGGCAAGCGCGCGCACGATCTCCTCGAGGAACAGCGGGTTGCCCTCGGCCTTCTCGAGGATCCGCCGACGCAAGCCGTCCGGAAGCGTCGCGCCGGGCACGAGCTCGCCGAGCAGCGCCTCGCTGTCTTCGTCGCTGAGCCGATCGAGCGTGACCTCCGTCCACAGGTGCGGGAAGTCGGTCTCCGCCTGCTGCCGGAGCCGCCAGGCCGGCGACTGCCGATCGGGCCGGAACGCCACGAGGAACAGCACCGGCAGCTCGTCCGCGAGCGCGAACTGCTTGAGCAGGAGGTCGATGGAGGTCGGGTCGCTCCAGTGAAGGTCGTCGAAGACGTTCACCCCCGGCTCATCGCGGAAGCGCCGGCGCACGAGCGCATCGCTGATGCGCGCGATCTCGTTGCGGAGCGCCTCGCCGGTCATCGAGGCACCGTCGCTCATGCCGAGCATCACGAGCATCGCCGCGATGCTGTCCGGTTCGAGCTCCGCGCGCGCGAGACCGGTCTCCACTTTCGCACGCACCGCTGCCGCCGGCTCGTCGTCGGTCGCGCCGCAGGCGCTGAGGATCTGCTGGCGCAGCAGGTGATACGGCTGCCCGGACCCGTACGACTGCCCGCGAGCCTCGCTCCAGGAACCGCCGCCGGCGGTGGCCCAGGCCGAGCGCACTTCGTCGATCAGCCGGCTCTTGCCCACGCCGCCGTCGCCGATGAGCGCGACGATCCGGCCCCGGCCGCTGCGCACGTCGGACACGGCCTCCCGCAGGATCGCGAGCTCCCGCGCGCGGCCCACGATCGGCACCGTCGCGCGCTGCGCGGCGGCCCGCCGTCCGAGGAGCTCGAAGGCGGGGACGGCGGCCGCGCGGCCCTTCACCTCCAGCGATCCGAGAGGCCGCAGCTCGAAGAACGCCTCGAGCTGCTTGCGCGTTCCGTCGCCGACGACGATCGAGCCCGGCGAGGCCGCTGACTGCAGCCGCGCGGCGACGTTCACCGCGTCGCCCATGGCGGTGTACTCGATGCCTGTGCCGGTCCCGTCGCCGAGCACCGCGAGGCCGGTGTTGATCCCGATGCGGATCGCGAGCTCGGCGATCCCGCGCTCGGCGCGGAGGCGCTCGGCATACGCGGCGGCGTCGCGGCGCATCTCGAGGGCGGCGAGCGCCGCGCGCTCGGCGTCGTCCTCGTGCGCCTTGGGAGCCCCGAAATACGCGAGCACCGCGTCCCCCATGACGCGGGCGACCGTGCCCTCGTAGCGCTCGACGGCTCCCGTGAGCACGCCGAAGGCGCCGCGCATGACTTCGCCCCAATCCTCGGGGTCGAGCGTCTCGGCCAGCGTGGTCGAGCCCTTCACGTCGCAGAACAGCACGGTGATCACGCGGCGCTCGCCCTCGGCCGCGCGCTGCGACAGCTGCGGCGCCGCGCAGTTCGAACAGAACTTCACGCCCTCGGCGTTCTCGAATGCGCACCGCCGGCACTTCACGAGCGCTCCCCCGGACGAGCGACAAGCCGTCGACGGTGACGGTACGCGAGAGCGACCTCGGGCGCTAGGACAGATGACGGTACGTGTCTGTAGTGCGCGGTCATCCTCGAGATCACCGCACGGTGGTCGGCGCGTTGGCGCCCGAGTCGTACGTCACGCCATTCAGGCGGTCGTCCACTTCTCCAACGGCCTTGAAGAACGTGTAGCAGAAGACGCCGTCCGGCTCCGCCGTTCGGTAGAGATCCCGAATACCTCTGTCGAAGACCGTGCGCTCGATGAGTCCGGCCCCTATCGCAGATTCGCGGACACCGTCGATCATCGCGGTGAACGTTCTCCTGGTGAATCCATCGACGAGCTCGGGTCTGCTGGAATCCACATACACCATTCGGGGAGAGACACGGACCGCGCTGAAGCCCGCTTTCGTCAGAAGTGGGTAGAGCTCTCGCCCGATCATCGCATTGCCACCCGCCGCCCGCTGGAGCTCAACCTGGCACTGGATCGCTCTGTGGGCGGCCTCGCTGTCAGGATGGAAGTAGGCCGATCCATGATCCCCTTCGATGACGGTGATCGTGCCACCCGGCCTCAAGAGCACCCGGAGCGCGTTCAGTGCCTCGATCGGCCGGACGAGGTGCTCGAGAACGAAGCACACGAAGACATGGTCGAAGGACGCCGGGTCGAAAGGCAGAGCGAAGATGTCCGCTTGCTGGAACCGCACGTTCGTGAGGCCCGCCGCGTCCGCTCGTCTCCTGGCTTCGGCAATGGACGCCTCGGATATGTCGACCGAGGTGATCCGAGCATCTGGACTGTTCCGGGCGAGGGTGATCGTCTGCGCGCCAACGCCACATCCCGCTTCGAGAACACTGCTTCCGACCGGATACGAAGTGTCCGAGTGGAGCAGTTCGACCAGCGTGCCGGCTTGATCCTGCAGGCGTACGTTCTCCCGCGGGTCATAGCCGTGGACATATCCGCGGTCCATGGGTTCCTCTCTCGCTCCGCGCCTAACGTATACGAGCCTACCGGCGCGCCTGGCACGATGAGAGTGCGAGAGGTGCCACACCGCTCCAGGCGCGGAGCTATTTGGCTGCGATGAACCTGATGCTGAGCATCGTGCGACAGCGCGGACAATCGAGAGTCGCGAGCGACGACTCGTGCTGCCCCAACGCGGTGACGAACGTCAGTCCGTCAGCGTCCGACACGCGCCGCGTGCACTCGGGGCATCGGAGCTCCCCACGGCCCAACTCGGCGTGCGTGGTCTGCAGGTCCGCGAAGCCGACTCTCTTCTTCCGTCCCACCTAGCACCACTTCCGATCGGATCCCGATCACCCGAGAACGTTGGTTGTCTGAATGACTTCCATTGAGGATCCTGAGCCGACGGGCAGACTCGAACTGCCGACCGGCGGTTTACGAAACCGCTGCTCTACCAACTGAGCTACGTCGGCACTAGGCCGAACCCCATTTTAGATGAACAGCTGGAAGTGGAGGAACTCGCTCTCGCGCGTCCAGCCGCAGGACTCGTAGAGCCGCTGCGCTTCGGTGTTCGTCACCTGCGTGCTGAGAGTCAGGCCCTTGGAGCGCGTCTCGACGGCCCACGCTCGCGCGCGCTCGAGCAGGGCGCGGCCGACCCCGGCCCGTCGCGCGTTCGGGGCGACGAAGAGATCATTCAGCACCCAGAGCCGCTTCATCGACACGGATGAGAAGGACGGATAGAGCTGCGTGAACCCCGCGGCCGCGCCGTCGGCGATCGCGAGGAAGATGACGGACTCACCGCGCTTGAACCGCTCCGCGAGGAACGCCCGCGCGCCGTCGGGATCGGGCGGCTGGGCGTAGAACTGCCGGTAGCCGTCGAACAGCGGCATGAGCGCGTCCAGGTCGTCCAGCTCCGCGCGGACGGTGCGGACCTCACCCATGCATGAACTCGGCGAGCAGGCGATGGAAGTGGTGCACGCCGGCCTCGCGCGCCGGCGAGTAGCGGCCGCGGTCGTACAGCCGCGACCGCACGCCGCGCTGCACGGCTTCGACGATCGCCTCGTCCTCGCGCTCGACCCGGTCGAGCCCCGAGCCCGCGCCGTCGCCGCGCGCGCCCGCATCCCACACGAACGGCAGGAACGACACCCGGGTGCGATCGACCGCGAGCGGCGTGACGACGTTCACCGACACGCCCCACGGGTAGACGTTGAACATCGTCGTCGGGAACAGCCAGAAGTAGTACGCGGCGATGGACCGTCCGGCGTCGCGATGATCCTCTGACCGCGCGAACGCGCGCTCTCCCGGCTTCGCGATGCCGAGCTGGAGCACCGCGTACCGCTCGAGCTCCACGGCGTACGCGCCGTAGTCGAGCGTCGTCGCGAGGCTCGAGTGCACGTACGGGATGTGAAAGCCCTCGAGGTAGTTGTCGATGTAGAGCGCCCAGTTCGCTTCCACGAGGTACTCGCGCGCGCTCGCGGCATCGAACACGAGGTCCGCGAACGGCAGGCCGGCGAGCCGCGACCGCATCGGCGCCAGGATGTCGTCGAAGGGCATCGCCGGGGCCAGCGCGACGAGGAGGAAGCGCTCCCACTGGGCGAGCGAGACCGACGGCAGATCATCCGACCGCGACGGGAAGCTCGCCGTCCGCTCGAACTCCGGCATCGAGTGGAACCGGCCATCGAGACCGAAGCGGCGCCCGTGGTACCGGCAGCGCAGCTGCTGCAGGTGTCCGGCACCCTCGACGACGAGCGTCCCGCGGTGCGTGCACACGTTGGAGAGGCAGTGGACGCGGTCCTCGCCATCGCGGGTCAGGACCAGCGGCTCGTCGAGCGCGCCAGGGAGCAGCGTGAACGGGAACACCTGACCGGCGACGCTCACGAGATCGTCGTAGCCCGCGTACTGCCACGTCCGGGCGAAGACCCGCTCCCGCTGGAGCGCGAACGCGTCGGGATCGGAGTACACGCGCGCCGGCAGCGAAGCCGCGATCGTGATGTCAGGATCGATCTCGAAGCGGCCGATGCCCATGGGCCGATGGTATCGGCGGGACCTCCGGCCCTATCGCCGCCGGCGCCGCGTCGTACGCTCGACGGATGGCCCGAACACCTCGCCGCGTCCGGACGACCCCTCGACCGCGCGGCACCGTCCCCGCGCGGTCCGGCCCATCGCGGCTCCAGCTCGCCATCGTGGCGGCCGTCGCGATCGTCGCGGTCGGCGCGCTCATCCTCGCCGGCAATGCCGGGCAGCCGGCACCGCCGCCGCCCGCATCGGCGGCCGGCATCCGCGTCTCCGGCAACGCGATGGGGGAGCCCGGGGCGCCCGTGACGATCGACGAATGGGGCGACTTCCAGTGCCCCGCGTGCCGCGCGTTCGCGCTCGCCACCGAGCCGCAGGTCCGCACGAGCTACGTCGCCACCGGCAAGGTCCGGTTCGTATTCCATCACCTGGCCTTCATCGGCCAGGAGTCGACGTGGGCCGCCGAGGCCGCCGAATGCGCGGGCGAGGAGGGCCGGTTCTTCGACTTCCACGACAGGCTCTACGCCCTGCAGGGCGGGGAGAACACCGGAACGTTCACGAAGGCGAATCTGCAGAAGATCGCGCGCGACCTCGGTCTCTCCGCGAGCTTCGAGTCGTGCCTCGCGAACGACCGCTACGCGCAGCGCGTGCGCGATGACACGGCCGCCGGCGCGCAGAAGGGCGTGACCGCGACGCCGACGTTCTTCGTCAACGGGCGCAAGGTCGAGGGCACGCAATCGTTCGACCAGCTCCGGGCGATCATCGACCCGCTCGTGAAGTGACGGTGCGCGGCCCGCGCCCGATGGCGTTCGCCCTGGCCCTCTTCGGAACGGTCGTCTCGGCGTACCTCACGTGGGTCCACTACTCCGGTCAGCTCGCGCTCTGCATCGGCGTGGGTGGCTGCGAGACCGTGCAGAGCAGCCGGTACGCCGAGATCGCCGGATTCCCCGTGGCGGTCCTCGGGCTCGGCGCATTCGCGGCCGTGACCGTGCTCGCGGGCCTCCGGCTCCGCACCGATGCGGCCCCTTGGACGCTGACCGGGCTGTTCGGCGTGACGCTCGCCGGCACCCTGTTCGCGGTGTACCTCACGTATCTCGAGCTCTTCGTGATCCACGCGATCTGCCCGTGGTGCGTCACGGTCGATTCCGTCATGGTCGCGCTGTTCGCGATCGCGCTGCTCGAGCTGCGCGGCTCCGGCTAGCCCGACGCCCTACGCTCGTCCGCATGCCTGACACCTACGCCCTGGTCCTCCATTCCCACTTGCCGTACGTGCGCGGCGCGGGTCGCTGGCCCCACGGCGAGGAGTGGGTCCACGAGGCCATCCTCGGCACGTACCTCCCGCTCCTGGTGCTCCTGCACGATCTGCGCGCCGAGGGCGTGCCATATCGGATCACCATCGGCCTCACCCCGACGCTCCTCGAGCAGCTTGCCGATCCCGACATCGGCACCCGCTTCCTCGCGTACACCGACGATCAGATCCGTCGCGCCGAGCTGGACGCGTGGGACTTCGGGGTCGCCGGCGCCGCGGCGAAGCAGTCGGTCGCGGAGTTCTATCGCGGGTCGTACACGCGCCTGAAGCAGGCGTTCACGCAGCGATTCGGTCGCGACATCGTCGGCGCGTTCGCGGATCTCGCGCGCACCGGCGAGGTCGAGATCCTGACGTCCGGCGCGACGCACGGGTACCTGCCGCTGCTCGACGCGCGCTCGGTCGAGGCGCAGCTGCGGGTCGGGCTCGCCTCGACGAAGCGGCTCACCGGGCTCGAGCCGACGGGCATCTGGCTGCCCGAGTGCGCGTACAAGCCCGGACTCGAGCGCGCGCTCGAGCGCCATGGGTTCACGCACTTCTTCACCGACGCCGCGCTCATGCGTGGCCGCGACGTCGACCGCGCGACGAAGCCATTCCGATCGACGCGCGCCGATCGTCATTCGGGCGCGGGCGCCGAGGTCGCGGTGCTGGACCAGGCCGAGCCGCTCGTCGATCCGGCGGTCGATCTCCTCCGTCCGTACCTCGTGGCCGACTCCGCCGTGGCGGCGGTCGCGCGCCATCCGGAGATCTCGGGGCAGGTGTGGTCCGCCGCGCAGGGATACCCGGGCGATCCGTCCTATCGCGAGTTCCATCGCAAGGACGACCGCTCCGGCCTGCGGTACTGGCGCGTGACCGACACGACCGTAGATCTCGGGAACAAGGGCGAGTACGTCGTGTCGCTCGCCGCCGAGCGCGTCCGCGAGCACGCGCGCCATTTCAGCGCGTCGATCCGGATGGAGCTCGCCGCCCACCGGAAGGCCACCGGACGGGACGGGATGCTCGTGACGACATTCGACAGCGAGCTGTTCGGTCACTGGTGGTTCGAGGGCATCGATTGGCTCGACCTCGTGCTTCGCGAGCTCGGGGACCTCGCGACCACCGTCGCCGGCCGCCTCGGCGCGCATCCGCCGCGCGAACGCATCGCGCTCGCCGAGGGCTCGTGGGGGAAGCACAACGACCACTCGACGTGGCTCGCGCCGCAGACCCAGTGGATGTGGGACGGGATCCGGAGCGCCGCATCGCGGGTCCGCGCGCTCGCCGACGACCCGCCCCGGGACGCGTTCCGCGCACGCGCCGCCGATCACGCGCTACGCGAGCTCCTACTCCTCGAGTCGAGCGACTGGCCGTTCCTCGTCACGACGGGGCAGGCCGGCGATTACGCCGCGGAGCGATTCCGCTCGCACGCACAGCGGCTGGAGCGGGCACTCGAGCTCGCGGCGCACGGCACGGGCGACGACGACGTCGAGCTCCGCAGCCTCGAGCGCGCGGACAACCCGTTCCCCGATGCGAGCATCGGGGACTTCGCGGAGACCGGTTAGGCCTTCTTGCCCTTCGGGGTCTCGGCGGCCGGAGCCTTCGCAGCGGGCGCAGCGCCCTTCGCGGCAGGAGCGGCACCCTTCGCCACGGCACCGGCGGCGGCAGGCGCGGCTCCGGCGGCGGCCGGAACCGCGCCTTCCTCCGCAGCCTCGCCCGCGGGAACCTCGCCCTCGACGGCGACGGCAGCGGGCTTGACCTCTTCCTCGGCGCGCGGGGCCACGGCCTTCGCCACGACCTGATCGCCATCGTTGAGGATCTCGATCTTCGTCGCGTCGACGACGAGGTCGCGGATGTACAGGGTGTCTTCGATCTGCTCGACCTTCGAGAGGTCCACTTCGATCTGGTGCGGGATGTCCTGCGGGAACGCCTCGATGCGCACCTCGCTGAGCGCGTGGACCATGACGCCACCATGGGTCCGGACCGCCGGCGACTCGCCGCCGAAGTGCAACGGCACTACGGCATGCGTCTTCTCGGTGAGGGAGACGCGGGCGAAGTCGACGTGGAGGAGCGAACCGCTGCGCGGCTCCCGCGAAACGTCGTGCACGAGCACCGGCACTTCGCCGCCGTCGAGCCCGGTGAGCGACAGGAGCGTCGTCTGGCCCCAGCGGCGGTAGCCCTTCTGGAATGTGCCGGTATCCGTCTCGACCGGGGTCGAGTCGGCGTGGCCGCCGAAGATCACACCGGGCAGCCGGCCCTCACGGCGCAGCGCGCCGACCTTCTTGCCAAGCACGGTGCGCGCACGAACTTCGAGCTTCGGTGCCTCAGCCAAGTGAAGTCGCTCCCCTGATCGCGGTTTCGGAGACTCGATTATCTCAGGGCGGGGTCGGGAGGTCCACCACCAGCCGGACGGGGCCCGCCAGCTCGGTGATCTTCGCGCAGGCGAGTCGCTCGAGGCCGAGGCCCCAGGTCATCACGCGCTCGAAGTCGTCGATGAGCTTCACCTCGCGGACCAGCGGCAGGCCTGGGTGGATGTCCGTCTGGGTGAACGTCTGCGTGCCCGTGGTCGGGTCGACGGTGGACGCGTTCCGGAACCGCACCTGGAGGAAGGCGTTGCCGTCGACAGGCACCGGCCGGCCACTGCCCCCGCCGATGAACTGGGTCACGACGGAGACCTCGTACAACGGCATCCCGTACGCGCCGACAGGCGCGCTGGACGGGCCGAATTCGAAGACGACCCGGTCGAATCCGGGCTGGTGCGCGGTCCGGATCGCGGTGAGCTGGGCCTGGGCGTTCGGGTCACCGCCGCCCTGTGCCGCGCAGGCCAGCGGCGGCGGGGTGCCGGTCGCGCCCGTCGGTGACGGGGTCGGACTCGGTGCGGGCGAGGGGCTGGCTGGCGGGGAGGGCCGAGCGGCGGTCGGCGTCGAGGTCGGCGTCAGCGTCGGCGTGGCCGTCGGGGGCGCCGTGGTTGCGGGCGGCGGCGGTGCCACCTGCGGCGAACAGGCACCCACGACGACGATCGCGACGGCCACCACGAGGGCGATCGGGAGGAGGCTCCGGCCGGCCAACGCCGGTCAGTCTGAACGAAACCCCGCGATGTGTCGAGATTCCTTACAAGGCAGAGGCCGTTTTGTACGCTGACCGTACGGCGAACTGAAATTTGGTAGAATGCCTCTCAGGTGGCCGATCGGCTTCGTCTGGCACTGGTCTTTCACCAGCACCAGCCAGCGGGGAACTTCCCACACGTTTTCGCCGACGTAGCCGAGCGCGCATATGCGCCGCTCGTGGCTGCGCTCTATCGCCATCCCGAAGTGAAGGCGACGCTCCACTTCTCCGGACCGCTCCTCGACTGGCTCGAGGGCAACCGCCCCGACGTCATCGGTGACCTCGCCGACCTCGTGAAGCGCGGCCAGATCGAGCTCCTCTCCGGTGGCTACTACGAGCCGATCCTGGTCGGCGTCCCGCGCCGCGACGCGGTCGGCCAGATCCGCGCGCTCACCGATCGCGTGGCCGCGATCTTCGGCCGGCGCCCGCTGGGCGCGTGGCTCACCGAGCGCGTGTGGGAGCCGCACCTACCCTCGGTGCTCGCCGAGGCCGGGGTGGCGTACACGATCCTCGACGAGGAGCACTTCCTCCAGGCTGGGTTGCGCCGGGACGAGCTTGGCGAATCGTTCATCACCGAGGATCAGGGCTTCCCGCTCGTCCTTTATCCGGCGAACACGCGGCTGCGCTACCTCATCCCGTTCCGTGACGTCGGGCAGACGATCAAGGAGCTGCGCGACCGGCATGCCGCCGGCGCGAAGCTCGTCGTCTACGCGGACGACGGCGAGAAGTTCGGCGCGTGGCCGGGGACGTACCAGCGTGTCCACAAGGACGGCTGGCTCGAGGACTTCTTCACCCAGATCGCGCAGGCCGACTTCATCGAGACCACCACCCTCGAGGATGCCTGGATCTTCCAGAAGCCGTCCCGGCGCGTCTACGTGCCAGGCGGCACGTACCACGAGATGGGCGAGTGGTCGCTCGACGCAGCCGCGGCACGACGCTTCTCGCAGGCGCGCAACGCGCTGAAGGACGACCTCGCCTCCCTGGTCGCGCTGCCGCCGTGGCGGAACTTCCTCGCGAAGTACCCCGAGGCGAACGCGCTGCACAAGCGGATGCTCATCGTGTCCGAGGAGCTGGCGCGGCGCAGCATCCTCGACGCGTCGCCGGAAGTGCGTCAGGCCCAGCAGAACCTCTGGCGCGCGCAGACGAACGACGTGTACTGGCACGGCGTGTTCGGTGGGCTCTACCTGCCTCACCTCCGTGCCGACGCGTATGGCTCCCTGCTCCGCGCGGAGCGACTGCTCGCGGAGCGCCGCGTCGCGTCGGGCGAGCAGCGCGACTACGACGTCGATGGTCTGGACGAGTATCTGTTCCACGGCAACGCCGGCGCGGTGTTCGTGCACGTCCACGGTGGCTCGATCATCGAGTGGGACATCTACGCGTCGGCGACGAACCTCATCGACACGCTCGCGCGCCGGCCCGAGAACGAGCACGACCAGCTCCGACGTGCGGAGAAGGCCGGCAAGGTGAAGGTCGGCAAGGCCTCGGACAAGGACTCGAAGTCGATCCACGAAGTGGTCCGCGCGAAGGAGCGCGGCCTCGTGAAGCTGCTCGAGTACGACGACGCGCGCCGCGCGTTCTTCCAGGACAGCTTCACCGTCGGGCGCGAGGAGCCGGTGAGCCTGCACGCCCTCCCGTACCAGCTCACCCCGCAGCGCGAGGCGCGCACGGTGAGCCTCATTCTCGAGCCACCTGCGACGTCGCTCGCGAGCGTGCCTGGCTTCGGCATCCGCAAAGACATCCGCATCGCGGACGAGGGTCTCGCGGCCGGCGTCCGGTACCGCCTGCGCAACGACGGCGACGACACGATCGAGCTCACCTTCACGAGCACGTCGAACGTCGCGTTCGTCGGTGAAGCGAACGCCGGCGACCTCATCACGCTCGGCACGCGCAAGACGACACCGGGCAAGGCGCTCGATGGCGTGCGGAACGTGGCGGAGATCGCCGTTCACTCCGAGGCGCGCCACTTCGACATCACCTTCACCGTCGACCCGCCCGCCGAGACCAGAGTGCGGCCGATCTACGCGATCGCGAATTCCGAGGAGGGCTTCGAGCGCCTCTACGAGCAGACGGAGATCGCCTGCTCCTGGAAGGTGACGATCGAGCCCGATTCGCACGTCGACCTCGAGATCCGCGCGACCGCCGTCGGCCAGCTCGTCGAGCCCGAGCTCATCAAGCCGGCCGCGCGGCGCAAGCGGACCGCGGTCGCTCCGGCCGGCGCCGAGACTGTGGCCCGCCCCAAGCGCTAGTTTTCGCGCGATGAGCGACGCGCCCTTCCAGTCCGCGCCTCCGCCCGTAGCTCCACCACCGCCTCGCCGCGGGCCGAGCACGGCCGCCATCGTGGCGCTTGCGCTCGTCGTCGGCGCGATCGGCGGGGGAGCGGCCGGTGGATACGTCGCGACCACGCGGCTCGCGGCGGGACCTGATCCCGCCGCCGCGGTCCCGACCTCGACCTCGCGGCCCGGGCCGTTGCCGAGCGCGCCCGCGGTCAGCGTGCCGGCAGGCGGCACGAACGACGTCGTCGCCGTCGTGAACGAGCTGCTCCCGACGGTCGTGACGGTCATCAATCGCCTCCCGAACGGCGTGGCCCAGTCCAGCGGATCGGGTTTCGTGATCGATGCGGCACGTGGGTACGTCGTGACGAACAACCACGTCATCGAGAACGTCCGCGATGCGAACCCCGGTGCGTCGTTCGACGTGATCTTCAGCGACAACCGCGTGGTGAAGGACGCGAAGCTGATCGGACGTGATGACAAGACCGACGTCGCGGTGCTGCAGGTCCCGCCGCAGGGCCTCAAGGCGGCCGTGCTCGCGAACAGCGACGACGTGCCGGTCGGCTCGACCGTCGTGGCCATCGGGAGCGCGCTCGGCGAGCTCCAGAACACCGTCACCACCGGCATCGTCTCCGCGAAGGGCCGGCGCGTGCCCGAGACCGACACCGTCCTCCTCGAAGACCTCATCCAGACCGACGCCGCGATCAACGAGGGGAACTCGGGCGGCCCGCTCATCTGGGCCGCGACGAAGCAGGTCATCGGCATGAACACGCTGGTGAACCGCCAGGCCGGCTCGGAGGGCCTCGGCTTCTCCATCGCGAGCAACACGGTGCGCGCCATCGCGAACGAGCTCATCACGAACGGCAAGATCGACCGCGGCGCGATCGGGATCGCCTACAACCTGCTCACGCCGCGAGCCGCCGCCGCGCTCTCGCTCCCGGGGCAGACGCAGGGGATCATCATCAGCCAGATCCTGCCGGGGTCACCCGCTGCGCAGGCGGGGCTCAAGGTCAACGACGTCATCGCGAAGATCAACGACCAGCAGATCGACGGCACGCATCCGATCAGCTCGATCCTGCTCCACACCCGGCCGGGCGATAAGGTGAAGCTCACGATCATCCGTGATGGGAAACAGCAGACCGTCGACCTCACCCTCGGCCGGCAGAGCTGACGCGGCGCCGGCGCTCCGCCGGCACGACGCGTCGCTGTACATCGTCGCGAGCGGCCTCGGCGGGCTCGGCCTCGGGATCGCGTTCTTCTATCTGAATTTCCTGTACCGCGCGCTCGGCTTCGACGCGCGCGCCATCGGCGTCCTCGGCGGCGCGCAGGCCCTCGGTGCGCTCGTGGGTGCGCTGCCGGCCGCGGTGCTGCCGCGGCGCATGCCGCGCCGGAACGCGATCTTCGCGGGTGGCTGCGTCACCGCGCTCGGCGTCGTCGGGATCCTCACCCAGACCGCGCTCCCCGCGCTCTTCATCGCGGCGGCGCTCACCGGCTGCGGCGGGATCATCGTCGCGTCGTCGGGCAGCGCGCTCGTGGCCGACGCCACGATCGGGTTCGACCGGCCGCGGATGTTCGGCCACCAGGTCGCGCTCGGCGCGCTCGCGAGCTTCGCCGCCATCGCGATCGCCGGCGCGCTGGCCGCACCGGTCGGCGCCGCGCTCGGCCGCGCCGAGATGGACCCGCTCACGATCCGCACGGTCATCGGGATCGGCGGCGTGCTCGCGATCGCCTCGGCGATCCCGATCCTGTTCGTCCGCCCCGCCGCGGTCGCCGGCGGGGCCCTCGACGCGCCGCACCGCCGCAGCCTCCTGCTGCGATTCGTCGCGATCGAGATGGCCTTCGGGTTCGGGGCCGGCAGCTTCCTGCCATTCGCGAACCTGTTCTTCGCGGACCGTTTCGGTCTGCCGATCGCCGGGGTCGGTCTCGCGATCGGCGCGTTGTCCGTCGCGGGGAGCGTCGGCGCGATCCTCAACGGCCGGCTCGTCGTGCCGCGCCTGCCGCCGCTCGCCGCGATCGTGCTGCCGGTGTTCGCCTCGCTCCCGTTCGCGCTGCTCGCGGCGGTCGCCGGCCAGCCGCTGCTCGCGTGGGCGGCGCTCGCGCTGCGGGCGGCGTTCATGTACGGCTCGACCCCGAACTTCACCGCCCTCGAGCTCTCGTCGTTCGCCCCGGTGGAGCGCGCGGGCGCGGTCGCGGCCTTCGCGATCAGCTGGAACGGCGCCTCGGCCGCGGGCGCCGCGCTGTCGGGCGTGGTCCGCGCGGAGCTCGGTACCGGCGGCTACACCGCGAACCTCATCACGCTCGTGGCGTCGTACTTCGTCGCCGCGACGCTCCTGGTGGTGTTCTTCCGCGCGCACGAGCCGCGCGGAGACGCGGCGGCGATGCTTCCGGCAGACTCCGCCCGATGACCGCGGCCGCGCGCGATCTGGTCCGCGATGCCCTGGCCGCCGGCGTGCTCGCCGCGAGCGACGCGCTCGGCTGGGGCGATCCGGCACGGGCGGTCGCGCTCGAGATCGAGCGTCCGGCGGAGAAGGCCCACGGGGACTACGCCGCGAACATCGCGATGCGCCTGGCGAAGCCACTCAGGCGGCCGCCGCTCGAGATCGCGAAGGCCATCGCGGACCGCGTCCCGCAGCGCGACGCCATCGCCGCGGTGGAGATCGCGCCCCCCGGCTTCATCAACGTGCGCCTCGCGCCGGCGTGGCTCGCGGCGCAGGTCGACGTCGTCGCGAACAAGGGTGACCGCTTCGGCGGCAGCGACGCGCTGAAGGGCCAGAAGATCCAGGTTGAGTTCGTGTCGGCGAACCCCACCGGTCCGGTCACGGTCGCGAACGCGCGCGGCGGACCGATCGGCGATGTCCTCGCCAATGTCCTCACGTTCTCGGGCGCGACGGTCCAGCGTGAGTACTACATCAACGACGCGGGCACCCAGCTCGAGGTCTTCGGACGGAGCGTGGCGGTCCGCTATCTCGAGCTTGGCGGGAAGATCGGCCTCGTGATCCCGGACGACGGTTATCCGGCCGAGTACGTGGTCGACCTCGCCCGGGCGATCCGCGCGACGCACGGTGCCGAATTCGATGGCACGGCCCCGGAGGAGCTCGCGGATCGGTTCGCGAAGCTCGCGCTCGACGAGGTCATCGGATGGCACAAGGCGTCGATGCGGAAGTTCGGCATCGCGTTCGACACGTTCTACCGAGAGAGCACCCTCATGGAGTCGGGCTACTTCGCGGACACTATCGAGGAGCTCCGTCGCCGCGGGCACATCGAGGAGCGCGATGGCGCCGTCTGGCTCCGGTCACGTGAGCTCGGTGAGGACATCGACAGCGTCCTCATCCGGAGCACCGGCGTCCCGACGTACTTCGGCGTCGACGTCGCCTATCACCGCGAGGCGCTCGTGCAGCGAGGCCTCGACAAGAAGATCGACGTGTGGGGGGCGAACACCCACGGGCACGCGCGCCGGATGAAGACCGCGATGGCCGCGCTCGGGCTCGAGGGGCGGTGGGAGGTCCTGCTCTACCAATACGTGAAGTTCCTCCACGAGGGCGTCCTCGTGAACATGGCCCGCCGGCGCGGGCAGTACGTGCTGCTCGAGGACGTCATCGAGACGGTCGGCGTGGACGTGGCGCGGTGGTTCTTCCTCATGGCGAGCGCGGACCGCACCCTCGATTTCGATCTGGAGCTCGCGATGCAACAGTCGAACGACAACCCCGTCTACTACGTGCAGTACGCCCACGCGCGGATCGCGAGCATCTTCCGGACGGCCGCCGAGCGCGGGCTCCGCGCCGATGGCGCGGACGTCGCGCTGCTAACGGACGACGCCGAGCTCGATCTCGTGCGGCTCGTGCTTCGCTTCCCCGAGCTGGTCGAGGAGATCCGCGACAAGCACAACGTGCACCTCTTGACCGGGTACGGTCTCGAGCTCGCCGGCGCGTTCCATGCCTTCTACAAGGGCAATCGCGTCGTCGGCGAGGACGAGGCGAGGTCGAAGGCCCGGCTCCGCCTCGTCGAAGCCGTCGGCCTCACGCTCCGCCAGACCCTCGGCCTCCTCGGCGTCAGCGCTCCCGAATCGATGTAGGCCGACCGCGCCCGGTCGGACTCACCAACCCGCAAGCGCACGGAGCGCGGCCAAGCCTGCCTGGGCCTGCGACGGAGACAATGCCAGCCAGCAGATGGCATTCGGATCGTCCATTTCGTATCGCCGGGCGATCCAAGACCGCTCTGCTCCCCGTAGCTGGCCGACCATCGTGTCCGGATCAGGCATGAGGCTCAGAAGCAGAGCGAGGTCGGTGCGCTGGTTGTTGGGCGCGTCGTCTACGTCTATGGCGCGCGCCTTGAGGAGGATCGCTCCGAGGAGGCTTGGTCGCGGCACCGAGCCTCGTATTTGTCCAACTTCGATCTCTACTCGTTCGCTGCGATGGAGCGCCTGCGTGCCGCCCGGCACTTCGACCGTATGTGCGGGCGGGATCGTGGTCCGTGCCTTTTCGGATGTGGTGCCCAGACCATCGGGCGCCAATACATCCACCTCAACAAGGCCGCGGACGAACGTGTGGCCGACACCCATGTAACTCGGCTCCTGTAGCTCGAAGCCCTCCTCCACAAGAATCCGAGCGAGACCGCTCACCGCATTCGGCCGAGATCGCGCATTTGCCAAGGCGTCCGCATCGGCACTCACACGGAGGGGCGCTTGGCCTAGCTCTGCCGCATGCAACTCCACCATCCTGGCGCCGATCAGAGTCCAGTCCGTCGAGAGCTGCCCGAGTCTGATGAGCTCACCCCACATTTCGAGGTCCGAGGACCCACTTACCGTGAGTCGGATCACGAGGCGTTCAACCGGCGGGTCAGATCCCGGCCCGCCCGCACCGTGCGCTCGTCTAGGGAATCCAGCAGATCGACGGCGACGGCGGCGGCAGGCGCGACGTCCCGGCCATCCAGTGCCCAGAAGTCCGCCAAGCGCAGGACGATCTCCGCGCCGTGTTCGCCCACTTCGCGCAGCGCATGCCGATAGATCACGCGTTCCGCCGAACTGCGTGGAAGGTACCCATCGATGACACGGCTCGAACGCAGACTCACCGAGTGGCGCTCGGCGGCGCTCACACCAGATCGCACGAGTTCCGGCGAACGGGCGAGTTCTTCCGTTGCGCGTTCTGTGCCTGCGAAGTAACGCACTTCGGCTCTACGACGGAGTCGCGTTCTGAGATCTTCGAACTTGCGCACGCGCACAATCGCGCGAAGCTTCGAGCGCTCGACAACGGATAGCCACGGCGCATCTTCTCCCGACAACAGAAGGAGAAGCGCCCAAGCCTTGCGCGGGCCGAACGGACGGCCGTCGGGGGAGCCATGTGCGATTCGCCGCTCCAGAGCACCGGCGTCGACCAGCCACCGATTGGCGAGCTTCTCCGCGCGCAATTGGCCTGATTTGGCCAGTGCTCGCACGCGGGATCGATCGATCCCAAGGCGGTGGGCAGCGTCGGCAGCGGAGATGCCCCTTCGGCCAAGGTGGTCGTCCATTGCCAGAACTATAGCGATAACGCTATAGTTCTGGCAACACCTACCGGGTCGGGCTCGGCCGGGGGGTCCCGCTCGCGCCTGCCCCGCGACCGCCGCCGCCGGGGAACTGCGTGCCGCCAAGGATGTCTCCCAGGATGTTGGCCCCGCCGATGACGATGGTCTGCGCCGAGACCGTGCCGCTCGCGGTATCGGGCGTCCCCGCGACGGTCACCGTGTCGCCGACCTTCAGGTCGCTGAGCTTCACGTCCGTCTCGACGGTCTTCACCACGCGCGTTCCGCTGCCGACGAGGACGAGCTGCGTCGTGGTCGTCGGGCTCGCGCCGTTCGCGCCGGCGGCGCGGATCGAGATCGTGATCGAGTCGCTGTTCACGGCGAGGATCTGGCCGTTCGTGATGCCGCGCTGGGCCGCCGCACCCGCGGCGCCATTCGCGGCGGCGCCGCCCGCGCCACCGCGGAACCCGGTCGTGCCGGTCGCGCTGGTCGTGGCGGCCGTCGACGGAGCCGGAGCCCGTGAGGAGCCGAAGGCGTACCCGCCGCCGAAGACGGCGAGGGCCACGATGACCCCGACGACGATCTGGACCGGACGCCTGGCAAGCACGTTCATGTCTGTTCTCCCTTACTCGTAGCGCAGCGCTTGGATCGGATGCAGGCGCGCCGCCCGCATCGCCGGATAGAGACCGAAGACGACTCCGATCGCGACGGACACGCCGACGGCGATCGCGACCGTGCCGGCGGTGATGAGGATCGGGATCTGCGCGGCGGCGGGGATCTGGTGGACCACGACGGTGATGCCCCAGCCAAGGAGGATCCCGAGGACGCCACCGATACCGGTGAGCCCGATCGCCTCGATGAGGAATTGGGTGAGGATGTCGCGCCGCCGCGCGCCGACAGCCTTGCGGATGCCGATCTCGCGGGTCCGCTCGTTCACCGACACCAACATGATGTTCATGATCCCGATGCCGCCGACGAGCAGCGAGATGCCGCCGATCGCGGCGAGCAGGATCGTGAACGTTCCCGTCACCTGGTTGAGCGCGGCGAGCGTGTCGTTCTGGTTCGTCACGGTGAAGTCGGCGGCCGCGGGGTCGGTGATCTTGTGCCGCTGGAGCAGGACGTCGGTGACGTCCGCGGTCGTATTGGCCATCTGGTCGCTGCTCGCTGCCTTCACGATGATCGCGTTGACCGAGTTCGTGCGACCCGTGAGCACGCGCTGGGCGGTCGTCGTCGGCACGAGGATCTGATCGTCGCGGGAGAAGCCGAACGTCGTGCCCTTCGTCTCGAGCATCCCGAGGACCTTGAAGTTCAGGATCCGGGCGCGCTGCGCGCCTCCCGGCCCGCCGGCGCCGCCGAAGACCTGGCGCAGCTGGATCGTCTGCCCCGTCGGGTCCACACCCTCGCCGAAGAGATTCGTCGCGGTCGTCGAGCCGATGATGGCGACCTGGGCGAAGATCTTGAGGTCCGCGTCGGTGAAGAATTCGCCGGCCGCGAGGCCCCATTCACGGACCAGCGGATAGCTCGGCGTGACACCCACGACGTTCGAGTTCCAGTTCTGTCCCGCGGCGGTGACCTGCCAACGGCCGGCGGATTGCTCCGCCTCGACCCCCGTGATCGTCGCACCGAGCTGATCGTTGATCGCGTTCATGTCGTCCAGCGTCAGGTTCTGGCTCGCCACGCCCGCACCGCGCAACCCGTTGTCGCCGTTCTGCGCACCCGGGCTGACGGTCACGAGGTTCGATCCGAGGGAGAGGACCTGTTGCTGCACGGTCTGCGATGCGCCGTTGCCGACGGCGACCATCGCGATCACCGACGCGACGCCGATGATCACGCCGAGCATCGTCAGCGCCGAGCGCAGCTTGTTGACGATGATCGACTGCAGCGCGGAGCGGAACGAATCGAACAGCTTCATCGCGCCACCACCGGCACGTGCGTGACGGCCCCGTCGTGCATGTCGACTGACGGGCCGGTGCCGGCCTTGCGGAGCTCGTCCTCGGCGCGGCGGGGCTGGGGGACGAGCTCGTCGCCGGACACGACGCCGTCTCGCATCCGCACGATCCGCTTGCAGTGCTCGGCGACGTCGGGCTCATGCGTGACCATCAGGACGGTCTTCCCCTGATCGTTCAGCCGCTGGAAGATCGCGAGGATCTCCGCGGTCGACCGTGAATCGAGGTTCCCGGTCGGCTCGTCGGCAAGGATGATCGATGGGTCGTTCAGCAGTGCGCGCGCGATCGCGACCCGCTGCTGCTGCCCGCCGGAGAGCTCGTTCGGCTTGTGGTGCATACGCTCGCCCAGGCCGACCGCGGCGAGCGCGTCCTTCGCCCGTTGCGTGCGCCCGCGCGCGCTCCCGCCGTACACGAGCGGCAGCTCGACGTTCTCGATCGCGTTGAGCCGGGGCAGCAGGTTGAACGTCTGGAACACGAAGCCGATGTGCTTGTTGCGGATCGCGGCGAGCTGGTCGTCGTTCAGCTGGCGGACCTGCTCCCCGGCCAGGACGTAGGTCCCGCTGTCCGGGACATCCAGGCAGCCCAGGACGTTCATCATCGTCGACTTGCCCGAGCCCGAGGGGCCCATGAGCGCGACGAACTCACCGGGGCGGACGTCGAGATCCGCGCCCCGGAGCGCCTGGACGATGTTGTCCTTGCCCATGCGGTACGTCTTCGTCACGCCGCGAAGGCGGATGACCGGGCCGTCGGGGAGCGGCGCGGTGACGCTCATCGTCCGGGCACGCCCTGGCCGCCGCCGATCTGGATGCCACGGTTGGCGCCGCTGGCGGCGGCGCGTGGCTGCGGCAGGACGACCACGTCGCCCTCCTGGACGCCGGTGAGGACCTCCGTGACGGTGTCGTTCGCGATGCCGAAGGTCGTGTCGGTGTCGACCGGTTGGCCGTCCCTCATGACCGTGAGGTAGCGGCGCCCACTCGCGGTCTTCACCGCGAGGTTCGGCACCGTGAGGGTGTTCGGGCTGCTGGCGATGATGACGTTGGCCGTGCCGCTCATCCCCGGTCTCACCGACTGGCTTGGAAGGTCGATCGTCACGTCGATCCCGTACACCGGGACGCCCGAGGCGATGGTCGCCACCGGATCGAGCGAGGTGACCTTGCCGGTCATCTTCGCCGTGCCGACCGCGTCGACCGTGACCGTGGCGACCTGCCCGAGCTTCAGCTTCACCACATCGCCTTCGCCGACCGTGCCGTGCAGGGCCATCGAGCCGGTGTTCGCGAGGACGATGAAGCCCGTGGTGCTGTTGCTCGTCACGTTCTCGCCCACCTGCGCGCTGATCGCGGTGACGACGCCGGAGACCGTCGCCTTGATGAGCGCGTTGTCGAGGTTGTTCTGGGCGGTCGCGACGGCGGTCTGCTGGTTCTGGAGCGCGATGAGCGCGCTCTGCACGTTCGCCGGCTGGTTGTTCACGGACGTCTGCGCGCTCTGGACGCTCTGCGCCGCGCGGATCTGCGCGGACGTGATGTTCGCCTGCGCGGTGGTGTAGCTCCCGGAGACCGCGTCGGTGATCGTCGTGAGCGTCGACGTGACAGAGGTGATCCGGGACTTGAGCGCCGACGAGAGCTGCGTCTCGGTCGTGAGCTGGCTCTGCAGGCCGACGAAGTCCGCCCGCGCCTGGTCGAGGTAGCCGTCCGCCCGGCTGGCCGGCGTGTTGATGTTCTGCTGCGCCGAGGACACGTTGCCCTGGGCGCTCGAGATCGCGGCGGCCGGCGCGTCGAGCGCGCTCGAGAGCCGGCTCACGGTCTGGGCGTACGTGTTGAGCGTGGTCTGGTAACCGGCGCTCGCGGTCGAGGTGTCGCTGCCCGCGGCGATCGCGGTGTCGAAGGCCGCGATGGCGTTCGCGACGGCGTCACGGGCAGTCGCGTACTCGGTGAGCGCCGACGTGAGCTGGCCGTTCGCGTACGACTGCGCGTTCACCAGGGTGGTGTCCGCGCTGTACAGCGAGTTCCGGGCGGATTGGACATCGCCGCTCTGGCGCGCGCTCATGTCGTTGATCGTCTGCTGCAGCTGGATCCGGGCGCCGTCGATCGCGGACGTGAAGGTCTGCACGTCCGGCTTCACCGACGTGCTGAGGTTCGCGAACGAGGTGGCCGCGGAGGAGTAGTTCGCCTTCAGCTTCGCGAACGCCTGCTGGGCCGACGCGACGTCGTTCGCGGTCGACTGCTGCGTCTGGACGAGGGTGTTCTGTGCGTCGCTCACCGCGGAGACGGCCTTGTCGTAGTTGGCCTGCGACGACGAGAGGTTGTTCTGCGCCGTGGTGAGCGCGGACTGCAGGTCCGTCGTGTCCAGCTTCGCGAGCGGCTGGCCCGCCGTGACCTGCTGGCCGACCGCCACGAGCAGCTGCGCGACCTTCCCGTTCGTGACCGGATTCAGCTTCACCGTGCCCGCCGAGCTGACCGACCCGGAGACCGCGACGGTCTGGGTCACGGCCCCGCGCGAGACCTGCGCGGTGCGTAGCTCCGCGGCCGCGGGCGCGCTGCTGCACGCGGCGGCGAACAGGCCTGCCACGGCCGCGGCGACAACGCTCTTCGTTATGGACATCGACCCTCTTCCCTTCTCTACGCGAGGCCGCGGTGCTGTCAGCCGACCGCGGATGCCGGTGCCGTTCCGTGCCCGAGCCGGGCGACGACCACGGCGCCGAGCGCGTACGCGATGACCGCGAATGCGACGAGCCCGCCCACCGCGGGCAGCTGCATGAGGACGTACAGGATCGTCGCGCCGATCAGCGCGACGAGCGGACCCGGGATGCCACCGGCCCAGCGGGTCATCGCCGGCATCCCGAAGATCGTGTCTCCGAGCCGCCACGATGCGGCCGCGAAGCCGACGAGCGTGACCAGGAGGAGCGCCGCGGCGAACACGGCCATCGTCATGAGCCCGACCTGGAGGCCGAACTGGATGCCGGTCGGCGCCTCGCGGAAGCCCACCGCGAGCGCCCCGAGGAGCACGACGCCGCCGAGGAACGTCGCCGAGGCGAGGAGGAGCAGGACGGCGACGCCGGTGCCGAGCACACGCAGCTGATCCTTCCAGCCGCCCCGGGCGGCGTGATACGCGCCGAGCACCGGCTCGCGGCCGAGGACCAGCACCGCGGCGACGCCGATGACCACGAGCAGGTAGCCCGCCGCGTCGCGCGCCGTGTCCGACACGCCCCGCTGGAATGGGACGACCGCCCGCAACGGCACGGGCACGTCGTTCGAGCCCACCGCGGTGCGGACGGGTTGAACGACGCGGCCGCCGAAGTTCACGAAGAAGAACCGCGACCGGCCCGTATCGTCCGCGCCGGCGGCCATCGAGCCGACGAGCAGAATCGTGGCGATGGCGATCGCGGCGACGATCGCGCCGAGCGCGAAGACGGTGTCGCGCCCCGTCATCGGATGATCATCCGATGCTGCTCCGCACCGCGGAGCATCGCGTGTGCCGCGACCGCGCTGCCGATGCCGACGAGGGCGAGCGAGATGACGGCGAGCCCGTCGACGACGATGTCGGCGCCGCTTGCCTGATCGAGCCCCTGCGCGGCGACGAGGATCGCGCTCAGCGACGCACCGAGCTCGGCGGCGTGCGCGGTCAGGCCCCAGATCAGGTACGCCAGGCTTGGCAGAGCGAGCACCGCGGCGAAGATCCACTCCCACTGCGTGGCCGGGCGATCGCTCCGGATACGGCCCATGACCGCGTCGCGGAAGCCGATCGGAAGCGGCGCGGGTCTGGCCGCGCTCAGCAGCTGGTGGATCTCGAGCTCGTCGCGGTCCAGATCGTTCATGATCGCTTGCCCCTTCGTTCGGCCAGCTTCGCCTTGAGCGCGGCACGCGCGCGGTGGAGGTGCGTCTTCACGGTACCGAGCGGGATCCCGAGGGCGTCCGCGACCTCTTGATAGGAGAGCTGCTGCATGTGCCTCAGTGTGAGGGCCGCGCGGTACGCCGGCGGGAGCAGGGCCATCGCGTCCAGCACCTCCTGCACGTCCTCCTTGCGGACGGCCGAGAGCTCAGGGCCGGCCTCAGTCGGCGCCGGATCCTCCGGCAGCTCCTCGACGGTGATCTCGCGGCCACGCGCGCGCTGGACGAAGTTCAGGCTCGCATTCGTAGTGATCCGGAAGAGCCAGGGCCCCAACGGGTATGCCGGGTCGTACCGGTGGAGCGCGCGGTACGCGCGGATGAACGCGTCCTGGGCGCAGTCACGCGCGGCGTCGGGGTCGTGCGTGATGCGCAGCGCGATGTTGTACACCCGCCCTCCGTAGCGTTCGACCAGCGCTTCGTATGCGTCCGCGTCACCGGACAAGCACCGCCGCACGATCTCCTGGTCCGTCCCTGTCAGCGCGGGCCTCCCGGCCGGCAGCTGGTGCGGTCAACAGTGCATACCCGGACCGCCGCTGCCATGTTTCGGCGTATTCTCAACTCCTCCATGGACTTGACCTGGCTCGGTCATGCGTGCTTCCGGCTGCGTGGCCGTGAAGGTGTCGTGCTGACCGACCCGCCCGACCCCAGATCCGGCGCCGCCATCCCGAAGACGGCCGCCGATCTGGTGACCATTTCCAACGACGATCCCCGTCACAACAGCCTCCGCTCGGTCGGCGGCGAGCCGGTCGTGCTCCGGGGGCCCGGCGAATACGAGGTGAAAGGGATCCTCGTGACCGGGATCGGCACGTTCCGCGACGACGACAGGGGCGCCAAACGGGGCCGGAACACGATCTACGCGATCCGGCTGGACGATCTCGTTATCTGCCATCTCGGCGGCCTCGGCCACGTGCTGCCGACCGCCGATCTGGAGAAGCTTGGCGACATCGACGTCGTGCTCGTCCCGATCGGCGGCGCGGATGCCGACCTGACGGCCCCGAAGGCGGCCGAGATCATCCACCAGCTCGAGCCCAAGGTCGTCGTGCCGATGTCCTACGACCCCGACGGCAACCGGAAGGACAGCCCGTTTGAACGGCTATTGCACGAGCTGGGCGTGAAGGACATCACCCCGACCCCGAAGCTGTCGCTGTCCCGCAGCTCCCTTCCCGAGAACATCCAGGTGGTGACGCTGGACTCGCGCGCCCGCTAGTGGCAGGCTCCCGTCCCTAGGAGGGACGGAATGACCCCGGACAAGGCTGTCTATCGCGCGTTCCAGTTCGGTCTCGGCATCTTCGGCCTCACCGCGTTGCTCGGGCTCGCCAACGCCACACGGATCTTCGGCGCGCTCTCGTCGGACACGCTGCTCACGCATCTGCATTCCGGCACGCTCGGGTGGATCACGATGGGCGTGATCGGCGTTGCCGTCTGGATGTTCGCCGGTAGCGGCGCGAACCTCTCGCGCAACGTCATGCTCTCGGGCCTGGCGACCGCCGCGTACGTGCTCGCGTTCTGGTCAGGCAACTTCCCCGCGCGCGCTCTCTTCGGCGCGCTCGAGCTGCTCGTCATCCTGTACTGGTGGTGGTGGGCACTTAGCCAGGCGAGGCGCGAGGGTCTCGGCCGCATCGACGTCCCCAAGCTTTCGCTGGTGCTCGGGCTCACGATCCTCACGATCGGCGCCATCATCGGCGTCACGATCCAGGTCTTCCTCGCGCTCGGGATCAAGCTGCCGACATCGCCGGAGCTCATCGGCACGCACGCGTCCGCGCAGATCGGTGGCTACCTCGTCCTCGTCTCCGCCGGCATCGCCGAATGGCGTCTCTCCGGTCCGGGCGGGCGCACTCGCGCCGGGCTCGCGCAGACCTGGGCGTTGTTCCTCGGCGGTCTCCTGCTCGCGATCGGCGTCGGGATGAACATCGCGCCGCTGCAGGGCATCGCCACGCTGTTCCAGGTCATCGGCATCGTCATCGTCGGAGTCCGCTTCGGCCTGAAGGCGCTCATGGCGCCCTGGGGCGAGGCTGGCGGGACGCGCCACATCGCGATCGCGGTCCCGTTCCTGGTGCTCGGGCTGATCCTCGAGATCACGTTCCTCGCCGCGATCATCCAAGCCGAGGGCGACTTCACGAAGATCTCGCTCGGCATGATCCACGCGCTCGATCACTCGTTCTTCATCGGGGTCATGACCAACGTGCTCTTCGGCATGATCCTCATCGCGACGGCGGAGCAGGCCGCCGCGCGCGCCTGGCCCTGGGCCGACCACGTGATCTTCTGGGGCCTCAACCTCGGTGCGGCGTCCTTCATCGCGGTGTTGCTCACGGTGGGCTCCGGCTACAACGCCGGGCCGTTCCAGCACCCCGTCGCGTACACGGCCTCGCTGATGGGCCTCTCCGCCCTGCTCGGGATCGTGACACTGTCGATGCGGCTTGGCGCCGCGCGCCGCTCGCCGCAGATGGCGACCGCACCCGCCTAGGTCGTGCACCGGACGGCCGGCTTGTCGCCGGCCGTCCGGTATACTTTCCCTACGTCGGGTCGGGCGGGCACGACGATTTTTCAGCACGGATGGTCCCCACCTTGTACGCAGTCGTCCGCACCGGCGGAAAGCAATACCGCGTCGAAGAGGGAGCGCTCCTCACCGTGGCCACTCTCGACGGTGAGCCGGGGAAGGAAGTCACCTTCGGCGACGTGCTGCTCCTGGCGGACGGCGACACCGTGAAGGACGCGGCGAACGCCAAGGTCACCGGCGAGATCGTGGGTCACGGCAAGGGCGAGAAGATCATCGTCTTCCGTTACAAGAACAAGACCCGCTCGCGCAAGCGCACCGGCCATCGCACCAAGACGACGACCGTCCGAATCACGAAGATCGAGGCATAAGAGATGGCACACAAGAAAGGCGCGGGCTCGACCCGCAACGGTCGCGACTCCGCCGGGCAGCGGCTCGGCGTGAAGGAATGGGCCGGTGCCAACGTCGACGCCGGCGCGGTCCTGGTCCGCCAGCGCGGCACGAAGCTGATCGCCGGCGAGAACGTCGGCGTCGGCAAAGACCACACCCTGTTCGCGCTCGTCGCGGGCACGGTGAAGTACAGCCCGGCACGGGACGATCGCCGCAAGGTGAACGTCTTCCCCAACGCGAGCTAAGGAGACCGAGCGATGAAAGCGAAGATCCACCCCCAGTACGTCGAGGCCACGGTGACGTGCGCCTGCGGCAATCACTTCAAGACCGTGAGCACGAAGCCGGACCTCCACGTCGAGGTCTGCGCGAAGTGCCACCCGTTCTTCACCGGCAAGCAGCACCTCCTCGACGTCCAGGGCCGCGTCGAGCGCTTCAACAAGCGATACGGCCAGCAGAAGGCGGAGCAGCCGGCCGCTTCCGAGGCCGCTCCGACGCGTTAGCGCCCGCGTGACCTCCGGCCGCCACGCCGGTGGCCTCGAGGTCGTCGTCGGGAGCATGTTCAGCGGGAAGAGCGAGGAGCTCATCCGCCGCGTGAAGCGCGCGGTCATCGCTCGCCGCACGGTCCAGGTCTTCAAGCCCGCGATCGACGATCGCTTCGGCAGTGAGCTCGTGCGCTCCCACGACGGAGACTCCTTCGTCGCGCGTCCGGTCCGGTCGAGCGCCGAGATCGTCCCGCTGCTCTCTCCCGAGACGAGCGTCGTCGGCATCGACGAGGTGCAGTTCTTCGACCCAGGCATCGTCGGCGTCGTGCGCGACCTCGTCGCGGACGGCCGCCGGGTCATCTGCGCCGGCCTCGACCTCGACTTCCGCGGCGAGCCGTTCGGCCCGGTGCCGACGCTGCTCGCGCTCGCGGAGCGGGTGGACAAGCTCGAGGCCATCTGCGTGGTCTGTGGCGAGTCCGCGACGCGCACGCAGCGCATCGTGAACGGCGTGCCCGCGTACTACGACGACCCGATCATCGTCATCGGGGCGCAGGAGGCCTACGAGGCCCGATGCCGGACGTGCCACACCGTCCCACGGCGCGCGACGGTCCAGAGGTGAGCGTCAAGCCGACGACCTATGGCGGCCAGGCGGTCATCGAAGGTGTGATGATCCGCGGCCGGCGCACGATCTCGCTCGCGTGCCGCAAGCCCGACGGCGGCATCTATCGCTACCGCGAACCGCTCGACTCGCCGCTGCTCGACTCGAAGGTCGCGCGCGCGCTGTTCGTGCGCGGCGTGGTCGTGCTCTGGGAGTCGCTCCGCGACGGGATGCGCATGCTCATGCGCTCCGCGGACGTGCAGCTCGCGGCCGAGGAACAGCAGCTGAAAGGCGGCGGCAGCGCGGCCTTCATGCTCGGCGGCCTGCTCGTCGCGCTCGTCCTGTTCATCGGTATCCCGTACCTCGCGACCGGTCTCCTGCGCGCGGCGGTCCCCTCGACGCTCTGGCTGAACATCGCCGAGGGCCTGCTTCGCCTCGCCTTGCTGCTCGGCTACCTCGTCGCGATCTCGTTCGTGCCGGACATCCGGCGGGTGTTCGCGTATCACGGCGCCGAGCACATGACGATCCACGCCTTCGAGCACGGCGACCCGCTCGACGCCCGGCACGTCGCGCCGTACCCGACCGCGCATCCGCGGTGCGGGACGGCGTTCCTGCTGTTCGTGGTCGTTATCGCCATCGCCGTCTTCGCGCTCGTGCCGCGCGTGAACCTCATCGTCGATCTCGTCGTGCGCCTCGTCCTCGTCATCCCCGTCGCCTCGATCTCGTACGAGGTCCTACGGCTCGGCGCGGGCCACGAGGGGAATCCGCTCATGCGCCTCGCCGTCGCGCCCGGCCTGCTCCTGCAGGCGATCACCACGCGGCGACCGGACGAGCCGATGATCGAGGTGGCGATCGCGTCGCTCGAGGGAGCGATCGCGGGAGACGCGGCGGCATGACCGAGCTGTCGGCCAAGCTCCGTGGTCGGCTCGCGCAGATCGAGTCTCGTCACGACGAGCTCGGGCGGTCGATGAGCGACCCGAGTGTCACCGGGGACCGCGACAGGCTGCGATCGGTCGGGCAGGAGTACGCGCAGCTCGAGGCGATCGTCGACACCATCCGTCGGCTCCGCGACGCCGAGAAGCGCGTCGTCGAGGCGCGGGAGCTCCAGGAGGGGGATGACGCCGACCTGCGGGATCTCGCACGGGAAGAGGATGGCGTCGCGTCGCTCGAGGTGGACCGGCTCACCGAGAAGCTGCGCACGCAGCTCATCCCGCGCGATCCGCTCGACGACAAGAACGTCATCGTCGAGATCCGCGCCGGCGAGGGCGGGGAAGAGGCCGCGCTGTTCGCCGGCGAGCTCTACAAGATGTACCTCCGCTACGCCGAGCGGCATCGCTGGAAGACCGAGGAGATGTCGGCGAGCCGCTCGGAGAAGGGCGGCTACAAGGAGGTGATCTTCCGGATCGCCGGGCAGGGCGCGTACAGCCGGCTGAAGTTCGAGTCCGGCGTGCATCGCGTGCAGCGCGTGCCGGCGACCGAGGCCCAGGGCCGCGTGCACACGTCGACCGCGACCGTCGCCGTGCTACCCGAGGCCGAGGAGGTCGACATCCAGATCAATGACGACGATCTGAAGATCGACGTCTATCGCGCGGGCGGCAAGGGCGGCCAGGGCGTGAACACGACCGACTCCGCCGTGCGGATCACGCATCTCCCCACCGGCGAGGTCGTGATCCAGCAGGACGAGCGGTCGCAGCTGAAGAACAAGGCGAAGGCGATGACGGTCCTTCGCGCGCGCCTGTTCGCGCGCGCCCAGGAGGAATCGGACGCGAAGGCCGGAGCGCTCCGCAACGCGCAGATCGGTCGTGGCGAGCGCGCCGAGAAGATGCGCACCTACAACTTCCCGCAGGACCGCCTGACCGACAAGCGCCTCGGGCACAACCTGTCGAACCTGCCGCGTCGCATGGACGGCGAGCTCGACGATCTCGTCGAGGCGCTCATGCAGGCCGACGAGGCCGACCGGCTCGCATCGCTCGAGGCGGACGAAGAGTGAGGGAGCGCGCGAGAATGGACCGATGAAGACCGACGACCTCCACTACGACGAGGACACCGCGTTCACCCTGGCCGACGACGCCGCGACGGTGTCCGCCATCGTCCGGCGCACGCCCGACGAGCGGCTGCGCGCGGTGAAGCTCGGCGACTGGACGGCGAAGGAGGTCATCGGCCACATCACCGACATGGCCGAGGTCTTCGCCGAGCGCGTGCGCCGCTGCGCGGCCGAGGACCGGCCCGCGCTCCCAGGCGTCGACCAGGACGTCCTCCATGCCGAGCGGAAGAACAACGACGCCGATCCGATGGCCCTTTCGAAGCGCTTGCAGGCCGCCCACGCCGCGATCGTCCAGCTGCTCCAGCGGCCGGGGGTCCGCGATCGCTTCGGGATCCACGCGGAGCGGGGCCCGGTGACCGCCGGCTGGCTCGGTGCGTATCAGTCCCGCCACGCGCACGAGCACGTCACGGCGCTGCAGCCGCACTTCCCGCCGCGTTAGACGGTCAAAAGCCGCCGACGAGGCCAAGCACGCGCTCGAGCCCGCGGGGCTGGCCTGGCTCGACGCGCGGCAGGAGCAGCACGACGCAGCCCGCGGCGACCGCGCCGCCGTCGACCGCGTGGTCGCCCACGACGACCGTCTCGCCGGGCGCGGTGCCGATCGCCTTGCAGGCCGCGAGGAAGATCCGCACGTCGGGCTTCTCGATCCGGTGCTCGTACGAGTGCGTGTACCCGTCGATGAGATCGGCCCAGCCGCGCGCGACGAAGACGGGCCGCAGGTCCTCTGCGACGTTGCTCACCACCCCGATCCGGAGGCCGCGCCTGCGGAGCTCACGGAGCACCCGTTCGGTGTCGGGGTAGGGCAGCCACTTCGTGTGATCCATGACGTGCTCGTAGAGGAGCGTCGAGAGGCCGGGCCGGTGGACGTCGGCCTGCGCGAAGAGCCCGAGCCATCCCGACCGATGGGCCTCGGGCGACAGATCGCGCTGCACCGCCAGCGCCTCGGGCGTCTTCGACTCGCGCCAGATCTTCTCCCAGAGGGCCTGCGCGACCTGTGGCGCGACGCCGGCCTCGGCGATCACGGCCGCGCCGTCGGGGCTGTGGAACAGCGTGTCCCCGAAGTCGAAGCAGACGCCCTTGATCGTTCTCACCGCTGCCTCCGGCCGCGTCCGCTCAGGACGGCGCTCACGTGAGCTCCACGGTCTCGCGCCACTGTGGCACCTTCGTCGCGAAGCCCAGCCCTCGGACCTTCGGCTCGAACGCGGTCTGGGCCGCCGGGTCGCCGTGCACGATGAAGGTCAGCTTCGGCGCGACGCTGAAGTTCCGGAGCCACGCCAGCAGCTCCGGCTCGTCGGCGTGGGCCGAGAAACCGCTGATCGACCGCACCTGGCAGGCGACATCGAGGGTCTGCCCGTCGATCCGCACCTGTTTCGCGCCCTGCTGCAGCCGCGCGCCGAGCGTGCCCTCGCCTTGATAGCCGACGAAGAGCAGCGTCATCGCGGGATCACCGACGAGCGCTTTGACGTGTTGCACGATCCGGCCGCCCGTGATCATGCCATTCGCGGCGACCACCATGTACGGTCGCACACCGCTCTCGTCCAGCGCCTGCGATGCGCTCGCGTCCTGCACCATGGCGGCGCCCGGATAGTCCAGCGGCGCCTCGGCCCGCGCGAGGAGCGCTCGGGTGTCCGGGTCGAAATACTCGGCGTACTTGCGGTAGATCTCGGTCGCGCTTCCGGCCATCGGCGAGTCGAGGTACAGCGGGACGTGCGGGATCGTGCCGGCGGCGAGCAGCCGGTCGAGCTCGTAGACGATCTCCTGGGTGCGGCCGATGGCGAACGAGGGCACGAGCAGGACGCCCTTCGCGCCGTGCGTCGCGATCACGGCCTCGCCGAGCAGCTTGATCGCCTGTTCCTGCGGTTCGTGCGTCCGTCCGCCGTACGTCGATTCGACGACCAGGTAGTCGCCCGCGCGCACCGGCGTGGGGTCGCGGACGATCGGCGTGTTCGGGCGGCCCAGATCGCCGCTGAACACGATGGTCCGGTCGCCGCTGCCGTCGCGCGCGCGGACGCGAATGATCGCTGAGCCGAGGATGTGCCCCGCGTCGAGGTACGTCGCCGTCACGCCGGGCGCGATCTCTGTCTCGGCGCCGTACTCGATCCCCTTGCACTGGCCGAGCGCGGACAGGGCGTTCGCCGTCGTGTAGAGCGGCTCGCGCAGGTAGGTGAGCGCCTCGGGCGGCGCGTTGCGCGTCGCCTGCTCGGCGTCCTGGCCGGTCTCCGCCGCGAGCTCGGCCGCCGCCGCACGATCCTCGATCTCCGCGCGGTCCGGATGCCTCCGTGCGAAGCGCTGATGGCTGGCGGCGAACTCCTCCTGGAGCTTGGCCGAGTCGAGGAGCACGAGCCGGGTGAGCTCGACGGTCCCGCGCGTCGCGTAGACCGGCCCACGGAAGCCCAGCCCTGCCACGTGCGGGATCAAGCCGCAGTGATCGAGATGCGCGTGCGTGAGCAGGATCGCGTCGATGGACCGCGGGTCGTACGCCGGCGGCACGCGGTTGCGCAGCGCGTCGTGCGGGCTGCCCTGGAACATGCCGCAGTCGACGAGGACGCGCGCCCGATCGGTCTCGAGCAGGTACTGCGACCCGGTGACCGTGCGGGCCGCGCCGAGGAAATGCAGGCGCATCAGCGAATGATGCCGCGCTAGCATCACGCGCGCAGATGTACGGTCCCGTGCTGCGGGGCACGAAGGTGACCCTTCGCCCGCCCGACGACTCCGACGCCGCGCGCTTCGTCGAATGGTTCGGCGATATGGACGTGACGCGCTACCTGCTTCGGCGCTTCGCCGTCGGGCAACTCCAGGAAGAGGGCTTCCTCAAGCGGATCGGCGAATCGGCGACGGACGTGTTCTGGATGCTCGAGGCCGACGGGCGGCCGATCGGCGCGACGGGCATCCACCAGATCGACTGGCTGCACGCGCACGGCACGACCGGGATCGTGATCGGCGTGAAGGCGGAGTGGGGCAAGGGCCGCGCGTCCGAGGCCATGCGCCTGCGTACGGACTACGCCTTTCGGCAGCTCAACCTGCACAAGCTGACCTCCGGGACGTTCGTGGAGAACGAGGCGAGCCGGCGCGCGCTCCTCAAGGCGGGCTATCGCGAGGTCGGCGTCGAGCGCGAGCACTTCTTCCGCGAGGGACGCTGGCACGACCACTGGATCTGCGAGGTCCACCGCGACGAGTGGGAGCGGATGCAGGCACGCTGACACCGATCGGGACGCGGCGGTGTCCGCAGGCGGATCTCCGCCGGTCCTAGACTCGCCCCTCGTGGACACCCTCGAGCGGCCCGCGACGGTCACGCAGGAGCAGCGGACGGAGATCGAGGCCCAGCGCCAGTCCACCCATGAGACCCGCCGGGCGACCGTGCCGGCGATGGAAGCGCTCCTCTTTCAGCCGATCCCCGTGCTCGACCACGGCTTCATCCGGGTCATCGACTACATGGGCGACGATGGCGCGGTCGTACAGGCCGCGCGCGTGTCGTACGGCGCCGGCACGAAGAAGGTCCGCGAGGATGCCGGCCTGATCAACTACCTCATGCGGCACCGGCACACTTCGCCGTTCGAGATGTGCGAGATCAAGCTGCACGTGAAGCTACCCATTTTTGTCGCTCGCCAGTGGATCCGGCATCGGACGGCGTGCCTCTCGGGCGATACGAAGCTCTGGTTCGACCTGCCAAATGCGATCAAGCGCGGCGGTCACGCGCGGAGCTCGATGACCCTCGAACGATTCCACCGAGAGTGGCACGACGGCTCGACCCATCCCATCGCCAAGAAGAAGCCGACGTACGTGCAGGATGTCGACCCGGATCGCTGGTATTCCGTGCCCGAGCTCGCCAAGATCGTGCGACGGCGCACGGAATCGTTGAGAAATCAGATCCGCGAGGGACTCCTCGAAGCCGTCAGACGCCCCACGAAGGATCCGCGCGAGCCTCAGCTTTGGATCAAGGGCTCCGCGTGGCACGACTTCGCGAACCACACCCACACGGCGAGGGTCGATCTGCAGGACGTCCTCTCGCGCCGGCTCCTTCGCCACTGCAACGAGACGACCGGCGAGATCGAC
>Ga0315281_10000853_pt1 | contig 44044 bp, 40 predicted proteins | sample YL17G07_0_MG_FD_204540 | JGI IMG/M metagenome (GOLD analysis project Ga0315281, IMG submission 204540) | Sediment microbial communities from Yellowstone Lake, YNP, Wyoming, USA - YL17G07_0 | ecosystem: Environmental > Aquatic > Freshwater > Lake > Sediment | place: USA: Wyoming | collected...
GGGGGGCCAATCTACAATCAGGCTCTGGTTAAAAACCAGTCCTCAGGTTGGGACGGCCTCCCCTGTGAATCGTGAAATCTTACTTGACCTCCTCAACAACATTTCATTAAATTCGATCATACAAGGTCGGGCTTTAGCCCGACACGTCGGGTTGAAACCCGCCCACAATGCGGCTTTTGCGGTTGGCATAAGTTCCAAACAGCGTGCAACACTACGCTAACAGCTTAACGCTTTCCCGGATTCCGCTATTTTTCATCCGGGCTACACAATATTTTCCATCTACTCCAAACCATTCTGCGAGCGACAGTGGCCAAATCGGTACGGCATCATCCCACTCGCCGAATTACCTTTCTCTATCTTCCCCGCAGGATGTCACGAGATTTTAAGGGGCCGGGTTCGGATTAAGTTGTTGGCAAGGTTTCAGGCAATCGTCACCACCCCTTTTTGTTTGGTTCCCGAATTACCCGATAAACGTGGCAAAATGCGCTTATCGGCAAATCAAGGGGGCAATATGGAAGCACATTGGATTTGGTGGTTGGTGGCGGTGGTGCTGGTGATAGCCGAAATGTCCAGCGGCACGTTCTATCTGATCGCTGTCGCATCCGGGCTGGCGATTGCAGGCGCCGTTGCGTATATGGGCGTCGGTTGGAGCGGGCAGGCCGCCGTTGCGGCAGTGTTGTGCTCGGCGAGTGTGGCGGGCATTTATCGCTGGAAAAAACAGCATGACCGCCCTCATGAGAACGTAAACTTTGCCAACGACATCGGCCAGACCGTGCGTGCCGTGAGTTGGTCGGACGAACGCCATGCCAGAGTCAGCTATCGCGGCGCGGAATGGGATGCCGAACTGGCGGGCAAAGCGGCGGCGGACGCGTCACGGCAGACATGGCGCATCAAGGAATTTGTTGGGAATCGTTTAATCATCGAGTAGCATCCGCCAGTGCCAGCCTTGACACAATTACCTTAACGCAAAGGAGAGCAGCATGGATATGTTCGTCATCGGATTAGGAATCTTCGCGGTAATTCTGGCATTCCAGTCAATCAAGATCGTACCTCACCAATCGGCATGGGTAATCGAGCGGTTTGGTAAATATAACCGGACACTGGAACCCGGCCTGAACATCGTCATCCCGTTCATGGACCGCGTTGCTTACCGTCACCGCCTTACAGAGTTCCCCATAGACATTGCCCCGCAGGTCTGCATCACGCGCGATAACACCCAGGTGCAAGTGGATGGCGTGCTGTATTACCAGGTCACCGATGCGGCGCGCGCCAGCTATGGCACCTCGAATTATCTCGCCGCCATCACCATGCTCGCGCAAACAGCGCTACGCTCGGAATGCGGCAAGCGCGATCTGGATAAATTGCTGGAAGACCGCGATGCGATTAACCGCACGGTGGTATTCGCGCTCGACGAAGCCAGCCCGAACTGGGGCGTGAAAGTGCTGCGCTACGAAATCAAGGACATTACCCCGCCGCAACAAGTGCTCGCCTCGATGCAGAAGCAGATTACCGCCGAGCGCGAAAAGCGCGCGTTGATCGCCCAATCGGAAGGCAAGAAGCAGGAAGAAATCAACCTCGCCGAAGGTAAGATGACTGCCTCGATCCGCGAATCGGAAGGCTCCAAACAAGCCGCCATCAACAATGCGCAGGGCGAAGCCGAAGCCTTGCTGCTGGTCGCCAACGCCACCGCAGAGTCGATCAAGGTGGTTGCCAACGCGATACAAAGCGAAGGCGGCATCATCGCCGTCAATCTCAAGGTGGCGGAAAAATTTGTCGAAGCCTTCGGCAACATCGCCAAGCAAGGCAACACCATGATCCTGCCCGGCAACGCCGCCGACATTGCAGGGATGGTCGCCACCGCGATGCAGGTGGTAAAGAAAAGCTGATGCTTGAACATCTGGCAACGGCGATAGTTTCGTAGGTTGGGTTAGCAGTTTCACCGCGTAACCCAACAGCCTTTTTAAAATGATGTTGGGTTACGCGAAAAAGCCGCTAACCCAACCTACGAGTTACGCGTTATCTGGGCTGCAAAATAAAAAGTGAATGGGGTTTTGGCAATGAATGACCTGCATGGCAAAACCATCTTCATCACCGGCGCCAGCCGCGGCATCGGGCGTGAAATTGCCTTGCGTTGCGCGCGCGATGGCGCGAAGGTGGTGATTACCGGCAAGACAGCCGAGCCCCACGCCAAACTGTCTGGCACCATACACAGCGTGGCCGCCGAAGTGGAACTGGCGGGTGGCAAGGCGTTGGCGATCCAGCTGGATGTGCGCGATGAGCAGGCGTTGCAGGCTGCGGTAGAGCAGGCAGCGCGGCATTTCGGCGGCATTGACGTGCTGGTCAACAATGCCAGCGCCATCGGCCTGACGGACACGCTCAACACGCCCGCCAAGCGCCTCGACCTGATGTGTGAGGTGAACATGCGCGCCACTTTCCTCGCTTCGCAAGCCTGTATTCCCTGGTTGAAAAAAGCCGCCAACCCGCATATCCTCAACCTGTCGCCGCCGCTCAACCTGGATGCGAAATGGTTTGCGCCGCATCTGGCTTACAGCATTTCCAAATACGGCATGAGCCTGTGCGCGTTGGGCATGGCGCGCGAGTTTGCCGCCGACGGCAGCGGGACTAAAGGTATAGGGGTGAATTGCCTGTGGCCGCGCACCACCATTGCCACCGCCGCTGTCGAATTCAACTTCCCGGAAGCCATCCTGCGCGCCTCGCGCAAACCGGCCATCGTGGCCGATGCGGCGCACCATATCCTGACACGCGACAGCCGCGCTTGCAGCGGCAATTTTTTCGTGGACGAAGTGGTGTTGCGCGAGGCGGGGGTGGAGGATTTTGAGCCGTATGCTGTGACGCCTGGGATGGCGTTGTTCAATGATATTTTTCTCGACTGACGGGGGATAAACATGCCGGATAATATAGATCACATCATCAAACCGGAGCAGGCCGTCACCTTGCATGGCCTGTTTCTTGAGCGGGTAAAGCGCACACCGGATGCGGTCGCCTACCGCTACTTCGACACGCAACAGGATGTTTGGCTGGCTCTGACCTGGGCGCAGATGCGCGAGCAGGTGGCGCGCTGGCAGGCGGCGCTGTTGCGCGAAAACCTGGCTGCGGGCGACCGCGTTGCCGTCATGCTGCGCAACTGCCCGCAATGGGTGATGTTCGAGCAGGCGGCGATGTCGATCGGGTTGGTGGTGGTGCCGCTGTACACCGTGGACAGGCCGGACAATGTAGCTTACATCATCAACGATGCGCAGGTGAAAGTGTTGCTGATTGAGGCCGGCGAACAGTGGCATGAGTTGCGCACGGTGACCGGGCAACTGGGTTGCGTGCAGCGTTTCGTCAGCCTGGAAAAGGTCTTCTGGAACGATGACCCGCGCTTGCAGTGCGCGGACGAATGGCTGCCGGCGCAGGCCGCGCTGCAACCGGAGCGTGAGCGCAAGCGCGAAGAATTGGCCACCATCATGTACACCTCCGGCACCACCGGCAAGCCCAAGGGCGTGATGCTGTCGCACCACAACATCGCCTCTAACGCTTATGGCGGGTTGATGACTTTCCCGATTGGCACGAGCGACACCATGCTGTCCTTCCTGCCGCTGTCCCACGCCTTCGAGCGCGCGGCAGGCTATTACATGAGCATGATGGCCGGCGCGACGGTGGCTTATGCGCGCTCCATCCCTTTGCTCGCGGACGACCTGAAAATCATCCGCCCCACCATCCTGGTTGCCGTGCCGCGCATTTACGAACGCATCTACAGCGCCATCCACGCCAAACTGGAAGAAGCGCCACCGCTGCGGCACAAGCTGTTCACCCTCGCCGTGGATGTCGGCTGGGATCGCTTCGAATATCAGCAGGGACAGGGGGCGTGGACTCCAAAATTATTGCTGTGGCCGCTGCTCAAACATCTGGTGGCGGACAAGGTGATGGATCGGCTGGGCGGGCGCCTGCGCCTGTCCATCAGCGGCGGCGCGGCGTTGCCGCCCAAGGTGTCGCGCCTGTTCATCGCGCTCGGCCTGCCGCTGGTGCAGGGTTACGGCATGACCGAGACCAGCCCGGTGATAAGTGTCAACCGCGTCGGGAACAATCGTCCGTCCACTGTGGGGCCGCCGCTGGAAGGCATAGAAGTGCGTATCGGCGAACAGAATGCGCTGCTGGTGAAGGGGCCGTGCAACATGCTGGGTTACTGGAACAACCCCGATGCCACCGCAGCAATGATAGACAAGGATGGCTGGTTGAACACCGGCGACACTGCGAGCATTGGTGCTGGCGGCCACATCACCATCACCGGGCGATTGAAGGAAATCATCGTCATGTCCACCGGCGAGAAAGTGCCGCCCGCCGACATGGAGGCCGCCATTTTGCGCGACCGCTTGTTCGACCAGGTGATGGTGCATGGCGAGGGCCACTCCTATCTGGTGGTGCTGGCGGTGGTGAATCCGGAGCAATGGCAAGCTTTTGCGCAGCAGGTTGAAGTGCGCCCGGACATGCCGGAATCCTTGCGCGATGCGCGCGTCGAGCAGCAAGTGTTGCAACGCATCGCCGAACAGATCAAGGAATTTCCCGGCTATGCCAAGGTGCGCCGCGTATTGCTGTCATTGGAGCCGTGGAGCATCGAAAACGGTTTGCTCACCCCAACCCTGAAGGCCAAGCGGGCACGCATTTTTGCGCGCTACGAGAAAGAAATCGTGCGGCTTTATGAGGGGCATTGAACAAGAGGGCATTGATATGAATAACCAGCAAGCTTTGAATATATTGCCACAGCGCCAACCTACCCTGCGTGTGGTGGCGATGCCATCGGACGCCAATTATGCCGGGGACATCTTCGGCGGCTGGCTGATGGGGCAGGTGGATGTCGCGGGCAGCATTCCCGCGCTGCACCGCGCCAAGGGGCGTGTGTCCACGGTGGCGGTGAATTCTTTTGTGTTCAAGCAGCCTGTGCTCGTGGGCGATGTGGTAAGTTTCTACGCCGACATTGTGAAGGTGGGGCATACCTCTATCACTGTCAACGTTGAGGTGTATGTGCAGCGCGACCCGGCCATGCCGACTTGCGCCAAGGTGACCGAGGCGACGCTGACCTACGTCGCGGTGGGCGAAGACCGCAAGCCGCGTATTGTACCGCCAGCCGATTGAGAGGCTGATTCTCAGCCTGTTGTGATTGACGAAATTAATGACAACAGCCGTCATTCCTGAAGCGAGAGCTGAGATATTTCAAGATGTTTTTAGATAACCGCACCCTGCTGCTTTCCCTTGTGTTGACTTGCGCCATGATGGCGCTGAGTTTGGCTGTAGTGTCATGGGGACGGGAGCATGACAGCCTGAAGAAATGGGCAGGCGCAATGGCGCTGGAGTCCGTCTCATGGTTGCTGGTTGGGGCTCGCGGTACGATTCCTGAAGTTCTTGCCATTGTGCTCCCCGGTTTATTGATGATGACGGCGCAAGCCTTGAAACTTGCCGCAATTCATGAATACCGAGACTTGGCCTGGCCACGCTGGCAATGCCTGTTTCCTGTGGGGCTGGTTTTCCTGATTTTTTTTGCGGTGCCCTATGAGGATTTTCGAAGCCGGCTAATCTATGGCAGCCTGATCTATGGGGCTCAAATGTTGATGATCGTGCAAATCTTGCGCACCGACACGGAGTCCCGGGCAGGTCGCGCCTGGTGGTTGCTGTTCGGTGCCACCATAGCCATCCTGCCGCTGCTCGCGTTGCGCGCAATCGTTGCGTTCTTCGGCACCTTCGAATTCGCCACAACTCAGTCACTCGTGGCCCCCAATCCTGTACAACTGGCGATCTTCGTCGGCCTCATTGCTCTGAGCATGCTGGGTTCGATGGGATTCATCCTGATGGTCAAGGAGCGTGCTGACCGCGCAATCCGCTCCCTTGCCATGATCGATTCGCTGACCGGAGTGTTCAATCGCCGCGCTTTCATGGAGCGTGCCGAAAAGGAATACGCCATCGCCAAACGCAATAAGATGTCCCTCGCGTTGCTCATGATAGACATCGATTATTTCAAACGCATCAACGACGAATTCGGGCATCCGACGGGGGATAGCGTGCTCGTTGACGTGGCGCAACTTCTCGAATCACGCCTGCGCAAGCAGGATACTCTGGGGCGTTATGGCGGGGAGGAGTTTTGCATTCTTCTTCCCGCCACCGATGAGGCCGGCGCAATGGCGGTGGCCGAAACACTGCGCAACACGGTGGAAAGCACACCGCTGGCGACTGAGCGCAACAGCATTTCTGCCACCATCAGCATTGGTGTGACCGTCTGTACGGCAAATTGCGACAAGGGTTTTTACGAACTGCTTGATAACGCGGATGCGGCGCTCTATCAGGCCAAGCACGATGGGCGCAATCGCACGGCCATGCTGCCAATCGGCTGCTGGAACGCATCGCCAGATTGACCGAAAACAGCTTGGCGCCTGCTTCTTGTTATACTGACGACTCTGGCTTAATCGCTGGCAAAAACCAATACGGGTGAGGCATGGGGTTCGATATTCGTACGATCATTGTGATGTCCGCCATGCTGGCACTTTTGTTTTCCGGCCTTCTTGCACTGGCAGGATTTCATGCGGGCAGTATCAGAGGGGTAAGGCAATGGGCTATTGCAAATTTGTGTATCAGCTTGGGGTTTGGTCTTGCTTATTTCTACAATATTGATACGCCCGGCCACAACTGGGCTCTCGTCTTTGGTATAACGTCTGTTGCGTTGGGGGTAAGTCTACAATTCACTGGCATACAGGCGTTCAAAGGGGAGCGCAGTGACTGGCGTATTGCTTTGATGTATGTTGGCATTTTTTTCCTGCTGAATGTCTGGCTCATTGTTCTTAATCCCAATACTAACGCTCGTGCCATATCAAATTCTCTCCTGCTTGCCATCGGCTACGGCGCTTGCGCTCGCGCGCTTCTCATCCGCATTGAGCTTCCGCTGAGAAATGCGTACTGGCTTACAGGCATACCCTTCGCCATTCTTGTGGTGGTATTGCTGGTGAGAGCTCTATTTATATGGCTGTCACCTCCAGCCATCTATAATCTTTACGGAAATCTTTACGGAAATATGCCAATCAATCCGTTGTCATTTTTTATCGCCATCATAGTTCAACTTTCCGTGACTTTTGGTTTTGTCTTGATGCTGGACTATCGGCTCATTTCGGACATACAGAATCTAGCCTCAAGAGAAACGCGTGCCAAGAATGAACATCGGCAGTTCATCGCCATGCTGACCCACGAGTTGCGCACGCCGCTGGCGGTCATTGATGGCGCAGTGCAGTCTCTGGAACACCTCCGGCAACCCCAGGATGATGAAACCCAGCTACGCTACCGACGCATCCGTCGTTCGGTGGGGCGAATCAGCGGGCTGGTGAAACAGTTCTTGGACAACGACCGGATTGACGACCCCCGCCTTACCGTCCACACGGCGCCGCTGGATGGTGCCGAACTCGCCCGCATGGCGCTGCAATCCTGTACCGAAGGCACCGCTGACCGGGTTCTCCTTAAAACCTCCGATACCGTTCCCTGCCGGGGTGACGCTGCCTTGGTGCAGTTGGCACTGGCCAACCTGCTGGATAACGCACTCAAGTATTCACCGCCCGATGGTTCGGTGGAATTTCAGGTCGAAGCGATGACGCACCAGGGTGCGTCGGGTGTGGCATGGACAGTGGCGGATCATGGGTTGGGCATCGCGCCGGAGAACAGGGAAGCAGTGTTCGACAAGTACGTGCGTGGCGCAGACCACGGTAATGTGGCCGGAACCGGCTTGGGGTTGTATCTGGTGCAGCGTATTGCCGAATTGCATGGCGGCAGCGTGGAGATTCTGGATCGCGATGGATGGGGCGCGGTCTTGCGTTTCTGGCTACCGCAGCAGGAAGGGGGAAAAGCGTGATCCATATCGCCATGGTGGAAGACGATGCCGACCTTCTGGATGAAATGGGTTTCAATCTGCGCCAGCAGGGATTTCAGGTCACGCTCTGCGCTAATGGCAAAGACTTTGAGCGGGTGCTGCAAACTGAACGGATCGACGTGGCGGTACTCGATATCGGCCTGCCCGGCGAAAGCGGTTTGTCGATTGCCCGGCGTTTGCGCCGCAATCATCCCCTGTGCGGCATCGTCATACTGACCGCCAGATCGGGGGTGGGTGACCGTGTTCACGGCATGGAGGAAGGCGCCGACGCCTACCTGTCCAAGCCAGTGGACATGCGCGAGCTGGCGCTGGTCATACGCGCCATCGCCCGGCGCGTGGCGTCCGCCGAGGTTGTGGATGGAGGGGGTTTCGTTCTGGTGGAGCGGGATCAAGCCTTGCTTCTGCCCGATGGCCAACGCCTGGAACTGACACGCTCGGAGACGCTGTTGCTGTCGCGCCTGGCGCGGGCGCAGGGGCAGCAGGCCACCCGCCAGCAACTGGTGGAGGCGCTGGGGGAAAGCTATCGGGATTATGACACCCGCCGCCTGGAAGCCATCGTCAGTCGCCTGCGGCAAAAATTTAACCGGGCGGGCATGAAAGTCGAAGCCCTGCGGGCGATACGCAACACCGGCTATATTCTCGCCGTTCCGATCAGCGAACGCGACGGTTCCGCCTGACAAGCGGCAAAAACCTCCAAACTGAAAATGTCAGCGAATGTCAGTTTCCGCCGGGCCGGATGCTGAATAATCTGGCGCCTGCTTTTTAGCAAAAGGAAATATGCCTATGAACAATTTTCAGTTGCCGCAAAATCCCCTTCCTTTCAAGGAGTCGGTATCTACAAATCTTGCAGCCGCACTGTTTTTGCTCCCCTCGCCCGCTTGCGGGAGAGGGGCTGGGGGAGAGGGTGATGCGGAAAAAATGTAGTCTTCTCACGGTTTGCCCTCTCCCTAACCCTCTCCCGCAAGCGGGCGAGGGGACTTGTGTAGATACCTATGCCTTAAAGGGGAGCGTACATGCCACCTTTCCTGAGAATGGTTCAGAGGCATAAAAGGAAATGGCCCGTGGCATTCACAGATTGCGGTCATAAAATAAACCGGTGTGACGAATACCCTTAGGCCAGTCGAAGGATAGACCAAATCGGAACTGTCAGAAGGAAATAAATGAACGTATTTTTATCCACGCTTTCCCTTCGCACCAAGCTGCTTCTTGGCTACTCTCTCACCTTCCTGGTGTCGGTCGTCCTCGGCAACCTGATCATCTTCATGGTCGTGCAAAACACCATCGAGACGAACACCGAGAATGAACTCACGAACACCACCAATATCATCATGAACATGGTCAAGACTGCGTCCGACGCGTCGATCAAGAACCACCTGCGCGCCGTTGCCGAGAAGAACAAAGAGATCGTCCAGCACTACTACGACGAGTATCGCCTGGGGCGCATGAGCGAGGCGGAGGCGAAGAAGAAGGCCAGCGAGATGCTCCTCTCCCAGACTATCGGCAAGACCGGCTACATCTACTGCTTGGACAGCAAGGGCGTGCTCCGCGTACACCCGAAGATCAACGGCGCCGACTTGTCGAAGTACGATTTCATCCGCGAGCAGATCCGGACCAAGCAAGGCTACCTCGAGTACGAGTGGGCGAACCCCGGCGAAAAGACCCCGCGCAAGAAGGCGATCTACATGTCTTACTTTGGCCCTTGGGACTGGATCATCTCCGCCTCCTCCTACCGCGAGGAGTTCAAGGACTTGTTCAAGGTGAACGATTTTCGGGATGACATCCTCGCGGTATCCATCGGCAAAACCGGCTACCCCTTTGTGATGGACAGCAAGGGCAACCTCATCATTCACCCCAAGCTCCAGGGCAAAAACATGTACGACGCGAAGGACGCGAACAACCAGGAATTCGTCAAGGAAATAATCGCGAAGAAGGTTGGCAAGATCGCCTACACCTGGCAGAACCCTGGTGAAGCCAAGCCCAGAGACAAGCTGGCCATCTTCAACTACATACCCGAGTTCGACTGGATCGTGGCGTCCTCGATTTACCTCGATGAGTTCAATGGCCCCCTGATGACAATCGGCTACGCGACGCTCCTCACGCTGGGGCTGGTCATTCTTCTTGTCGTGCTGATCACGTGGTACATCAGCTCGTCGATCAGCCGTCCGATCCAGGACATCATGCAGGGTTTCTCCCGGGGGGTGAAGGGCGACTACTCCGGCAGGATCGACATCCGAAGTGGGGATGAGATCGGCCAGCTTGCCTTGTACTACAACGACTTCATGGAAAAGCTCTCAGAGTCGAGCAGCAGTCTCCATGCATCGGAAAAGCGTTTCCGGCTCTTGTTCGAGAACTCGGTCGAGGGCGTATTCACCATGACTGCCGATGGCAAGTTTTTCAGCGTCAATCCTTCCATGGCACGCATGCTCGGCTACGAGGGCCGGGACATTCTCTTGCGGGAGATCGCCGAAATCGGCACCAAAGCCTATGTCGAACCATCCGAAAATGATCGCATGCTGTCGGAACTCTCCCGCACCGGTTCGGTGACGGACTTCGAGACCACCTACCTGCGGCGCGATGGCAGCGCCATATGGGTCTCGGTAAACGCGCGGGCATACACGGATGCCAGCGGCGCCATCACCAACATCGACGGCTTCTGCAGCGACGTGACGGCGAGGAAGATGGCGGAGGAGGCTCAAAACAGGATCAAGGAGCAACTCGAGCAGCGCGTGGCCGAGCGAACCACGGAGCTTTCTAACTATGTTGGAAAGTTGGAGCAGCATAACGTCCAGGAATCACTCTTCCGGAAAATGGGGGAACTCCTCCAGGTGTGCCGCAACACCCGCGAGTCCTATGCCATCATCGACGAATACGTGGGCCGCTTTTTCACGGGTTACAGCGGCGCGCTGTTCCTTTTCGACACAACCAAGAGCAGGCTCGAAAAGGTCGTTTCGTGGGGCGCTCCCGGCGGGGTCGAGGCGGAGTTCGGCCGGGACGAATGCTGGGCACTCAGGCAGGGAAAACCGTATAGCGTGAGCGACGACAACAAACGGCTGTTCTGCGGCCATGTCCAGGCGCGCGAACATTTCACCTACCTATGCGTTCCCCTCATCGCCCAGGGCGAGGTGCTCGGCCTCCTGCACATCCAGTCGCAGCCGGATGGGGGCGCCGAGACCGGAGCGGAAACCATGCAGGGACTCGCCAGCACTTTCGCCAACCATCTCGGCTTGTCCCTCGCGAACCTGAAGCTCCAGGACAGGCTGCGTGACCAATCCATGAAGGATCCGCTCACCGGCCTTTTCAACAGGCGCTTCATGGAGGAGTTCGCCGCGCAGGAAATCCGCAAGATCAAGCGCCACAATACCCCGCTCTCCCTCATCATGATCGACGTGGATCACTTCAAGAAATTCAACGACACCCACGGCCACGACGCTGGCGACCTGGTGCTGAAAGAGATCACGGGCCATTTCGGGAAATACTACCGCGACAGCGACGTGGTCTGCCGCTACGGCGGCGAGGAGTTTGTCATCATCCTGCCGACCTGCCCGCAGGATGAAGCCATCGCGATGGCTCAAAAGCTTTGCGATGGTGTGAGGGAGCAATTGCGCATTACCTACCGGAACGAGATACTCACCGTGACTATCTCGATGGGCGTAGCATCCTGTCCGGCACACGGAACGAACATCGACGAGGTGATCAAAGCCGCCGACAACGCCCTCTACGAGGCCAAGCGCGGAGGGCGCGACAGGGTCGCAGTGGCTGGGAGTCAGCCGCCGTACCCAATCGAGCCTGCTTGCGCTGTCATCTGTACGCACGCGCACACGGGGCCAGGTCTGGACTCGTAGCATTGAGATACCTTCAGACCATGAAGTCAACGTTTGCCGGAATCTTGCCGATCTTCATGCGCCGTCCCCATCAGCGAGCCGACAGCATCGCCTGATAAGCGGTCTCTCCAGAATCTGTATTCCGCACTCCGCAATCAGTGTCGCGCGCTTGCCAGCGGCAACACCCCCAACAGGCACAATTATCAGCAAATGTCAGTTCCAGCGGTGTCTGAAGTTGAATAATGACCGTCCACAAGTGTCTATCAGCTCGGGTAGGATTATGCGAAGAATCAGATACGCTGAAATTGTTCTGGGTGAGCCTTTGGCTTTCGACTGCTACGATGAGCAGGAGAATTTTCTGCTTCAAAAGGGGCAAAATGTCACAAGCGAGAGGCAGCTTGAATCCCTGGTTGCGCGGGGGTTTGCCTTAAAATCTTCATCCGGCGGCGAAGGGCACAATAAGACTTCCAATAATAAGCCGCCCAAGGATGAGAAGTCTCCTTTCGGGATTTTGGAACACTGCAAGAACCATGTGCGCGCGCTTTTCAGCAAAATCAAGATAGATTGCGGGATAAAATTGCCGGAACGTGTCACTTTCGATGCATTGAAACAGTCTTACCGTGAAACCATCCGCAACCTCGATGCAGGTAAACCGGCCAATTTTCAGGAACAGGTCCTCAATGTCTGCAAGGGAATTCAAGACCTGTGCAAATCCGATGCCGATGCCACCCTTGGCGCTATTCATTTAGGCCACGTTTGCCGTTACACCACCATCCACCCGCTCCACAAGGCCGTATTGAGCGAACTGGTAACCACCCATCTGGGGTTTTCGCGGCATGAGCGTCTGTCCATCCTCGCTGCTGCACTTACCGCCAACATTTCCATCCTCGACATGCAGGAATTACTGCATGCGCGGAAGGAGCCCCTCAGCAAGGTGCAAATGGATATGATCAGGCTCCATCCGCAATTGTCGGCCGAAATGCTGCTGGAACTCGGCGTAAAAGATAACTTGTGGATGCAAACCATACTGCAACACCATGAGCGAGCAAACGGCGGTGGCTATCCCTGCGGCCTGAAAGGGACGAAGTTTTCCCGTGACGCACAGATTCTTGCATTGGCAGACATTTATAGCGCCATGATCACGCCACGCGCCTACCGTGACGCTATCCATGCCAAAGAAATCCTGCGGAAACTGTTCCTTAGCCGTGATACGACGGTCGACGGCGAACTTGTCCAGACATTCATCAAGGTGTTAGGCATTTATCCGCCGGGTTCCTTCGTCAAGCTTCAAAATGGCGAATCGGCGATCGTCACCCGCCGCAAGGTCAACTCCCCTACTACCCCCATGGTTAGAAGCGTTATTGATGCGCAGGGTGTGCCGCTGGCTACTCCCATCAGCCGTGACACGGCAATGAAGCCTTTTGCGATTTTCGATGGCATCCCACGCAATAAAATCATAAAAATTGATTCTCACTCACTTTGGGATTACATGGCAGCGGCTTGAGGGCAACTTTCAGTAAGAGTGAATTATCCAACTATTCAGAGTACGGCATGCCTCGCAAAGAAGTTGCGTTAGAAATTGAGCATTTTTACAACGATGAGGATGTGGAATTCCATATCTTGTCCAAAAGGGAAATGCTGTCAATCCTGCTAAGCATCGGGACTCAAGGTTCACGCATCGCACTGTTTTACGACAGAGGTCGGAACTTTGTTCTGACCACATTGCTCGGCGCCAATGAGCATGGCATGTGGTTGGATGTAGGCCCATTCTCCCAGGAAAACACGCAGCTTTTGCTTGGCGACAAGATTACTTTTGTCAGTGTGCATCAGAATGTAAAAGTCCAATTCGAGGTGCGCAATATTGGAAGCGGCTTGTTTGAGAGCTACGAGGCGTTTTATGTGGATATGCCCGATTTCTTGTTGCGCATACAGCGGCGGGAGTTTTTTCGCACTGCCATTCCAGACGCCGACTTCGTCAGTTGCATTATTCCTATTCAACAGGAAAATCCGGACGATCCGGTAATCATGCGCACGCTTCCCATCATTGATATAAGCGGCGGCGGAGTAGGACTGATGTGCGAGGGGCATGAGGCAACATTGCTGCCGGAGAAAACTTTTCCGGATTGTCAGATTTCATTACCGGATGTCGGCATCCTGGCAGCCACCATTGAGGTGCGGAACAGCATTAATCTCACCACGCCAAACAACGTGCTTCATAAGCGCGTAGGCTGCCGTTTTATTGGTTTGGATAACCAGATGAACATCCTGCTGCAACGCTACATTGCCGGCCTGCAAAGTGAAAGCATAGCAAGGCGGCGTCATTCTCTAGCATGAGAGTTTCAGCATCGTCAGCCCGATGCCCCCCAAGGCAATTGTGATTGTAACAATTCAGAGTTGGAAGCTGAATTTGTGCGGAATGCCGCGCTTCTTATTGGCGAAATAGTTGAATACCTCACCCATTGCCAGCATGCCACCGAAGCAGAAGAACAAGAGGGTGTTGAACATCAGGTAGGCGCTCATGTTCCTTGCTCGATGGCAGTCTCTCATGCGCATCGCGTTGAAATTGGTCTTATGGTCATGGCTGCCAACAGGAATCTCGCTATGATCGCACCGACAACGCCCCAGAATTTCCGTGCGCGCATCATGTCGAACCATTCGTCGAGCGCGTGTGCGATGGAGTTCAGCATTCGATAAGATTTTTGGTTCATCATCTCTATCTCTCTATCCAGGATTGAAAAACATTTATACTGTGAGGCTATTATTCAACTTCAGGCATTGAAGGAACTGACATTCATGACTAACGATGCTGCACAATCGGGTTCCGGCTCGACTGGCTTGGAGGCATGATTGCTCAACAGGATTGAGTGTCTGTTTTTATAATTATTGGGGGAGCATCATGCAGTTCAATCGGTTCGCAATGGCGTATTCCGCCATGTCGGCATTTTTTGTTATGGTGTCAGTGGCAGCATGGTCTGGCGCTGTCTCAGCATCCGGCTTTGCGCTGCTCGAACAGAGCGGCAGCGGGCTGGGGAACGCCTACGCGGGCGTGACCGCCAGCGCGGAAGACGCCTCCACCCTTTTTTTCAATCCCGCCGGCATGGCGCATTTGCATGGAAAGCAGCTCGCGGTCGCAGGGTATCTGATTGGGGTCGCGTCGCAGTTTTCTGATACCGCATCTGTTGCGGCGGCGGCGCGCGCCCTGGGAACCGTACCCGATAACGGCAGGAAGTGGGTTTGGGTGCCGAATGGTTATTTTGCGGCGGAAATAACCCCGAAACTGCATATCGGCACCGGTATAAACACGCCATTCGGCTCGTCGACAGAATATCGGGCCGATTGGATCGGTCGTTACCAGGCGCTCGAGTCGAGCATCGAAACGATCAATGTGAACCCTTCGTTCTCCTATCAACTGAACGATGCGTTTTCCATCGGTGCGGGACTCGATTATCAGCGCTTCAAGGCGACCTTGACCAATGCCAGGATACTTGGGCCGATTGATGGAACCAACACCTTGAGCGGGAGCGACAAGGCCTGGGGATACAACATCGGAGGGTTGATGCGGCTGGACGATAATTCGCGTATCGGTGTGTCCTATCGTTCGGCGATCCAGTTTAATTTATCGGGCACTGTCTATGTATCGTCTGCGCTGCCGGTCGCGGGAACAAATGTTTCTGTCCCCATTACTGTCGGCATGAAAACTCCCGATACTTTATCCATCGGCTATTTCAAACCGCTGGGTGACAAGTGGGATGTGATGGCGGATATGGCTCGTACCGGCTGGAGCAGTTTTAAGGAGTTGCGGGTCATTCAAGCATCTACTGGCGCGACGGTTGCGCTTACTCCGGAAAATTGGAGTGACACCTGGCGCGTGGCGGCAGGGGCAAACTATCATTACAACGAGCAATGGACTGCGCGTGCCGGTCTGGCATACGACCAGGCCCCCGTGTCCGATGCTTTCCGCACCGCGCGCATTCCGGATGCCGACCGCACCTGGCTGTCGCTGGGCGGCCAATATAAAACGGGCAAGGGAAGTGTGCTGGACTTTGGCTATGCGCACTTGTTCGTTAAAAACTCCACCGTCTATAAAAACAAGGGGGGCGTGGACGTGGCATCGACCGCGTTGTACGCGCAACTCGCGGGAAGCTATGACTGCAGGGCGGATATTCTGGGCGTGCAATATACTTACCAATATTGATGCGTAGCGGTTTTCGGAAGAAGGTCTTTTGTGTGGAACTCACCCGCATGAAAGAGTGACCAGACAAGGAGGTTCAGATGGGCGGCTTTTACATACGCAAGGTTGCGGTGCTGGGTGCGGGGGTGATGGGCGCGCAGATTGCCGCGCATCTGGTCAACGCCAATGTGGAAACGCTGCTGTTCGAATTGCCCGCGAAAGAGGGCGACCCCAACGGCAATGTGAGCCGTGCGCTGGAAGGCTTGAAAAAGCTTGAACCCAGCCCGCTGGCCAGCCCCGCCAAACTCACCTGCATCCAGCCCGCCAACTACGAACAGCATCTGGAAAAGTTGCGCGAGTGCGACCTGGTGATCGAGGCGATTGCCGAGCGCACGGACTGGAAATCCGGCCTCTACCAGAAGGTCGCGCCATTCCTGGGCGAGCGCAGCATCTTCGCCAGCAACACCTCCGGCCTGTCCATCAACGAATTGGCGAAGGCATTTCCCGAGGCATTGCGCCATCGCTTCTGCGGCATCCATTTCTTCAACCCGCCGCGCTACATGCATCTGGTCGAGCTGATTCCCTGCACCGGCACCGATGCATCGTTGCTCGACCACCTCGAAGAATTTCTCGTCTCCACGCTGGGCAAAGGCGTGGTGCGCGCCAAAGATACGCCCAACTTTGTCGCCAACCGCATCGGCGTATTTTCCATGCTCGCCACCAAGCACCACGCGCAAGCATTCAACCTCGGCTTCGACACCGTGGATGCGCTCACCGGGCGCTATCTCGGGCGCCCCAAGAGCGCCACTTTTCGCACGCTGGACGTGGTCGGCCTCGACGTGTTCGCGCATGTGGTCAACACCATGCGCGAGAATCTGACGGACGATCCGTGGCACAAGCATTTCGAACTGCCGGGCTGGTTCGGCTATCTGGTGGAACAGGGTTCGCTGGGGCAGAAAACCAAGCGCGGCATCTACCAGAAAATCGGCAAGAATATTCATGTGCTCGATCTGCACACCAAGGAGTATCGCCTGTCCGATGCCAAGATAGACGATGGCGTGAAGGGCATCCTGCGCGAGCGCGACTGGGCGAAGAAGCTCGCCGGGCTGCGCAGCAACCAACACCCGCAGGCGCAATTTTTATGGGCGACGTTCCGCGACGTATTTCATTATTGCGCGCTGCAACTGGAGCACATCGCCGACAACGCACGCGATCTGGATCTTGCGGTGCGCTGGGGCTTCGGCTGGGACAGCGGCCCGTTTGAAATCTGGCAGGCCGCAGGCTGGCAGCAAGTGGCGGGCTGGATCAGCGCGGACATTGCGGCAGGCAAAGCGATGGCCAGCGCCCCGCTACCTACTTGGGCGAGTGATCCTGCTCGCACCGGCGTCCACACCCCGCAGGGTTCTTACTCTCCCGCCACAAGTCAAATCCCCCCCAGCCCCCCTTCGTCGAAGGGGGGAGCGATAGGTACTACTTACCCCACTTTGGAAAAGGGGGGCAGGGGGGATTTTGCAGGCTATCAACCTCGCTCCACCCTCCCCGTCTACCGCCGCCAACTCTTCCCCGACCGCCTGCTCGGCGAACTCGTGCAATACGGCGAGACCATCTTCGAAACCAATGACGTGCGCCTGTGGCACAGCGACGACGACATCGCCATCCTCAGCTTCAAGACCAAGATGCACGCCATCAGCAACGAAGTGCTGGACGGCATCCTGCGCGCCGTGGACGAGGCCGAGGCACATTGGAGTGCATTGGTTCTCTGGCAAATCGAAGCGCCGTTCTCCGCCGGGGCGCATCTGCTGCAACTGATGCAGGGCGTGCAGGAAAGCAGCGAAGCGCCAGCCGCCGGATTATTCGACAAACTCAAGGGCGCGGCGCAGCGCGTGAAATACACTGTCGCGGGCGGCGGGGGCTTGGGCGAAGTGCTCAACGCCGCAACAGGCAACGTGCCGCGCGTGGAAGAAGTGGTCGCCAAATTCCAGCAAGTGTCGCAACGCCTGAGATACGCGCAGGTGCCCACCATTGCGGCGGTGTACGGCCTGGCGCTCGGCGGCGGCTGCGAATTTTCCATCCACTGCACGCGGATTGTTGCTGCGCTGGAAACCTACATCGGACTGGTCGAAGTCGGCGTCGGCGTATTGCCCGCAGGCGGTGGCTGCAAGGAAATGGCGCTGCGCGCGGCGAACGAGGCCAGAGGCGGCGACATCTTCCCGCACCTCAAACGCTACTTCCAGCAAATCGCCATGGGCGAAGTCGCCAAGAGCGCCGAGCTCGCGCGCGACATGGGCTACCTCAAGCCATCGGATCGCATCGTGCTCAACCAATATGAACTGCTGCACGTCGCCAAGAAGGAGGCACGCGCGCTCACTGCCACCGCCTACCGCCCCCCATTGCAACAACGCCAGATACCCGTGGCCGGACGCACCGGCATCGCCACCCTCAAGGCCGCGATGGTCAACATGCTCGAAGGCGGCTTTATCTCCGAACACGACTACAACATCGGCTGCCGCATCGCCGAAACGATGTGCGGCGGCGATGTGGAAGCGGGCAGCCTGGTGGACGAGCAATGGCTGCTCGATCTCGAACGTCACCACTTCATGCAATTGTTGGCGACACAAAAAACCCGTGATCGCGTGGAGTACATGCTGAAGAACGGGAAGCCGTTGCGGAATTAAGATTGCGGAATGTGGAATGCGGATTGCGGAATGGAAAAACAGGAATCAGGGATCAAACGTAGGTTGGGTTAGCGGCTTTATCGCGGAGCGTGTGTTGTTGGGGCTTAAGCCCCTTACAACCACGGCCTACTCCTTGCGGGTGCAACCCAACATCATTAAAAAGCTGGCAACACGCCGCACAAGCTGCTTGCCGCTACTGCACGAAAAGACTATCATTTCGCTACCGTTTAAATAGTTGAGAGGATGCCATGTCCGGATTGTTGATTAAGGATTTCCCCCCCGAGTTGCACCGCAAGCTCAAGGAAGAAGCCGCGCGCCATCACCGCTCTATGACGCGACAGGCCTTGGCGCTGTTGGAGCAAGCACTGTCCGCACCGGCAAAAAATGCTGCCGAACTATTGCCCAAGCCGATCAAGTCGGCAAAGCCAGTGACCCTGAATAATGTTGTCGCCACCATTCGCGAAGGACGCGATTCCAGCAAGGCCAACCAGCCTAAATGATAGTCGTTGACGCCAATATCCTGATTTACTCCCTGATCGAAGGCGACTACTTGCCGCTTATCCACAAACTGCGGGAGAGAGATATGGATTGGCGCACCACCGGGTTATGCCTGCATGAAATACTGAACGTGCTGGCAACCTATCAGCGGCGCGACATACTGACCCTCGCGCAATGCAAGAGGTTGCTGGAACATGCCGAGCGTTTCATGAAAGTGGCACAGTGCGAAGTGAAGATGGATGCCGCGCTTGCCGTGGCGGCGAAATATGCCATCACCGGATATGACGCGCAATACGTCGCGCTGGCGCAAAACTTAAACACCCCGCTGATTACGGAAGACCGCAAACTCAGGGAAGCAGTGCCAGGAATCGCCTTTTCCATGCGGGAATTTTTGGCGCAGTGATGTCGTGATCGGCGGCGATGTGGAAGCAGGCAGCATGGTGGATGAGCAATGGCTGCTCGATCTCAAACGCCATCACTTCATGGAATTGCTGGCGACGGACAAGACCAAGGCGCGGGTGGAATACATGCTGAAGAATGGGAAGCCGCTTAGAAACTAGGATTGCACCCGCAAGGGGTGGCCGTGCGGTTCCCGTAGCTGAAGCTACGACCGTTACGCTCAGGATCGGGGATCGAGGATGAACCCCAACGTCCCCTCTCCCTTGCACCCGCAAGGAGTAGGCCGTGGTTGTAAAGCCGCTAAAGCGGCAACAACCACGCACCAGGGAAAGGGCTGGGGAGAGGGTAGACGCAGCTTCTCCGTAGATTGCCTGTGCAAAGCAGCAAGCGTAGAATGTGACCACACTTTAAGAAAGTAGGCTCATCATGCAAGCAAGCATCCGTGAATTGAAGGCGCACCTGAGCGAATACATCCGTCAGGTAACAGCGGGCGAAACCGTGACCATCAGCGTCCACAACCGCCCGGTGGCACAAATCGTGCCGATCAAACGGCAGGCCACACTGGATGATCTGGCGGCGCAACCCGGCATCTCGTGGAACGGCGGCAAGGCGGTCGGCCTCCCGCGAGGCGAAAAACTGCCGGTCGGCGTGAATTTGTCCGATTGGGTTTCCGAGGATAGACGTTGATCCTCTATCTGGACACGTCGGCCTGGGTGAAACTCTATGTGCATGAACCTGGCTCCAAGGAATTGCGCGCATATACCAATAAGGCGGAAACATTGGCGGTATCAGTCGTCGCCTACCCTGAAGCGCGCGCCACATTCGCCCGGCTCAAGGCTCAGGGTATCTCCACCGAAGCGAAACACCGGCAACGGCTCGCGCAATTAAACCTCGATTGGAAAAACCTGCTGCGCATCGAACTGGTTCCGGCAGTGGTGCGTACTGCGGGCGACCTCGCCGAAGTGTACGGATTGCGCGGTTTCGATTCGATCCATCTGGCGAGCGCGTTGTGGCTGAAGGAAAAAACCAGCACGCCTTTTATGTTTTGCGGCCTTTGACCAGCGTTTGCGCGCTGCCGCAGAACGGGCTGGGTTGGTGGTTGTGCCATGATAGGCGGCGTGGAAGTCGGTGCGGAACTGAGTATGAATGACAACGCTGCGATATTTGAACGCGAACTACTTGACGCACCTACGGAGGTGATGCGTCAGTATCTTGAGCATTTCGAGGATGACGCACGCAAGTTTATTTCCGAGACCGCTACGGCAGGGCGCGTATGGGAGAAGTTTGGGGCAGTAGCGAAAGAGCGTCCGCAGCAGATGGAATTGACTTGGGCGACGGCGTATTTCCTCAATGCGATCAATTCAATCTTGGTTTCGACGCGGTTGTTACTGTCAGGGCATATTGTATCCTCCGGTAATCAAGCAAGGCACGCAGCTGAGTCCCTTGCTTTTGGCGTCTTGATAGCCGTCCCTGCTACTGGTGCATATCGCAATTGGGAAAAGGGCGATAACTTTGAGCATAAAGCTCTGGAATGGTTGGTGCGCAACGCCGAGCATTGCGGACTGGACAAGGAGAATGTCAAAACGCTCAAGGAACAAATCAAGTGTTACGACAAGTATAGCCACCCCAGCCGTGAGGCACTTAAGGCAATATGGATTCCTCCTTGCCAGCGACATCCTGATGGCGCGTGGAACGTAGGGGCGGTCTTTGTTGAAGGTGATCTGGAGGAATATCGGTTAGAGATGGGGAATCGTCGCTGTCTGGAAAAATGGATTAGCAACACGATTGCCAGCGTTTATGAAACGCTCGGCTTTGCTAATGGGAGTCAAACTTGAAGACACCTACCAGTATTTTATGGATGCATACAAAGAGGCGGCGGGAGAGTGAGCTATTATTGAACTGAAGATGCGCCTTCTTGCCAATAAGGTTCCAGAGCTTCAGGGCTTTGCTTGTGTGAGAAATTTAGAGGATGTTGAATCACAGATCATTGTTCATTTTGCGAATGAGTTGACTGAACAGGATCGCCAAACAATTCGTCTTTGCAGGCAACTGCGAAACAAAGTACTTCATTGCGATTTCCGCGCAGCCCGTGGCAAGCTTGCCGAACTTGGAGTTTCTTCATCGGGACAAGGTAGTGTCCAGCGGGTGAATGTATCAGGAATGACGGGTCATCAGATAGCTGAAACGATCAGCGCAGTAGTGTCCGGTACCACAGATATATCCAAGTCCGTGGCAGATACATCCTCGACTAGAGAGGGAAGTATTTATGGTTGGTTGTTGGAATTAGGGAATGCTGGCGATTTCACGAATGCTACTGGGGCATTCAAAGCTGCGGCGGTGATCGTTGATAGGCTGATCGAGTCAACGGCAAGATCAGCGGTTGCGTAGGTCGGGCTTTTCCAGACAATAATTTTGCGGCGGGCGCAGCCCGCCCTACCGGATGAGTTAGGCTTCATAAATGGGAAATGCATGATGACAAGCACATACGAACTTCTTAAGGCGAAGCAGAGCGAATTCAACACGTTCAATAGTACTGTTGTGCGCCCGTTGGTTGGGCTAAATGAAGAGGAAATGGATAATCTTGGCTTTGCTGAGGTCGCAAAGCGCATAGGTGATCTCGACATTCGAAAGCGCTATTGCGAACTTGCGTTTGCAATGCTCGACGCAAACATCGCTCATTACCAATCAGACGCGACAATCATGCCCGTCCCCGACACGACAATCATTACCCACGAATGGAACAACTCAGGGGTGGTTGCATCCACTCTGGTCGTTTCGGCGATTGCCTACTACTTGGGCGGCACCATTTCAGCATTGCTTGCTGCGGCTGCTTGGTATTGGCTCTCCCATTGGCTCTCCAACAAAGCTGCTAGTTACAGGACGCAGCAGCTCAGTAAAGAGGCAATGGCGCACCAAGAAGCAGCAATAGCACACAACGAACTCGTGGCTGAATGGGCTGCAACACTACAAAAGTGGGAGGCAGCATGTGGCGAACTACGCGCCATGTGAGACAACCAGCAAGCTAAAAGGGTCAGCTTCGCTTTCCCGCAGCCGATCAATGGGGAGCCTGTCACTGCAACACACTGAGGAAGTTTGATATTCATAAAACAATATGACAACACCGCTCATCCCACAATCCGATTTCAACGAGATCACGCAACTGATCCATGCCGCGCGGCAGCGTGCGGTGCAGGCGGTGAATACGGCGTTGATCGAGTTGTATTGGCAGGTGGGGCAGACCATCAGCCGCAAGATCGAGCAGGCGGAATGGGGTGACGGGGTGGTGGCGCAACTGGCCGAGCATCTGGTGCGCACACAGCCGGGGTTGCGCGGTTTTACTTCGCGTAACTTGTTTCGGATGCGGCAGTTTTACGAGGCTTATAAGGGGGATGAAATTGTCGCACCACTGGTGAGACAATTGCCGTGGACGCATAACCTCATCATTCTCAATCAGGGAGTTCAGGGGCATGCCACGTTATCGTTAACGCATGAGTAAAGACATTCAAAAGCCAGATGAGCAAGGGCAACGTGTGCAAGCTAACGGGCATGGCAAATGTGCCGCCCATGATGATGAAGCTCACAATGCCCGTTTCCCTCTCTCCAGCTCTCTGGATAGAACAACTAGCCATTCGACTAAGCTGCAAAGAGCCGCAGCCAAGTCGCTGGTTATCCCGCAAGCGGGCGAGAGGGACAAGGTCTCGCTACGCGAGTCTCACGATAAAGAGCTTGTCGCGCCTTCTCGTTCGGGCGAAAATGGAACCGTACAGGAGAATCACCATGACATCCAGACAACTGCAACAACTCGATCAACGCCTGAGCCAGTGGCGGGCAAGCCACTCGGACGCAGTGCTGGTGCGGGCGGCGTATCGCCAGCAGGTGTTGCGCTTCACACTGAGCTCGATGGCGCTGGAAAACGAGCCGGTGAATCCGCAACGGCTGGCGCAACTGCTGAACCAACCCGTCCGCTAGACGCCACGCGCGAACTGGCGACGGCTGCCGGGGCGCTTACCTACACCGAGGTGTCCGAACGCATTGCGGTGAACATTGCGCATTGCCTCGATGCCTTGCTGGAAAAATCTCCCGATGACATCTGCATCACGCCGGAATGGATTTGTGACATTCACCGCAGTATCGCGGGTGAGTTGTTCCCTGAGTGGGCGGGGCGTTTTCGTAGCGCCGATGTTCAGATTGGGACGCACCTGCCGCCGCCCGGACACGATGTCGCCATCCACATCAGGGATTTCTGTCTCGACCTTGATGAGCGTCTGCACCACTTGCATGGCGCGGTTGCCATTGCCGCATTGCTGGCCTGGGTGGATTGGCGTTTCCAGTGGATACATCCGTACAAGGTTTTAATGGCAGAACCGGGCGCATCCTGCTTGTCGCGCTGTGCTACAAACTCGCTTTGCCGCCGATGAATCCTGCCGCTGATGATTCCGGCAAGCAGGCTTATTTCGATGCGTTGCGTGCTGCCGATGTGGGCGATCTCGGGGCGTTGTCGGAATTGTGGCTAAGCCGGCTGGCGAATATTGATTGAGAGGTGGGTGAGCAAAATGAGCAAACAAATCCATGAAACCTGCGATATCGCCGCGCCGCACACGCCAGCGGGCAAGGCATCGCTTGAGGCGCTCCGGTGACAATTCCACATCCTGCTTGCTGGATAGTGGATTGCCTACTTTTAGTGCAACGCCCATCCGGATGATCTTGCACGGCTTGGTATTTCATGGAATGGCGGTAAGGCGGTTGGCTTGCCACGAGGCGAGTTGATGCCAGTTGGGGTAAACCTTGCGGGCTTGGTTATCGAAGATCGGAGATAAGCGAATTATGCATACCGTTAATCTGACAACCGCGAAGGCGCAACTGTGTGAATTGGTGCGTTGTGCCGAGAGCGGCGAAGAGATTGTGATTACCCGGCATGGTCGTCCGGTTGCGAGAATGGTGGCTGTTACTCCTATCAAACAACCATTGCCATTGAAAAGATTGGCTGAGTTTCGCAGGAAGCTTCCGGCGTGGAGTGAAAGTAGTGCCGAAATTTTGCGCAAGTTGCGCGATGCAGCCAGGTAGGTCGGGCTAAGCCCGACAATAATTTTTGTGGCGGGCGCAGCCCGCCCTACGGAACCACGAATAAGGAGAGCACCATGAGCAAACAAGTCCAGGAAGCCTACATCGTCGCCGCGACGCGCACGCCAGTGGGCAAAGCGCCGCGCGGAATGTTCCGCAATACGCGTCCCGACGATCTGCTATCGCATGTATTGAAGAGCGTGCTGGCGCAGGCGCCGTCGCTTGATCCGGCAAGTATCGGCGATGTGATTGTCGGTTGCGCGATGCCGGAGGCGGAGCAGGGGATCAACGTGGCGCGCATCGCGCTGCTGCTGGCGGGGTTGCCGAACGTGGTGCCGGGGCTGACCATCAACCGTTTCTGTTCTTCCGGCTTGCAGGCGGTGGCGCTGGCGGCGGATCGCATCCGCCTCGGCGAGGCGGAGGTGATGGTTGCGGCGGGCATGGAGAGCATGAGCATGGTGCCGATGATGGGCAACAAGATCGCGTTCAACCCGGAAATCTTTGCGCGCGAGGAGAATATCGCCATTGCGTATGGCATGGGCATCACTGCCGAGAAGGTGGCGCAGCGCTGGAAGGTAAGCCGTGAGGCGCAGGATGAATTTGCTTACCAGAGCCACCAACGCGCCATGCGGGCGATTGCTTCCGGCGAATTTAAGGATGAGATCACGCCGTATCGCATCGAAGAGCACATGCCGGATTTGAATGCGCGCGAGGTAAAAACCAAAGCGCGCGATGTGGCGCAGGATGAAGGGCCGCGCGCCGATACTTCGGTGGAGGCTTTGGGCAAGCTCAAGCCGGTGTTCGCGCAACGTGGTTCGGTGACGGCGGGCAACAGTTCGCAGATGTCGGATGGTGCGGGCGCGGTGCTATTGTGTTCCGAGTCTGCGCTGAAGCGCTACAACCTCACGCCCATCGGAAAATTCCTGGGCTTCAGTGTGGCGGGCGTGCCGCCGGAGATCATGGGCATCGGCCCAAAGGAGGCGATTCCGCGCGTGTTGAAACAAGTTGGACTGAGTTTGGATGATATGAGCTGGATCGAACTCAACGAGGCTTTCGCCGCGCAGTCGCTGGCGGTGATCGGCGATGTCGGCCTCGACCCGGCTATCGTGAATCCGCTCGGCGGCGCGATTGCGCTCGGGCATCCTCTCGGTGCGACCGGAGCGATCCGTACTGCGACGCTGCTGCACGGCTTGCGCCGCCGCAAGCAGAAATACGGCATGGTGACGATGTGTATAGGGACGGGCATGGGTGCGGCAGGCATTTTCGAAGCGCTGTAAAACCTGCTGCGCCTCGCCATGACTGTGTTGCTCAAAGACTCAAAATCCTCATGTACTGATTTGTACATTCCGGTTTTTCCTTTTCTCGCGCCTTGTCCTGGCGATGCTCGCGACGGTTTTATGCTACATCTGGCGGACTTGCCGGGTGGCTAACGGGGCGACGTTTGCCGCAAAGCTGAACGGCGATTGCCATTCCGCCGCGATTGACCGCGCGGCGCTCGACGATGCGCTGCGTTTGCAGGGCGAGGATTTTTTCCGGCATGTAACCGAACATTGCCCGCATTTGTTTGCCGCTGCTCCGCTGTTTGTATCCGCCGCTCAGGTTGAGCAGATGCATGCGGTGGTTGCGGCGGTGGAGGGTGTGGTGAGAAATGGGAAGTGGGGAGCGGGCAGTGGGGAGTGGATGCGGCACTCCGCCAAGGGCATATTCTTCGGCTACGACTTCCACCTGAATGCCGAAGGCGCGCATCTCATCGAAATCAATACCAATGCGGGTGGTGCTTTCTTGAATGACTTGCTGCTGCAAAGCCAGCGCGATGTGGCGATGCCGGGCGAGGTTGCGGCGCTGGATAACCTGGAGCAGGTTTTTCTCGATATGTTCCACAACGAATGGCGGCTGGAGCGCGGCGATGCGCCGCTGCAAACTATCGCCATCGTGGATGAGCGGCCGGAGGAGCAATATCTTTATCCGGAATTTCTATTGGCGCAGCGCATGTTCGAGCGCGCCGGGGTTGCGGCTTATATCGCCGACCCTGCCGCATTGCAAGCGCGCGGCGATGGCCTGTATTTTGGCGCAATAAAAATTGATCTGGTGTACAACCGGCTGACGGATTTTTTTTTGCGGCAGCATCACGCATTGCGGCAGGCGTATCTGGATGGCAGCATCGTGCTGACGCCCGATCCCGCGCACTATGCCCGCTACGCCGACAAGCGCAATCTGGCACGGCTGACCGATGCGGACGGGTTGCGTGCACTTGGCGCAAACGAAACAGACATCGCCACCTTGCAATCCGGCATTCCGCACACCCTCGTGGTGCAGCCTGCCATGGAAACCACGCTGTGGGCGGAGCGCAAGCAGTGGTTTTTCAAGCCAAATAGCGGCTACGGCAGCAAGGGCGCTTATCGCGGCGAGAAGCTGACCAAGCATGTGTTTGCCGAGATTTTGCAGGGCGATTATGTCGCACAGCGCATGGCCGCACCGGGCGAGCGCATGGTGTGTGTAGAGGGCGCAGAGCCTGTGTCACTTAAGTCGGATGTGCGCTGCTATGTTTATGATAAAAATGTGCAGCTCATCGCTGCACGGCTGTATCAGGGGCAGACCACCAACTTCCGCACAGAGGGCGGAGGTTTCGCACCAGTACGTATCGTCGCCTAGAGGCTCCCTTAGCAGGGTATTGGATTTGACTCGGCTGCATCTGGTTTGTGGCGTCAAGCGCCTCAGATCATGGTGAACAGGTTTACCCGAAAAATTCCTTGACCTTGTCCATCCAGGATTTCGCCCGAGGGTTGTGGTGTGCGCTGTCTTTCTCGTTGATCGCCTCGAATTCGCGCAGCAATTCCTTCTGCCGCTCGGTGAGGTTAATCGGGGTTTCCACCACCACGTGGCAATGCAGGTCGCCATGGGTTGAACTGCGCACACCCTTGATGCCCTTGCCACGCAGACGGAAGATTTTTCCGGATTGTGTTTCACTCGGAATCTTGATGCGCGCCGAGCCATCCAGTGTCGGGATTTCGATTTCGCCGCCCAATGCGGCAGTGGCAAAGCTGACTGGCATTTCGCAATGCAGGTCGTTGTGGTCGCGCTGGAATACCGCATGCGGCAAGATATGGATGACAACGTACAGGTCGCCCGCCGGGCCACCGTTCACGCCGTGCTCGCCTTCGCCAGACAGGCGGATGCGGTCGTCGTTGTCCACTCCCATCGGGATTTTTACCGCCAGCGTCTTGTGTTTCTTGATGCGCCCCGCGCCGTGGCAGGCGCCACACGGCGAGGCGATGGCCTTGCCGCTACCATGGCAGCGCGGGCAGGTTTGCTGGATGGAGAAGAAGCCCTGCTGCATGCGTACCTGGCCATGTCCGCCGCAAGTAGTGCAGGTGGTCGGGCTGGTGCCGGGTTTTGCACCGCTGCCATGACAAGTTTCGCATTCGGCCATGGTCGGTACGCGAATCTGCGTCTCGGTTCCGCGCGCGGCCTGTTCCAGCGTAATTTCAAGGTTGTAGCGCAGGTCGGCGCCACGATGCACATTGCTGCGCCCGCGTCCGCCGCCGAAGATGTCGCCGAAGATGTCGCCGAAATCGAAGCCAGCCGCGCCCGCACCGAAAGGGCTGCCGCCACCCATGCCGCCCCCTTCGAATGCCTGGTGCCCATATTGGTCGTAGGCGGCGCGCTTCTGTGCATCACTGAGAGCTTCGTAGGCTTCCTTGGCTTCCTTGAAGTGCTCTTCCGCCTTCGGGTTATCCGGGTTGCGGTCGGGGTGATGCTTCATCGCCAGCTTGCGATAAGCTTTTTTTATTTCTTCGTCCGACGCGTCGCGGTTGACGCCGAGGACTTCGTAGTAATCTTTTTTAGCCATTGTTGTGGGAAGGGGGAAGGGGGAAGGGGGAAGGGTCAGGGGGTGCGGCGTTTGATCGACGCCGACAATCCCATCAACAGTCCCGAAACTTCATCTACTTTTCCGTTCAACTCCTCTGCGTTATTCAGGTAACCCAACCTCGCAGCAAGCTCGATCAGGGTGTCCAACTCGGAAAGTGAGCCAGCCGAGATACTCAAGAAATGCAATAGCTCTTTAGTTCCGTTGCGGGCAAAGCCCTCTGCGATATTCGCAGGCACAGAAACCGCTGCCCGCTGCATTTGGCTGGTTAATCCAAATTTCTCTGCGGTGGGGAAGGAGGATGTCGCCGTGTAAATAGCCGTCACCAACTCCATTGCGTGCTGCCAAGCTTTCAGGTTACGGTGGTTTCGCTTCACACCCTTCCCCCTTAACCCTTCTCCCTTCCCACTATTACTTCTTATCCTTCACTTCGGTGAACTCGGCATCCACCACGTCGCCCTCATCCTTCTTGTGGTCGGCGCATTGTTCGCCCGGCTCGCAGGTTCCGCAGCCGCCTGCCTGTGCCTTGGCCTGCTCGGCGGCATACATCTTCTCGCCCAGCTTCTGCGCGGCAGTGGCGAGCGCTTCCGCCCTGGCATCAATGGCAGCCTTGTCGTCGCCTTTTACCACTTCTTCGGCTTCCTTCAACGCGGCTTCGATCTTGCCCTTTTCTTCAGCATCCAATTGTTCGCCGTATTCCTTCATGGATTTTTGCGTGGAATGGATCAAGGCATCCAACTGGTTGCGCGCGGTGACCAACTCAATCGCCTTGTGGTCTTCTTCGGCATGCGCTTCGGCATCCTGCACCATGCGCTGGATTTCCGCCTCGGACAAACCGGAGCTGGCCTGGATCTTGATCTTGTTCTCCTTGCCTGTGGCCTTGTCCTTGGCGGATACATGCAGAATGCCGTTGGCGTCAATGTCGAAGGTTACTTCGATCTGGGGCATGCCGCGCGGTGCAGGCGGTATGTCGGAGAGATTAAATTGCCCCAGGCTCTTGTTACCGGAAGTTACTTCACGTTCACCTTGCAGCACGTGGATAGTCACCGCATTCTGGTTGTCTTCGGCGGTAGAAAACACCTGCGAAGCCTTGGTCGGGATGGTGGTGTTTTTCTTGATCAGCTTGGTCATCACGCCGCCCATGGTTTCGATACCCAGCGACAGCGGGGTCACGTCCAGCAATAGCACATCCTTCACTTCGCCTTGCAACACGCCGCCCTGAATTGCCGCGCCAACAGCGACGGCCTCGTCCGGGTTAACGTCCTTGCGCGGCTCCCTGCCGAAAAATTCCTTGACGCGCTCCTGCACCATTGGCATGCGGGTCTGGCCGCCGACCAGAATCACGTCGCCGATGTCAGACAGGCTGATACCCGCATCCTTCATGGCGATCTTGCATGGCTCGATGGTGCGCGCGATCAGGTCTTCCACCAGGCTTTCCAGTTTCGCGCGCGTGATTTTCACGGCCAGGTGTTTCGGGCCGCTGGCATCCGCCGTGATGTACGGCAGGTTCACCTCGGTCTGCTGCGCGCTGGACAGTTCGATCTTGGCTTTTTCCGCCGCGTCCTTCAGGCGTTGCAGGGCGAGCATGTCCTTCTTCAGGTCGATGCCGCTTTCCTTCTTAAACTCGTCCACCAGATGCTCGATCACGCGCATGTCAAAGTCTTCGCCGCCGAGGAAGGTGTCGCCGTTGGTGGACATGACTTCGAACTGGTGCTCGCCTTCGATTTCCGCGATGTCGATGATGGAAATATCGAAGGTGCCGCCGCCCAGGTCATACACCGCGATCTTGCGGTCGCCTTCCTGCTTGTCCAGGCCGAAAGCCAGCGCGGCTGCGGTGGGTTCATTGATGATGCGCTTCACTTCCAGCCCGGCGATGCGGCCCGCATCCTTGGTGGCCTGGCGCTGCGAATCGTTGAAATAGGCGGGCACGGTGATGACCGCTTCGGTGACCGGTTCGCCCAGATAATCCTCGGCGGTCTTTTTCATCTTTGCCAGCACTTGCGCGGAAATTTCCGGTGCGGAAATTTCCTTGTCGCGCACCTTGATCCAGGCATCGCCGTTCTTGGCCTTGACGATATTGAACGGAACCATGGCGATGTCCTTCTGCACCATTTTCTCATCGAAGCGGCGACCGATCAGGCGCTTCACGCCATATAGCGTGTTCTTCGGGTTGGTCACCGCCTGGCGTTTGGCGGGCGCGCCCACCAGCACTTCGCCATCTTCCATGTAGGCGACGATGGACGGCGTGGTGCGCGTACCCTCGGCGTTCTCGATCACCTTGGTCTTGCCGTTCTCCATGATGGCCACGCAAGAGTTCGTGGTGCCCAAGTCAATGCCAATAATTTTTCCCATCATGCTTCCTTTCTGTGTGAATGCGTTGAATTCGTAAATCTGCTGCCGCCTAAGGTGGGGTGGCTAACCCATATTTCAAGTGGTTGACCTGGAAAAGGAATGAAGAGGGACGGGAGAAGGGTAAACCTGCGCCTTTTATCCGGAGAGCAGGTTCTCACCCTTCTCCCTTACCCCTTCTCTCTTCCCGGCATTTACTCCTTACCTTTCGCTACCATCACCAGTGCCGGGCGTAACACGCGGTCACTCAGTTGGTAGCCTTTCTGCATTACGCTTACCACCGTGTTGGCATCCTGCTCGCTCTCCACCATGCCGATGGCCTGGTGTTTATGAGCATCAAATTTCTCGCCGACCGGGTTGATTTCCGTGATGTTGAACTTCTCGAACACGCCGGTGAGTTGCTTGAGCGTCAGTTCCATGCCGCCCTTGAAGCTTTCCACCGTGGCGGCCTGCACCGCCAGGCCGGCTTCCAGGCTGTCCTTTACCGCCAGCATTTCATTGGAAAAACGCTCCACGGCAAATTTATGCGCCTTGCTGACATCATCCTGCGCGCGCCTGCGGATGTTTTCGCTCTCGGCTTTGGCATACATCCAGGCATCGTAATGTTCCTGCGCCTTCAGCTCGGCCTGCTTCAGCATCTCCTCCACACTGGGCATTACCTCGGCCTGGGCAGCTTGTTCCGGTTGCTGGGACGCTGTTTCGTTTTGTTCCATTGTGCTTCTCCAAAATTCGACTGGGGGAAAATGGAGGCGATTTTCCGTGTTTCAAGGGCGTGAAGCGAAATTATTTTTTTGCGTGAGATAATGCGGCCTTGCGGGTGTAATGCCACCGGTACGTTTAACACTTTAACTTACCGTGAATCCTAGCGCGTAGGTTGGGCAAAGCGAAGCGTGCCCAACATTAATTGATGAGTTCGTTGGGCACGCTTCGCTTTGCCCAACCTACGAAAATCAAATTTCCATTTTTGGTTCCGGCTAGACCGGCTCAGGGAGAAGCGCATGACCGAACCAACCATCACCTGCCCGGCCTGCAAGGCCGAGATAAAACTTACCGAGTCACTGGCCGCGCCGCTGATTGAATCCACCCGCAAGCAGTTCGAGCAACAACTGGCGCAGAAGGACAACGACATCGCACAGCGCGAACAGGCCATGCGCGAGAAGGAAAAGCAGCTTGTCGAAGACAAGCGCAAGCTCGACGATCAGGTGGCCGATCAGGTTGCGGCGCAATTGAAAGCCGAGCGTGCCCGCGTCATCGCGGAGGAATCCAAGAAGGCCAAGCTTGCCAGTGCTGCCGAACTGGAAAATAAAGCGCGTGAGCTGACCGAATTGCAAGAGGTGCTTAACGCAAACAATGAAAAATTGGCCGAAGCACAGAAGGCGCAAGCCGAACTCATCAAGAAGCAGCGTGAGCTCGATGATGCCAAGCGCGAACTGGAACTCACGGTAGAAAAGCGGGTACAGGACGGATTGACCGATGTCCGCACCCAAGCCAAAAAAGAAGCCGAGGACGAACAGAAGCTCAAGGTAATGGAAAAAGAGCAGACCATTGCCGCGATGCAGAAACAGATCGAAGACCTCAAGCGCAGGGCAGAACAAGGTTCGCAACAATTGCAGGGTGAAGTGCAGGAGCTGGAGATTGAAAATCTGTTGCGCACCAAGTTTCCTTTTGATGCCATCGAGCCTGTGCCCAAGGGGGAGTTCGGCGGGGATGTGCTGCACCGTGTTGTCGGCGCAGGCGGCCAGTCCGGCGGCACCATCTTGTGGGAGTTCAAGCGCACCAAAAACTGGAGCGATGCCTGGCTGGCAAAACTTCGCGATGACCAGCGCACCGCGAAAGCAGAAATTGCCGTTATCGTGAGCCAGATATTGCCGAAGGGAGTAGAGACCTTCGAAATGGTAGAGGGCGTATGGGTTACACATCCCCGTGCAGCGTTGCCGGTGGCGATGATTTTGCGCCAGTCTTTGCTGGAGCTTGCGCTTGCGCGGCAGGCCACCGAAGGCCAGCAGACCAAAACTGAAATGGTTTACCAGTACCTCACCGGCCCGCGCTTCCGTCAGCGAGTGGAAGCAATTGTCGAAGCCTTTTCCACCATGCAGGAAGATTTGGACAAGGAACGCAAAGCGATCATGAAGCAGTGGGCAAAGCGCGAAGAGCAGATTGAGCGCGTGATGGGAGCGACGGTGGGCATGTATGGTGACTTGCAGGGGATTGCGGGGAAATCGTTGCAGGAGATTGAAGGGCTGGAATTCCCGGCGCTGGAAGCAATCAATACAACACCCAAAACGGTGACAAATGGATAAGCATTGGATAGCGTCGGCTTTGGAATACCTGGCTCAAAGCCTTGAGCCGGTTCCCCATGAAATCAACGAAATTGATTGGAAGGGTGGTTTGTCGTCCGAAAAGAACCGGCTCACAGAACATCTGATTGCCTTTGCCAATCACCCCAATGGCGGCTTTCTGGCCTACGGTATCCGGGATATTGATGCAGTGCTGGTCGGTGTGCGGCAGGATGATGTTGCCCGGATCGTCAACATGCTGGCGAACATTGGGCGCGACGCCATCGAACCGGCATTGGCCATTGACCACGCCGTGGTGGACTATCGTGGCGCTTCCGTTTTGTTGATACGCATACCAGAACAGGCAACCAAACCAGCGCACCGCCGTGGCAAATCAATTGAAGAATCATGGATACGCTCAGGCGGCACCACACGCAAGGCATCGCGGCAAGAGATTGGCGCGCTCATGCTGCACGGTCACGCGCCGCGTTGGGAGGAGCTGCGCGCCTCCACACTGCTTGTAGCCAACCAAATTACCGGGCTGCTCGACCTCGCAAGAATCACCGAGTTGTTACAACGCCAATTGCCCGACGATGAAGCGGAATTGATGCGCTGGCTGTGCGATGAAAAAATGCTTGTGCCGGACGGCAAGGGTTACTACATCACCAATCTCGGCGCCATTGCCGCCGCGCGCGACCTTGACCAGTTTGAAAACCTCAAACGCAAACGCATCCGCGTGATTCATTATCGGGGCATGAACAAGGTTGAAACGATTAACGAGCACATGGGGCAGCGCGGCTACGCCATCGGCTTTGAGGGTTTGATCAACTACCTTAATCGTATACTGCCGCACTCGGAAGTCATCCGCCAATCCTTGCGTACAGTAGTCAGCGTCTATCCCGAAATTGCCTTGCGCGAATTGATCGCCAATGCGCTTATCCATCAGGATTTCAGCATCACCGGTGCAGGCTCGATGATCGAAGTCTTCGATGACCGCATCGAATTCACCAATCCCGGCAGCCTCCTGCCGGGCAAGCGTGTTGATCGCTTGATCGGCACCACACCGGAATCGCGCAACGAAGGTCTGGCCTCCGCATTCCGGCGTTACCGGATATGTGAAGAACGCGGCACCGGTTTTCAGAAAGTGGTTGCAGGTATCGAACTGTTTGGCCTTCCGCCGGTGGTGTTCACCCCCATGGAAAACGCCTTCAGGGTAACGCTCTATGCGCCCAAGAAGTTTGCCGACATGTCGCAAACCGAACGCATCGAAGCTTGTTACCAGCATGCTGTGCTTAAATTTTTCTCCAACGATGTCATGACCAACACGAGCCTGAGAGAGCGCCTCAAGATAGCCGAAAAACAGCGCGCCCAAATTTCTCGCCTGATTCGGGATGCCGTGGATGGCGGGCGCATCAAACGTAAAGACCCACATTCGAAGTCGTCTAAATTTACTGAATATCTGCCTTATTGGGGCTAGGATTTTTACTTGACTCGAAAACGGTATATCTAAAAAAACACATATAATTCAAATGCTTTTTATGTGACTGAAAAACGGCGCAGCAATTTTATAAGCAAAAAATATTGAGTGCGGTTTATAAATGGAGCAACGAAGATGAAGACAAATATCCAAGGGCTGGTCAAGTCACTTGATTTGAAGCAAACGCAAGGCATGATGCCTTTGTTTGAATCTATTTCAAATGCAATGGATGCGATTGCTGAGGTCGGCAAAGGCTTGAATGCTGGCAATATTGATATTCACCTGATTCGACGCGCAGATTTGGGGTCGAAGTCAGATGAATTATCTTTGATCAATTCGGTGACGGTGACAGATGACGGGGTTGGCTTTACGGATGAAAACCTCAAGTCGTTTGAAGAAGCCTACACTCAAGCAAAGGTCAAGTTGGGCGGAAAAGGGGTTGGTCGTTTTACCTATCTGAAAGTCTTCAATCAAATTCAAGTCGAAAGCAATTTTCGGGATTCTGCTGGTGGCGTAACTTCACGGAAATTCAGTTTCTCAATTGGTAACGAGGTAGGTGATGTTGTTAATACACCTGCCCCTGATGGTGCGAAAACTGGAACTGTAGTTTCCCTAGCGGAACTTGACCCCTTATATGTGTCGGCGTGGCCTCGTGATGCTCAAGCTGTCGCACAGCGTGTGGTCTCTCACTTTTTGATTCGATTTGCGGGGCGAAGCGCACCTGATGTCCGGCTTCACGATTCTGGTATTGCGCCAATCAATCTGCTAAAGCTATTTGACGACACCGTTTTGCCAAATATTCAAGCTGTTGATTTTTCTGTCGGGAAGCATCATTTTTACTTGCAGATTTTGAGACAGAAGGGAAGTCGTGACGCGCATGAGATTAGCTACTGTGCTCGTGCGCGAGAAGTGTTTCAAGGTACTTTGAAAAAGTTGTTGCCTGAGTTGCCGCAGACCTTTTTGGAAACTGACACAACGCATTACACACTCAAGGTGCTGGTCACTGGTGAGTATCTTGACTCGCACGCCAATACCGTTCGGACGGGAATACTTTTTAATCCCGACAGCGCTGACTTGGCAACTGACGAATCATTGATAACCCAGAAAGAGCTTGATACCGAAATTGCTAAGACACTGCGCACACTTTTGGTCGATGACCTTCGTGTAACAAATCAAGAAAAGATGGATGGAATCGAGCACTTCATAGCATCAGATGCACCGGAATATCGCATTCTGCTGAGCGACCAATATAGGGATATGATCGAGCGTGAGGTGCCAGCGGGCGCGACTGGCGACAAGTTGGATGAAGCCCTTCTCAGAATCAGGCGCAAAATTGAAGACCAAATTCGCTCGGAGGGTTCGGTAATAAAAGCGTTAGTTGATTCTGAATCGTTCGAGCATTACGAAGCAAAGATGAATGAGCACATTGCGCGAATCAACGACATGGGGAAGTCTCAACTAGCCAGCTATGTAGCCCACCGTCGTTCGATTTTGGATTTGCTTGATTTAAGCCTGAAGAAGAGCCGTACAGATGAGAAATACCGTTTTGAAGAAGTGCTGCACAACATGATTTGCCCGATGCGGCAAACATCGAAAGATTTATTTTTTGAGCAGCAAAACCTATGGGTGATTGACGAGCGGCTTTGCTATCACACCATCCTGACTTCAGACAAGAAATTGAACTCAATAAAGGGGCTTGAGAATACCCACGGAAAAGAGCCTGATATTCTGGCGTTCTTTTATGACACGCCCATTGGCGTGAAAGAGCCAGAAGATGGAAGTGGTGCTGTGGTAATCATCGAGTTCAAACGTCCTGGGCGGGACAACTATTCAAGTGACCCGGCCCAACAAGTTCTAGACCACTTCGTAGCCATTGAGGACGGAAAAGTGAAGGATGTAGATGGTGTCATGGTCAATCCATCGAACATACGTTATTACGGATACTTCATTGCTGACCTCACACCGACGTTGAAAAAGCAGATGCGTTTCAACTATCAGCAATCAGTTGATGGCGAGGGTTACTTCAAAACCCTGCCCGGTGGAAATGGGTATGTGGAGATAATTTCTTACCAGAAGTTGTTACGTGACGCGCAACGTCGTAACAGGGTCTTATTTGAGAAATTGGGTTTGCATAAGCGTTGAGCTTTTTAGAGGTCATTGTCTGGCCTGATGCAACCGGCGCGAGACCATTTATTGAAGAGCTTGCCATGTTGGGAAATAGAGTAACGCAATGAGCAAAAAACAAAAACTCGAACTCACCTGGATCGGTAAGGAGAACCGGCCCAAGCTGGAGCCGCGTATTTTGCTGGAAGACCCAGCGAAGAGTTATCACGCGAAGCATCGGGTGACGGATGGCGACATCTTCGACAACCAGCTTATCTTTGGCGACAATTTGCTGGCGTTGAAGGCTTTGGAGGCGGAGTTTGCGGGGAAGGTGAAGTGTGTTTTTATTGACCCGCCATACAACACCGGCAGCGCGTTCGCGCATTACGACGATGGGGTGGAGCATTCGATCTGGTTGTCGCTGATGCGCGACCGGCTGGAGATTATCAGGCGATTGCTGTCGGAGGATGGTTCGCTGTGGATCACGATTGATGACAACGAGGCGCATTACCTGAAGGTGTTGTGTGATGAGGTGTTCGGGCGGGCGAATTTTGTTGCAACTGTTATCTGGCAAAAAAAATACGCGCCGAAATCTGATTCTAAATATTTTTCTGAATCACATGATTTCGTATTGGTAGTCGCTAAACAGATTGATCGGTTTCAGCTTGGACGATTGAACAAGACGGAAAAACAGACTGGCCGGTACACCAACCGAGACAATGATCCGCGTGGGCCTTGGAAAGCAAGCGACGTGTTGCGAAATGAAGCACGGGATTACGCTATTTTTCCTGTGAAGTTACCTTCAGGGCGTGAGGTATGGCCGCCTTCTGGGACGAGCTGGAGATATACAAAAGAGAAGTTCGCAGAACTAATTGTTGATAATCGGATTTGGTTTGGTGTTGATGGCGATGCAAGGCCGGCATACAAGCGATTTATTTCGGAAGTGAGTGAGACGATTCCAAGCACAACGATTTGGGGTTTTGATGAGGTCGGACATAACGACGAGTCGAAGAAAGAAATGCGAGCCATCTTTGGTGATGATTTGTTCGCCACCCCAAAGCCAGAGAGATTGCTTCAGCGGGTTATCCAGCTTGCCACCAATCCCGGCGACCTCGTTCTCGACTCCTTCGCCGGTTCCGGCACCACCGGCGCAGTCGCACACAAAATGGGCCGCCGCTGGATCATGATTGAGCTGGGCGAGCATTGCCACACGCATATCATTCCGCGATTGCTAAAGGTGATCGACGGCGAAGATAAGGGTGGCATTTCCGAGGCAGTGAACTGGCAAGGTGGCGGAGGCTTCCGCTATTACAGACTCGCGCCCAGCCTGTTGCGGCAGGATGCTTACGGGCAGTGGGTCATCAACAAGGAATACAACGCGGAGATGTTGGCGCAAGCCTTGTGCAAGCTGGAGGGTTTCACCTATGCGCCCAGCGATGCGCATTACTGGATGCACGGGCATTCCACCGAGCGGGATTTTATCTACGTCACCACGGCGAACCTGAACCACGAGCAGTTGCAGCAGCTTTCGGATGAGGTGGGGGCGGAGCGCAGCTTGCTGGTGTTATGTACCGCTTTCCGTGGACGGGGCGAGTATCCGAACCTCACCGTGAAGAAAATTCCCAAGCAGGTACTGTCGCGCTGCGAGTGGGGGCATGATGATTATTCGTTGCAGGTGGAGAATTTGCCGAAGGCTCCTGCTTCGCCGGGGCAGCAGAGTTTGTTTGACTCACGCGAAGACGCGAAGGCGCGAAGATGAGGCAAAACACCAAAATGGTATCGGGGGTTTTCGCGTTCTTCGCGCCTTCGCGTGACAATGTGGGCAGCTTGGTTAGCACGTCAACAGGAAAAACGAACGCGGTGCGTGCGGAATTGCCAATGTTTCAGCTGTCGGGGGAAAATTCCGACGCAGTGTCTCGGAATTTCGTCGAGTTATATGAGAGGCGAGCTATCCGGAAATTCCGGATAGCTGCCCCGGAAGCCGCACGGAATGTGGGAAATCTATGGTGTATGGCAAGATACTTTTATTCACGCGAAGGCGCGAAGATGAGACAAAACAGCAAAAATGGTATCGGTTTTTTTTCGCGTTCTTCGCGGCATCGCGTGATAGGGGAATTTGATGAAGAATGTTGAGGAGATTTCGGCTGAAGTGGTGGATGCGGCATTTCACCTGCACAAGGATTTGGGGCCTGGTTTGTTGGAATCGGTTTACGAGGTCGTATTGGCAAAGCTTCTTGAACAGAAGGGGTTGTCTGTTGAACGGCAAAAGCCGATTCCCATTCATTATGCGGGTTTGCATTTCGATGAAGGGTTTCGGTCGGATTTACTGGTATCCAGCTCTCTTTTGATTGAACTCAAGTCTGTTGAAAATCTTGCCCCCGTTCATGGCAAGCAGGTGTTGACCTATCTTCGTTTGCTTGATTTGCCCTTGGGGTTGCTCATCAATTTTGGCAGCTCGACGTTCAAGGATGGCGTCAAACGTATCGTCAATAATCACACAAATTTCGCGTCTTCGCGGCTTCGCGTGAATCAACAGGAGGAACTATGATTCACCACATCACTGCAACCGTAGGCAAGAAACTTTTTCTGCGTCAAGTTTTGTGTTGTTTTAACTCACGCGAAGACGCGAAGGCGCGAAGAAAGTCAAATTCGTTTTGCTTTTCTTCGCGTTCTTCGTGGCTTCGCGTGAACCAACAAGGGCAACCATGAACCGTCACGTAAACGCTATCGCCGGACGGTTGAGTTTGCGCGCGCCGCAACGCCGTTCGCTGGAAATTCTGGATCGCATTACCGAGATCACTCCACCCGGCAAGGATGTGGATATTGCATCCGTGCTGGAGATCATCCGCAGCGAGTTTCCATCGGTGACCGACTTCGAGCGCGAGTTTCCTTCGTTGTGTTTTGCGCTGGCCACAGGGGTGGGCAAGACGCGGCTGATGGGGGCATTCATCAGCTATCTGCATCTGGCGCATGGCATCAATAATTTCTTCGTGCTGGCGCCGAACCTGACCATCTACAACAAGCTGATTGTGGATTTCAGCGACCGTACACATCCGAAGTATGTGTTCAAGGGCATCTCGGAATTCGCCATTGACGCGCCTTCCATCATCACCGGCGACAACTACGACCAGCACGATCCGGCCAGCGGCACGCTGTTTGGCGGGGTGCGCATCAATATTTTCAATATCTCGAAAATCAATTCCGAGGTGCGCGGCGGCAAGGCGCCGCGCATCAAGCGGCTGTCAGAATATATCGGCGAGAGTTACTTCGACTATCTGGCTGGATTACCAGACTTGGTATTGCTGATGGATGAATCGCACCGTTACCGCGCCAGTGCCGGTATCAAAGCGATCAATGAGCTGAAGCCGATTCTGGGACTGGAGCTGACGGCGACGCCGTTTGTGGAATCTGCCAAGGGACCAGTGCAGTTCAAGAACGTCATTTTGGATTACCCGCTGGGCAAGGCGATGGAAGATGGTTTTGTGAAAGAGCCTGCCGTGGTGACACGCAAGAATTTCAATCCGGCGGGGATGTCGCAGGAAGAGATTGAGCGGATGAAGCTGGAAGACGGCGTGCGCCTGCATGAGAGCGTGAAGGTGGAGCTGGAAACTTATGCACGCGAAACCGATAACAAGATCGTCAAACCTTTCCTGCTGGTCATCGCGCGGGACACGACACATGCAGGTTCACTGTTAGCGTTAATCCAGTCGGATGGATTTTTCGAAGGGCGCTACAAGGACAAGGTCATTCAGGTGGATTCGAGCCGGAGTGGCGCGGAAGAGGAGGAGATGATCGAACGGCTGCTGAAGGTAGAGCACACCGAAGAGCCAACGGAGATCGTCATCCACGTCAATATGTTGAAAGAAGGCTGGGACGTGACCAACCTCTATACCATCGTGCCGTTGCGTGCGGCCAATGCGCGCATCCTGATCGAGCAGTCTATCGGTCGCGGTCTGCGCCTTCCTTATGGCAAACGCACCGGCGTGACGGCGGTGGACAGGCTGAACATCATTGCGCATGACAAGTTTCAGGAAATTATCAACGAGGCGAACCGGCCTGATTCCGCCATTCATTTGAAGGCGGTGATACTGGATGATGATGACTTCGGGCAAAAGACGGCGACCATCGTTTCGCAGTCGCAACTCGCTACTCAGTTAGGGATAAAACCAAACGACGCGACCGGCAGCACGAAACTGGCAGGGCAGGATGTGCAGCCCATATTCACCAAGCCGGAAGAGCAGAAGGTAGCGCAAATTGCTTACGAGGTAATCCGCAAGCTGGAGAATCAACCGTTAACAGTGCCGACGCTGGCGCACCTGAAAAATCCCGAGATTCAGGCGGCCATCGTCAAAGCGGTGCAGGAACAGCATCGCCCCACGCAGATGGAGTTGGAGGGTGTAACCGAGCAGCCGGACTTCGCCGCTGTCGTAGCGAAGACGGTCGAGATGGTTACTCAACAAACGATAGACATTCCGCGCATTCTGGTTGTGCCAAAGGGTGAGGTGAAAGCCGGATTCAAGCCATTCACTCTGAAGCTGGATACGCTGAAATATCCGGCAGTTTCGGAAGATATATGGATTCAACACCTGCGCACCAATCAGCTTGATGTGGTGATGCTGGAAAACGGCGGCTCCGAAAAGCTTTTGGCCGGGCACCCGCTTGAGGAAAAACGGTTAGAAGATTATGTGGTCAGCGGCCTGGTGGATTTCAACGACATTTCCTACGACGATCAGGCTGACCTGCTGTATGACTTGGCCGTGCAAACCGTTAAGCATTTCTGCGCTTACTTGTCCAAGGACGAGGCGCGCAAGGTATTGCGCTGCTACCAACGACCGATTGCACAGTTCATCCATGCGCAGATGCAGGAGCATAGTTGGGAAAATGAGGTTGACTACGAAGTTGTGGTGAGCAAGGGATTCACGGAATTCAAAGCCAGCGCCTACACCTATTCGGTCAATGAGCCACCTGCGGACTATCGCGTGTCGCCCGATGATAAAAGCAATATGTCGAAATATGTGTTCGGCGGTTTCAAACGTTGCCTGTATCCGGTACAAAAATTCGACTCGGAAGCAGAGCGTGTACTGGCAGTCATTCTTGAGCGTGATGCAGAGAAATGGTTCAAACCTGCCAAAGGTCAATTCCAGATTTTCTACAAACAGGGAGCAGACCATCTGGAGTATCAGCCTGATTTCGTGGCCGAAACAAAAGATGCGAAATACATGCTGGAACCCAAGGCCAGTAACCAGATGACCGACGCCGTTGTCTTGGCCAAGAAGGAAGCGGCAATCAAGTTTTGCAAAAATGCTTCTGACTATGCCGCTACCAATGGCGGCAAGCCTTGGCGCTATGTGCTGATCCCGCATACCGCGATTGCGGTGAATATGACGCTTGAAGAATTGGCCGGGCAGTTTGGCGAATAAAAGTGTGAGAACGAGCTCTTGTCTTGATGCATCCTGACCACAAAAATTACCACTGGCGCATTGCCGGGTTCTATTTCTTTTACTTCGCTTTCGTGGGCATGTTCGCGCCCTACTGGAGCCTCTACCTGAAGTCCATCCAGTTCGATGCGGTGCAGATCGCCATCCTGATGTCGGTGATGCCGGTGATGCGCATGTTGGCGCCGGCCCTTTGGGGTTGGCTGGCCGACCGCACCGGCAAGCGCCTGCTGGTGGTGCAACTGGCGGCGCTGTGCAGCGCGCTGAGTTATCTGGGCGTGTTTGCGACAACAAGTTTTTACGGCATGCTGCTGGTGCTGGGGGTGATGAGTTTCTTCTGGAGCGCCTCGATGCCGCTGGTGGAAGCGACTACGCTGACTTATCTGGGCAAGCATGCGGCACATTACGGTCGTATCCGCTCCTGGGGTTCGGTCGGCTTTATCGTGACCGTGCTCGGGCTGGGTTACGCATTCGACATCATCGCAATTGCCTGGATATTGTGGGTGGGAGTAGCGATCAAGCTCGGCATACTGCTTTTTGCGCGCCAGATACCACCCACCGAAGTGCTGGCGCACCACACCGACAGCCAGCCGATCATGCGCATCGTGTTGCAGCCGCACGTGCTGGCATTCTTCGGCGCATGTTTCCTGATGTCTTTTGCGCATGGGCCTTACTACACTTTTTTCTCGATTTATCTGGTTGAGCACGGCTATGCTAAAAGCGCAGTGGGCTGGCTGTGGGCGTTGGGGGTGATCTGCGAGATCGGCGTGTTCTTCCTGATGCCGTGGTTGACACGGCGTTACACCTTGCCGCAACTACTGATGGCCAGCATGGCGCTGGCCGTGCTGCGTTTCGTGCTGATCGGCTGGTACGTGGATTCCCTGTGGCTGCTGCTCATCGCGCAAGTGCTGCATGCCGCCACCTTTGGCGCATTCCACGCCGCGGCAGTGGCGCTGATCCACCATTTTTTCCAGGGACGGCACCAGTCCAAGGGGCAGGCATTGTTCGGCAGCATCACCTATGGCGCAGGCGGCATGCTTGGCGGACTGGCTAGCGGCCCGATCTGGCAGCACTACGGCGCAAGCGTACTGTATTCATACAGCGCGGGTGCGGCATTTATCGGGTTGCTGTTGATGTGGTGGAAATTGCGCATGAATTGACGTTACATATGCCGGCATCGCGAGGTGCGGTGCCGGCGGTCTTTCGATACAGATTCAAGTGCTTCAGCGCCGCTCGCCGCGATACCTGGCTTCGCCCATCAGATGATCCAATTCGCGTTCCTGATAGTGCAGATCGCTGCGCAAGCGGTCGCGCTTGCGATCAATGTCCCTGATTTCTTCCCGAAGGTGGATTTTTTCCTTTTCAGGAGTGTCCTTCTCGGTCAACTCATGTTCTTTTCTGGATAGCTGGCGGTCGATTTCCTCGATTTTCTTTCTTGAATTGTAAACTTCCAGGGCTGCCGTGTTGTTGCGCCGGAATGCCGCATCTACATCCGGCGGGCAAACACCCTTGTATTCTTCGCCGTTCATGCCGCTGCTGAAAGCATTGCCTGGCTGGCAGTATTGCTTTAGCCCGGCCTCGCGCCCTGCCAGATATCGGTTTTCGTCTGGACGGATGCCGTAGCGCGTGCAGGATTCCTTGTGCTCATCCAATAAACTTGCCAGTTCACCTTGTTTCCCATCCTTGACGCCAAGCAGGTACCAGTCGGCAGAACGGCATTCCTGCTCGCTTAGCGTTGAACAACCAGAAAGCAGGGCGAGGCACGCCAGGATGGTAGATGCGCTGATTTTCATTGACCTTGCTCCTTCGCAATTCATAACGGGTTCTGATTTTATATGAAATCGATTTGGCTGATAACGGTCATCGGCATTGGAGCCGGATGTTAGGGGGTGCGATTCAAACTGAGGTGGAGTAATCTAACCACCTTACCCACTGTTTTGATAAGAGGAGAGTTCCATGGGAATGAGTGACGAAGCCTTGCTGAATCGCCTGAACGGGCATCCTGGTCTAC
>Ga0315281_10000854_pt1 | contig 44020 bp, 45 predicted proteins | sample YL17G07_0_MG_FD_204540 | JGI IMG/M metagenome (GOLD analysis project Ga0315281, IMG submission 204540) | Sediment microbial communities from Yellowstone Lake, YNP, Wyoming, USA - YL17G07_0 | ecosystem: Environmental > Aquatic > Freshwater > Lake > Sediment | place: USA: Wyoming | collected...
GCGAAGATCAATGCCGACTACCTCGCGGTGTCGTTCCCGAAGACCGGCGCCGACATGTACATGGCGCGCGAGCTGCTGCGCGCCTCCGGCGGCAAGGCTTTTCTGATCGCCAAGATCGAGCGCGCCGAAGCGGTGACGCCGGCGGCGCTGGTGGACATCATGAACGCCTGCGACGGCATCATGGTCGCGCGCGGCGACCTGGCGGTCGAAGTAGGCGATGCCGCGGTACCGGCGCTGCAAAAGCGCATGATCCGCCTCGCGCGCGAGCACAACAAGCTCACCATCACCGCGACGCAGATGATGGAGTCGATGATCGAGAGCCCGGTGCCTACCCGCGCGGAAGTGTCGGATGTCGCCAACGCGGTGCTGGATGGCACCGACGCGGTGATGCTCTCTGCCGAGTCGGCGAGCGGCAAGTACCCGGTGGAGGCGATCGAGGCGATGCACCGGATCTGCGTGCAGGCCGAGCAGTCGCAGGCGTTGAGCCTCGATCAGGATTTCCTCAACCGGGTATTCACGCGCGTCGACCAGTCGATCGCGATGGCGGGCCTCTTTACCGCCTTCCACCTCAAGGTGAAGGCGATCGCCACGCTCACCGAATCGGGCTCCACGGCGCTATGGATGAGCCGCCTCAATTGCGGCGTGCCGATCTATGCGCTCACCTCGCAGACCGCGACGCGCTATCGCTGCGCGCTGTACCGCGACGTCTATCCGCTGATGGTGAAGTACGTAGGCCGCGATCGCGAGGAACTGCTGGCCGCGGCGGAAAACGTGCTGGTGGAAAATGGCGTGGTCCAGGACGGCGACCTGATCGTGCTCACCATCGGCGAGCCCATCGGCAAGTCCGGCGGCACCAATACCATGAAGATCGTCAAGGTCGGAGAGCACCGCAAAAAGCAGCTCTAGCGGACGGTACGCCCTTCGTATAGATCGCGACCCTTCACCAGCGCCCGGATCTTGCCGTCGGCAATGTTCCGTTTCAGCATCCAGAAGCCGCAATCCGGGTGGATGTACTTCACCCGACCCCGGCCCAGGATCTTCTCCGCCCGCTCGATGGCGCGGGCGATCCCCTCCGGGCTCTCGACCTCGGTGCGCTTGATGTCCACCACGCCCAGGCCGAGACCGATGTCGCGCCGCAATCCCCTGAACACCGCCAGCTCCTCGGGCGGCCGATGGGCGACTTCCATCACGATGTGGTCGACGCGCAGCGCGTTCAGGTACTCGAGCAGCTTGTCCCAGCCGCCCTTCTGGATGCTCTGCCCGCCGTAGTTGCCGAAGCACAGGTGCACGGCCGCCTTTGCATTCTTCGGTACCGCTTTCAGTACTTTGTTCATCGCCGCCGCCGCCCACTTCCATTCACCCGGATGACCCGGCAGGTTCGCCTCGTCGACCTGGATCACGTCCGCGTCCAGGTGCTTCACCTGCGCCGCCAGCACGTCCGCGATAGCGTGCGCGAGCTCCTCGGGGCTGCGATAGTGGAGATCGTGCAAGGTCTTTGCCAGCATGTGCGGGCCGGTGAGGGTGAATTTGAGCGGCTTGCGGGCGAGCTTCCTTGCGCGCGCGCAGGCGAGCGACAGGTTCAAGGTACCGGCGGCAACAGGCCCCTCGACCACGCCGGGCGGCCTGGCGCGAAAGCGCATGCCGGCGCCCTTCGAATACGCGAGCCATTCAGAGAAACCGATTTCGCTGCGGATGCCCTGCATCGGCCGCGTGAAGTATTCGATCATGCCGTTGGTTTCGGGGTGGTTCAGGTCGAAGCGGTAAAGTTCGCCGTCGCACACCAGGTCGATGCCGGCCTGCTCCTGTGTGTGCAGCACGACGCGCATCGCGTCTTCCAGCGCCTGCTCCGATGGCGCGGCTGCGAGCCAGTCTGGCAGCGGATACGAGCCGACGACGGTGGTCTTGATGCGAGGAGCCTTCATGACGCGCGATTATAATTCACCGGATGGTTAATTTCGAAAACGCCGAGGTGCTCGAGGAGTTCATGACGCGTCCCTCGCCCCAGCTCGCCGCGGATCTCGCGCGCGCGCCCGGCGACATCCTGGTGCTCGGCGTGGGCGGCAAGATGGGGCCGACGCTCGCGCGCATGGCCAAGCGCGCCGCGCCGGAGCGGCGGGTGATCGGCGTGGCGCGGTTCTCCGAGCACGGGCTGCGCGAAAAACTCGAGGCGCAGGGAATCGAATGCATCGCTTGCGACCTGCTCGAGCGCGCCGCGCTCGAGCGCCTGCCGCGCGCGCCCAACGTCGTTTTCATGGCCGGGCACAAATTCGGCGCCTCCGGCAACGCATCCATGACCTGGGCGATGAACGTCGCGGTTCCTTTCATGGTGGCGGAAACCTTCCGCGACTCGCGCATCGTCGCATTTTCGACCGCCTGCGTGTATCCCTATGCCGGCGTCAACGGGCGCGGCGCCGATGAGGCGACGCCCAACACCCCGCCCGAAGGCGATTACGCCAACTCCTGCGTCGGCCGGGAGCGCGCCTTCGACTACGGCTCGCGCAGGTACGGCACCGCGGGCCGCTTCGTGCGCCTGGAGTACGCGATCGACCTGCGCTACGGCGTGCTGCACGACGTGGCGGTGAAGGTCTTTGCCGGCGCGCCGGTTGACGTGACCATGGGACACGTCAACGTCATCTGGCAGGGCGACGCGAACGAGCAGGCGCTGCGGCTGCTCGCGCACTGCACCGCGCCCGCGTCGCCCCTGAACGTGAGCGGCCCGGAGGTCGTAAGCGTGCGCGGGCTCGCGGCCGAGTTCGGCAAACGTTTTGGCACCAAGGCGGTGGTCACCGGCAGCGAGGCGCCGACCGCCTGGCTGGTGGATACCCGGGCGGCGCAGGCCTTGCTCGGGCCCCCACGGGTGCCCCTTGCGATGATGATCGCCTGGCAGGCGGACTGGATCGCGCGCGGACTGCCGGGTCTTGGCAAACCGACGCACTTCGAGACGCGGGATGGAAAGTACTGAACTGCAGCTGGGCGATGAGCACCTCGCCGGCTGCCTGGCACTTTCCAGATCCGCGCACTGGAACCAGAACGAAGCCGACTGGCGGCTGATGCTCCGGATCGGGCACGGTTGGGGTGTCCTGCTCGCTGACGGCACCCTCGCCGCGTCAACCCTCGTGCTTCCCTACGGTGGCAAGTTCGCGTGGGTCAGCATGGTCCTGGTTCTCCCGGCGCACCGCCGGAAGGGTTTCGCGACCCGGCTCTTGAAGAAAGCCCTTCACGAGAATTCAACATCGCGATTGACCTCGATACTCGATGCGACACCCGCGGGTCACGAGGTCTATGTGCGGGAAGGTTTCAGGGATACCTGGTCCTTCAAGCGCTACGCGTTGCGCTCGCCGTTCAAAGCCGTTTTTCGTTCCGGGGAAGTGCGTTCACTATCGAAAACAGATTGGCCGGGAATTCTGCGGCTTGATATGCAAGGGTTCGGCGCCAGCCGGGAACCCGTGCTGCGCAATCTCGCGGCGCGCCTGCCCGGGACGGCGCGAGTCGCCGCGCGCAATGGTGAGATCGTCGGATTCGTGCTCGGCCGGGAAGGACGGGAGGCGAACCAGGCCGGGCCTCTGGTCGCCAGGGATGAGGCAGCGGCACTCGCGCTGCTCGCGGAGGCGGTCAGCTGCACACGCGAACCGATCTACGTGGATATCGCGGACCATGCGCCCGCGCTGCAAGCCTGGGTGCAACAGCGGGGTTTCGAATTCGAGAGGCCGTTCACCCGAATGGTGCACGACGGCGCCGGGAACACGGCGCTTGCGCCGGGCGACGGTACACTCGTGTTCTGCCCGGCCGGGCCGGAGCTCGGCTAGCGATTCAAGCGATCAACCGGAGGCGCATGCCGTGACTTACGATTTCATCATCATCGGCGCCGGCCACAATGGACTCGCCTGCGCCGGGTATCTCGCGAAGGCGGGCGCCAAAGTCTTGGTTCTCGAGCGCAGCGCGCGCGTGGGCGGCGGGTGCCACACCGCGGAAGCCACGCTGCCAGGTTTCAAGCACAACATCTGCTCGGTCGTTCATACGCACATTCCGCTCAGCCCGGTCTACCGCGATCTGGAGCTAGAGCGGCACGGCGTCAGGTACGTCTACCCGGATTACCTTCGCGGCACGATCTTTCCTGACCACCGAAGTATCGTGATGCACCGCGACACCGGAAGAATGGCTGCTGAACTCGCGAAATTCTCGGCGAGGGACGCGAAAACCTTCACCCGACTGGTCGAGGACTACGGCGAGTTCATCGACTCGACCTACCTGCCGCTGATGTATTCGCCGCCGTTGCCGCCCTCGCTGCAGAGCGCCGAACTGGAGAAATCCGAGGAAGGCAGAACGCTTCTGCAATGGCAGGCGAGCACGCCGGTGCAACTGCTGAACGAGCTGTTCGAGAGCGAGGAGGTGAAAGTCCATTTCCTTGCAAGGATGACCGTGCTGGGGTTTGCACCCGATCAGTTCGGACAGGGATGGATCTGCCTGTTCCGCATCCTCAAAGCCGAGGCGCCGATCTGTGTTGGGGGCTCTCAACAGTTGGCGCACGGACTGAGAAGCGTGGTCGAGGCCAACGGTGGCGTCGTTCAGACGGAAATGGAGGTGAAGCGAATCCTCTTGCGCGGCAACAAGGCCATAGGGATAGAAATGAAGGATGGCAAGCGGGTCGATGCCGCGAAGGCGGTGATCACCAACGTCGAACCGAAGAAGAGCTTCCTGGGGATGGTCGGAGAAGAGTTCCTCCCGTCATCCTTCGCCACCCGTGTCAGGAACTATCACTCGCGCGGGCGCTCGCTGTTCGTTCTGCACTTGGCGCTTTCGGAGCCGCCTCAGTACCGGGCCGCAGCGCAAAATCCGCCGGTGAACATGGCGTTCAGCCAGGAAATGTTCGGCGGGACAGTGCAGGACCAGGTTCGCGCCTACCGGGATATCGCGATGGGCAGTCCCCCTCGAAAAGAGATGCTGCAGATAACTCTGCCTACGCTGTTCGATCCTTCCCAGGCTCCCGCAGGCAAGCACACGGCGGTTGTTTGGCAGTACGCACCGTACGGCGTAGAGCCTGGGGGCCCGGAAGGATGGCGGAAGCTGAGAGAGGAATATGCCGCGCATCTGCTGGATCTCTGGAGGTCCTACGCTCCGAACATGACGCGAGAAAAGATCCTGGGGATGGCGATCCAGGATCCGACCGATACGGAACGGATAAACGACAACCTCGTGAATGGCGTCGACGTCGTGGGAGACATGACGCCCGACCAGATGGGATATTTCCGGCCCTTCGCCGGCTGGTCCAGCTACAGAACCCCTGTCGAAGGGCTTTACATGTGCGGCGGTTACTGTCATCCAGGCGGAGGCGTGCACGCGGGAGCAGGACACAACGCTGCCACCGTGATCGTGGATGATTTCAAGCTGAAGAAGTGGTGGGACTGATGCCCCGGCGCGAGGCCAGGTTCACGGTAAACGTCCCGCCTGAGGAATTGTGGCGATTCATTCGCGACTTCCAATCCCTATGCACATGCATTCCCGGAGTGGAACGCATCAACGTGGTGGACGACAGGACCGCCGAGTTGACGGTGAAGGAAAAAATCGGTGTCGTACCCTTGATCGTCACTCTGAGGGCGCAAATCGATTCCGAGGACCCGCCGCACAGGCTTCATGCCACCGCGAAGGCCGAGCATCTGACGATGGCGATCGACGTCACATTGCTGGCCACTGAATCGGGGACCGAGTTGCTCACCCTGTTCGATGTAAAGGGCGGGGGACAGCTCAAAGCGATCGTCGATCGCTTGTTCGAGCGCAGGGCGGCCGAGCGAACCGCCCAGTTCGCCGACTGTCTTCAGAAACGTTTCGGTGCAGTTTCGCCGGCAATCGCGCCGGCGAAAGCTCCCCGTGGATGGATCAACCGGCTCTGGCAGCGCTTCCTGGAGCGCTTCGCGCCCCAGGGGAATTAACGCCTCATTTCGTCATCTTGATCGAGCGGTCAAGGAACTCGTTGGTGTAGGTCGTCTTGACGTCGAAGGGCTTGTCGATGCCGACGTAGTCGCGCACCAGTTCGTAATCGGCCTTCATGCGGGCGTCGTCGTGGATGCCGAGCGCGACTTCGCGCGAGGTCTTGTCGCTCATCAGCACTTCCACCAGCTGCCAGTTGACCGTTTCGTTCTCGAGGCTCAACGCGCCGTTGGCATCGATCAGCGCCTGCACGCAGGGCTTGGGGTCCTTGACGCAGGCGGCGAAGGCGCGCTGCGTCACCTTGACGAACTTGTCGATCACCGGCTTTTGCTTCGCCAGGAACTCCGCATTCACGATCACGGAGTTGCCGTAGGGATTGAGGCCGACCTCGCGCCAGGCGAGGAAGCCCATGTCGGCGCCGAGTTCCCGCTGGAAGATGTGATGGATGTTGTAGAACGAGGTGGTGATGTCGATCGCCTTGGACTTCAGCCCCGAGAGCTTGGCGTTGGCGTCGATGTTCACCCAGGTGACCGACTTCGGGTCGATGCCGTTCGCCTTGGCGAGCGCCGGCCACATGGTGCGCGCGCCGTCGGCGGCGGGATTGCCGATTTTCTTGCCCGGGAAGTCCTTGATGCTCTTGATGCCCGAGCTCTTCAGCCAGTACAGGCCCTGGGGTGAGTTGGCGTAGACATTGAACACGGCCACTGTGTCCGCGCCCTTGCCCTTGGCCACCAGCACGCCGCCCATGTCGGCAAGACCAATCGGGTTGGCGCCTGCGCCGACTTTCTGCGTCGCCAGCGCGGAGCCCTTGCCGGGTTCGAGGTTCAGGTCGATGCCTTCCTTGGCATACCAGCCGGCCTTCTTGGCGTAGTAGTAGGGCGCATGATCGCCCCCGGGCACCCAATTGAGGATGAAATCGAGTTTCTGCTGGGCCGCTGCGGGGCCCGCAACGAGCGCTATCAACGCAGCAACGAATGTCTTTTGCATGGAGATCTCCTTTGCGGCTGATGGTAGGAGCGCGCCGTCCGGGTGTCAACGGCAGCGTAGGCGCGGCTATAATTTAACCGGCTGGTTACTTCATCATGAATTTCTCCGATATTCCCGCCGAGGTACTCGGCGTTTTACGCCGCGGTACCGTGATTCCCGCGCATCTGCTGGCGCTGGACGCGAGCCGGCGCCTGGACAGGCGCCGCCAGCGTGCCTTGACCCGCTACTACCTGGATGCCGGCGCGGGCGGATTGGCGGTGGGCGTGCACGCGACGCAGTTCGCGATCCGCGAGGCTGGGCTGTACGAACTGGTGCTCAAGCTGGCGGCCGACGAGGCCCGATCGTGGGGCCAAGGCGGGGCAAAGCGCCCGGTTCTACTGGTCGGGGGGTTGTCCGGAAAAACCGATCAGGCAAGAAGGGAAGCCGCGATCGCACGAGGACTCGGTTACCACGCCGGGATGCTGTCGCTCGCCGCGATGAAGGGCGCGTCGGCGGACGAACTGATCGCGCATTGCAGCGCGGTCGCCGCGACGATTCCGCTGGTGGGCTTCTACCTGCAGCCCGCGGTCGGCGGTATCCGCCTGCCTGCCGAGTTCTGGCGCCGCTTCTGCGAAATCGAGAATGTCATTGCGATCAAGATCGCGCCGTTCAACCGCTACCGGACGCTGGATGTCGCGAAGGGTCTGGTGGCGGCGCGCGCCGAGGAGCGCATCACGCTCTACACCGGCAATGACGACCACATCGTGCTCGACCTGCTGGTGCCGCTTGCGGTGAAGCGGGGCAATGAGGAAATCCAGGTCCGGATCAAGGGCGGTCTCCTCGGGCATTGGAGTGTATGGACAAGACGTGCCGTAGAACTCCTCGACAGAATCCAGAAAACCGCTGAAGTAAATTCAGAAATCCTCGTCCTGGATTCCAAGGTGACCGACGCCAACAGCGCCTTCTTCGATGTGGCGCACGATTTCGCCGGTTGCATCGCCGGTTGCCACGAGGTGCTGCGCCGGCAGGGGCTGCTCGAGGGAATCTGGTGCCTCGACCCCAAGGAAGGCCTTTCGCCGGGGCAGACCGGGGAGATCGACCGGGTCTACGCCGCCTACCCGGAGATGAATGACGACGCCTTCGTCAAAGATAATTTGTCCCGATGGATGACGTAAAAACAAAAGAATTACAGGAAAAAACATGAACGACAGAATCGGACGCATTGCACTCGCGGTCGCCGCGCATCTCGCCTTGCTGCTGGCGTGGTACCTGTTCGTCAAGTTGGGAAACGTGCCCAGGTTCGTCATGCCCTCTCCTGGGGCGACGCTGGATGCGCTGCTGCAGCCGAACTACGACTGGTGGAGCAACATCGCGGTCACCGGCACTGAAATCTTCGCCGGCTACTTCCTCGCTTTGGTCGTGGGCGTGGGTCTGGCGCTTGCCTTCAGCTGGTCGAAAACGCTGGAATCCTTCTTCATGCCGTTGCTGGTGTCGCTCAACATGATCCCGAAGGTGGCGCTCGGCCCCCTGATCATCGTCTGGTTCAAGTACGGCGTGTTCCCGAATTCGCTGATGGCGTTCTCGATCTGCGTGTTTCCGATCCTGCTCACCACCGCGCGCGGGCTGCGCGAAGTCGAGCCCGAGCTGCTGGATCTGGTGAACGCGCTCAAGGGCTCGCGCTGGCAGCTGTTCACCAAGATCCAGCTCCCTGGAGCGCTGCCCTACATTTTCTCGGGCATGAAAGTGGCGGCAATCCTAGCCGTGGCCGGCGCGATCGTCGGCGAATTCCTGGGTTCGGACAAAGGCCTGGGTTACCTGATGCTGCAGGTGCAGGTGACCCTCGACACGCCGGCGATGTTCATGGCCGTGATCCTGATCACGCTGCTCGGCATGCTGCTCTATGGCCTCGTGCTTGGTTTGGAGAAACTTCTGGTAGTGAAGGATGCACGGGTTTCCTGACATGTCTCCTGAGCCATTCATCCGGCTGAAGGGCGTCAGCAAGACCTACCGCAGCGGCGGGAAGGAGCACCTGGCGGTCTCGGACGCGACCTTCGACGTCATGCCGGGCGAGTTGGTGTCGCTGGTCGGGCCTTCGGGCTGCGGCAAGTCCACCCTACTCAAGGTGCTTGCAGGGCTGCATGCGCACGACGGCGGCGAGCTGAAAATGGGTTCGGCGACCCATTCCTTTGATCCCTCTCGCGATGTCGGCATGGTGTTCCAGGCGCCTCTGCTGCTGAAATGGCGCCGCATCCTCGAGAACGTGCTGCTGCCGGCGGAGATTCTTGGCCTGCCCGCCGCCGAGTCGCGCGCGCGCGCGAACGCGCTGCTCGCGCTGGTCGGTTTGAACGGCTACGAGGACAAGTATCCTTACGAGCTCTCCGGCGGCATGCAGCAGCGCGCCGCGATCGCGCGCTCGCTGGTGCACGACCCGAAACTTGTGCTGATGGACGAGCCTTTCGGCGCACTCGATGCGCTTACGCGCGAGAAAATGAACCTGGAGCTGCTGCGCATCTGGAAGGAAGCCGGCAAGACCATCATCTTCGTCACGCACGGCATCTCCGAGGCGGTTTTCCTCGGCACCCGCGTCGTGGTGTTGACGGCCGGCCCGGCGCGCATGGCGGACAATTTCGAGATTTCGCTGCCGCACCCGCGCACGCTGGACATGAAAACGCATGCGCGCTTCGGCGAGTACACGCGGCGCATTTACCGCCTGCTGGGGATGGAATGAAGACCGCCAGCCGCCGCGATCCGGAGAAGAACCGCGAGCGCATTCTCGGCGCCGCGCTGGAGGAGTTCTCGCGCCACGGCCTGGGCGGGGCGCGCGTCGATAGCATCGCGTCGCGCGCCGGGGCCAACAAGCGCATGCTCTACTACTACTTCGGCAACAAGGATGCGCTGTTCCTCGCCGTGCTGGAGGCGAGCTATGCGCGGATCCGCAGCGCCGAGCGCGCGCTCGATCTTGAGCATCTCGAACCGCGCGCCGCGCTGCAGCGGTTGGTCGCTTTCACCTGGGACTACTTCCTCGCCCACCCCGAGTTCATGACCCTGCTCAACAGCGAGAACCTGCACAAGGGCCGGCATGTTGCGCGCTCGGGGCGCGTGCGGGAACTGCACTCGCCGCTTGCCGGGATGCTGCGCCGGATCCTGAAGCGCGGCGAGCGGCAGGGCCTCTTCCGGCGAGGCGTCGATCCGGTGCAGCTCTACATCTCGATCGCCGGAGAAGGCTACTTCTACCTGAGCAACCGCTACACCCTTTCGCGCATCTTCGGACGCGACCTGATGACGAAATCCGCGCTCGCGACACGGGCGCGCCACAACAAGCGCATGATTCTCAACGCCTTGCGCAAGTAGACGGGCAATAACCGATGCGAATCGCCCTTTGCAACGAAGTCATCGCGCCGATGCCGTTTCCGCAGCAATGCGTCTACGCGGCCAAGCTTGGCTACGACGGCCTGGAGATCGCGCCCTATACGCTTTCCGACGAACCGCACCGGATGGGCGCGGCGCAGATTGCCGCCGCGCGCGCCGCGGCGGTCGACGCCGGCATCGCGGTTACCGGCTTGCACTGGCTGCTCCTCAAGCCCCAGGGCCTGTCCATCTCCACGCGCGATGCGTTGGTACGAAAGCGCACTGTGGACGTGATGCTGGCGCTCATCGACCAGTGCGCCGAGCTGGGGGGGCGTTACCTCGTGCACGGCTCGCCGCAGCAGCGGCGCACGGACAGCGGTGATACGCGCGCGGCGGCCATGGCGTACGCGCAGGAGAGCTTCGCCGCGGTGGCCGAACGCGCGGAGAAGGCCGGTGTCGTCTACTGCATCGAACCCCTCTCGGCCGACCAGACGCCGCTCATCAACACGATCGAGGAAGCCGCGGCGATGGTGAAGGCGGTCGGCAGCCGCAGCGTGCGCACCATGCTCGACTGCAGCGCCGCCAGCCGAATGGAGACCGCGCCCTTGCCCGCACTGGTGGACACCTGGGTGCCGCGCGGCATGATCGCGCACGTGCAGGTCAACGACCGCAACCGCCGCGGCCCCGGCCAGGGCGAGCAGCGCTTCGCGCCGCTGCTCGCCGCGCTGGTGCGCCACGGCTACGCCGGCGACATCGCCGTCGAGCCCTTCGACTACGTGCCCGATGGCCCCGGCGCCGCTGCGCGCGCCATCGGTTATATCAAGGGAATTCTCGAGGCGCTGCAGGAGCGCTAGGGTTTCCATGGTTTTCTCGAACGAATATGCGTTACGGATAAGATCCGTGCTGGAATCGCTGCGGATTCCGCTCGATCTAGTCGCCGCTCGCGCATTGTCTCTCCAACCGGAGGCAGAAGACCTTGTTGTGGTCGAGATTGGAAATGCCGGAAAAGAGCATAAGCTGATTCCCGCTGCTGCAAATGCATGGCGCGAACTACGTTCCGCCGCAATCGCGAACGGCGTAAGTCTTGAGATCGTATCCGCGTTTCGCGGTGTCGATCGGCAGGTTGAAATTTTCCGCGACAAGTTGGCTCGCGGCTTGACCCTGGATGAGATACTTGCCGTGAGCGCACCTCCCGGCTATAGCGAGCATCACACTGGTTGTGCGATTGATGTGACGACCGAAGGTGCTCTGCCGCTTGAGCTGGAGTTCGAGCAGACACGGGCGTTTCAGTGGTTGTCTGGAAATGCAATTTCATACTCTTTCGTTCTTTCGTTTCCTCGAGAGAACCAAAATGGTTACACTTTTGAACCATGGCATTGGTGTTTCCGGCGTACCGAGACGGTCTGAGTCCGTGCCGTATCCGATTTCGATCAAGGGCGTCTTGTTTATAGATGAAAAGGTCGTGCTGGTGCGGAACGATCGGAATGAATGGGAATTGCCGGGCGGTCGTCTGGAAATCGGCGAAACGCCGGAGCAAACCCTGGCAAGGGAGTTCGAGGAAGAATTGTCGATCAGGGTCGAGGCGGCAGGGATTGTCGACAGCTATGTGTTCGAGGTGATCCCATCCGCGCGCGTGTTCATCGTCACTTACGGCTGTCGGCTGCGGGAGGAATTCGTGCCGATCGTCAGCGAAGAGCACACCGAGTTCGGGTTGCATGCGCTCGCCGACCTCGGGCGCATACCTTTGCCGGCAGGTTATGTCCGGTCGATTCAATCCTGGAGCTCGCATGCCATGTCGTGAACGCGCCGCGCGCTGGGCGCGACGTTCTGGTCGCGGGCGAGAGGAAGGTTCTTGCCGCGCACAAGGCGGCGCGCACGCTCCCGGGATCATCGTTTCTTCTGGACGGGGACCAGGTGGTGATCCATTGGACCTTCGAGTTCACGCGTTCCGATGACAAGCGCTTCCTCATGGAGGAACTGGCGCTCCAGCGCTGGCAGGGCGAGCGCATCGTCGAGGAACGGTTCTTCTACGACCCGGAGCAGCGGCGCCGCTTTATCTGAATCCTTGACGCGCCCGCGGTACAGCGTCGAGAATGTAACGAACTGGTTAATTCTGATATGACACAGAAGCGCATCGGCATCATCATGCACGGCGTCACCGGGCGCATGGGCATGAACCAGCACCTCATCCGCTCGATTCTCGAGATCCGCAGGCAGGGTGGCGTAGCGCTGAAAGACGGCACGCGCCTGATGCCCGATCCGATCCTGATCGGACGCAATGCGCAGAAGATCGCCAGCCTCGCGAAGCAGCATGGTGTTGAACGATTCGGCACGGATTTGAAAAAAGCGCTCGAGTCGAAGGAAGACGAGATCTTCTTCGATGCCGCGTCCACGCAGTTGCGGCCGAAGCTTCTGGAGCAGGCAATCAAGGCGGGCAAGCACGTGTACTGCGAAAAGCCTGTCTCGACCACGTTCGCTGAGGCGATGGACCTTTACAATGCGGCGAAGAAGGCGGGCATCAAGCACGGGGTGGTGCAGGACAAGCTCTGGCTGCCGGGGCTGCTCAAGCTCGCAAAGCTGCGCGACGAGGGTTTCTTCGGCAAGATCCTCTCGGTGCGCGGCGAGTTCGGCTACTGGGTGTTCGAGGGCGACCGGGTCCCTGCGCAGCGTCCGTCCTGGAACTATCGCAAGCAGGACGGCGGGGGAATCATCCTCGACATGCTGTGCCACTGGCGCTACGTGCTGGACAATCTGTTCGGCGAGGTGAAGTCCGTTTCCTGCCTCGGCGCCACGCATATTCCCTGGCGCTGGGACGAGCGCGGGAAGAAATACAAGGCGACCGCGGACGACGCCGCCTATGCCACCTTCAAGCTGGCCGCTGGCGTGATCGCGCATTTCAACTCTTCCTGGACCGTGCGCGTGCGGCGCGACGACTTGCTCACGCTGCAGGTGGATGGGACGCACGGCAGCGCCGTCGCCGGTTTGCGGCGTTGCTTTGCGCAGGCCTATGGGAAAACCCCCAAACCGGTCTGGAACCCGGATATTGTCCAGCCGATCAATTTTTTCGAGGATTGGGCGGAAGTGCCCGGTGACAATTACGACAACGCCTTCAAGCTGCAGTGGGAGATGTTCCTGCGGCACGTGGCCGGCGAAGGCCCGTTTCGCTGGGGGCTGCTGGAAGGCGCGAAGGGCGTGCAACTCGCCGAACTGGGGTTGAAAAGCTGGAAACGCAAGAAATGGCTCGACGTACCGGGGATCAAGGCATGATCTCCCGCGTACCCGCGCTTGCCTGAATGGCGCGGGTAGGTGCAGTATTTGCCGGAACATGACTTTCCCGCCCTCCATGCCCGCTTCTGCCCGCTTCCTGGTTGCGGCCGTGATCGCTCTGGTCGTCTCCGGCGTGCGCGCCGAAGGCTGGGCCCCTTCCCTCATGCTCACTGCGGCCTGGCACGACAACGTCAGCAATGCCAATGCCTCCGCCGATCGCGTCGGTGCGCTGCAAACCAGCGCCGCGCTGCTTCTGTCCGAGCGCTACAGCATCGCGCGTGACGACTCGCTGCACGTGAGCGCGCGTTTCGCCGGCGACTGGTGGGAGCGCTACCGCGCTCTGAATGGCGCCGCCGCCGGCGCGCGTGTCGAATGGCAGCACAAGCTCGGGCTCGGGGCGCTCGCCCCGATCGTATCGGTCGAACTGGCGGCCGATGCCGTCACGGCGAACGAAGCCGGCCGGCGCGGGACGGGCAAGGGCGTCACGCTTGCGCTGCGCAAGCGGTTCAATGATCTTTGGCGCGTGGCGCTCACGCAGGAGTTCGCGCGCCACGATGCGCGCTGGGCGGTGTTCGATCGCTCTGGTGCTGAAACAGCGCTCGAAGTCGGGCGCGACGTCACGGAATTCACCCGGTTCGCGCTGCGCGTGAACTATCGCAAGGGCGACGTTTTGTCCTACGGCACGCCGCCGCGCCCGGATCTGGTGGCGCTCGCACCCAACCGCGCCGATGTCGAGACCTTCGGCCGGCCGATGGTCGCCTACTCGATCGACGCGCGCACCGTCGGCGCCAGGGCCTCCTATATCAGCGCGCTCAACGAGCAATCCGCCGTGATCCTCGCCTACGAGTGGCGCGACACAGAACGCAGTCCATTTCATTACGTGAACCATCTTGTCTCCCTCGCGCTGTCGCACCAGTTCTAGGATCGCGTTCCTCGCTTTCCTGCTCGCGGCGGCTTCCACCCCGGCGGTCGCGGCCGATGTCGCCTTCAAACTGGTCGATCAGAACAAGCTGCCTGTGGCCGATGCCGTGATATGGCTGGTAGCGCTCGATCCGGTAGCCGCTCCGTTTGCGCCGGCAACCGCCAAACGGTCCGACATCGGACAGGTCGCCGGGCAGTTCGAGCCGTTCGTCACCGCGGTCCGTGCCGGCGCATCGGTCCGCTTCCCGAACAATGACCGCGTGCAGCACCACGTCTATTCGCTGTCGCCGGCGAAAAAATTCGAGTTGCCGCTGCACAGCCCCGGCAAGGCGGACACCATTGTTTTCGACAAGGCCGGAGTAGTGGCGGTCGGCTGCAACATCCACGACTGGATGAGCGCCTACGTCGTGGTCGTGGATTCGGCCTGGTTCGCCGTCACCGTGGCCGACGGTGGCGGGAAAATTCCAGGGGTGCCGCCGGGCCGCTACCGGGCGGAAATCTGGCATCCGCGCCTGCCGGCAAACGACAAGCGGGAGGTGGCGGTTTCCGAGGCCGCAGCAGCGCCGGTTGCCGTAGAGCTGTCCCTGAAGGCCGGCTTCCGTGCCCGGCGCACGCCGCCCGCGGCCGGCGGCGGGTACAAGTAGCAAGACCGGTCGTCCTCGCCGTCGTGTTTCGCCTGCGCCGCTTCAGCACCCGATTGCTCATCCTGCTGCTCGGGCTGCTATTCGCGGCGCTGGCCGCCACGTACATTTTCGTCTCCCGCGCCAGTTTCTCGAACGCCATCGCCCACGCTGAGACGAATCTCGCGCTCGCCGCCGGCATTTTCGATGAAACGACCCGCCAGCGCATCGAGTACCTCGCCGGCAGCGCCGCGGTGATGTCGGGCGATTACGCGATCCGCCAGGTGCTGCAACAGGAGGTGCCGGATCGCGCGACGCTCAGCTCAACCCTGGAGAGCTACACCCAGCGGGTGGGGGCCCCCGTAATTGCGCTGCTCGACGCTCAAGGCCGGCTGCAGGCGAGCAGCAATCCCGGAATGGAGAACGAAAACATCGGCCCGTTCCGCTACCTGAGCGAGCAGGCCGCGGCGGCGGACAAGCCGGTGGCCAGCGGCTTCGCTTATCTGGACAAGGCGCTGCACGCGCTCGTGGTGGTTCCGCTATACGCGCCGGCGCCGAATGTACTCGGCTGGTTCGGACTCGCATTTCCCATCGACGAGGCGATCGCGCAACGGCTGAAATCGGCGAGCCAGGTCGAAGTGACGTTCGTCTCGACCGAAGTCAGCGGCCCGCCGCGCGTTCTCGCCAGCACCTTGCCGGCGGACATTGCGCAGGCAGTCGCCGGGATCGCGGCCGCGAGAATGGCGGGACCGCAACGATACAAACCGTCGCCGGAGCCGGCCGCGGCACCGCGGGCAGAGACGATAGAGCTGCCGGGGGATCGTTATGTCACCCTGTTCAAGACGCAGGCCATGCTGGGAACGCCCGACATCATGATCGTTCTGCAGCGGGCGTTGAGCGCCGAGCTTGCCGGCGCCCGAGAACTCGAAGGCCAGATTCTCGGCATTTCGCTCGTCGCGCTTACGGTGGCGGCGATCATCGCGTTTTGGATCGCGCGCGGTGTCAGCCAGCCAGTCCTGCAGCTTGTCGCGCACACGCGGCACGTCGCGGCCGGCGACTACACGCGGCGGCTCGAGTTGAAGCGTGCCGACGAACTCGGCGCGCTTGCCACCGCCTTCAACGAGATGTCCGCGGGCCTGACGGAGCGCGATCGCGTGCGGGATCTGCTCGACAAGAACGTTTCGCCCGAGATCGCGGCCCAGCTCCTGCGCGAGGGCGCCGCGCTCGGCGGCGAGGAGCGCGAGGTGACCATGCTGTTCGCCGATCTGCGCGGATTCACGACCATGAGCGAGAAGCTTCGACCCCAGGAATTGCTCGCCCTCCTCAACCGGTACCTGGATCGGATGAGCACGGAAATCGAGCGCCAGGGCGGCGTGATCGACAAGTTCATCGGGGACGCGATCATGGCGCTCTTTGGCGCGCCCACGGCGCAGGGCGACGCCGCGGAACGGGCGATCGCGGCTGCCCTTGGCATGGAGCGCGCCCTGACGCAGCTCAATGCCGAGCTCGTTGCCGAGGGCAGACCACCGCTTGGCATGGGCATTGGCATCAACACCGCGCGCGTTGTCGCAGGCAACATCGGTTCGCAACGCCGGCTGAACTACTCGGTGATTGGCGACGGGGTGAATGTCGCGTCACGGCTCCAGTCCGAAACGCGCAAAACCGAGTTCCACGCCAACATCATCACCAGCGCCGCGACCGTCGCGGCGCTCCGGGTGAAGACCTGCAGCTTGCGCCCGCTCGGCAGCGTCCAGGTCAAGGGTCGCGCCGAGCCGGTGGAGATCTTCGCCGTCGAGCCGCCCGCATGAAGCGCGCCGCGACCCAGACCATCCAGCTGCCGACGCTGCGGGGAACCATCGAACCCTACGAGGTCAGGGCGCCGAAAACGTTCCGCAAGCCAGCGCAGCCGTTCACACGGATCGCCTACGCCGCCGCGCACGTAGTCGCCGACCCGTTGTCGGCGAAGGAACCGTGGCTCGAGGCGGCGATCGACTGGGACGCGACGCTCGCCTACCGCAGGCACCTGTGGTCCTGGGGCTTCGGCGTCGCCGAGGCCATGGACACCGCGCAGCGCGGCATGGGGCTCGACTGGACCAATTCACTGCTGCTTATCGGTAAAAGCATCGAGGAAGCAAAACACGTTCCTGGCGCCGTAGTCGCTTCGGGCGCGGGAACGGATCATTTGCCTGGGGAGGCTTCCATAGCCGAAGTAATTTCTGCATATGAAACGCAGTGCACAGCCATAGAAAGACTGGGCGGCAGGATAATCCTCATGGCAAGCCGTTCGCTTGCGGCGAGCGCCAGATCGCCCGACGACTATGCCAAGGTCTACGACCGCATCCTCGGGCAGGTGAAGGAACCGGTGATCATCCACTGGCTGGGCGAGATGTTCGATCCGGCGCTGGGCGGTTACTGGGGCAAGAAGGATCACCTTGAGGCGATGGATGTCTGTCTTGAGGTTCTATCGCGGAATGTTTCCAAAGTGGACGGGATAAAAATATCGCTTCTGGATAAGGACAAGGAAGTTGTCATGCGCCGGAAACTCCCCAGGGGGGTGCGCATGTACACCGGCGACGATTTCAACTTCGCCGAACTGATCGAAGGCGACGCGCAAGGGTATTCGGACGCGTTGCTGGGAATCTTCGATTCCATCGCACCGGCGGCCTCGCAGGCATTGACCTTTCTTTCTGAAAAGCAAAATGCCAAATACCATGAAACTCTGGCCCCTACCGTGCCGCTGTCGCGCCACATCTTCGGGGCGCCGACGCGCTTCTACAAGACTGGCGTGGTGTTCATGGCATGGCTGAACGGCCACCAGGAGCATTTCGTGATGGTGGGCGGCCAGCAAAGCGCACGCAATGTGCTGCACTTGGCCGAACTTTTCCGTCTCGCCGACGGCGCGGGCCTGCTGCAGGATCCCGAACTTGCCTGCAAGCGCATGAAGCAACTGCTTTCGTTGCATGGAATTTAGAAAACTCAGCGACGGTTTCGGGGTGGAAGTCTCGGGCGCGAATTTGTCTTCGCTTGCCAAAGATGAATTCGAACAACTGCAAAACAACTTCTATCAACACCAGGTGCTTGTGGCGCGGACGCAGAAGCTCACGCCAGACCAGTTTCTGCAGTTCGCGCGCCGCATCGGTGCGCCCGAGCCGCACGTCATAGACCAGTTCCATCACCCGGAACACGCCGACATCCTGATCCTTTCGAACGTGGTGAAGGACGGCAAGCCGACGGGGCTGGCCGACGCCGGTACGTACTTCCACACCGACTATTCGTACCTTGAAGTGCCGGCGCGCGCGACCATGCTCTATTCGATCCAGGTGCCGCGGAAGGGTGGCGACACGTTGTTTGCGAATCAATATGCGGCCTATGACGATTTGGCTTTTGAGAAAAAGTCGGAAATCCAGAATCTTGTGGCATTGCACCATTACGGCAACCGCGACGACCTGAACAAGGCCTCGCGCACCGTCGCCTCGGTTCTCACGGAAGAGCAGGAGAGCAAGGTGCCCTGGGTGAGGCACCGCGTCGCGCGGCCGCACCCGGTGACCGGCCGCACCGCCCTCTACTCGGTGTCTGGAAGCTCATTTCGCATCGAGGGATTACCGGAGGCCGAGGGCGTCGCTCTGCTCGATCAGCTCAAGTCGCACGCGACGCAGGAAAAGTACCGGTTGCGCCTGAAATATGGCGTCGGCGACGTTGTAATCTGGGACAATGCGTCGCTGCTGCACTCCGCGACGCTGACCGAGCCAGAAGATCCGCGCACGCTGTGGCGCATAACCGTCAAAGAGGAAGGGAGATCATGAAAATCAAACTGCTGTTCGCTGTCATTGCATCTGCGTTTTCGCTCCAGGCTGTAGCGCAGGCCATCACGCTGCATGGGGCTTCCCAGTTCAACGACGACCACGCCTTCAACAAGGCCCTGCTCAAGTTCGAGGAGCTGGTGACGAAGTACTACGGCAAGCCGGTCAACTTCGTGCTCCACCGCAATAGCGAATTAGGTCTCGAGAAGGACTACTTCGCCTATATGAACCAGGGCAAGGCGGTGGACTACGGCATCGTTTCACCGGCGCACATGTCGACGTTTTCCAAGGCGGCGCCGTTCATCGACGCGCCGTTCATCTTCCGCGATCTCGCGCACTGGAACAAAGTGCTGGATGCTGACCTGCTCAAGCCGGTCGCCGACGAGGTCAATCAGAAAGCCGAGGTGATGCTGATCGGCTACGCCGGCGGCGGCACGCGCAACATCTTCGTCAACAAGCCGGTGCGCAACCTTGCCGAGATGAAAGGCCTCAAAGTCCGCGTGCAGGGCGCGCCGATCTGGAGCCGCACCTTTGCCGCCGCCGGCATGGCGCCGACGGTGATCGCCTACAACGAGGTCTACAACGCGATCCAGAACGGCGTCATCGCGGCGGGAGAAAACGAAGCCGCCGGGGTCGAATCGATGAAGTTCTTCGAGGTCGGGCCGAATCTCTCGATCACCGAGCACGCGATCACGATCCGGCCGATCTGCTTTTCCGGCAAGACCTTCAAGGGCCTGCCGCCGGACCTGCAGGCCGCGATCATCAAGGCAGGCAAGGAAGCTGGCGCCTACGGCCGTCAGATCGAATCGAGCGAGGATTCCGCCAAACTCGATGCATTGGAGAAGGCGGGCAAGCTCAAGCGCATTCCCTTCGTCGATCGCGCGCAGATGAAGAAGCTCGTCGATCCGGTGATCCAGGAGTACGCCAAGGAAATCGGCGCCGACCAGATCCTCGCGAAGATCAACGCGATCAAGTGAGGCGTTTCATCGGCTTTTACCATCAGCTGCTGACGTGGCTGATGGTGGGGACGGTCGCGGTCCTGATCGTCCCCGTCTCGCTGCAAATCGTCTCGCGCTACACGGCGCTGATCCCCTCTTGGATCTGGACCGAGGAACTCAGCCGTTTCCTCTTCATCTGGATGGTGATGCTCGGCGCGATGATTGGCGTGCGGGAGGGCACGCACTTCCTGGTCGACTTATGGCCTGACCTTGCACCAAGGCCGGCCGCCCTGCTGTGCATCGTCTCAAACGTCTTCGTACTGGCGTTCGCCCTGGTGTTCGTATGGTGGGGCATCGCTTTCGTGCGCTTCGGCTGGAGTCAGAATTCTGAGCTCGCCGAGTTGCCCATGGCCTTCATTTTCACGGCCTGGCCAGTCGCGGGCATTACCTGGGTGCTGTTCCTGGGCGAGTCGTTCGTCGACAATTTCCGCATCCTCCGCGGCAAGCCCGCCGCGTGACCACCGTCGCGCTTACGCCGGGCATGGCGGCGCTGGCGCTGTTCGGCGCTTTTTTCGTGCTGCTGGCGGCGCGCGTGCCGGTTGCCTTCGCGCTCGGCTTGGCCTGCTTGCCAATCCTGCTCTACGAACCGCGGCTCTCGCCGATGACGCTGTTCAATGAAACCTTCAAGGCCTACAACTCGTTCATCCTGCTCGCGGTGCCGTTCTTCCTGTTGACCGCCAATCTAATGAATATCGGCGGCATCACCGACCGCATGGTGCGATTGTCGCGCACGATGGTGGGAAATTTTCCAGGCGCGCTCGCGCAAATCAACGTGCTGCTGTCGGTATTTTTCGCCGGCATCTCGGGTTCCTCCACGGCGGACGCGGCGAGCCAGTCAAAGATCTTCATTGAAGCGCAGGTCAAGGAGGGCTACGGCCTGTCGTTCTCGATTGCGATCACGGCGGTGTCGGCGGTGCTCGCTGTCATTATTCCTCCCTCGATCCTAATGATCGTCTGGGGCGGCGTGATCTCGACGTCCATCGGCGCCATGTATCTCGCCGGCATCGTGCCGGGCCTGCTGATCGCGGCGGCGCAGATGGCCACGGTCCATGTCTACGCCAAGATCTATAACTACCCGGTATATCCACGCGCGACGCTCAAGGAGTTTTTTCAATCCGGATGGGATTCGTTGCCGGCGTTGTTCACGCCCTTCATCATCGTCGGCGGTATCCTGATGGGCTGGTTCACCGCTACCGAGTCGGCGGCGATCGCGGTGCTTTACGCTGCGGCGCTGTCGATCTTCGTCTATCGCCAGATGGACATCAAGCAGCTCTACCACGCGCTTTCGGAAACCGGGAAACTGTCGGCGGTGGCGCTATTCTGCGTCGGTACGGCGTCCGCGTTCGGTTGGCTGCTTGCGTACTACCAGATACCGAAGGCGCTGCTGGCTAACGTGACCACCTGGGGCATGGGTATCACCGGAGTCGGATTCTTCATCGCCTTCGTGTTCCTGGTGGTCGGCTGCTTCCTGGACGCGATTCCAGCGATCATCATCGTCGGCACTATCCTTCAGCCGCTCGCGCAATCGGTAAACATGCATCCGATCCATTTCGCGATCGTCGGCATCGTGTCGCTTGCCTTCGGTCTGGTGACGCCGCCTTACGGCTTGTGCCTGATGATTTCCTGTGCGGTCGCCAAGGTGCCGCTCAGGTTCGCGCTCAAGGACACGCTGATCATGCTGGTGCCGATGCTGCTGATGCTCGCGGCGATCATCCTCTGGCCCGAAATCCCGTTGATCCTGCCCAGATTGATCGTGCCGGAACTTCTGAAATGAGGGTCCTGTGAGCCGCACGGGGGCGGCTGAAAAATCCGTGGCACTGGTAACCGGCGCCAATCGCGGCCTCGGCCGCGGCATCGCGCTTGCGCTGCAGGCACGCGGCTTCGACGTGGTAGCCAACGATCTCGAGCCGCCCGCCGAGCCGCTCGAAGGCGCCGCGTTCGTGCAGGGCGATATTGCCGATACGGGCGGGCACGCGCGCATGGTGGAAGAGGCGTGGAGCGCCTTCGGCCGGCTGGACTGCCTGGTGAACAACGCCGGTGTCATGACCTCGGTGCGCGGCGACCTGCTGGAACTCACCGAGGAGAGCTTCGACCGCGTGCTGGGAATCAACCTGCGCGGCACGTTCTTTCTCACCCAGCGCGTGGCCAAGCGCATGCTTGCGGCGCCGCCTGCGGAACATTTCCGCTCCATCGTGACGATCTCTTCGGTGAACGCCTTCATGGCCGGCGGCACGCGGGCCGACTACTCGATCTCGAAGTCGGCGCTGACCATGCTGGTGAAGCTCTATGCCATCCGCCTTGCCGACGCAGGCATCCGCTGCTACGAGGTGCGCCCCGGCATCATGGGCACCGACATGACCAGATCCGTGCGCGAGCAGTACGACCGGAAGATCGCGGATGGTTTCGTGCCGATCAAGCGCTGGGGCGAGCCCGAAGACGTGGGGCGCTGCGTGGCGATGCTGGCCTCGGGCGAGCTCGGCTTCTCCACCGGCGAGGCCGTCCACGTGGACGGCGGGCTTCACGTGCAGACGCTGTGAGATGAAGATTACCGGCGTCAAGACCTATTGCCTGACGAGCGAACTCGAGACCCCGTTTGCGTTCTCGCAGGGCTGGGTGAAACGGCGCGGCGCGTGCATCGTAGAGGTGCAGACGGACGCCGGAATCACCGGTTGGGGCGAGGCGCTGTGCCAGGGTCTGCAGCCGCCGCAGATCGCGGCGGCCGCGGTCGAATCGGCCCTGAAGCCGCTGCTGATCGGGGCCGATCCCCTGCAGATCGAACCGCTCTGGCACCGGATGTACATGCAGACGCGCGATTACGGCATGAAAGGTGTGGTGATCGCGGCAATCAGCGGGGTCGACATCGCGCTGTGGGACCTTGCCGGAAAAAGCCTCGGACAACCGGTCTGGCGCCTGCTCGGTGGCGCGCATCGCGGCCGCGTGCAGGCGTATGCGACCGGCTTTTATCGCATCGAGGGCAGGGGCGAGGCGCCGCGGCTCGCCGACGAGGCCGTGCAGCGCGCCACCGAGGGCTTTCGTTTCCTCAAGATCAAGCTTGGCTTCGGCATCGAGGACGACATCGCCGTGATGCAAGCAGTATCGCGCGCGATCGAGGGCCGCGGCCTGCGCATGATGATCGACACCAATCATGCCTACGGCGTCGCCGACGCAGTGCGCCTCGGGCGCGCGCTGGCGCCGCATGACCTGCGCTGGTACGAGGAGCCGGTCGCGGCCGAGGACCTCGTTGGTTATCGAGAGCTGCGCGCGAAACTCGATGTGCCGATCGCGGGCGGCGAGAACGAGTTCACCGTGTTCGGTTTCAGGCACCTGTTGGATGCGCGCGCGGTGGACATCGCGCAGCCCGATGTCTGCGCGGCGGGTGGCTTTACCGCCTGCCGCCACATCGCCGCGCTCGCGCTCGCTCACGGCGTTCAGGTCAATCCGCACGTCTGGGGTTCATCGGTAGGCCAGGCGGCGTCGCTGCACCTCCTCCGCGCGCTGCCGCTTGCCAACCCGTCGCTGCATGCCGCTGAGCCGGTGTTCGAGTACGACTGCTCCGCGCATCCGTTCCGCGAACGGCTGGTGGATCGGCCGCTGCGCCAGCGCGACGGCTGGCTCGAGCTCGCGGACGAGCCGGGGCTCGGCATCGAGGTCGATCGCGGCGCGCTGGAGCGTTACCGTGCCTAGCACGCCCCATCCCGCCAGGCTTTCGCTCAACACCGCGACCGTAAAAGCGCAATGGACGCTCGCGCAGGCGATCGAGGGCTGCGCGCGCCACGGCATCCGGGGCATCGCGCCCTGGCGCGACAAGCTCGCCGAAATGGGGCTCAAAGAGGCCGCGAAAGCCATCCGCGCGCACGGTCTCACCGTGACGGGACTCTGCCGCGGCGGCTTTTTCACGGCGAAGGATTGGCTGGACGACAACCGGCGCGCCATCGAGGAAGCGCACGAGTTGGGCGCGCAGTGCCTCGTCCTGGTCGTGGGGGGCCTGCCCGAAGGATCGAAAGACCTTGGCATGGCGCGTGAACGCGTCAAGGAATCCATTTCATTGATGCTTCCCGAGGCAAGAAAAGCAGGTATTCCGCTCGCCATCGAGCCGCTGCACCCGATGCAGGCGGCCGAGCGTGCCTGCGTCAATACGCTGGAGCAGGCCCTGGATATTTGCGATGCGTTGGGGGACGACGGCAGGAGCGCGCATTGCGCGCTGGGCGTCGCCCTCGACGTCTATCACGTCTGGTGGGATCCGAAACTGGAGCAGCAGATCAAGCGGGCCGGCAGGCGCATCCTCGCGTACCACATCTGCGACTGGCTGGTGCCGACGCGCGATCTGCTCAACGACCGCGGCATGATGGGCGACGGCGTGATCGACCTGCCGCGCATCCGCGGCTGGGTCGAGGCGGCAGGCTACGCAGGCTTCCACGAAGTCGAAATTTTCTCGGAGCGCGACTGGTGGCAGCGCGATCCGGACGAAGTGCTGCGGGCCTGCAAGGACCGACATCGAGTGACGTAAGGAGCAGACGGACCATGAACATCTTCATGACGGGCGCTTCCGGGTACATCGGCGGCACGGTGGCCGATGCGCTGATCAAGGCTGGTCACTCTGTCGCCGGGCTCGCCCGCGGTGAGGGCAGCGAATCCAAGTTGCGTGCCCGCGGCATCAAGTCCGTGCGCGGCGAGCTGAGTGCGCACAGCGTGGTCAGGAATGCGGCACGGACTGCGGATGCCGTGATCAACTGCGCCGATGCCGCCGACCCGTTCGTGGTCGCGGCGATCGTCGAAGGACTTGCCGGATCGGGCAAGGCGTTTCTGCACACCAGCGGCTCAAGCGTGGTTGGCGACAAGGCCGCGGGAAAACTCTCGCCGAAGATCTACCATGAGGACACGCCTTCGGATCCGCTCCCCGAGAAGATACAGCGTGTGGCGGTGGACCGTGTCGTGCTTGCCTCGGCCGGTCAGGGCGTGCGTTCGGTGGTGCTTTGTCCCAGCCTCATCTACGGACAGGGACGGGGAGCCAATCCCGACAGCATCCAGGTTCCGAATCTGATCCGCCAGGCGGTCAAGAGCGGCGTTCCCCGTTACATCGGTGACGGCGAGAATATCTGGTCCACGGTACACATCGATGATGTTGCCAGTGCCTATCTTCTCGCGCTCGAGGCGGCGCGCGCCGGATCGTTCTATTTCATCGAAAACAGCGAAGCGAGCCTGAAGTCGATTATCGGATCCATCGCGCGCCTGCTCGGCGCAAAACGATCCCCGGAGAGCTGGAGCATCGACGAAGCCATCGCCGAGTGGGGTCCGCAGGCCGCCTGGTTTTCCCTTGGCGGAAACAGCCGCGTCAGCGCCGAGAAGGCGCGAAAAATGCTCGGCTGGAAGCCCTCTGGCGCCGATCTTTTCTACGAAATAGAACAGGGGTGGTACCGGCGCCAGCTCGAAGCGGGCGCCTACGCGCGCCGATGAGCGCGAAAAGAACCCACCGGGAATCATGAAAATCGTCCGCGTTGAAGCGATCCCGCTTTCCATTCCCTGCCGCTACGGCGCCGAAGGCTGGTCGCTCGGCTCGGGCGGCTGGAAAGCGCTCGATTTCTGCCTGGTGCGCGTGGACACCGACGCCGGCATCACCGGCTGGGGCGAGGCGTTTTCCTATTCCTGCCGGCGCGCGGTCGTTGCCGCGGTCCGGGACATGATCGCGCCCATCGCTGTCGGGCGCGACGCGGCGGACATTGCCGGACTGCATGCCGAAATACAGAAGCGGCTGCACATCTTCGGGCGCTTCGGTATCACCGCGTTCGCGCTCTCGGGCCTCGACATCGCGCTCTGGGACATCGCCGGCAAGGCCGCCGGAAAGCCCCTGCATGCGCTGCTCGGCGGTGCGAAGCGCGAGCGGCTCGCCTGCTACGCGAGTCTGCTTCGCTATGCGGACTCGGCACTGGTCGCGCGCTACTGCGAGCAGGCGCTCGGCGAAGGCTTCGGCGCGATCAAGCTGCACGAGGTGGGCGAGCCGGTGATCGCGGCGGCGCGCGCGGCGGTGCCGCGCAAGGTGGACCTGCTCCTTGATGTGAATTGCGAGTGGAGCGTGTCGGAGGCCATCGCGATCGGCAGGCGCCTTGCGCCGCTCGGGTTTGCCTGGTTCGAGGAACCGGTATTCCCGCCCGAGGACGGCATGGGCCTGCGCACGGTGGGCGATGCCTGCGGCATCCCGATCGCCGCAGGGGAGAACTGCTGCTTCGCGACGCAGTTTGCGGCCTTGTTCGATGCCCGGGCGGTGCAGTACGCGCAGCCATCGGTCACCAAAGTGGGCGGCATCACCGAGTTCCGCAAGATTGCTGCGCTCGCCTCGAATCGGGACGTGAAGCTCGCGCCGCACTCACCGTACTTCGGGCCGGGTGCGCTAGCGACGCTGCACCTTGTTGCGGCGCTCTCGCCGGAGGCGCACTTCGAGTACTTCTATCTTCAGGCCGATGCCTGTCTGTATGGAAATCTACTGGCGCCCCGGCGTGGCGAGCTCGATGTGCCGCAGGCGCCCGGCCTGGGCGCCGACCCTGATCCGGACGTGATCCGGCGTTACCGCGCCGACTGAACCCGGATCAGCGCTTGATTCGAATGAGCAGCACCAGCGGCAGCACGACGAGCGAAGTGGCGATGAAGAACACGAACGCGTCCAGGTAGCCGATCATCGCCGCCTGGCGCGCCATTTCGCGCGAGAGCGCAGCCAGACCGCGTGCATCTTCCAGGTTCCACGCCCCGCTCACCCACGGCATCGAGAGCGATTGGCTGTACGGGGTGACGCGTTCGGCCAGCTCGGCGTAGCCGGTGCGCGTCATGTGAACGGCGAGGGCGATGCTGAGAGAGATGTGGATGCTCGAGCCGATGTTGCGCACCATGTGGAAGACCGCGGACGCCTCCGAGATGTGCGCGGCGTCGAGCGTGGAGAAGCTCACCATGGTGATCGGCACCCACAGCACGCCGACGCCGAAGCCCTGCAGCGCCATCGGCCAGAAGACATCCGCGGTGGAGGGGTTCACGTCGAGCCGCGTGAGCTGCCAGCCGGCGAGGGCCTGCAGCAGGAACCCGAGCACGATCATGGCGCGCGGATCGAGGCGGTTGGCGAAGATCATGAGGAAGAAGCCGACCAGCGTGCCCACGCCGCGCGCCCCAAGCACGAAGCCGATCACCGAGTCGGGATAGCCGCCAACCCCTTGCAGCATCGGCGGCAGCAGCGTCATGGGCGAGAAATTGAGCATGCCGAAGACGAAGATCAGCACGATGCCGACGCTGAAGTTGCGGTCGGCGAGCAGGCGCGGGTCGAGGAACGGGCGCTCCGTGGTCACGCTGTGCACGATGAAGGTGTAGAGCGCGAGCCCGGCGAGCGCGGCCCAGGCGACGATTTCGGCGGAATCGAACCAGTCGGCGCGCTCGCCGCGATCGAGCATCAGTTGCGTGCTGGCGAGCGCCGTGGAAAGGAGCAGGAAGCCGAGCCAGTCGAGGCGCACCTTGCTGCCCGCCTCGCGATCGTGAATGAACGCAAGCGTGCCGATGAGCACAAGGAGGGCGAACGGCACGATCATGTAGAACACCCAGCGCCAGTCGTAGGTTTCCGCGAGCCAGCCTCCGGCCATCGGCCCGACGATCGGTCCGAGCACCGAGCCCATGCCGAAGAGCGCGATCACCACGCCATGGCGGTGCTTCGGATAGGTGTCGAGCACGATGGCCTGCGACAGCGGCACCAGCGGCGCGCCGATCGCGCCCTGCAACGCCCGGAACACCACCAGCTCGGTGAGCGAATCGGCGAGGCCGCAGCCAAGCGAGGCGACGCCGAAGCCGAACACGCATGCGTTGCACAGCCGCCGGCGCCCGAAGCGCGAGGTCAGCCAGCCGGCGAGCGGCGTCATCACCGCGGTCGCCACGATGTTCGAGGTCACCACCCAGGCGATCTGGTCGGGGGTCGCGGACAGCGCGCCCTGCATCTGCGGCAGGGACACGTTGGCGATGGTGACCGTCATCGCGTAGAGGAAGGTCACCGCGGTACACGTGGCAAGCACCAACGCCCGCTCGAGCGCGGCACCGGCGCCTTGCGCCTCGGCGAGCGGAACTGACCGCGCGCCGTTCAACGGCCGAACGCGCCGCGCAGATCGGGCAGGCCGCGGCTGCGGCCGGTATCGATGCTGACGCTCACCGTCATGCCGGCGCGCAGCGCCGGGCGGTCCGCGGCTGCGCGCCCGCCGGGTTCCACCCCGCCCGGCTCGATCGCAAACAGCACCGGCACGCGCTGCACCACCTTGATCCAGTTGCCGGTCGCATTCTGCGGCGGCAGCAGCGCGAACTCGGCGCCGGTGGCAGGGGCGATGGTGCTTACCCGCGCGCGCCACTCGACGCCGGGATAGGCGTCGGCCACGACGCGCGCCACCTGCCCGACGCGCATGCCGGCAAGCTGCGTTTCCTTGAAGTTGGCCTCGATCCAGGGTTCGCCGGCCTGGATCAGGCTGAAGGCGGCGACACCGCGCGCCACGTTCATGCCAGGCTGCAATTTCAGATTACTCACGGTGCCCGCAGTGGGGGCGTGAACGCGCGTGCGAGCGAGTTCCAGCGCCGCAGTGTCGTGCGAAGCCCGGGCCTCCCGCACGCGCGGGTGGCTTCCGGCCGGGAGCTTCGCGTCGCCGCCCAGGCTCGCAAGTCCGCGCGCCGCGCGCTCGTTTAATGCAGCGAGACGCGCGCGCCCCGCCTCCAGGTTATGGCGCGCTTCGTCGTAGGCGTCCTCGCGCACCATGCCCTGTTCCTTCAGGCGCCGCTGGCGCTCCAGCTGCAGGCCAAGGAAGCGGATGCGCTCCTCGGCTTCGGCCGCATCCGCGAGCGCCACGCGATACTCGGCCCGCAATGTTTCGACCTCGGTGTGCGCGTTGGCCAGCTGGGCGCTGGCCCGGGCGAGCGCCGTTTCGAAGGGCACGGAATCGATGCGGAACAGCAGTTGTCCCTGCGCCACGGGCTGGTTATCGCGCACCGACACCTCCGCGACGCGTCCCGCGACTTCGGCGCTTACCGCGACAATGTGCGCCTTCACATAGGCGTTGTCCGTTTCCAGATGACGGCCGCCTGTCGCGTAGACGTACAAAGCAATCGCGGCCGCGACCAACGGCACGCCAAGGAGGAGCAGAGCGCGGGCCGGCTTGCCGCCCATGCGAGGGCCCGTCATCGGAGATTTTCCTTGATCGCCAGCAGGGTATCGACGAAGCGCTCGCGCTCGGCGGCGCTGATCCCCTCGAGCGCGTCGCGCCGCAGTTCCGCTGCGATCGCGCGCATGGTGCGCAGCGCCGGCTCGACCTCCTCGGTAAGGTGCACGCGCCACACGCGGCGGTCCCCCGTGTCGTGCTCGCGCCGCACCCAGCCTTTTGCTTCGAGGCGGTCGAGCAGCCGGCCGAGGGTCGGTTTCTCGATCTCCAGGGTCTCGGCGAGCTCGGTCTGGCTCACGCCGTCGCCGCGGAACAGATGCGTAAGCACCCACCATTGCGCGCGCGTCAGGCCGAGCTTGCGGATGCGCCGGTCGTAGGCGGTGCGCATCAGCCGCGCCACGTCGTTGAGCAGGAAGCCGAAATTGCGCGACAAGTCTTCGCGGAGCATGCCCGGGATGATAGTTGCCTAGCTTACAATAAGCAAGGCAAAGGAATCGCCGCCCGGTATCATGCGCCTTTCCAGCCCTCGACCAGGAAGGAACCACATGCGCGGCGCAGTGTTTCTCGGCAACAAGAAGATCGAAATCCGCAATTTCCCCGACCCGACGCCGGGCGCCGGCGAGGTGGTGATCCAGATGAAAGCTTCCGGCATGTGCGGCAGCGACCTCAAGTTCTACCGTCCGCCCCCGGGCGAGGCGCAAAAGGCGCTCGGCCTGGGCGGCAATGCCGAGCCATTTATCGCCGGCCATGAACCCTGCGGCGTCATTGCCGCTCGCGGGCCGGGCGTTTCGGAGCGCGAGGCGCCGATCGGCCAGCGCGTCATGAACCATCATTACGCCGGTTGCGGCGTCTGTGGCCATTGCCGCGTGGGTTGGTCTCAGCTGTGCCGCGCGGGCATCACGGTCTACGGCGTCACCGGCAACGGCGGGCATGCGGAATACCTGAAGGCGCCGGCGCGCACCATGGTGCCGCTGCCCGAGGAGTTGTCATTTTCCGAAGGCGCAGCCATTTCCTGCGGCACGGGGACGGCGTTCGGTGCTTTACGCCGCATGCATACGCAGGGCGGGCAGACATTGGCGGTGTTCGGCCAAGGGCCGGTCGGGCTTTCGGCAACGCTCATCGGCGCGAAGATGGGGGCGCGCGTCATCGCCGTAGAGACCAATAAGGAGCGTCTGGCGCTGGCGAAGCAGTTCGGTGCCACCGATCTCGTCGATGCGTCGAAGGAGGACGTGGTGAAAGCGCTCAAGGACCTCACGCGCGGCGAAGGCGTGGACCTCACCCTGGAGTGCAGCAGCGCATCGGCGGCGCGTCAGGCAGCCGTGCGCGCGGTCAGGACCTGGGGCACGGCCTGCTTCGTGGGCGAGGGCGGCGATGTGACGCTGGATGTGTCGCCGGATCTGCTGCGCCGGCAGGTGACACTGATCGGCTCATGGACTTTCAGCGCCATGGGCATGGCCGAGTGCGCGCGCTTCGTCGCCGACAACGGCATCAAGCTGGACCGGATCTTCACCCACCGCTGGAAGCTGGACCAGGTGAACGAGGCCTACAAGGTGTTCGACGCCCAGTCTTCAGGCAAGGGCGTGATTGAATTCTGAGGGGAGTCGCTGTCGTGGTGTGGTTGAATACTCTGTGCTTAGCAAAAAGGAGAATAGACGTGAGGCCTTTTACTGTCGTTGGGTATTGGACGGACTCAATGCAACGATTCGCGACTTGCGTTCAGGGAACTAGTCCGTATAACGCAGAGATGAAATGTCTCCGCGAGCACCCGGGCATTGCTGTCTGTGCGGTCCTTCTTGGTCATCAGCAATGCGTCGACACTGCCGAACTCGTACGAGTTGGCTGAAAATAGGCGTCGAGGAAACGTATTCCCGTGACAGGGCTTCCAGAAGTGTTTGAAGTATCCACGCGTTATTCGAATGAGGAAATTTACAAATCGTTGTCCGTTGGGAATGCTGGTGGGGTTCGGGTGAAGACGGGCACTGGTGGCGAGGTTGAACGATTGGTGATCTTCACTTCGATGCCCACCCCCAGGCAGTTAGCCGAGAATCCTTACCATGATCGACTGGAAAGCGATGTCTTAATCTATACCGGCGCAGGAAAAGCTGGCGACCAGTCGGTCTCTGGTCCCAACGCGCGTATCGTCCAGCAGGAGGAAAAGCATTTTCCGATCTACGGATTTGTCCAAATGAGTAGTCGGCGGAATCCTTCCGCAGGTACAAAGAGATGGGGCTTTCTGGGTTTGCTTGAATACCTGCGCTGCTACCGGGAACGGCAGGTTGATGCGCAAGGGAAATGGAGAAATGTCTGGATTTTTGAGCTGCGCGTCCATTCAAGTCTATCGCCAATTCACAAGGCGACAGATGGACAAACAATGGCTGAAATACTGGCCAAGCGTCGCAGTGAGGTCTATCTCAAAGATCGCGAGGTAGTGAATCCAGGAGTATCGGATGTGGCCGTGCAGCAGCTAGACATTGCGACACTTGAACCTATTCGTAGGCAACTGCTCGCGTATGAACCACGGCAATTTGAGCATGTGATTCATGATTTGCTTCAGCAATCCGGATTCGATCAAGTCGAGGTAACGAAATACAGCCAAGACGGCGGAATCGACGTGAACGCTAGGCCAGGCAAACGATCATGGCCAATAAAACAGCTATTGATCCAACTTCAAGCCAAGAGATGGATGCATACTGTTGGTCGAAGGGAAGTGGCTGAACTCAGAGGTAGCCTTCAGCCACATGCGGCGGGTTGCATTGTGACGACAAGCCATTTTTCGCGCGCGGCACTTGATGAGTCAATGGGATCTGGGAAAGTCCCTATAACGATGATTGACGGTTACGAACTGGCCAATATCGTGAAAATGCTAAACCTGCAGCTTCGCTAGTCGGCAACATAGTGTTGTCGTAATCGAAAGCGGGTTTCTTAGAAATAGGGCATGCCCTGTGTGTTGACGTAGAGGGCGTAGAGCGAGGTACTTGCCGCCATGAACAGGCGGTTGCGATGCGCGCCGCCGAAACACAGGTTGGCGCAGCGCTCGGGCAGGTCGATGCGGCCGATCAGTTTCCCCGCCGGATTGAAGACGTGGACGCCGTCGAGTCCCGCTTCGCCCATGCCCCAGCCGCACCAGAGGTTGCCGTCCATGTCCACGCGAAAGCCGTCCGGCGTTCCTTTGGGACCAGCGTCGATCAGTACGCGTCGATTTGAAAGTTGTTTTTCATTTGTTACATCAAAGGCCAGTATTTCACGAGGGACCGAGCGCGATTGAACGATGTACAGGATCTTCTCGTCCGGAGAGAAAGCGAGGCCGTTGGGCTGGCTGATGCCCTCGGCTACCACCGTGAGCTTGCCCGGGGGATCCCAGCGGTAGACGTTCATCGGCAACTCCGGCTCGGCCTTGCCGCCTTCGTACCAGCCGAGGATGCCGAAGGTGGGATCGGTGAACCAGATCGAGCCGTCGGATTTGCACACGATATCGTTCGGGGAATTTAGTTTTTTACTATTAAAGCTATCAACCAATGTAACAACGCGGCCATCCGGCTCGGTACGTGACACGCGCCGCCCGCCGTGCTCGCAGGTCAGCAGCCGCCCCTGCCGGTCGCGCGTGTTGCCGTTGGCGTAGCCGGATGGATTGCGGAAATCGCTTACCGCGCCGCTCGCCTCGTCCCAGCGCAGCATTCGGTTGTTCGGGATGTCGCTCCAGACGAGGGATCGCGAATCGCCCAGCCACACCGGACCTTCTGCCCAGCGGCAGCCTGTTGCAAGGCGCTCGACTTTGGCGAGTGGCAGACGGTAGCGGCTGAAGGATTCGTCTACGACCACCACCGCGGGGTCGGGGTAGCGGGCGCTCGGTTGCCAATCGGTGTTCATTTCGTCAACCCCGGAAGCCAGAGAGAGATGGCCGGAATATACGTCACCAGCAGCAGCGCGACGCACATCGCGCCGTAAAAGGGCCAAAGCTCCCTCGACACTTCTTCCATCGTCACCTTGCCGATGGCGCAGCCGACGAAAAGCGTCGGCCCCACCGGCGGGGTGATCAGGCCGATGCCCAGGTTGAGGATCATGATCATGCCGAAGTGCACCGGGTCGATACCGAGCTTCAGGATCACCGGCATGAAGATCGGCGTGCAGATGAGCAGCATGGGCGCGAGGTCCATGAACGTGCCGAGCAGCAACAGAAGAATGTTCACGAGGAACAGGAAGACGTACTTGTTTTCGGAGATGCCGAGGAAAATGGCGGTGACCTTGGCCGGGATCTGCATGATGGCCATCATGTAGCCGAAGCCGACCGAAAATCCGATCAGCATCATCACCATCGCCACCGTCTTCACCACGCGATGGATGAGGTGCGGCAGGTCGCGCCACTTGTAGTCGCGGTAGACAAAAAGCGTGACCAGGAACGCGTAGACGCATGCCACCGCGGCCGACTCGGTGGGCGTGAACACGCCCGAGAGAATGCCGCCCATGATGATGATCACCGTCACCAGCCCCCAAAGCGCCTCGCCAAATATGCGCGGGATGCTGCGCAGCGGGATCGGCGCGGACTTCGGCATGTTGCGCTTGTGCGCCGTCCATACGATCAGGCCGATGAGGCAGACCCCGAAGAGCAGGCCGGGGAAGATGCCGGCGAGAAACAGGTGCGCCACCGAGATGGTGCCGCCCGCGGCGACGGAATAGATGACGGCGTTGTGCGAAGGCGGAATCATGAGCGCCTGCACCGAGCCGCAGATGGTGACGTTGGTGGCAAAGACGCGCGAATAGCCCTGCTTCACCATTTGCGGGATCATCACCGAGCCGATGGACGCGGTATCGGCGACCGATGAGCCCGAGATGCAGCCAAAAAAAGTACTGGCCAGCACATTGACCAGCGCCAGGCCGCCGCGCACGACGCCGAAGAAGATCTTGGCGAAATTTACGAGGCGCGCCGCCATGCCGCCTTCGGCCATGATGGCGCCGGCGAGCACGAAGAACGGGATCGCCAGCAGCGCGAAATCGTCGGTGCCGTCCGAGACCTTCAGCATCACCGCTTCGAGCGGAATATCGACGTAGAGTGCGGCGATGATCGCGCCCAGGCCGAGCGCGTAGGCGACCGGCACGCCCAGCGCGCACAGCAGGGTGAAGCCGCCGAGCAGGACCAGGATGTCCATTTACTCGAGTCCCGCGGCCTGATCGCTGTACATGATCGAACTTTTCGGCGGCGGGCCGGCCCAGACTTTCTCGATGACAAACAGCAGCGTCAGGAAACCCGCAATCGGGATCGGCATGTAAACGATGCCGACCCGCAGCGCGGGGAACTCGGCCATCGTGTTGTGCCAGGTGAGCTGGCACAGTTGCGCGCCGTAGCCGAGCATGAAGAGAGCGGTCGCCGCCATGCAGGCATCCACGCCGTGGAGCATGGCCTTCTTCAGCTTCGGTCCAACGGCGTTGAGCAGCGCTTCGACCGCGATATGCACGTTGGCGCGGTAGATCGCGGCGCCGCCGAGAAAGGAGAACATCACCATCATCACCACCGCCGCCGGCTCGGGCCACGACAGCGGATTGTTCATGACATAGCGCATGAACACGCCGGCCGGAATGATCAGCGTGATCGCCACCAGCGCGGTGCCCGAGAGCACCACGCAGGCGAGATACAGCCCCTCCATAGCCCGCGTGTAGCGGGCTTTGAGCGTCATTCCCGAAAACTTATCTTGTGTTTTGAATGCGCTGGAGCAGCGCCGCGTACTTGGCGCCGTACTTGTCGCGAATCGGCTGGGTCGCCTGGAAGAACGCAGGCTTGTCGGCCACCACGAACTTGATGCCGGCGGCCTTGAGCTTGGTCTCGGCCTCGCCGACGTACGCATCCCAGAGCTGGCGCTGCTCGAGCTGCGCTTCGCGCGATACCTTCTTGAGCAACGCCTGGTCGTCTTTGGACATCGTTTCCCAGTTGCGCTTCGAGAACACGAAAATCTCCGGGATGATCAGATGCCCGGTGAGGCTGTAGACCTTGCTCACCTGGTAGTGGTTCTGCGCGAGCAGCGTGGGCGGGTTGTTCTCCGCGCCGTCCACCACGCCGGTCTGCAGCGCGCTGTAGAGCTCGTTGAAGCCCATCGCCACGCCGTTGCCGCCCATCGCGTTCATGGTTTCGACGAACAGCGGATTACCCATCATGCGGATCTTCATGCCCTTGAGATCGGCGGGCTTGGTGATCGGCTTGTTGGAGTAGACGTTGCGCGTGCCGGCGTCCATCCAGCCCAGCACGATCAGGCGCGAGGTGGCGGCGTTGGAAGTGCGTTCCAGCAGCTCCTGTCCGATCGGGCCGTCGATCACCCGGCGCATGTGGCCTTCGTCGCGGAAGATGAACGGCATGTTGAACACGTTGAGGTCGTCCACCACCGGGCCCATCGCGCCCACCGAGATGCGCGCGATCTGCAGCGCGCCGACCTGCGCCTGTTCGATCATTTCCTTCTCGCCGCCGAGCTGCATCGACGGGAACATCTGGATCGAGATGCGGCCGTTGGTCGCCTTCTCGAGCTTCCTGCCCATGCGCTCGATGGCTTCGACCGTGGGATAGCCCAGCGGGTGCACGTCGGAAGCCTTCCAGATCTGCTTTTGCTGCGCGAGCGCAGCGGGCGTGAACAGCGTGGCGCCGGCGCAGGCAAGCGCCGCGGCAAGCGCGGTGAAATTGCGGCGTTTCATTTTGATCCTTCCTCTCAGGTTGTCATACATCATACAACTGGATTAGACTTCGCCGCCCCAGATATTGTCAAGCCATGCAACCAACAGCCAAGCAACCGCGCAAGCTCGCGCACGCGGTGGTGGAGCGGCTTTCCGGGCGCATCCGCCGCGGCGAATTCAAGCCGGGCGACAAGCTGCCCACGGAGTCCGAGATCACGCGCGCCTTCGGCGTCAGCCGCACCGTGGTGCGCGAGGCGATGTCGCGCCTGCAGGCGGCGGAGCTGGTGGAGACCCGCCACGGCATCGGCACTTTCGTGCGCGAAGGCGCGGACAGCGCGCCGTTCCGCATCGACCCGGTGGGCACCGCGACGTTGAGCGAACTGATCGCGATCCTGGAGTTGCGCATCAGCATCGAAACCGAGGCGGCGGCGCTGGCCGCCGAACGCCGCGGCCCGGCGCACCTGGCGGCGATGCGCCGGGCGCTGGATGCGTTCTCCAGGCAGGTGGCGCAGTCGAAGGACGCGGTGCAAGCCGATTTCAGATTCCACCTGACGATCGCGCAGGCGACGGCGAACCGGCACTTCGCCGACCTGATCCGCTATCTCGGCACGATGCTGTTTCCGCGCACGCGCGTGAATTCGGCGCAGTTCGCCGGCCAGAAGCGCGTCACCTACCTCAGCCGGGTTAACCGCGAGCATGAACGCATTTACGAGGCGATCTCGCGGGGCGCGCCGGACGCGGCGCGCGCGGCGATGCGGGCCCACCTCTCGAACAGCCGCGAGCGGCTGCGGCGTGCCTACCAGGCGCTGCTTGACTCATGAGCGCACGGATCCTCCTGACCCATTCACCGGACATGCTTGCCAATTACTATGGCGAGCGCGCACTTGCCGGCCTGCAGTCACTTGGAGATGTGGTGTTGCAGCGGGATGAAAAACCACTCGATGGCGAAACCCTGCTTAGGGCCGCCGCCGATTGCGACCTGATCGTTTCCTATCGCCAGTCCTCCGGCCCGGCAGCCGTATTCGAGCGCCTGCCGAAGCTGGTGGCGTTCCTGCGCTGTGCAATCGACATCCGCAACGTGGACGTGGCGGCGGCAAGCAAGGCGGGGGTTCTGGTTACCCAGGCGAGCGCGGGTTTCGTTACTTCGGTCACGGAGCTGGTGATCGGTTTCATGATCGATCTTTCACGCCGCGTCACGCCGCACGCCTCCTCTTATCACTCAGGTGAAACTCCTCAAGCGGTGATGGGCAGGGAATTGCGCGGCAGTACGATCGGCGTGATCGGTTACGGCGCGATAGGCAAGGAGCTGGTGCGGGTCGCCGGGGCGCTGGGAATGCGGGTATTGATTTGCGATCCATACGTAGCGAATGCAGATACCGTTTCTCTGGAAAAACTTCTCTCGGAATCGGACTATGTCGTGCCGCTCGCAGTGGCGACGGCCGAGACGGAGAACCTCATGGGCGAGAAGGAGTTCCAGCAAATGAAGCGAGGGGCGTTCTTCATCAACGTCTCGCGCGGCAACCTCGTAGACGAGGCTGCGCTCGCGCGCGCGCTGGATTCAGGGTGCATTGCCGGCTGCGCCATGGACGTCGGCCGGGATCCGGACCAGATGCCGACGCCGGCGCTGGCCGCGCGCGCCGATGTGATTGCCACGCCGCACACCGCGGGGCTCACTTTGCCGGCGATCGAGCACCAGTCCATGGAAACGGTGGCGCAGGCGGCGGAGATCCTTAAGGGCCGCGCGCCCAAAGGCGCGGTAAATGCGGAGCACTGGACAAGAAAGGCGCTGCTCGAAAAATGAAACGATCGGGATTTCTCAAGCGGCCGAACTGCAGCATCTATTACGAAGTCATGGGTGAGGGGCCGGCGATCGTTTTCGCGCACGGCCTGGGCGGCAACCAGCTGTCCTGGTGGCAGCAGCTGGCGCATTTCTCCGCGCGCCATACCTGCGTCGCCTTCGCTCATCGCGGCTTCACGCCCTCCAGCGCGGTGGCGGGCGCAGCGGCGCCCGACGCCTATGCCGACGACCTGGCGGCCTTGATCGACGAACTCAAGCTGCGGGACGTGCGGCTGGTGGCGCAGTCGATGGGCGGCTGGACCTGCATGGAATACGCGTTGCGCAATCCGGGAACGCTGCGCTCGCTGGTCATGGCTTCGACCTCGGGTGCGCTCGACTTCCGTCAGTTGCAAGGCCCGGCCAGGCCTGAGATCGCCGGGTGGCTGGAGCAGGCCCCGAAGACCATCGCCGATCTGCATGCGCGGGACGTCCTGTCGGCACATGGAGAGCGCATGGCGCGCGAGCAGCCCGCTGCGGCGGTGCTCTATCGCCAGATATCCCAGCTGACGCCGCCGGATTTCAAGGCCGGCGTGCGCGCGAGGATCTTCCAGATGCGCACCCAACCACCCGAACTGTTGGCGAAGCTGACGCTGCCGGTGCTGTTCGTCGGCGGCGATGAAGACTGCGTGTTTCCATCGGCCGCCGCCCCGGCGTTCGCCGCGCTGGCGCCCAAGGGCCGATCCGTGCGCGTTCCGAACGCGGGCCACTCGGTCTATTTCGAGCGCCCGGCCGAGTTCAACCGCATCGTCGACGAATTCCATTCCGCGACCTGAAAGGCATGCCATGAAGACCATCCTGATCACCGGCGCCGCGGGCGACGTCGGCACGCACCTGCGGCGGGAGTTGGCGGGGAAATATGTTTTGAAGGTTTCGGATCTTCGTTCGTTGAAGAAAATAAACAAGGAAGAAAAATTTGTCCGCGCGGACATCTCGAAATTCTCCGACGCCCTGCGCATCACGAAGGGCGTGGATGCGATCGTGCATCTGGGCGGTTATTCGGTGGAGGGGCCGTGGGAGGGCATCCTCAGCGCGAACATCATCGGCTGCTACAACGTGTTCGAGGCCGCGCGCAGGAACGGCGTCAAGCGGATTCTCTTCCCCACCTCCAACCACGCCACCGGCTTCTACCGCCGCGACCAGACCATCGACCACCGCGTCTACCCGAAGCCCGACAGCCGCTATGGCGTTTCCAAGGTGTTCGGCGAGGCGCTCGCCAGCCTGTATGCCTACAAGTACGGCATGCAGATGTTCTGCATGCGCATCGGCAACGTGAACGCGGTGCCGATCGACAAGCGGCGCCTGTCGATCCTGTTCACGCCGCGCGACCTCGCGCAGTTGGTGACCATCGGCATCGAGCATCCGGACATCCGCTTCACGATTGTTTACGGCGTGTCGAATAACAAGCGCAGCTGGTACGACAACTCGAACGCCTATCGTCTGGGCTACAAGCCGCAGGACGACTCCGAAACCCACGCCGCGGAAGTGCTCGTGCGCGAGAAACCGGGCGGCCATCCGATAGCCGAGATGCACCAGGGCGGCGCCTTTTGTGTCGCCGAGGAAATTCCCAACCCGGCGGCGCTGCCGAAGAAGGGAAAGAAACGGAAATGAACGACCCGCGTGTTCGGCTTGCGGTTCCCGCAGGGGCCACCGACACGCATATCCATATTTACCTTGAGGACGCGCCTGCCGCGCCGGGCGGACCACCGATTCCGGGACATTTTCCAGTGGAGAAATACCGTGAAATGCAGCGGCGCCTCGGCCTGTTGCGCGTGATCGTGGTGCAGCCGAACGCCTACGGATACGACAATCGCGTCACGCTGGCGGCGATCCGCGCACTCGGACCCGGTGCAAGGGGCGTGGGCGTCGTCAAGCCGGGCGTGTCCGATGCCGAAATCGAGCGCCTGACCAAGGGCGGCATCGTCGCGCAGCGCATTTTCCAGCTTCCCTGGGGCGCGGTCGGCTTCGAGCGCATGCACGAGGTCATGTCGCAGGTCCATCCCTTCGGCTGGCACGCCAACGTGCAGCTGGATGGCCGCGAGCTGCCGCAATGGGAAGACACCATCCGCCGGCTGCCGGGCAAATTCGTGATCGACCACGTCGGCAAGTATCTCGAGCCGGTCACGCCGGAGCAGGAAGCGTTCAAGGTGCTGCTGCGCCTGCTCGATACCGGCCGCTGCTGGGTAAAACTCGCCGCCGCCTACGAGACCTCGAAAACCGGCGCACCGGGGTACGAAGACGTAAGCCGCCTCGCCCGGGCGCTGGTAAAGCACGCCCCCGAGCGCATGCTCTGGGCCAGCAACTGGCCGCACCCGTCCGCGCCCAGGGACAGCGTGCCGGAGGACGCCGATCTTCTCGATCTGCTGCTGGACTGGGCGCCCGACGACGCGATCCGGAAAAAGATCCTGGTCGATAACCCGGCCGAACTCTACAACTTCCGGTAAGTTCGATCGCGCGGCTTGGCCGAATCTCCTTGGAGCGTACCGCATGCGCATCAAATCGATCGAGCATGTGCAGCTGGCGATGCCGCCGGGCCGGGAGGCGGATGCGAGGAAGTTCTACGGCGAACTGTTGGGAATCCCCGAGCAGCCCAAGCCGCCGCAACTGGCGAAGCGCGGCGGGTGCTGGTTCGAGTCCGGCGCGCTCAAGGTGCATCTGGGCGTCGAGGCGAACTTCCGGCCGGCCCGCAAGGCGCATCCCGCGTTCATCGTCGAAGACCTGCCCGCGCTCGAAGCGGCACTGCGGGCCGCGGGCGTTGCCGTGAAGGGGGACGAGCCGCTGGAGGGCTTTCACCGCATCTACGTTGACGACCCGTTTGGCAACCGCCTCGAATTGATGGAACCCGCCTGAGGCGGTCAGACGGTCAGGCGGTCCGAGTACGGGTCAGAGTACGCGACCGCTTTCGTCGTCGATCAGGTGCATGTGATTGAGGTCGGCGACCAGTTTCGCCCGGCCGCCGGCGGCCGCGTTCATGATCGGATTGACCCGCGCGCATAGCTCGGCACTTCCCAACAGGAAGTAGAGCAAGGTTTCCATGCCCATCGGCTCTGTCACTTCGACGGCCACTTCCAACGCGCAATGATTCGCCGCGGCGGTCTGGTGCTGGTCGGCGAGATGCTCGGGCCGCAAGCCAAAAATCAGGCGCGGCCGGCCAATGTAGGGGCGATAGCGCGCGACGCGATCCTCGGGCACCTGGAAGGCGAGTTCGCCGGAAAGGCGCACCCGGAGCCCGCCGGCAGCTTCTTCCAGCGTGCAGGGCGCGAAATTCATCGCCGGTGAGCCGATAAAGCCGGCGACGAACTTGGTGACCGGCGCGTGATACAACTCGGCGGGCGTGCCCACCTGCTCGATGCGGCCGGCGTTCATCACCACCACCCGGTCGGCCAGCGTCATGGCCTCGACCTGGTCGTGCGTGACGTAGACGGTGGTGGTGCGGACCTTCAGGTGCACCTTCTTGATTTCGATGCGCATCTGCACGCGCAGCTTGGCATCGAGATTGGACAGCGGTTCGTCGAACAGGAACACCTTGGGATCGCGTACGATCGCGCGCCCCATCGCCACGCGCTGGCGCTGCCCGCCCGAGAGCTGCTTGGGTTTTCTGTCCAGCAGTTCGGTAATGTCGAGGATGCGCGCGGCGTTCTCCACCCGCCGGGCGATCTCGTCCTTGGCGACCTTCTTCAGGCGCAGTCCAAACGACATGTTCTCGTGCACGCTCATGTGCGGGTACAAGGCGTAGTTCTGGAACACCATGGCGATGTTGCGGTCCTTCGGCGGCATGTCGTTCACCACCTCGTCCCCAATCAGCACCTCGCCGCCGGTGATGTCCTCCAGCCCCGCGATCATGCGCAGGGTGGTGCTCTTGCCGCAGCCCGAAGGCCCCACCAGTACGACGAACTCCTTGTCGGTAATTTCCAGATCGATGCCGCGCACCGCCGGCGTGTCGTCATAGTTCTTCACCAGCTTCTTCAGCGTTACCTTGGCCATGAGAGCTATCCCGTGCCTTTAACCCTTCGTTGCGCCGGCGGTGAGGCCGGCGATGTAGTAATCCATGAGAAAGGCGTAGATGACCAGCGGTGGCGCCGCCCCCAGGAGTGCGCCGGTCATGATCTGGCCCCAGGTAAACACGTCGCCCTTGATGAGGGTGGTGATGATGCCCACCGGCAGAACCAATTGGTCGGTCGACGTGGTAAAGGCAAGCGGATAGAGGAACTGCGCCCACGACACGGTGAAGGCGAAGATGGTCGCCGCGATGATGCCCGGCAGCGCCACCGGGATGAAAATCTTGGTGAGTATCTGCAGGTAGCTCGCCCCGTCGATCAACGCGGCCTCGTCGAGCTCCTTCGGGATGCTGCTGAAATATCCGATCATGATCCAGGTCGCGAACGGCACGGTGAGCGTGGGATACAGGACCACCAGCACCCACCAGCGGTTGATCAGTTCGATGCCGGTGAATTCGGTCACCCAGACGAAGGTCTGGAAAAGCGGGATGAAGAGCAGCGTTTCTGGTATCAGGTAGGTGAGGAACACGCCGGTAGCGAGCGTGGCGGAGCCCCAGAATTTCATGCGCGAGAGAGCGAAAGCCGCAGGGATGCTGACCGCCATCGTGATCGACACCACCAGGATCGACACCAGCGCTGAATTGCGGAAAAACGTCAGGTACGTGGGCGAAGTGAGCAGCTCGACGTAGTTATCAAGGGTCGGCGAGAAGATCCACCACGGCGAGACCGCCGCCGAGATTTCGGCGTTGGTCTTGAGCGACGTGATCAGCATGTATATCGGCGGCGTGAGGAAAAACACCACGAATATGCACAGGAACACGTACGACCAAATCATCGCCCGGCGGCGGTCCCCCTTCATGCTGGAGCGCGCCACCGCCATCTCAGGCCTCGTTCCCGCGCCGGGTGATGTCGCGCAGAATGAAGGTCGCCGCGAACGCGAGGATCGGGAACATGAACAGCGACACCGCGGCGCCCAGGGGCAGGTCGCTGCCCTCGATGCCGACCTTGAACGCCCAGGTCGCGAACATGTGCGTCTGGTCCACCGGTCCGCCCGAGGTCAGCACCCGCACGATGTCGAAATTGGCAAATGTGACGATCAGCGAGAACAGCGCGGTGATCGCGATGATGTTGCGCATCATGGGCAGCGTGACGTACCAGAGTTTCTGCCACCAGTTCGCGCCGTCGATGTCCGCCGCCTCGTAGAGCTGCTCGGGCACGGATTTCAACGCCGCCAGGTACATGATCATGAAAAACGGCGCGCCCACCCAGACGTTTACGAGGATCACGGCGAAGCGTGCCCAGTTCGGGCTGCCGAGCCAGTTCACCCCCGGGATGCCGATCTGCTCGAGGCTCCAGTTGAACGCGCTGTAGGACGGATCGAACAGCCACAGCCAGGCGAGCGTGCTCATCGCGGGCGGGATTACCCACGGCACCAGCAGCATTCCGCGCCACTTGCGCTGGCCCTTGACCGGGACGTTGTGCACGAAATGCGCGACGCAAAAACCGATCAACGCCTTGAAGGCCACCGCGGTCAGCGCGAACACCACCGACTGCTTGACCACCATCCAGAATGTCTCGCGCGTGAACAGGAAGGCGAAATTGTCCAGGCCGACGAAATGCTCCATCGACTTGTTCAGCATCGCCATGTGGATCGAGTACACCGCCGGATAGAGCACCAGCAGCGCGATGATGAGGATGAGCGGAAGCGCCATCGCGAACGCGATGGTCGACTTCCGCTGCAGAAGCTTCTTCACCCAGCTAGACGCGCATGAAGCCTTGCAACTCCGAGGCGGCCCAGGCGATCGCCTTGTCGATCGACTCGCCTCCTTGCGTGCACTTGGCGACCATTTTGGTGGTGATCGCCTGGGTGTACATCTGCGCCGCGATCTTGGGCGGCGCGGGATAGGCCGAGACTTGCAGGATCTGTCCTGGTTTCGGCGGGTAGTGGTAGAGCGTGCCCTTTGGCGGGCCTTCCTCGGCCCAGGTTTTGAAGTCGTTCAATTTGGCGAAGGCCGGAATATCGTAGCCCTGGCTGGCCGCGACCATCTTCTCGACCGCGGAGCGCTCGGAGATGTGGCGCATCAGGCTTTTGCCCGCCGCCTTGTTCTTGGAGAACTTCCAGATGCCCCAGAAGTAAGGCAGGTAGGGCTGCACGCGACCTTTCGGGCCGCTCGGCGCGGGGAAAGTCCACAGTTGCTCGGCGATTTTCGGGGCGTCGCGCTTGGCAACCGCCCAGGCGCTCGGTGGGTTCATGATCAGCGAGCCCTTGCCGGATACCAGAAACCTGTTGTTCGAGCCGTCGTCCCATGCGAACACGTCCGGCGGCAGGAACGGCACGAGCTTCTTCATGTATTCGAGCACCTGCTTCACCGCGTCGGACTTGACCGTGATGTTGCCCTTCGCGTCGACGAGCTGCGCACCGTACGCGCCGAACAGCGTACCCATGGTATCGACCGAGTCTGAGGTCTGACCCAAGCCGATGCCAAAGGGCACACCAGCCTTGTGGCACTTCTCGGCCGCCGACAGGAAGG
>Ga0315281_10000855_pt1 | contig 43932 bp, 33 predicted proteins | sample YL17G07_0_MG_FD_204540 | JGI IMG/M metagenome (GOLD analysis project Ga0315281, IMG submission 204540) | Sediment microbial communities from Yellowstone Lake, YNP, Wyoming, USA - YL17G07_0 | ecosystem: Environmental > Aquatic > Freshwater > Lake > Sediment | place: USA: Wyoming | collected...
TACTGTGATATTGGGATATTTTGCTCGGTTCGGGGCAGTCCTGCTCCTCATTTTTCTAATTCCTACCACTCTTATTTTCCATAACATATTTGTTGATCCGAAAATGATGATTCACTTTATAAAGAATATAAGCATGTTTGGTGGATGTCTCCTCCTTCTCTCTGGAGGACCGGGGCGATTGAGTTTAGATTATCTTTTAAGAGGCAAGAAAAGATAAAATGAATATTGGGCGCCGGGAAATCTGGTGGAAGGCTTTCCGGTTTCATTTCACCTCAGCTAGTTTCATGCCAGGGATACTGGGTGGGATGATTGCGTGGACCACCGATGGAAAATTTCTCCCAGGATATTTCCTGTTGGTGATCCTGGGCCTTCTCCTCAATCATATGGCACTGAATATGACGGATGACTATTATGACTTCCGCCATCTGGTGGATGTATTTGCCACCGATGGGAAAAATCCTTATACCGGTGGAAGCGGACTCCTCTCCTCGGGTCTGATTCAACCTCAAAAGATGAAAAATATTTTTATCACCTTCTACATCATCGCCATTGGCATTGGTGTTTTTCTGGGTATGATGAGAGGGGCCTTTATCCTCCTCCTTTTGGTCATCGGTTTTTTCTGTGCCTATTTTTACACCGCCCCACCCATTCGATTTGGGTATCGGGGGCTGGGTGAAATGGCGCAGCTTCTCTGTTTTGGTCCAGGCATTGGCATTGGAGCCTATTATGTCCAGGCTCAAAGAATTTCCTGGGAGGCCTTTTGGGGAACTCTCCCCTTTGGGATCATGCTCTTTTCAATGATTACCATCAATGAGATCCCCGATTATGATGAAGATCAAAAGGGAGGGAAACTGAACTTAGTGGCTCGCTTCGGCAGGGAGGCAGGAGTCTGGTTATTTATCCTGAGCCTCCTTTCGGCTTATGGAGCGATCGTGTTAGGAGTGGTCTTAGGAAGAATCCCTGTCCTGGGATTGATCTCTTTGGTGACCCTTCCGATTGCTTACAAGACCATTTCCATTTTAAGGGCTTTTTATCAGGAGCCAATCAAGATGGCTCCAGCCAACCTGGGGATGATCTGTACTCATAATTTCACTGCCATCTTACTCGTTCTCGCTTACTTTATCGAAGGATTCAAATCAGGTGCCCTGATCGCGTCCTTCCTACCCGTCATTATTTTGATCATCCTTTACATTCCTATCGCAAGGTTGATCAGGAAGGCATTATTGATCCCTAAGAAAGAACTGCTAACAAATGAATCCCTCCCCCTTTGATGGGGGAGGGTGAGCCCTGAACCATGTAAGGTTCAGGACAGTCATGCACCCTACGTGGTGCATGGGGTGGGGGTGGACAATTAGGTTTAGCCCCCCTCCCCTTTACCCTGTTAGATATGGTTTTTTATTCAGCCCTGTTATCTAGGAAACGTTCTATCTAACAGGGTGAATCCCCTCCCGCCAAGGGAGGGGAATTTAAATGGGTATGAAAGGAGGAGGAAACATGGCTACAGAAGAATTTTATCTGCTTGAATTCACTGGATCGGAATGACCTCATTGCCATAAGATGGATCCTCTCGTGGAGAGGTTAGAGGATGAGGAAGGTATCAAGATCGAGCAACTCGAGGTATGGCATAATGAAGCCAATGCCAAACTGATGAGAGAATACGATAAAGGCTATTGCGGTGGCGTCCCGTTTTTCTTCAATAAGAAGACGGGAAAGTGGATCTGCGGCTCAGCAGACTACGAACGATTGAAGCAGTGGGCGTTGGAATAACAAAGACGCTAAGCGCTTAGCGCTATGCGCATAGCGAAAAAAGAGGGAGAAGACATGAGTCTATGCGATGATTACTATTCACTCAAGGGGAAGATGTTCCAAATTCTTAAACCCGATGGGACGCTTCTGCCCGGGGCAAAACCCCCGCTCAGTGATCAGGAGACATTCAATCTTTATCAGAAGATACTCTTCATCCGAATGGCTGATCAAAGGGCGTTGATGCTTCAGAGGCAGGGTCGGATGGGAACTTATGCTCCCATCTGGGGTCAAGAGGCCTGCCAGGTCGGAAGTGCCGCTGTGCTTCAAAAGGGGGATTGGGTTTTTCCTGCTTTTAGAGAATTAGGAGCGGCTTTGATGATGGGGATTCCGCTGAAGGCCATCTTTCTTTACTGGATGGGAAATGAAGAGGGAAGCCGTGCGCCGGAAGGGATTAATGTGTTGCCTGTCTCCATCCCTGTGGGCACTCACCCACTTCATGCTGTAGGAGTGGGCTGGGCAGCGAAGCTTAAGGGTGATAAAATCGTCACGGTTGCCTACTTCGGAGACGGTGCAACCTCCAAAGGTGATTTTCATGAGGCGATGAACTTTGCAGGAGTCTTCAAGACCCCCACCATTTTCTTCTGTCAAAATAATCAATTTGCCATTTCGGTTCCACGGAAAATTCAGACGGCCTCGCAGACGATTGCCCAGAAAGCCATCGCCTATGGAATGGATGGAATTCAGGTGGATGGAAATGACCTCTTTGCGGTTTTTGCGGAGACAAAGGAGGCAGTAGAAAAAGCCCGGTCTGGAGAAGGTTCCACCTTGATTGAGGGAGTGACTTATCGGTTTGGACCTCACACCACGGCAGATGACCCAACCAAATACCGAAAAGATCAGGAAATAGAGCCATGGAAACCGCTCGACCCAATGGTCAGGTTGAGACTTTATCTCAAAGAGAAAGGACTCTGGAGCGAAGAGATTGAGCAGCGATTAACCGAAGAGGCACAAAAAGAAATTGATCAAGTGGTGAAGGACGCTGAAGCCGTTCCAGTACCAGAAGTGGAAGAAATTTTTAAATATGTTTATGCAGAGATGACGCCGCCGTTGAAAGAACAGATGGAGTATTTAAAATCGACTCTAGGATGAAAACTCCATATACTTCCCTCCCCCTTGATGCCTGCCTGCCGGTAGGCAGGGGGGAGGGTGAGCACTGAACCATGTGAGGTTCAGGACAGCCATGCACCCTACGTGGTGCAGGGGGTGGGGGTGACCCTTCGATAGACTCAGGGTGACCATGGTGAGCTTGTCGAACCATCCCCCTCACCTTAATCGTTCGACTGAGCTCACGACGAAGTCCTCTCCCCTGCCTTCGCCGAAGCGGCTTCGCGCAGGCAGGCGCCAGGGGAGAGGAGAAAATAGGACAAGATAAGAGAGGAAATTCGTATGGCAAAACTCAATATGGTGGAGGCAATCAATCTTGGGCTTCGAGAGGAGATGGAAAGAGACGACCGAATTGTTATCTTGGGTGAGGATGTGGGAAGGGAAGGAGGTGTCTTTCGAGTTACAGATGGACTCCAGGAAAAATTTGGTGCTGATCGAGTCGTCGATACACCTTTAGCCGAGTCAGGGATTGTAGGGACAGCCTTGGGAATGGCCATCTATGGACTTCGTCCGGTTGCAGAAATTCAATTTGATGGTTTTCTCTATCCCTGCCTTGATCAGATCACCAACCACATCGGCCGGATGCGAAACCGATCAAGAGGAAGGTTCACCTGTCCTTTAGTCATTAGGGTTCCTTATGGAGGTGGCATCCATGCACCCGAACATCACTCCGAAAGTCCTGAAGCCATTTTAGCCCATACCCCTGGAATAAAAGTCGTCATTCCTTCCACTCCCTGTGAAGCGAAGGGCCTTCTCCTTTCTTCCATTCGGGATCCTGATCCTGTTCTCTTTTTGGAACCCAAACGCATCTATCGTGCGATTCGTGAAGAGGTTCCAGAAGGGGATTACACCATCCCACTCGGGAGGGCAAGAATGGTTCAGGAGGGCAAAGATATAACCATCATAGCTTGGGGGGCAATGGTTCGAGAGGCGTTGAATGCTGCAGAGCAGTTGAAGGGAGATAAGATCGAAGTTGAAATGATCGATCTCAGAACCATCTCACCCATGGATGTCGAAACCATCGTTACTTCTATTCGAAAGACAGGAAGAGGAGCCATTGTTCACGAGGCACCCAAGACCTGCGGCCTCGGTGCGGAGATCATTGCTCTCATCAATGAGAAAGCACTTCTTTCTCTTCAAGCACCCATTGAGAGGGTGACTGGATTTGATATTCCTGTTCCCCTGATGAAATCTGAGCACAATTATCTTCCCAATCCCAAACGGATTGTGATGGCAGTGAAGAAGGTGATGAGTTTCTAAAAAACAGATGGAATGATGGAACGATGGAATGTTGGAATAGAGGATTTAACAGAACCCATCATTCCATTATTCCAGTATTCCAATATTCCAGTGTTTGTTTGACGGAGGACTTTATGGCATTCGAATTCAAGTTTCCTGATATCGGAGAGGGTTTAACAGAAGGCGAGATCGTCCGCTGGTTGGTCAAAGAAGGAGATGAAGTGAAAGAGGGACAGCCCCTTGTTGAGGTAGAAACCGATAAGGCGCTTGCTGAAATCCCTTCTCCCAAGACAGGGGTTATTTTAAAAATACTGGCCAAAGAAAAAGAGATTGTGAAAGTCGGCCAGGTGATTGTGGTTTTTGGAGAAAAGGGAGAAGCATTGGCTGCTCCACCTCCAAGACCCAAATCAGTGGGTGTCGTGGGTGAACTGGAGGAGGCTCCTGAAGAAATTCTAGCCACAGAAGTGAAACCGAAAGTTGAAAAACCAGTCCTGGTTAGCGAACACATACAGGCAACACCGGCTGTGAGGGCTCTGGCAAAAGAATTGGGAGTTGATATTAATAAAGTTCAGGGAACCGGGCCTGAGGGCAGGGTTTTAGAAAAGGATGTGAGACCGTTTGCAGAAGGCAAAGAAAAACCTGTCGAAGAGGTGAAGAAACCAACAAAGATTAAAAAATATGACCTCTATGGATATGTAGATCGTATTCCTCTGCGAGGTGTTCGGCGATCCATTGCAAAAGCGATGGTGAAATCGAAATATACTGCCCCTCATGTCACCGCCATGGATGAAGCCGATGTGACAGCATTGTGGAAGATCAGGGAGAAAGAGAAGAAGATGGCAGAAAAGAAAGGGATCAAACTGACCATCCTTCCCTTCATCATCAAAGCCGTCATCGCGGGTCTCGTTGAGCATCCCTATCTCAATGCCTCATTGGATGATGAGAATGAAGAGATTATTCTGAAAAAGTATTTTAACATTGGCGTCGCCACCGATACTCCCGAAGGCCTAATGGTTCCCGTGGTGAAAAATGCGAAGGATAAGTCTATCCTCCAGCTGGCGGAAGAATTAACAAAGTTGGCAGAGAAGGCACGGGATCGGACCATCGATCTGGCTGACTTGAAAGGGGGAACCTTTACCATTTCCAACTATGGGGCATTAGGAGGAATCTATGCGACCCCGATCATTAACTACCCCGAAGTGGCGATCCTGGGTGTCGGAAAAATCAGAGAGATGCCTGTTGTGAGGAATGGGAAGTTAGTGGTTCGAAAAATTCTCAGCCTGGCCCTCTCCTTCGATCACCGAGTGGTCGATGGGGCGGAGGGGGCACGATTTCTCAATACAGTGATTGCCCACCTCGAGGACCCAGATCTTATTCTTTTAGAGACCTGAAGGTTCATGGTTAACCATCATCCCCCTGCGCCCCACTTGGTGCGGGGGGGAATTTCTCAAATACTCTCCACTGTAAAAATTTATAATTAAACCCTTGACAAATGACTTCTGTCGGTATATTATCAGTAACAACTGATAATTCTGAATATTTAATATTATCAGAAATAATAGTAAATGGAGGCGATGCCATGCCCAAAAAAAATCAGAAGGTTTGCTGCTCACCTGTGGAAATGGGGATGAATTATTGCAAAGTCGAATCGATCATCAGCGTCGATGAACGAGGGCAGATGGTGCTTCCCAAAGAATTGAGAGATAGGGCAAATATCCGCGCAGGGGATAAGCTGGCTATTATCAGTTGGGATAAAGGCGGGGAGGTTTGCTGTATCTATTTGATCAAGGCAGAACATCTCGCAGAGCGCGTGAAAGATTTTCTCGGTCCAATGATGAAAGGTATGGCCACAACCTAATTAGTTATAAAATAAAGTCTTTAGTTTTAGGGTTATGGTAAGGATGCCAGTTTTGTCGAGAGGTTAGGTCCAGTGGTGAATAATTCTTTAACCTTAGCCCTTTGACTCTATGCCAAACTGGCTTCATGACCCTTACCCCAACACTAATTTCAAGGTTCATGAGTGACGTATCCATCATGGAAAATTATAAGGGAATAAGGATATTCTTCAAAACAGGGAGATTCTCATGGATGAGGCAAGAGATTACCTCTTAGAACAACTGGAAGATCTTTCTAAACCTACAAGCTGTTGACCACAAAGTGGAAAGGCTCAGTTGAGCCTTCCCAGTTTAAAGCAACCCTTTGTTATTGGTTCGATCCAGACCCCCGTTGGTCCTGTGCCTCAGGTTTCATCCTCTCTGGTTTGGGCAGATCGTTTGGGGAGGTATAGAGCCCGTTGGGGAATAGGCCGCATGCATTACACCATCGAACCCGGTCTTTATGCCTTGGGAAAGCCCGATGAGCGGTCCCAGGTCTTGGTCACAGCCAATTACAAGATGAGCTTTGACAAGCTGCGTGAGGCATTGTCAGGGCGGGACATGTGGATACTGGTTCTGGATACTAAAGGTATCAATGTCTGGTGTGCTTCGGGTAAGGGGACTTTCGGGACGATGGAACTCGTTGGCCGAATTGAATCAAGTGGTTTAAGTCAAATTGTCTCGCACCGGGAATTGATTTTGCCCCAATTGTCTGGTCCAGGAGTTGCGGCTCACCATGTCAAGAAATTATCCGGCTTTAAAGTGATTTATGGCCCCATTCGGGCTACAGATCTACCGACTTTCTTGGAGGGTGGGCTTAAAGCGGCACCAGAGATGAGGCTCAAGACCTTTACAACATGGGAGCGAATGGAACTCATCCCGATGGAACTGGTCGCAGTCCTAAAAGCGGGTCTGATCATTATCCCTATTTTCTTCCTATTAGCTTTTCTTGGGAATTCAGGAGGGGTTTGGACAAATGCCTTGAGCCATGGCCTTTTCTCAGTACTAGCCATTCTGATTGCTATTGTGGTGGGTGCTGTTCTAACACCTTTATTGCTGCCATGGCTGCCGGGCCGGGCCTTTTCGGTCAAAGGTCTCAGTCTGGGGATTCTTTTCGCTATCATCCTATTGGCTTTTCACTGGGGTGACTGGATCCCAAGGATAGGCCGTCTCGAAATATTGGCTTGGCTCTTTCTTATCCCTGCGGTTTCAGCTTATCTGGCGATGAATTTCACAGGAGCCTCAACTTACACCTCACTTTCTGGAGTGAGGAAAGAGATGCGCTGGGCCTTGCCGCTGGAGATTGGTGCCGGAATTGTAGGTTTCATTCTCTGGCTTGGGTCACACTTCAGTACCTAAGGAGCTCAAATGATGAGTCAGTTGATCTACCTGAAAGATGTCGTCACTTTAAGGCTCGACCCAAAAAAATGTATCGGTTGCGGGATGTGTTTACTGGTCTGTCCCCATGCCGTCTTAAGCCTGACAAACGGCACTGCTGAGATCGCCAACCGGGATGCCTGTATGGAGTGCGGGGCCTGTTCCCGAAATTGCCCGGTTGAGGCATTAAGTGTTCAGTCGGGGGTAGGCTGTGCAGCTGCAATCATCAACTCTATGCTGGGGCGTAAAAAATCTTCCTGCTGTTGCTCGGTAGATTCGGAGGTGGGATCAAGTGATCCATCGGAATGCTCTCAAGATGCTAAGCAGACAGACTGCTGTTAGCTGTCGTGGAGCGCTAAAAAAACTGGTTAGGGTCACCTATGATTCATTTATCAATCTCTACTCCAGGCATTCTATCTCCTACCATAAGTTCTGGTATAAAAGGGTTTGGCCAGATTGGATTATTTTGCTTTAAATTTGTGCGATTAGGTTCATTTGATAAAGCCAAACCTTATAAGGATCGATCTCCGCTGGATTGAAGAACCCTGAAGTTAAGGCTGCTCAGGACATGATCCCCATCTCGTGCTTCAGCCTTCCAGTTTCCAGTGTGCTGTGGCCGGAAAGTGAAATAACTGTAAACTGACCATGCTGGAGGCTTGACATCGATTTCCATTCGATAGTACTCCTTACCTTCCCATAGCCAAATATGGACAATCTTTCTCGCTCTCGGAGTCTTGATTCTTGTGAAGAAGTAACCCCTTTGGTTATTGGATGTAAGTTCTGAACATTTCCCGATCAGAAACTGTTGAAAGCCCTCTCTTTCAATGCCTGTCCCGATGCTGGCCTCAAGAACTTTGAAATCAGGAGTCTGTTTTATCGCAACATTCTTGACTTCCAACTTTTCTGCTCCTGAAAACTCTTTCTGTTGAGCCGGATAAATTATTTGGGTCCTCACCTCTTGCTGGATTGCCGGAGTGGGTAAGATAGGAGGTAATGAGATCGCTTTAGGTCTCTCTTCTATGGGATGGCGCGCAGGATAGGAGATGAAAAGTACCATGAAGAGAATAGCTGCGATGGTTAGAGAGAAAAGAAACCATGGCCTGACGCTCTTTCTCGGATGTGGAACCTCCCGTGGCAACTCGATGGGCTCTGGAGGGGTTAGACTTTCCAGATAGTTTTGATACTGAAGGAGAATGTTTTTCGGATCAAGGGCAAGATATCTGGCGTAAGCATTCAAATACCCTTTCACGTAAAGGGCAGGAGGAAGAAGCTCATATCTGTCTTCTTCGATGGCTTTGAGGTGGCGCTCCTTTATCTTGGTGAAGCCAGAGATTTCCACCAGCGAGATGTTCCGTGTCTCCCTTTCTTTTTTCAAAAATTTCCCTGGAGACTCCATCATTGCTTATACCAGAAGAAGATCCAGCTTGTTATTTATTTTTTTAATTATCATCAATGTAATTGATGGTCTGAAGAGAAGTTACCTGACTAAATATAGGCACTCCCCGTGCCAAAGAGTTATAATTATAATATATTGAAATTTAAGGATATTATGAAATGAAGGAATAAATCAAATATTATTTTATGCCAAATTTTGGCTCGTTTGTGACTATTTGTCAAAGGAATAAGGAGAATATGCACCAAAATTTAAAAGAGGTCAAGCCAAACGACCTGCCCTCTTGGTAAACACGTTGTTTCCGTCACCGCTACTTTTCTTTAAGTATGTTATCCGCCTACGCAGAAGGCCACGCCTGCGTGCCGAAACACCTGCACAAAGCGTTTCGGCAAAGGCAGGCACTTCGGCGTGCAGGCACGGGCTTTGCCTGTGGATGAATGCGTAACCCGTGCCTGAATCATCCATGTACCGAAGTACTGCTGCTTCGGCGGATTTCGCCATTGGCGGATAACCCTCCGAAGCCTTGTCGCTTGCGCACCGAAGCGCTTCAGTGCCCAGGGGCGTAGGAGGGTATTTCATGGAGGTACCACGGGCTTTGCCCGTGGGGCTCCATTTTTTGTGGGCGCTTTCTGGTTAATGCACACCCGGTGCTGGGATACCTTCTTTCCCTTTTTTCATCAGCAGGACAAGAGGAAGAACCAGCATCATCATTGTTGAAAGAAGGTAAAAGACATCGTTAAATGACAACATCGATGCCTGTTTTATCACTTCGCCATAGATTAATCCTAAGCTTCCCTGGTCGGAAAGGGAAGGTATAAACCCTTTCTGCTGCAACATCTGAGAGATTTGCGGAAGGGCGATCTGGAAGTTTCTATCGAAGGGAGTGAGATGTTCCACGAGGTGGACCTGATGAAACTGCGCCCTTCTGGCAAGCATGGTGGTAATGAAGGCAACGCCAAAACTACCCCCGAGGTTTCTTAGGAGGTTGAATATCCCCGTGGCATTTCCCATCTCTTCCTTTCTTATGCTTGACATGGTCATCGTTGTAAGGGGGATGAAGAGAAAACCCATACCGATTCCTAACACGACTCTTGGCCAAAAGATGGTATTGAAATCAACCTGAAGATTAAACTGAGCCATCATATGGACTGAATAGGCAGCCACAGCAGTGCCAAAAGCAAGAATTGCCTTTGGATTGATCTTTGTGACAAGTTTCCCCGCTATGGGCATGGCGATCATAGTGGCAATGCCACCGGGGCCAAGTGCCAGCCCTGCCAGGAAGGACGTATATCCCATCAACGTCTGGAGGAAAATGGGCAGCAGCACAATGCTCCCGAAAAGATTGAAGAAGACGAAAAACATGATGATATTCCCTGTGCTGAATGAGAGATTTTTAAAAGTCCTCAAATTAACAATGGGGTTCTCTGCAAAGAATTCAACCAGGATAAACATGATCAGAGAAGATATGGAGATGTAACTCATCCAGGTGATGAAGCCGGATGAAAACCAGTCCTCCCTCTCCCCTTTGTCGAGAACGATCTGAAGACATCCCAGGCCAATCGCTAAAAATAAAAGCCCCCAGTAGTCAATCTTCATTTTTATTCGCTGCATGTAAGGTGGGTCAACAATAAAAAGAAGAACCATCAGGATTGAAATGATTCCTATTGGGACGTTGATATAAAATATCCATTGCCAGGACCAATTGTCTGTAATCCATCCTCCCATAAGAGGGCCAATAATGGGACCGAACATAATGCCAATGCCGAAGATCGCCATAGCCATTCCGTGCTGGCGGGTTGGAAATGTTTCCAGAAGAATGGCTTGAGAAATGGGTTGAAGGGCTCCGCCCCCCAGACCCTGGAGGACTCTGAAAAATACAAGGCTCTGAAGATTCCATGCAGAGCCGCACATGAAAGAACTCAAAGTGAAGAGGGAGATGGAGAAAATGAGATAATGTTTTCTTCCAAAGAGCCTGCTCAACCATCCGGAAATGGGAATGATGATGGCATTGGACACGAGGTAAGAGGTAATCGTCCAGGTGGATTCATCAATCCCTGCGGAGAGGCTTCCGCGGATATGATCAAGGGAGACATTGACGACCGAGGTGTCGATGATCTCGATGAGCGTAGGGAGCATGACTGTGATGGCAACAATCCACCGGTTCATCTTAACCTACGCCTCACTTAGAACTAACCAATATGGTGGGCACCACAGACATCCCGATCTTTAAGTTGTGGGAAGGATCTGTGTCTTGATCAAGAATGATTTTGACAGGTATTCGCTGCACGATCTTGACATAATTCCCTGTGGCATTCTCAGGGGGGAAGAGGGAGAAAACTGCCCCGGTGCCTGCTTGGACACCCTCCACCTTCCCATAAAATACCTTACCAGGGTAGGTATCCACTATTATTCTCACCTTCTGTCCTAGTTTGACCCTCTCCAGTTGGGTTTCCTTATAATTGGCAGTAATCCAGATGTCATCGAGTGGAACTACGGCCATGAGAGATTGTCCAGGCTGGATTTGATTTCCAGTCTCGACAGACTTTTTGGCGATGTAACCGTCTGAGGGTGAATAAATGATGGTGTAGCTTTTGCTCAACTCCGTCCCCTTGAGAGTAGCCTCTTTCTGTTGAATCTGCGCCTGCTGCGGGATGAGGGAAGTTTCTGTTTGTTTGACCACGGCTTTCTGGGTCTCCAGAGACGCCTCAAGCTGTTTGATGCGCTCCTTGGCTGCTTTCACCTGTGCCACCGCCACATCGTAAGTCGTTTTTGCTTTATCATACTGTTCCCTAGGGATGACCTCCTTCTTAAGAAGAGATTCTGCTCTTTTGAAGTCAACCTCCGCCTGTCGGAGATTGGCCTCCTGAAGTTCAAGGTTTGCCCTTGCCTCCTCCATCGAGGCCATGATCCCTGCCAACTGTTTTTTAGCCGTATCCACCTTGTCCCGGATCTCAGATAGTTTTGCTATCTCGGTCTCAAGACCAGCTTGCGCCTCCTTCACCCTGACATCATAATCTATTGGATCAATCTCGAGGATGGGGTCGCCCTTTTTTACAAACTGATTGTCATTGACATGGATCACCTTCACCGTACCAGGGATCTTCGAAGCAATGGCATGCACTCTGCCATCGACAAAGGCATCATCGGTTGAGATATGGGTCGCTTTATATTCTCTGTATAAAAAGAGCACCACTGCTCCGATGACGATCAGGACGGGAAATATTATAATAGCAGCAATCTTTTTTCTCCGGTTGTTTGGTTTCTCTTTATTCTCTTCCATTGATTCAGATTCCTCCTGTCAACTTTCTGTGTGAAGATAACATATTTATGGTAGTGTTTACATGGTAAATTGTAAAGTTTTTCCCATCCCATGAATCATCCTTCTGATAGATATCCGTTGCTTTTTTGGCCGATTTTTATTAATTAGATTTTAAGGAGGTGTCCCATGGATCGGAAAAGAGAGGGAATTGGCGATCTGTATCATCAAGAGACAAAATACCGAATAGAAGCCATGCCGCGAGGGGGGCTCGATTGGGCACACCAGCCCTCTCCCTATAAAGAGTTTCCTTATGCCTTGAAACATTTTCCTATTCGCCCCCTTGATCAAAAGGGTGGAAAATCTCTTTGGGAGGCGATTTCTCAAAGGCGATCCATTAGAGAATTTTCTAACCAATCCATTACTTTCCCCGAGCTTTCACAATTGATCTGGGCTACCCAAGGGGTCACTTTGAAGGCGTTGGGATTTGAATTCAGAGCTTCACCCTCTGCCGGTGCCCTTTACCCTATTGAGACTTATCTCGCAGTGAACCGAGTCGAAGAAATTCCGCCAGGGCTCTATCACTACAATGTGAAGGAGAGGCAATTAATGCTTTTGAAGGAGGGCTATTTGGGTCCTGAGCTTTGTCAAGCTGGATTGGGTCAGGAGATGCTTGAAGAGGCTGCCTGCGTGTTTGTTTGGACAGCCATGGTTGACCGATCGAAGTGGAAATATCGAGAGAGGGGTTATCGTTACCTCTACATGGATGTGGGGCATATCGGACAGACTCTCTATTTAGCTGCGACGGCATTGAACCTTGGTTGCTGTACCGTGGGTGCCTTCTTTGATGAAGAGGTAGATCGTGTTATTGGTGTGGATGGGAAGAACGAGATTTCTGTCTATCTTGGAGCGGTGGGGCGGCCGAGATAGAGAAGTTCGGAGTAATTAGTTCGGAGTTCAGAGAGAATAATTCGCAGTGTTCAGTTGAAGTAGCAAGGAGAATCCAGAAACCTCTGAAAAAAGGGGAAAAAATAAACAGGGTGTGGTATATTATAAATGGAACCCAACGGGCAAGCCCGTGGTCCCCAAAAGCCATACCCACCTACGCCCCTGGGCGCTGTAGCGCTCCGGTGCGCAAGCGCCAAGGCTTCGGTGGGTCATCCGCCTGTTAGCGAAATCCGCCAAAGCATGATCGACCCATTGCTGAAAGTGTTCCTATCAGGAGTTACGCATTCCTCCACAACCAAGGTCGTGGTCTCCTGCGTAGGCGGATTAAAGGAATGGAATCGGGGATGAGTAAACCCCGTTAGAAAGTCTTCGACTTTCCAACGGGGAGGCTCATTCACCCCGTTAGAGAAGGTCTCTAACAGGGCAAGCGGGGCATTAAACCCCGTGTTTGCTCTAAAAGGCCTCTGGCCCGGAAGGCCGCCGGCCCGGAGGGAATTATATCTTCACCCCGTAAGAGACCAGAGGTCTTACGGGGTTCATCCCCGCTGCAAGCCCCGTTAGAAATACGTTACTAAAGGGAGCTCCTTGGTAATAATGGAAAATTTCTAATGGGGCAAGCAGCGGGGCTTTCTAACGGGGTAAAATGATAAAAAATAATGGACTAAAAAAGTTTGATCAATCGCTGAGTGAGAATTTTAGAGTTTCCTTTAAAAAAATCGTTGGGGAGATAAAATAAAATTTTTATCAAAACGATCTTCTGCTGTGCCCTGTTTGACCCACAACGCTCATTGTTTAACGAAGGAAGGTGAATCTTTCCGAAAAGGATTCGGTCATGAGGAGGTGGCTTATGATTCTAAAAAAGGTTTCATTGATCATTATTCTCCTTTTTTTTCTTTTGGTAGGATGTGCAGGGGTTCCTGTTCGACCCGCGCTCATGGAAGATCATAAGGTTCCTTCTGGTAAGATCGAAGGAAATCAATTCACTGGATTTCGGTATCCTTTTAACATCTCGGTTCCTTCTCATTGGAAGATGACACCAGAATTTCCTGATTTTTTGGAAGAGTTGGGCTATGACAAACCTTCTCCGATGGATAAAGAGCAGACTGAATTGTATGTTTATCATACGAAAACGAAATCGAATATTCAATTCGATTTCACGCCGGCAGGCCGATATGCCACATTCAATCAAGAAAAGATCGAGTGGCTTGTGACCGCTGCAACCGATAGCCTTAAGTCCGAAATAGAAAAGGATTATGGAAAGGGTGTAAGGGTAGAGATAGGTCCAACAGAACCGATATCCCTAAAAGGTGTCCAATTCGCAGCAAAAAAATATGCAACCTATACGGCAAAAGGGCTGAAGCGGGAGCAGGGATGGATTTATGGGTTTACAGAACCCTATCAGATTTTCATCCTCTATACGATATTGGAGAAGGAAGGCACAAACGACCGTCAGGATATGAAAAAGATCCTTGATTCTTTTGAGGTGATATCGAGAAAATAACCCATGTTGTATGGAAATGGTAGCCGCAACCTTCAGGTTGCGTGATAAAGAGATTCGCTTAGCCTAATAACCCCCTCTCCCGCTGGCGGGAGAGGGTTGGGGTGAGGGTGGACATGATAGGCCATTTCCCCCTCACCTTCATCCTCTCCCCCAAGGGGAGAGGAGATTTTCTATCTAATGGATGGAGGGCTCAGATGGAAAAAGTAGAGTTGAAGAAAGGAATTTATTGGGTTGGAGCGATTGATTGGAACATAAGAGATTTTCACGGCTATTCCACTCCTTATGGGACAACTTATAATGCCTATTTAATATTGGACGAGAAGAACGTTCTGGTGGATACGGTAAAGGCTCCGTTCTATCTCGAGTTGCTGGGGCGCATTTCAGAGATCATTGATCCGTCAAAAATTGATGTGGTGGTTTCGAACCATGTGGAGATGGACCACTCCGGTTCCCTCACTCAGATTGTCGAACGGATTGGAAACCCTATCGTGATCACCTCTGGGAGGGGCCAGAAGGGTCTGACAAAACATTATAAGAGATCGCTGAAATTTAAGGTTGTGAAGAGTGGAGACACATTTTCCCTCGGTCATCGGACCCTCACCTTTGTGGAGGCTCCCATGCTTCACTGGCCGGATAGCATGTTCACCTATATTAAAGAAGATCAGCTTCTTTTGCCGAACGATGCTTTTGGTCAGCATTTTGCTTCCTGCCAGAGATTTGAGGATGAGGTGGGGGATGGGGTGATGAAACATGCGGCAAAATATTATGCCAATATCCTCTGGCCTTTGGCGCCGCTCATTTTGAAAAAAGTGGACGAAGTGGTGAAAATGGGGATTCCCATCGATATGATCGGACCCAGCCATGGTCTTGTCTGGAGAAAGGATCCCGGCCGAATCATTCAGGCCTACGTGGATTGGAGCCAGGGAAAGGCGGGGAATAAAATCCTTGTCATCTACGATACGATGTGGGGGAGTACGGAAAGCGTTGCCAAGGCTATCCTTAAAGGCTTGATTGAGGAGGGAGTGGAAGCAAGACTTCTTCACCTGCGATCCAATCATCGGAGCGACATCATCGAAGAGATGCTGGAGGCAAAGGGTATCCTTTTAGGGTCTCCCACGCTAAATAACGGGATGTTTCCCACGATGGGAGATTTCTTAACTTATATGAAAGGGTTGAGACCGAAAGGAAAAATTTTTGGTCTTTTCGGATCACATGGATGGGGAGGAGGAGCGATCAAAGAAATGAGGAGAGCTCTCGAGCAGGAGAAATTCGAAATTTGGGAGAAGGAATTTCCTGTTCAATTTGTTCCAGATCCGGAAGAATTGAAAAGTGCGATTCAATTCGGAAAAGAATTTGCGCAAAAAATTATAACGCATAACGCATAGGGGGCACCCCCTCTCCAACCCTCCCCCCTTGGAGGCTGTGTCACAATGAGGGAAATGGCATGTTTGTCATTCTGAGCCCTTCGCCATGTGTCACCCTGAGCGAAGCGAAGGGTCTCGCTTTTTGGCTCAGGGTAAACTCCGTGAAGAATCTCATGGAGTCAATAAGTTAGAAAACAGAGATTCTTCGGCTAACGCCTCAGAATGACATTGTGACACAGTCTCTTGAGGGGGAGAGAGAGGGTGGGGGGACTGAGAATGGCAGAAGAGACGGGTTCCTATAATCAGATTGTGATGGAGCATTTTGCCCATCCGAGGAATATGGGCGAGATGGAGAACCCCGATGGAGTCGGAGAAGCTCAGAATCCTGTCTGCGGTGATACCATGCGGCTCTTTATAAAAGTAGAGACGGATCGGATCATCGATGCGAAGTTTCTGACCTTTGGGTGTGGGGCTGCGATCGCTTCTTCGAGTATGACGACAGAGATGATCAAGGGAAAAACGATTGAAGAGGTTCTTATGGTATCAGATCAGGTGATCGCCGAGGCCCTCGGCGGACTTCCACCGACGAAGGTCCATTGTTCCATCCTGGCAGAGAAAGCCATCCATGCGGCTGTTTTAGATTATCAGAAGAAGAGAGGGGGGTGATCCGATGATCGAGAGGGAGTCTGTCCTCCATTTATTAAAAAACGTGGTTCAGGAATCTCCTGCTGATCAAACAGAAGCCATCCTCTTAACAGAAGATTCTTCACTCACCCGTTTTGCCGGCTCTGCCATTCACCAACATGTGGCCGAGAAGAACCAGACGCTCATCCTCCGAGTGGTTTTTGGAAAAAAGATTGCGGTGGCGACCACCAATATTTTTCAGCCATCTTCAATAAACCCCGTTAGAAATTCCAGCGGGGCATTAAACCCCGCCCTCCGGGGTGGAACCCCCTACGGGGCGGAACCCGGAATTATTCTAAAATCTAACCCCGCTGCAGAGCGGCGGGGCATTATTTCTAACGGGGTAAAAAAATCCCTTCAGAAGGCAATTTCCCTTGCCAAGGTTCAACAACCAAACGATGAATTTATTTCTTTGCCAGGACCGAAAACCATTCCTGAGATCGAAACCTTTTCTAAAAATATTATCCGCCTCACACCCAATCAGAAGGCGAGGAGGATTAAAAGTCTCTTGAGGCGAGTAAAAGAAAAGGGATGCAAAGCTTCCGGTGCCTTTTCGAATGGAGAGGTTGAACTGGCAGTGGTTAATTCACTCGGGGTGGAGGCCTATCAGAAATTTTCTGACCTGTTTCTCCATCTGATCGTCGAGAATGAGAAAAGTTCTGGTTACGCGAGTTTCGTGGCCAGGGACCCTGATCAATTAGATGTTGATTCCTTGGCCCAAGAGGCAATGGGAAAGATATCCAGTGAAGAACCCATTCAGATTGAACCAGGTGAGTACGAGGTTATTTTGGAACCTTATGCAGTGAGTGAGCTCTTATCCTTTCTGGGCTATTTGGGTTTCCATGCGCTGGCTGTACAAGAGGGCCGAAGTTTTTTCTCTAATCGGTTTGGGGAAAAAATGGTGGACGAAAAAGTGACGATTTACGATGACGGTCTTGACCCGGAAGGGTTGCAAGTTCCTTTCGACTTTGAAGGAATTCCAAAGAAGAAGGTCACCTTTTTTGACAGTGGAGTGGCGAGAGAGGTGACTTATGACTCCTTCACAGCCGGGCGAGAGGGAAAGGACTCCACTGGACATGGCCTGATCGCACCCAATACAGCTGGCCCCATTCCCATCAACCTTTTTATGAATGGGGGGGAGTTCTCCCTTGAGGAGATGATTAAATCTGTTCGAAAAGGAATTTATGTAACCCGATTTCATTACACCAATGTGGTGGAACCCATGAAGGCCGTCGTTACTGGGATGACCCGGGATGGAACTTTTTTGGTTGAAGAAGGAGAGATCAAAAGACCCATCAGGAATCTAAGGTTTACGGAATCCATCCTGAAGGCTTTTTCTCAAGTGACCGCCATCTCGAAAGATCGAAAAATTTGTTCTGAAGGAACGGTCTACTCAAGGCGTTTTGTCACCGGCACGGTCGTTCCTGCTATCAAAATAGACGGATTTAATTTTTCAGGAGTGTCCGTGTTATAAGTGAGCTAAAGTGAGCTAAAGTGACTAAAGTTAAAAATTATGGACAATAAAGAATTTTCAAAACTACTCGAGAAGAGGACCCGTGATTTTGGTATCAGGATTATTCGGTTATCAACTGCTTTGCCCAATACACCTGAGGGAAGGGAGATAAGGAGACAGATTACCAAATCAGGGACTTCAGTTGGAGCGAATTACTTGCCCTGTTAAATAGCTTGAGGGCAACATGTATTACACATACGTTTTACAAAGCTTGAAGGATAATCAATTTTACACAGGTTTCACTGAGAATCTCAAGCTAAGATTTGAGCATCATTCCAGAGGCCGAGTCGAATCTACGCGGCAAAGAAGGCCCTTAAAGCTGATTTACTATGAGGCGTGTATTGACAAAGAAGATGCAATAAGGAGGGAGAAGTATTTTAAGACATATCATGGGAAAATGTTTATTAAAAGAAGGCTTAAATCTTATTTAACAGGGTAAAAGGCAAATAGGGCCAGAAGCAAGGCCGAATTTAAAAGTAAGATAAAAATCTGTCAGAGCGAAGCGAGTGAGACGCAGTATTGGTTGGAAGTGATTCGAGAACTTAAATGGTTATCTTGGGAAGGATTGAAACCCGAATATGACGAATGTGGTGAATTGTTAGCAATCTTTACCTCTATTAGCAAAAAATAACTTTAGTCACTTTAGTCACTCGTAACTTTAGGCACTCTTTAAAGAGGCAAGGCGATTAAGCATCTCATCCAAAATATTCTCGATCTCGCGAAATTGAAAAGGGTGGCGTATGCTGACATTCGAATCGTCCGTCGCCAGAACGAAGAAATCGAAGTGAAGAACGGGAAAGTGGGGGCTTTGATCCATGACGAGGATTTCGGCTTCGGAATTAGAGTCCTTTTCCAAGGCGCCTGGGGATTTGCCTGCAGCTCAAAAGTGACCAAGAGGGAGATGGAGGCAGTCTTTGGCAGGGCGCTGAAGATTGCCAAGGCCAGTTCAGAGGTCAGAGGGAAAGAGATCCTTTTCCCTCCTATCTCACCAATAGTGGATAGATATAAAACCCCGATTTATATTGATCCATTTGATGTCGCTCCTGAAACAAAACTTAATTTTCTCCTTAAAGCAGACGAGATCATACGTAAAAATAATAAGGTTAAGATCTCAGAAGCCTTTTTAGGATCATATAAAACGGAGAAGACATTTGCTTCCACAGAAGGTTCTTATATTGAGCAGGAGATCGTGGAATGCGGGGCAGGCATTTCAGCCACAGCCATTGAAGGGAGTGAGGTTCAGGTCCGATCCTACCCCAACTCTTTTCGGGGGAATTTTGCCACTCAGGGTTATGAGTGGATTGAAAAATTAGCCCTTCAAGATAAAGCAGAGAGGATCGCTGACGAAGCTGCACAACTTCTTTCAGCAAAGCCTTGCCCATCTAAGACGACTACCCTGATATTGGATAGTTCACAACTGGCCCTTCAGATTCATGAATCCATTGGACACCCCATTGAACTGGATCGAATTCTTGGAACCGAGGCCAGTTATGCCGGCACCAGTTTTTTAAAACCGGAGATGGTAGGTCATTTTAAATATGGCTCGGAATTGGTGAATATTGTTGCCGATGCGACCTGTCCTGGAGGGTTGGGCACCTTCGGTTATGATGATGAAGGAATAAAAGCTCAAAGGGTCCCCATTATCTCTCAGGGGATCTTAGTGAACCTTTTAACATCAAGGGAGACAGCCCACCATCTTGGAAAAGGAAGCAATGGTACGATGAGAGCAGATGGTTGGAACCGAATTCCCCTGATTCGGATGACGAACATCAATCTGGAACCCGGGGAGTGGACATTAGAACAGATGATTGCCGATACGGAGGAAGGGCTCTTCTTAACGACCAACCGAAGTTGGTCGATTGATGACAAGAGGATCAATTTTCAATTCGGAACTGAAATTGGCTGGGAGATCAAAAACGGTAAATTGGGCGAGATGGTCAAAAATCCTACCTATACTGGGATTACCCCAAATTTTTGGAATTCTTGTGATGCCATTGCGAATCGAGATCACTGGCAGATGTGGGGAACACCTAATTGCGGGAAGGGAGAGCCTGGGCAGGTGGCTCATGTGGGACATGGCGCTGCGCCAGCCAGATTCAGAAATGTTCAAGTGGGGGTGATGAAATAAATAAAGATAGGGAGATGAGGGGATGGGGAGATAGGGAGACACCCTAAATTCGGATTGTGGATTTCGGATTGCGGATTGAAAATCTTAAATCTAAAATCTGAAATTTAAAATTATTGATCTTTCTTTTCTGTAACATCTTTGGCGTAGCCTTCTCGAAAACCTTCCACAACCTTCTCAGAAACCTTTTTAGTAGCCCGGAAGATCTTTTTTAAGCCTTCCTTAAACAAATCCTTTGCTTCTTCGAGTTCGTCTTCTTTTTCTTCTTTCATGGCCCCTATAACCGCAGAGCGCATAGAACAAAGCGTAAAATCTTTTGTGTTCTCCCCCTTTACGAAATTAACATTCCGCAATCCGCATTCCGAAATCTGAAATCTTATTTAGCCGGTGCAGGCATCGATTTCATCTTCTCGATCTGGGCTCTGATCCGCTGGGCTCTTTCACTATTAGGATCCACTTTCAGGTAATCTTCCCATGCCTTGATAGCGCTCTTAATATCCTGTTTGTCATGAAGGAGGACAAGGCCAAAATTATATCGACTATTGATATGTTTGGGATCACTTTGTGTTGCCTTTCTGAACTCTTCGATAGCTTTATCAAATTGCCCTAATTTTCTATACATGATCCCCATATCTGTCCTGACATCCGGGTTATCAGGCTTGACAGCAAGATATTGACTATAAGCCTCAATGGCTTCTTTGGGTTGGTCGGTATCGAAATAAAGGTTTCCCAACTCCACCCAGGCCGGAAGGTTTTTGGGGTCTTTCTTGACGATCTCCTTCAAGGTTTGGATCTGAGAAGCCACTTCAATCGAATCACGAGCGGGAGGACCCGGCGCTGGGACCCCCGCTGGAGCCATTTGGGGTTTTTGGACCATGGCAGTCTTTTCGGCACCTTTTGTCCCTTTGTTAATCATATAAAGGATTCCCACGGTGGCACCGATAGCAAATCCAACAAGAAATGCAATCACAACAATCAAGATGACTGCCTCTTTTTTCATTTTAAGTTTCTCCTCTTTTTGAGAAATTTTATCCGAAGCAGAGAGATTAAGCAAATTCAATTTCGGATTTCAAACAGTCCTTTAACTTTTCTTTCAGTGGAGAATGACAAGGACCCTGTAGACAAAAGGGGGAGTGTGGGTAGAAAATGGGAAAATTTAGGTCTGTCCCACTTTACTCGCTAAATTTCTTTTCAATGCCTTGATAAGTCTCATAATTTGCATCTGTCCCAAATTGCTCGCTGAACGCACATGGCAAAGAGGATCTTTTTGTACAGTCTATTCCCAATAAAGATGCCCTTCAGCAGGAAAAAACGCCCTTAAGAATTGCTATAATGTTGTGTTTTTGGTATAGTTAGGTCAATTTTCTGGGGTGATTCATATTTTCCAGAAGATTCCTTGGGTCAGTTGGAGCCCATGAGGTTGGCATGCCATTGGATTTTGTCCAAGAAACGGATGAATTGAAGGCATTTGCAATGCGCTTTGTGTTGTCTCCTCAACAGTGGGCAACATTTAACTCCCCAATTGGTTTGACATGGCAACGCGTGAAATTCGACCGGCTGAACTCTGAGAATGTACCCAACACCACAGGCATATATGCTTTTGCGGTGGAGTATCCTGATTCCCAACTTCCTCCGCATGGATATGTAATGTACATTGGCATTACCAAGAGCGATGGCGGAGGGAATCTGAGAAAAAGGTATCAACAGTATCTGAATGAAAAGCGAGTTCTCAAACGCCCTAAAATTCACTACATGCTCAACAAATGGTCCCAACAATTGTATTTCCATTACGCTGTAGTGACAGATCCCGTTTGCGACGTTCGAGGCCTCGAACAACAGCTCTGTGACGCCATGATACCTCCATGTAACAAGAACGATTTTTCAGCAAGGATCAGGAGGCAAGTTCAGGCATTCAGGGATTAGCAGGAGGGTAAAGTTGGTGCTCAAGAGTAAAAAAACAAGATCAAGAGAATTGTGGTTACCAGCACTTCGTGGTCTCTTCGGCGACTGGGTATTCTATACCTGCCTCATGCCTCTTCGAGAGATAGCGTCTCGGGTAGACTACGCCAAGGTGCTCCATAAGAGCAAGAATCTCTCGGATATGATCCAGCGCGAGCTTGAGGAGGGGCGAGCCGAAGAAATTGCGACATACCTTAACACTCAAGAGCAGAGATTCTTCAGCTCCCTTGTTATAGCAGTGTACGGTGGCAATCCATCTTGGCATGATATAGGAGACTTCTCGTCGAACTTACCTGGTGTGTCAATTGAAAAAATACCTGAGCAGGCATTGAATAGCTTTGGCCTTCTTCTTTTTACAGGAGAAGAGCAACTTTTCGCAGTTGATGGTCAGCATCGTCTGGCCGGTATAAAAACGGCAGTTCAGAATGACGGTGGCATCGGAGAGGAGGAGGCGTCGGTTCTCTTAGTCGCGCACCAGAATACTCGTAAAGGCATTGAGCGCACTAGTCGACTTTTTACAACTTTAAATAAAACAGCGAGGCCGGTATCAAAAGGTGAGATTATTGCTTTAGACGAAGACGATGTAATGGCTATTATTGCCAGGAGGCTGGTTGAAGCTCACTCTTTTTTCACAGGGGGGAGAGTGGCGTTTGTGCCAACCAACAATCTTCCTTCGAATGATCTTAAGCACCTGACAACCATAGGAAATCTCTACGATGTTTTAGGCATTCTCTTTAGCCGCATCAAAAAACATTGTGATCTGGACAACCTTAGATATTACCGTCCAACTGATGATGATCTCGATGAATACCACCAATTTGGCTCCCGTTTCTTTAAGTTCCTCCGCGACGAGTTCTTGCCTTTGGAGGAATTCTTCGAAGCTAATGACACTTCCAAAGTCGTTCAAAAATACAGGGGACAATTCGGAGGAAACGTGATGTTTCGACCTATTGGGCTGACGATGATGACAGAAGTCATCGCGAAGTTATCAGAGACTCGCAAGCTCAAGGAATGTGTCAAGATTGCAGGCACTCTGCCACAGGAACTTACTGAGCCGCCATACGCTGGTATTTTATGGGATAAGACAAAGAAGCGAATGGATAACCAAGGCAAAGCTCTAGCCAGAGACCTGCTTCTCTTCATCCTTGACGAGATTCCAAAAAGGAAAAGGATAGACATTGGGAAACGTTACGCTAGAGCCATTGGGCGAGATCCTGAGGATGGCGAAGGCTTACTCGATGAGCTGGTGGCAAAAGTCAATATTTCAGGAGCATAGATATAGATGAGCGCGGCAAAGAAGTTTAAGTTCTCCGGGCACCAAACGTTTGCGTTTAGGTATGGGTGGTTGGAGAAAGGCGTCCGAGCGGCTGCAGAATGTCCGACGGTCTTTGCGGAAGAGGATGCGTTGGTGCGACTGGGCGTCGGGAAGAACATGGTAGAGAGCATCCGGCATTGGTGTCTTGTGACCCAAATGGTGGAAGAGGACCCGGAGGTGAAGCGAAACAACAGGAGAGTCCTTCGTGTGTCCCCAATCGCTAGCAAGCTTCTCCAGGACGGAGGATGGGATCCTTTCCTGGAGGATGACGCGTCGCTTTGGCTTATACACTGGCTGTTGGTGTCAAATCCGAGAATTGGAACAAGTTGGCAGATCGCATTCTCTCTGTTTCAACGTCCTGATTTCACAAAGCAAGAACTTGTTGGCTATCTGGCGGCTTTTGCCGAAAAGCAATCCTTAGTCATTAAGGAAGGATCCTTGGGAAGAGATGTTGACTGTTTCCTTCGGACTTACACTCCAGCGAAGACCGCGGCCAAGCAAGCAGTCGCAGAAGAGACGTTTGACTGCCCATTGCAGGAATTAAATCTCATCGATTTGTCGCCGGACGGCGAACTGTACCGATTCGCGATCGGAGCCAAGCCATCCCTGCCGGCTGCTGTCTTCGGGTACGCGGTTGCTCAGTACTTTGACGCCGCTCGTGCGGGGCGGAACACCATGAGCGTCCAGGAGTGTTTGTACGGGACCGGGAGCCCGGGACAGGTGTTCAAGTTGGATGAAAACAGCCTGATCGAGTACATCGAGGATCTTGAGAAAACTACGCGGGGAAGAGTCGCACTCGATGAAACAGCAGGCCTGAAGCAAATCTACCGAAGAAAGGATCTGGAGCCGACCAAATTGCTCGACATCTACTACGCGATGGAGGTACGAAAGTGACCGTCGCGGAACGTACATTATCAGAGTGTATTGAGATCCGAAGGCGCTTCCTTCGGTCTGTCAACCTTGAAAAAGATTACGAGGCAGGTGGACAGAACGGGGACTACATCGTCACTCCTACCGCGCGTCATATTCTTGGTAGGATATCGGAAGGGTTAAGTACAGAGTCCACGTACCGCGCCTGGACAGTAACGGGACCCTACGGCGTCGGAAAATCTGCCTTTGCCGTGTTTCTCACCAGACTTCTGTGTCAACACGGTGCAGAGGGAATCGCTGCTTGGAAACAACTTAAGCAGGCGGACCCCACCCTCGCCAAAGAATTGGTTACCAAAGGTCGTGAGTCGAAAGGAAGCAATGGCATGCTTCCAGTACTCTTTACCGCCCGTCGGGCGCCAGCCACAGTGTGTTTACTGGAAGGAATCCAGTCAGGTCTTTCCCTTATCAAAAAGGCACATACTAGGACGTTAGCGGGAGACGTTGAATCCCTTCTGAAAGATGCACGGAAGGGACACGGGATGGACAGCCGCAGAATCGCATCCCTTGTGACCTCACTTGCTGCTACCGCTGAACGAGCCGGATACTCTGGGCTCCTGTTATTAATCGATGAGCTCGGAAAGCTATTCGAATTCGCTGCCCGCACTCCCCAGAAGGGTGATGTTTTTGTCCTCCAAGAAATCGCGGAGCAAGCCAGCCGTAGCGGCAGATTTCCTATTCTTCTGTTGGGGTTCCTCCACCAGTCGTTTGAGGAATATGGACAACACCTTGACAGCCTGACACGCAAGGAATGGGCGAAGATTCACGGCCGGTTCGAGGATATTGCCTTTCTGGAACCACCTGACCAGGTCATTCGGATGATCGCAAGTGCAATCAAGTGGACACCTAGCGGGTTGCCATCCGGTCTGCATCGGCAGGTCAGACAGATTTCCAAAGAAAGTGCCCGGTGCGGTGTGTGTCCGCCGGGGATGAAAAAGGAGGAATTTGAAGAAGTCTGTGTGCGCTCATACCCTCTACACCCCGGCACGTTGGTAGCGCTGCCTTTTGTTTTCAGGCGCTTCGCTCAGAACGAGCGCTCACTGTTTTCATACTTGAGTAGCCTTGAGCCAGGCGGATTTCAGGAATTCCTCCGAACGCATGCCATGGTAAGCCACACACCAACATTTCTACGTTTGCATCACCTGTTTGACTACTTCACGGTCAATTTCGGAGCGGGGTTATTCCGGCAACCCCAAGCCCGCCGCTGGCTGGAAGCTGCCGATGTCCTGGAGAGAAAAGAAAACCTCTCTGAGATACATGTTCAACTTGTGAAAACGATTGGAGTCTTGGGGGCGCTTGGGGATTTCTGCCACCTCAGTGCTCAGGAGTCAATGATCTCTCTATCCTTGGCGGACAATGGCAAACCGCCCGCGAAGGTCCGTGAGGGGCTCAAGTATCTCCAGGAACGGTCCATCCTCACACATCGTCGTTACAACAATACCTATCGAATTTGGGAAGGCAGCGATGTCGATATAGACGAACGGGTCGCAGAGGGCGAGCGGAAAGTTCGTGGTAGTATCAGCCTGGCTGCAAGCATACAGCGGTATCTGGAACCAAGGCCGTTGGTTGCACGTCGGCACAGTTTCGAAGTCGGGGCGCTGCGGTACTTCGCCCTAACTTATCTTGATGACCCAACGCAGATCACCGAGCACAAAGTCCCCATACCGGGAGCGGCCGGTCAGATCCTGGTTTGCCTTTCTTCCTCCAATACACAACTCTTGGCATTCCGTGAACGTGCGGAATCAAGAGAGCATGGCCAGCTCAATCTTGTGATCGCTATTCCCCAGCAGATCGGGGAAATCCAGGCAGCAGTTACTGAACTTGCTGCTCTACGATGGGCATGGGATAATACACCGGAACTGCGTGACGACAGGGTGGCTCGCCGGGAGGTCGCTATACGCATAGCGGAAGCGGAGCATTTCCTTCGTCGGAATCTGAATACGTTGTTGGATCCGAGGAAGGAACCTTTGGGAAGCGAGTGCCTTTGGTACTGGAATGGAAAGCCACAGCCAGTGCGCTCGCGTGTAGGTATTTCTCATCTTCTTTCCGATGTATGTGACAGGCTATACCGAAAGACTCCACGAATCCGCAATGAACTCATTGCACGCAGAATTCTTTCTTCTGCAGGAGCGGCTGCCCGCCGAAATCTTGTCGAACGGATGTTGACACTTGCTGAGAAGCCCAGCCTTGGAATAGAAGGGTTTCCTCCAGAGCGCAGTATGTACGAGTCCGTGCTCAGGGCTACTGGGCTTCATAGTGAGAGGGCCCCTGGGGTTTGGTCATTCGCGCCTCCTTCTGAAAAGAACTCTCTTTGGCCGGCATGGCAGCACCTGAGTGACATGATCTTTCGAACTCAGCCCGAACCTCAGCCTTTGGATGCAGTTTTCAGATCCCTCTCCGAAACACCCTATGGGGTCATGGATGGGATTCACCCTGTGATTCTCTGCGCTTTCATGATGGTGTACCCCGATGAAACAACTCTCTATCGCGAAGGTACATTCATCCCTGAGCCGGGGATTGCTGACTTTGAAGTGCTGATGCGCCGTCCCGAGCTTTTTGGGGTCGCCGGAAGCCGCATCGTCGGAACCCGAGCGGCTGTACTTGAACGCTTGGCGAAAGGCTTGAGCACCAAGCCTGCAACCGTACCAATTGTCAGAGCGCTGTTTCGGATGGTGAAACAATTCCCCGATTTCTCATGGCGCACGAAACGGTTGGCAGAAGCGACGATCCGATTGAGGGATGCGTTTGAGAAGGCCAAATCTCCCGATAAATTTCTGTATGTTGATCTGCCTGTTGCGCTCGGACTGCCGCCTTTCCCTGAAAGCAAGCCCGAGAAATCGGAAGTGGAGGCGTTCTTCAATGCCCTGAACAAGGCGTTGAGGGAATGGTCTGGTATTGCCGCCGCAGCCCATTCCGAAGCTAAGGGAATACTGCTCCGGGCTTGTGGGTGTGATCCAACAGATGCAGGATGGCAGCGACTGCGCGATATTGCCGCGAAACTGGAATCGAGGGAGAGCGACCCGGTGCTATTACAGTTCCTCAGAAGAGTTGTCCAATCTGGTTATGACGAGCCGGGGATTGGTTCGGTCCTCGCCTTGGTCGTGAACCGCCCCCCGCCCAGCTGGACAGACAGTGATGTTGATCGGTTTCCGGATCTAGCCAAAGCCCTGGGTGATACTATCAAGCTTGCCCTGTACATGCGTGAGCGCGTGCAGAACTTGGAATATGTTTTTTGCGATAGCGAAAAGGAAATTGTAGAAACATACGAGTATTTACAGAAGCATGAGGTATATCTTGGGAAGCCGATAAAGCGAATCACGCCAGACGTCGGATTCGATGATCTTCTTGAACAGAGCAGAAACTTCCTCCCGTCTCCACAGAATTGATGGAAAATGTTATGAATGATTACAGCTCATCGAATCAATTTTCACCACTTAGCGGCATTGCAGGGCGCTATCCAGAGAAAACGTTCTATCTTGGCCAAGTCTTTAATGACACGACCAACTCCTATAAACTTTTATGGTTGCTGGCTATATTGTCATTACTTCGCCGGACACAGGCGCGTACAATTGCTTTAGCTGATATTTTCGCAGAGATGGCGGTTGCAGCCTGGCATCCAGTATGTCTTTATCGGCTCTCTCTTGGGCGACAGGATAAACTACAGGACGTGATTCGGGAGCTTCAGCTATTGTCGAAACTGCCAGCGAATGCAGCGTCGGATGCCATTCGTCAATTTCTTGTAAACTCAGACAAAGCAAAATTACACCTCCAACATTTTAAACAATACGTGCCAACTCGCTTCCTATCCCCTTGGTTTGCAGATAAACTGCGCGGCGAAAAGGATTGCAGTCGTAATATTCTAATCATAGACCTTGCACTGCAGAGTCAGCGCACTGCACAAGCCTGCCCATACTGGTTCCGAAACGGTTTTATAGAGATAAATGAATCATGGCGAGCATTTTTCGTGGAAAATATGGCAGTAGTGCAGGCTTTTACGGAGTTTCATCTATCAGTTTATTTGCAGACAAGAAATCCAAATGTGCCGGGAGTCATGAACAAACTTCGTGCACCCGTCAAACGACAACTTACCACGGCTCGTAGGTTTTGGCGACACGTCCGTGAACAGTATGAAAAGCGTGGTCAAGCGCATAGCTTCCGTGACATTTACACCGAACAAGCCCTCGATTCTCACTTCGCGATTGACCATTTCCTTCCTTGGAGTTTTACTGCCCATGATTTACTGTGGAATCTCGCGCCTGTAGACCCAACGACTAACTCCAAGAAGGGTGATGCAGTGCCAGACCTCAACATATACGTCCCGCGGTTAGCGCGACTTCACTTTGGAGCCATTGAGATTACAAAAAAACAACCCAGACTGCTGGAAGATTATATAAATTGCTTCAAAATGGATGCTGATGATTTGCTTTCTTTGGGTGAGAATGGCTTCGTAGCAAAGTATCGAGAAGTCTTAGTACCACAAGCACAGATAGCATTAAACCAAGGGTTTCAATCTGAATGGCAATATCGTAATTGAGGCGGCATAATGAAACCGTTCGAAGCAATTGAGGAAGAGCGTATATTGGCTGAGGATGAAATGTTCATCATCGCCCGCGATAAGTTTCCGGTGTCACCGGGTCACACACTTATTATTGTAAAACGTATCGTTTTGCGTTTTCGTGACTTAACATCTGATGAAAAGCTTCGACTTGTGCAATGGATTGACTGGTGCATTTCTCACCTTCAAAGCACACTTAAGCCGGCGCCTGATGCTTTCAATGTTGGCCTGAACGATGGTCAAGCGGCCGGACAGACAGTTGGGCAGCTTCACATGCATGTCATCCCACGCTATCGCGGAGATGTTCCTGATCCTCGTGGCGGTGTTCGCTTTGTTATTCCCCACAAGGCGAAATATTGGATATAAAACTGCTATTCAAAATTAATATCTTCTCGATCACAGCCTCTTCTTTACGGTCAGCGTAACTATCACTTCAACCAAGTTCCCAACCATTGAACCTTTCATTGAGTACCTTCGCAACGAGCGGAAAACCAAGAAAGCGGCGTTCAAGTCTTCCCAAGTAGATGGTTTTGCAGAGTACATGTCCAGGCGGCAGAACACCGAAAGGCCAAGGGATTTTGTGTTGCCAGGCTATGAAGTTGTTGAGTGCTTGTTCCGCATCCGTTGTCGCAAACCATTCTTGTTGAACTACGGAATACGGAGGGACGACATGTTATCCTCACCGGTCACGCAGGGGACGGTAAATCCACGATTGCTTTGGAGATATACAAGCAATTAGCGGGTATCCCGAGCGGCGAGCCCCTGCCTCAACCGTTGGCGCCGCGGGAGGATCTGCCCGGGGCCGATATCACCATCATGAAGGACCTAAGCGAACGCCGCAAGGAAGAAGATCCAGCTTTGGTGCGGGAGCTGCTAAGAAACGAGCGCCGCTTTCTGCTGGTATCCAACACCGGAACGCTGCTCGACCTGCTGCGCAACCAGGCAGCCATCTTCAGTACTTCCGAGGTGCAACTGGAAAGCGATGTGCTCTGTGCGATTGGGGCCGAACGCGGTGAATCGGATCTGGTTCTAGGTGGCGCCCGCTTTCTGGTTGTCAACCTGGCGCGCATGGACAACCTGGAACTCGCTCTTAAAATATTTGCTCGCATGACCGCGCCTGAACGCTGGACAAAGTGCTATGATTTTGTCTGCCGCACAAACTGTCCGATCCTACTGAACGTGGATTTGATCAATAACCGCCGAGACACGATCTTCGACCGTATTTCCCTCGCCTACCGACGCATGTACGAATACGGAACACGACTGACATTGCGACAGATAACTGAGCATCTCGCCTATCTGGTGACTTCCGGGCTGGAGGAGAGCGACATTGCTGAAATGCGGGAAAAGCATCAGACTCCGCTGAAAGTGGAATTCATGTTTTTCAACCGCTTCTTCGGCGACAATGGCAAGGAGGACCATCCAGCGGCGCTGCAGATGCGGGCGGTCTCGGAAATCCGCAAACAAGGTTTTGGCGAGCGTCCATGCCCCATCTGGGAACGGAAGCTTTGGCTCAAATTGCGGGCCCGAAATTTCCGACTGGGCGTGGAGGATTGCGATGCGGAGTTCGATCTACTTCAGGAACACGGGTCGGGACCAGGCAATGACAACAAACCCGGTTTGACCCCGGACCAGGCGCGGGAACAGGTCCGCCGCATGCTCTACTTCCTCTACGATTTCCCGAAGGAGGAGCCATCGTACCTGATTCAGTTCCTCAACTCGCCAACTATCCTGCGCTGGCAGGAATGGCAGAAACCGGGGGCGCGGCTGGAAATGACGGAAAGGAACGTGCTGGAGGATCGCATCTATCACGTCTTGCAGGAGCACTTTACCGGTGTCCGCCTGCCCGAAGTCGCTACGGGGCATGACCGCCGGCTCTACATCACCCTGAGCCGTGGCAGGAGCGAAATTCGGCAGAGTGCACAAGTGGTACTGGCCCAGATCGATTGGAGCAACGAGACGGCCCTCGAGTTGATCCGGCGTCAGGACGCTGCCGGGGGCGGGCGCACCGATTTGGAATTGCAGGGGCGCGGCCGCATCCACGGCGCAAACCTTGTATTGACTTTACCGTTCCTGGACTACGTGGTCATGCGGCATTTTGGCGAAGTCGGCGAAATCCTGCAGGCTGCTTATGTGGAGCGGCTGGAACGCTTCAAGACGAAGGTGCAACAACGCGCCAGAGAGACCCGCTCCGACATCATGCTGGTGCGTCTGAAAACTGACCATACATTCCGCCGCCAGCAATATACGGTCCATGACGGAGTACTGGAGGTAAACGATGTCTTGTGACTCTTTCCCAAGCGGTATATCCCGTGCAGACAACGCTACAAACCCCGCCATCCAGTTGTTTGGCAATCGTCTGTTCAATGACCAGTCGCCAACGGAATTGCTCGTCGAATTCCTGTTGGTGATAGCTTCCTCCAAACGGGTCGCGGGCCACGACAATGTTTTTGCCGCTCCGCTGCCGGCGTTGGAGACGCTGATAGACTGGCCGGACATGGAGACACTTCAATATGCTCCGAAGGCGCGGCTCAATCTGAAACTGTTCGCCTTTATGGGGGCCTCACGGCTGGATTCACGTCACGAGACGCACCGTCAACACTTCAAGACATTGCTGGAGCGGCTGCAGGCCAGGATTCGGGTGATGGAAAGCGGCGCCGAGAACGATGTGCTGCGAACACTGGAAAAGCTTTTCCTTGGTTTCCAGGGGGCAGGCTCTGGCCGTACCTGGTGTGCCCAAAGTTTCCTGCCCGTGTGTCCTGGTTTTCTGGCCGGGGAAACCATTTGGAATGAGACAGCTGCTCGAAAAAATCCTCCTGCTGATTGGGATGATGCGATCGGGAACCTCCAAATCTATTTCACCATGAACAAACATCGTTTTCTTGGACGCGGTGGCGAGGTGTTGTACCTCCAACTTTGTAATGCTTTGCGCCAAACGCCGGAAGCGGTACGGCGATGGGTAGAAGAAAGTAGGGTGCGGATCGAACCGCAGGAACAAGATCCAGCTTGGTTGCATGCCGCACTGCAACGCGAACTGGGACGGGTGCTGACGCATTGTCCGCAGACGGTGACGGACATCTCCGAGTTCATTGACACGGGCGTTGAGTCCGATACCCGGAACGCTACGGACATTCGGAATAATGAGCAGCGGTTTGTTGATGCCGGCTGGTGTCCGGCAGACAGTTGGCGGGAAGGATATCTTTTCGCTGTAGATCTGTTGCGCTTGTGTATGTCTGATTTGGATGTGATTGAACGGCTGCAATTGCTCGAAACCGTATGTGCCATGCAGGTGTTGCGCAGCCTTGCGGCGCAAAGCGCCCGTCACTGTCCGCCCGAGCGACAAACATCATGGCCTGGATACCGCCTTGGGATATCCGCACCGGATGAAAAACGGTTGGCCGTCAAGCGTATTTCCCAACATACCGTCAAAGCTACGGAGAAGCTTGTCTACCGGGCCATTCGTGGCGATGATGTCGAACTACCCGAAAATGAGGAGGAGAGGGTCAAGATCCTTAAGGAGGCCGATACGCGTTACGGTGGCAAGTTGTTCATCAGCACGGCAAAACGTATCGGTTTGCTTGTGCCTCGGCGTGGGGCCGGAGCGCGATTTACCCTAAATGAACAGTTGTTGCGCCTCTTAGTGGTGACCACCGTGCCGATTGGTGGGCGCCTAACTTACGACCGCTTCAAGGAACTTGTGGAGGTGCGGCACGGTTTGGTGTTTGACGCCATGGGGTTCACTCGGGCGAGCTCTTGGGCCGACGGTGTGGACGACATCCATCTCGGCAGTCACTGCGATGCATGGCTTCAGGATATGCTTGAGGCCGCGGGTCTGTTGATTCATCTCTCTGATTCGTGTGCCCTCGTCGAGAACCCGGCAGGCAACGAATCGGAAGTGATTGGGAGATCAAAATCATGAGCTATTTTGCCGACTCCGCGTGGAATTATCTCGAGCAAAAAATAGAAAAAACAAAGCGGCAAGCAGGTGGCGCTGACGCCAGGAGGCTACTGGTGATGGTGCCTGCTCTATCGGAAGGCGCGACTCTGGATCTGGCGGAAACAGTCGCCAACAAGTGCGCCGCCGACACCAAGCTGGATCTGACCCTGAAAATCGCTCAAGTCATGACCAATGCTTGGTCAGTGGCGGGTTTGGCCAAGGGAAGAACCCACGATTGGCTGGACGACCGTGGCAACCTGACCTACTACCGCAGCAACCTACCCCCCGTGCATGGGAAACTTAGCTTGGTTGTTCTTTGCGGCGCTGACCGCGTGACAGATGCCGGCAGCCTGGCAGATTTCCACCGGTGTGACCTGGAAACCATCTGGCAGGCAGAAATGAGAAGCAGTTTCCAATCCTGGGCAAGGGCAAAGTTGCAGAGCATTGGTATTATTGGCGTGCAGCCCGCCGAATTAAGAGAATTCGATCGTTTGATGAAGCCCCTATTGGAGCAGGGACGAGCGGATCTTTTACAAATCAGCACGTGGTTGGCGGCACTGGATCTGAACGCGGCGAGCACTGTTCGGGAAGTCCTACAAATCATGCTTGGAAAGTACGATACCTTTCAACTTCCAAAGTTCACTGGTTTCCCACTGGGACGAAAACGGGTCACATTGGCTCCGTATATCGAAAAAGCGAATGCTTTCTTCGCATATAGCCTGTTTCTCGACAGTAAGGAGCGGGACAAGGCAACTAAAACCATCGATAAGATACTCGAGGCCCTTGACATGGGCGAAGACACTGGGTTGCCTCTCGACGACGAGGATGTACGTGGTCCGTATCCGACTGGAGAGGAATTCCTCAAAGGGTTGAAGAACTATGTACAGACAGAAAATCGTTCAGATCGGGACAGGTTGCGCCAATGTGACTTCGTTACGATCATGGACAAAGTGTTGAAGTTCCGGAAAAAGGGAGACAAAAAGGAGCCCCCGGAAAGCCTGCACAAACTTTCCGGCAGCCCGGTGGAGATGGTTCTGCATGCCGTGTGGCAGGCGTTCCGCGATTTTGGCCGTGACAAACGCTTTGCTAACGCTGAAGTGCAACGCATTAAAATCGCGTGTGACCGTTTCAAACACGATTACGAAAGTGCGACGGACAACGTTGATGCAACAATTGATCGCACCGACCTGGCGCGACAATACTTGATGCGCCTGATAGGGGGCGTAGACGAGTTAATCGCCGCGCGCATAGAGGTGCCAGGCGCTGATGGGGAAAGTGTGCCCGTGGCGTGCAAACTGACCGATGAGGATGTTGCATGCGTGTATAGCAAGACGGCGGAACCGCAATTGGAGTTCTCTGTTTATCTGATGTATGACGCTGACGGAGAGCCATACCGCCGCAAGTTCGCCTGGCGATTGCCGGAAATCCAGTCTTACCGGCTGGCTGAAGCTCTGTTGCACTGGGCCAAAGATGCTCTGGACGCAGATACAGGCATTTGGAAACTACCCGTGTTCCACCTACCGTACTATGAAGAACTGCTGCGTGCTACGGACGATGAAGAGATGCGCCGTGTCATGCTGCATTGCATCCGTGACGCACATCCGGACGATGACAAGTGGACAAACCTGCTGGGGCGGGAATGGTTGGCAAGTGCTGACGTATTGCTGCCGCACCTGAAACTATTGGCCGATAAGTACACTCGTTTCATTTCCGCAGCCTACGAACGTGGCTTGCATGCAGCGTTGTTTGGTGACGAATGGACACAGTTGCGTCAGGCCTATGCCGCTGCCTGTGAATCCGTTGTCCAAGCTGCCGACACTCCAGAATCACAAATGGTGGCGATGTTGATGCGTGGCTTCTTAGTGGTGCAACGGCGCGGCGCGGAGTTCGGTGTGGCTTGGGGTACGGAACCGTTTGAACGTTCTGGCGTGGCCACGGTGCTGCATCCGGCAGTTCTGGAAATGCTGGAGGCGCAGGTGATTTTCTTATTCTCTTGCTTCAATGCTGCCACGGCTACAGAACGGCGCCGCGAGGAAAGGCGCAAGGCGTTCGCGGAGAAAATCTGGAATGGTTACGTTGACCTGGCGTCAATCCAATCGCCTGTTGCTGGGTTGCTGTACAACGAAGACCAGAACTTGGACACGAATGTCCGCGGCCAGGAGCTGATTCATCGCATCGGTTCGCCGGAAGACAGCGAAGCAACACTTTCTACTCGCCTTCTCTTGCGTTACGACAATTCCAACGACGATGAAGAGGTGACGGACGCCGAAATGTTCCGCGAAAGTCGGGAATCAAAGCTGCTCTTTCGCCTGATAACGGATTATTTCCGGCTACATCCGCACGCCCGCGACGGCCTGACTTTGGCGGTGTTCCGTAACCAGGACATTCAACCGGTCATTGCTGCCGTGCACCAGTATCTCAATAAACTGGCCGACGAGAAGGACCGCCGTTATTATGTTCTTTTGCCGGAGCGACGCAAGCCTTACGCCATCGGTGTGACCATCTTCACCGAATCGGGCGATGATGTGGATGTGGCACGTTGGATCGAGCAATGGCGGGAACGGTGGGAGGCAGCGGAAACCGAGGGTAAGTTTCAGGCTTACCGACGCTGCCGTTTCGCTGTGGCGCATCGGATTGTCGAAACCCGTCAGCTTGGTTCCTTCCAGCGGCTGATCAAAGACAGCCTGGAGGCCGACATCGCGGTGTTATACGATTTCATAGGCGCCGGCCAGGGCGGCAACAAGTTTGCGGAAGTTGCGCCATTCGACATCACCACACGGACACTGAGATTTCCTATTTTGGAAAAGTCTTGTTGCGCGGTACGTCATCCTGTGGACAGCTTTAAACGGTCGCGGGTGATGAGCAACCTCCAGTTCACCCTGGGCAAGTTGCATACGCAAGTAATGCACAGACTCAAAAACCAAGGAGTACAGCCGGGCAAAGAATTCGTCGTCCTCGGCTTCGGCGATTTTGCGCCGTGGCGCGGTGTCATCGACGCCCTCCATGCCAAGGCGGAATGGGTAATTTGCATTGATCCGAACATGGACGAGCGCCTGATAAAAATTCCCGCCGGAGGACAGGCACGTGAGCGGGAGATCATTGGCTTCGGTTCCGGCGTCGGTTCCCATGGCGAGTCCAACTACACTATTTCAACTGAACAGTTCTCGTTGGCCGACGTTCACGTACGATTGGCCGCATCCATTCAAGAAGTGTATGCCGCGCATGACTGGAGTACAGGCGACTGCCAGGCGGTGGCAAAGAGTATTTTGCATGAGGCCCACGAGCTTACTGGTTTGTCGCTGGTGCGCGCGACTGGTGTTGGTCACTACATCCGCGATTTCATGGCCTACTCGCTGACCCGCAAAATACTGCGGGAAAAACGCACTGTGCTGTGCGACCATTTGGTTTCACTAGACGCATATCGCCATTGGTTCGACTTAGCGGATGATGAGCGTCGTCCGGATTTGATGTGGCTGACGGCATGGCTGGACGACAATAAACGCGTCTGCCTGGAAATCCGTTTGATTGAATGTAAGCTGGCGCAGCAATCGGAAGAGCACTTGCTCAAAGCCCGGGCACAGATCAACAACGGATTGCGCGTATTGGTCCCTGCTTTCACCCCACGCAGCCAAAATGATGCGGCGTTGGATGAGGACAACCGTCCTGATCAGCGCTACTGGTGGTTGCAGCTTCATCGGTTGATAGCGAGTAAGGCTGAAATCGACAGCCACCAACAGGCGGACGTGCTTTCCGCCCTGGAGCGGCTGGCCGAAGGCGATTATGAGATCGCCTGGGCGGCGGCGGTATTTGCCTTCTGGAGCGACAGTGACGCAGCGGACGCTATCCGCATCGGCCGCTGGACAGTCGGCGAAACGGGCGACGTGACCGCTGACATCTATGTTATGGGCCGTGAATTCGTGCGCAAGTTAGCGTTGGAGGGGGCTGGCTTCCCCGTGACGTGGAGTGAATGGAAAGAACTGGCCCGAAAAGAAGCCAGTAATGTTTGCGATGGCTTGGATGATATTGAACTGCCACCCGGTGATGATGACGACGAAGATGCGCCGTTATGGGAAGAACAGCAGGACCGTGAGGAAGGGGAGGATGACGCAGCGGGTATTGATTTGCTGGAAACGAAGCCCGAAGCACAACCAAGCGAACCCGTTGTCGCGGAACAAGAGTCGGAACTCGTCTTTGTCACCCCCGCGCCGACTCTTGATGCAGTGCCCCACCCTGCAGCCACTGATGGCGATGTACATGCAAAGCCGACAGCTGTCGAGGCTCTGCCAATCCCGGACCGCATCCTGTTGGGAAGGACAGTCAGTGGCGACAAGCCGGTATATTGGGAGTTCGGAAATCCTGAACTAGCCAACCGCCACATGCTGATCTTTGGCTCGTCCGGCATGGGCAAGACTTATGCCATTCAATGCTTGCTTTGCGAAATGGGACGAAAGGGGCAGAATTCGCTTGTCCTTGACTACACGGATGGTTTCACTAACGACAAGCTAGAAAAAGCAACTGTGGAGAATCTCAAACCCGAGCAGCACTACATCTACAATAACCCTTTGCCGATCAATCCGTTCAAGGTGCAGGTGACCTACCAAGACGGTTTGGCCTTCGCCGACAAACATTACGACGTCGCCAAGCGGGTCGCCGCGATCTTCAAGAGTGTGTATGATCTCGGTGACCAGCAATTCTCGACGCTGACCGATGCTGTCACCGATGGGCTTGAACGTGACGCAACAGCGTTCACTCTCGCCGAACTCCTGGCCGTTCTTCAGAGCTACATTGGCGACAATCTCCATGCGCCTGGCACGGTAAGAACGACTATGAGCAAACTCAAGCCGTTCATCCAAGGGAATCCCTTTGCCTCCGAAAAACAGGAAATTGGTTGGCAAGCTTTGTTTGGCGACATTAACTGTCGCAGCCACATCTTCCAGTTTCATCGGATTGACAAAGCTTCGGCCCGGGCGGTGATCGAGTTCGTACTCTGGGATTTGTATGGGTTCGTTAGGGGGTCGGGCAACAAGGAGACGCCTAGGGTCGTTGTGCTCGACGAGGTGCAAAACCTTGATCTTGGCTCCGATGCGCCGGTCGGTAAGTATCTCACAGAAGGCCGCAGACACGGACTTGCCCTGATGGTCGCGACGCAAACAGTCAAGGGGGTTGGTGGCTTTAACGATGCCCGCGTCAGTCGTCTCTTCCAAGCCCAGCACAAGCTGTTTTTCAAGCCCACTGAAAATGAGATGCGTGAACACGCTCAACTTCTTCATAACGCCATCAGCAATGTCAGCGTGCAGGACTGGGCAACCCGACTGGCTTCACTTCAAAAGGGTGAATGCTGGTCCTTAGGACGAAGCTTGAACGAGGCGACAGGAAGACTGGTCTTTCAAGCGCAACGCATCAGGATAACATCACTAGAGGACCGCGGGTTCAATGCCTGACGCTGTAGAACATAGTCGCCTGCCGCGGAACTTCCATAAGACGTTTAAGCCTGAACGCCAGTACATCAACGCCATGTTGCGATATGCGGCTTCCGGCGAGGAAGGTGACTATCAGACGATTGCCGCTGCCACGGGTATTCCGACGGGCACATCGAGCGGCAAGGTCCCGGCGATTCTGGACTACTGCCGGGGCATGGGTCTGATACGACTGACAGGACAGGAACGGTCTTCAATCAAGAAGCCGGATCTGACATCTCTTGGTCGGATCGTGCTGTTGGAAGATCCCTACCTGAAGGCCAGTGTCACCCAGTGGATAGCACACTTCAACCTATGCGGTTCCGTCACCGGAGCCGACGTGTGGTACCACACCTTCTTTGCCGGGACACAGGCCCTCGGAATGAATTTTTCCAGGGCAAAGCTTGAGGCGCATTTGAGTGTTATTTATGGCGTCGAGAAAAGCGGGCTCATAGGGCCTCTGGTCGGGACATACGAGGACGATGCCGCTTTCAAGATGTGTGGTGTACTGTCTGAGACGGAGGGTGCGATTGTGCGGCGGGCCGCACCTATCACAGATGAGCTTGGAATTGGCTATGGCGCGTGGATGCTTCAACTGATGGGCGACTATTTTCCTAAACGGCGTCAGGTGCCGATTACAGATCTTGACTTTGCGGCCGGTTGGCGCACAATTCCCGGTTGGGATGTTTCAAGTTTGCAGCGGGTATTGGAGCTCGTTGAGCGCAAAGGGTTGATCGAGGTTGACCGGCACATGGAACCCTGGCTTCTGCTTCCGAAAGCCGGGCCTGATGAGACCTGGAGGCGAATCTATGACGATATGCTCTGAAAGGAGACCTCATGCCACAACGGCTTAATGACGTTGTTCGCTTCCGAGGCGATCGCCTGTTCAATGGAGCGGTTAGCATAAGTTGGTTTGGCACGGATGAGTCCAAAACCAAAGCGGCCAGCGAAGCATTCGTTTTCCATGGCCCGAAGTACCACGGAGTCCAGCAGGAAGATGTAGGAACTGGACATGGGCATCTTCTCATGGATACGGCGAGTCTCGCCCGCGCCGTAGTTCGAAGATGCTACGGGTTGGAGGATCAGCCGTTTACGCTGGCCATAGCCGGATATGGCACTGGTAAGTCCCACTTAGGGCTTACTCTGGCGAGTCTGGTCAGTGCTCCTGATGGAGAGATCGCTCAGGGTGTCCTGTCCGCCATCGAGACTGCAGATGCAGGCATAGGAGGCGACCTCCGGGTCTTGCTGCAGGAGGCAAAACAGCCGTGTCTGGCTCTAGCTCTGAACGGAATGCAGAGTTTTGACCTTACCGCCGAGATCACAAAACAGATTGTGCGTACTCTCAAAGCCGATGGACTTGACCCAAGGCCTTTGGATGATCTTCGACCCCGATTTGGTCAGGCCGCAAGTCTGATCCGCATGTCCAATGAGGGAGTCGTCAAGGAGCTTGTGGCGGCATGTGAAGTCAGCAGTGCGCAGGATCTTCTAGCCGGGCTCGATCAACAGGATGAGCGAATGTACGCAAAGATCCACGACTTCTTTGCTTCACGGGGAATGCCTATCAGGGCGCTCGCCGGGGAATCCGTTCGGGATGTCATTGACGTCACGGTTCGCGAGTATTGTGGTAAAGGGAAGCCCTATCGGTGCCTTCTGGTGCTGTTTGACGAATTTGGAAAATATACCGAGTTCGCAACGATTCGCAGTCAGATCGCCGGCAATGGGGTTTTGCAGGACTTGTTTGAGGCGATACAGGCAAACGCTAATAGCACATGTTTTGTAGGGTTTATCCAGTTTGAGTTGAACGCATACGTACAGCGAGTGGCCCCGGAGTATAAGAATGAGATTCTGAGGTACGTAACTCGTTACCAGTCGGCCAATCGGGTCTACCTGTCCATCAACTTGGAGACACTGATAGCTAGCCTTATTGAGAAGCGTCAGCATAAGCTCCTGGATAAGTGGTTTGAGGGCAAGAAGGCGAAAAGCGATTCGGAAGCCGCCATGGCGAATCTTGCCCGATGGTTCCCTCAGTCCAAGAATCACAGGCTTTGGGGCGATTCCGATCAGTTTCACGCCGTGGTTCGCAAGGGGTGCTGGCCTCTGTCGCCCTATTCTACGTGGTTCCTCTTCTATCTTGCTTCCGCTGGGAAGCACTTGCAGGAGCGATCTGCGCTGGCCTTGTTGGGTGATGTTTTTCACCGTTACGAGAAGGCGGAAGTCCCTGGCTCTGGGGATTGGTCGCTGTCGCCAGCTGACTTGTGGTCGGATGCTCTTCAACAGGAACTCATCAGTTCTGAGGAGACTGGCCAGCAAGGATCCATAACGCTCGCTTATGCATCAGTGATGGCAAGGCATGGATCACGTCTGTCTCCGGAATTGCAGCGCCTCCTCTGCGCTGTTGTCCTAGCATCGAAACTCGGGCTCCAGGCAATAGACAAGAACGATGCAATCGGGGCGTTGGGGGAACTCGGGGGTCTGTCTCTCAGTGATGCAGACAAGGGCATCCGACTCCTGCAGGAAGAGTACAATGTCCTGGAATGGGACGAGGCGTTCAAAGCGTTCGATATTCTTGGTGATGCGGTTCCGCGCACTCAATTCCTGTCTTTTGTCCGCCAACGTGTTGCGAGCTCCTATGATGAAGCCGGGAAGGCAAAGCTGTTTGCCAGCAAGGCAGCCGGATGGTGCGATCTCCTCAGTGACCTAGAGTGCGATTTCGCAGAAGAGAACAAGATCACGACCCGAGAATGGCGTTATCAAGCTGTGACATCGAATCTGGACTATCTCCCTCAGCAGATCAAGATTGCTAGTGACCGATGGAAAGGCGCTGTGGCAGTGGATGAGCCCCGGGGCACGATCGTATACACCTATTTGGAACAAAGCCGGGACCCGGCTACTATTGTGCCGGACGCCACAAAACTCCTGAAGACCGTGGCCCGGGAATCCGGGGTGCTGGCCTTGCCAATTCTGATAGTGCTATTGTGTGACGAGAACGGCACATTGGGACAGGCGTTGGCGGAGTATGCTGTTCTTGAGGAATCCATCAGTGAAGAGGACCGTGTCAGGTTCGGTAATCTGATCGGCGCGCACAAAGAGAAGTTGCGCAAGGTGATCCGGGAGCAGGTCGAAAGCATGATGAAGCAGAGGCGCTATGCTACCGGACTGAAAGAGGAGTTGGAGGTGCACCGACTCAGCCGTGCAGGGACGCAGTTGTTCGCGAAGATATATAAGACCCCGATACCTTTTCCTTTTGATGGTTTTAGTACGGCGAAAGGGAATGCTGCGGACACTTGTCAGGAACTCACGCTGGAGTTGTTCCTCGGCAAGCTCGACTACGCTGGGGCTATTGCCAAGCCGCCGAAGTCAAAGAACAGGGCTGTAACGGTGTTAAAGGATACGTGGGGCATATTCACAAAGAACGGCGATGTTTCCCGACGACCTGCGTATCCGGTCGTCCGTGCGATCACCGAGAAATGGGATGACGCTTTGGGGGCAGATGAACGGCGGTTGCCCGTTGCAGATGTTATCCGCCAGCTATGCCGTCCTCCGTACGGTGGGAATATTGCCTCAGCGGGGCTTCTCTTAAGTGTCTTCGTTGCGCCACGCGCGGAGAAGCTCGTTGCAGTACGCGACGGGCAGCAACTCGCCGTTAACCAATGGGTACAGGACGGTTTTTTCCGAGGCAAGTTTATTGACTTGTCGGCCCTTCACGGTGTTGATCTCATTCTTCTCGGCGAGGAATCGTCGGTATGGGAGACACTTCTGGATGAATGGGAGCAGGCCGAAAGCCATCTTGCGCGTAAGAGCTGTCTCGAACGCTCTTTGGAGCTGAGGAACCGCGTGCCTGTCCCTCCTTTATTGGGCTACCGAGAGGTGCATCTGCGGGAACAGGCGTCGGCATCCGTAGAAGCGATGCAAAAGATGGACAATGTCCAGGACGAAGCCATGTCCAAGTTGGAACACGGGGCAGAACGTCGTGATGTGGGCCAGTTGACGTGGGGAGCTGCGAATCTAAAAGATATCATCGACAGAATGATCACAGAAAAACCGCTCTGGACGGACTCTCAGATTGCTGAAGTTCAACCGCACTACGAGAGAGGTCGCCAGGCGACCATCCTCTTCTTCCCAGATTGGCTCGCCCGACAGACACCGAGAAGCGATGCCCCGGAAGCTGTGGGTGATTTCAAACACAAAATGCTCTACACAATAGGAGGAAACCTCAAGAAACTGGGGCTGGAGGCGCAGGTTGAAGAATTGGAGAAGCATACACTTCAGGTAATCCGCAAAGCAGAAACGATGGCAGAAGCCCATCAGCTAATACGAGATGTCAAGTCATGGCTGACGACACATGGCGATGCCGTTCGCATTGTGCGAGTTGCGGAGATCCGAGGCCTTCGTGAGGTTGGCAACGACTTTTCTAGGAAATTGCAGGGCATGGCGGGACGCATCCAGGTTCCTGAGATTGTTGAGACACGCACGCAACTTTCGGGGTTCCTGGCGAAACTGAAGGACACAGAAACCCAGACTCTCAAACGTGCGTCTGACCTGTGGCAGACCAAAATACGAACCGAGGCAGATATGGACCATATCCTCGGAGAAGTGGAGTCCTTGGTTGGTGCATTTGAGAACCTCCCCAAAGATCTTGAAGACCTTCAACTCATGCGGCGTGCGCTCAGGCTCTACCAGAAGGACTACACGCGTCTCTCCGATGAGAACTTGAATTGGGGGAAGTTTGATACTCTATCTGAAGAGATACGGAAAGAATGGGCTACTACTTTTGGGGATGGAGAGCCACCCTGGCCCCCTGGCGAGACAATGGATGGATTTATCCAAGACATTTCAAAGCGTCGCAAGGAAGGCAGTACAGCATGGATTGATTCGATCGAAGCCCAGGAAGAAGGTATTCCGTCCATGCCGGCAGACGAAGCCAATCGTTTTCACAACCGAGTGAGCAAGCCTCCTCCAGTCGTCACAGAGGCGCATCTTAAGCGTGCGACAATCATAGCTAAGAAGGTCGAAACACGGTTGGATACCTTAAGTGTTGAGTGGTTGCTTGAAAAATTCAAGGAACTGCCGCCAAAGGCCAAGAAGGATTTTCTACAGCGAGCGCAGAAACTTGGTGACGGGGATTAGGTTATGGTGTGAAAGAAGAAGCTCGGGGTTAGGTTTTGCAATCAAGCATTTCCAAAATCATAATGGGAGTCGTCATAATATTTGGTGGCATCCATAAAAAAGTTGGCCATGATTTCCCTGGCGAAACCATCCTCGTCCTGAAAGAAAAGGAAGAGAAAAAATACGGCGAATACCGCACTCGGTGCCTGGTATTTGAAGCGTGGGATGGGATGGGATGGATATGACTTACTAAATTTTTAAAATAGCTGCTTCAAATATTAAATAGTCCGCGGGGTTGAAATATTGCAAAAGAATCTAAATAAATAGAACCGTCCCCTTTATTACTCCTCATGTTTTGTGACTCGGTAGCAATGTGGCAATAGGCTATAAACTGCACAAGTAAACCCCGTTAGAAAGGACGGGGCTTTAACCCCGCCCTTTCTGTAAGGAATTGAAGATATATTTATATCATCCCCGCCATAAATGGTGGAGC